>ERZ807291.130-NODE-130-length-112821-cov-20.543825_pt1 | contig 112821 bp, 118 predicted proteins | sample MGYA00521257_ERZ807291 | MGnify/ENA primary metagenome ERZ807291 (study PRJEB31413, sample SAMN03169783) | marine metagenome | biome: Marine; feature: Water; material: Subsurface seawater | place: North Sea | collected 2011-04-28 | depth 1 m m ... | reverse complement strand
AAAGGGAATTCTTACAATGTTTTTATCTCGGTTGAAAAAGATGGAATCACAGGCTGGGGAGAAGCCGCTCCAGGCAAAAACGAAAATGCAGATAGCCCAGAAAGGGTAATTGAAGCGCTTCAACGACTTGTCGCTAGCGGCATAGAAGACTTGAGCATTTATGCCATTGAACAACGGGCCAGGGCCCTTAAGATACCTCCCTGTGCTTATGCTGGTTTGGATATCGCATTATGGGACTGGACTGCAAAAAAAGCACAACTACCGCTTTATCAGCTTTTGGGTTTTCCAAAACCCTCCCAACCTACATCAGTTACTATAGGGATTAATCCGCCAGAAGTGGTCAAAGAACGGGTCCCCTTACTACTCGACGGAACAACAGTCCAATCCCTAAAAATTAAATTAGGTGCACCAGAGGGGATCGAGGCAGATAAAGCCATGTTTGAGCAAGTGGTTAAAAGCTGTGCCAACTTTAACATAAAAGTGAGGGTGGATGCTAATGGTGGATGGGACTTGCCTACGGCCATACACATGAGTCAGTGGCTCGCAGATAGAGGCGTTAGCTATATCGAACAACCCTTAAAAGAAGGCAATGAAGCAGAACTCCCCGATTTGTATAAAGCATCGGTATTACCGATCTATGTAGATGAATCTTGTCGCTTTGCCGAAAATATTCCGGACTGGGCGCATGCCGTTCATGGGGTGAATTTTAAATTAATGAAGTGCGGCGGAATCACCGAAGGACTAAGAATTATTGCAACTGCAAAAGCCTTTGGGTTAAAAACCATGGTGGGATGTATGAGTGAATCTTCTATCTCCATCGCAGCTGCTGCTGCCCTTTCGGGTGTTTTAGACCATGTCGATCTCGACTCCCATTACAATCTGGCACCAGACCCTGCAGAAGGTGCCCCTTTAATCAATGGAATTACTCTCCCGACAGACAATATAGGACACGGGGCGAGCCTAAAAAAAGAAACAAATGTTACTGCCATCTGATAAAATCGCCCTCTTTATGGAAGGGCACCTACAAAGCGATTATGGAAAAATGGGCTTTGGCGTTTTACGCTATGCGAAAAACGAAATTGTTGCCGTTGTCGACACCTATTTCGCTGGGCAAAACTTAGAAGAAATAACTGGGATTCCCCGTCAGGCGCCAATTGTAGCGCAAATTGAAGAAAGTCGCCGCTTAGGAGCGAATGTTTTGGTCTTAGGGATTTCCCCTTCGGGCGGAAGAATCCCACAAGACTGGTTGCTGCTAATCGAAGCTGCCGTTCAAGCAGGCATGTCTATCGTCAACGGGCTGCATGACTTACTCAATGAAAGATTTCAGGGATTATGCCAAGGGAAAAACCAATGGATTTGGGATGTGCGTGTCCCCCAATCAACTCCTCCCATCGCCACGGCTAAAGCCGCTTCTTTGCCCAGCAAACGCATCCTTTTTATCGGGACAGATATGGCTGCAGGTAAGATGACCGCTGCCCTAGAATTACATGAATGGGCACAAAAAGAGAAGATTAATGCTGGTTTTGTGGCCACTGGCCAAATTGGGATTACCCTCACCGGTAGTGGCATCCCGCTAGATGCCTATAAGGTCGATTTAGCCTGTGGAGCGGTTGAGCAAGCCGTTTTAACTCAAACCGAAAAAGAATGGATCTTGATCGAGGGACAAGGCTCCCTTTTACATCCAGGTAGTACCGCCACTTTACCCTTGATACGCGGGAGTTGCCCCACTCACTTGATCTTGTGCCACAGGGCAGAAAAGACCCATTTGAAATTCCCAGAAAACATTAAAATTCCTCCCTTAAAAGACTTTATTGCGCTAAATGAAGCCTTGGTGAATGTTTGTGGTACCTATCCACATGCAAAGGTGGTGGGCATAGCATTAAACACCGCTGCCCTTAGTGAAGTCGAAGCTCTTGAAATGATAAAAAAAATTGAAGCTGAAACGGCTTGTTCCACAACAGACGTTATTCGCTTTGGTTGTGAGAAATTAGGTCGTGCTATCCAAACAATAACCCCTTGATGAAACACATTTTTTTCAATCGTATTGTTAAGTTAATATTTTACTTCAATTTTTGTCTTCTAATACTTGTATTACAGTCTTGTAGTGTACAAAAATATTTGCCAGAATTAAGCGATAATGCACTGTTTTATAGGGTAGAAGGTGAGCAGGTTTTTAAAGAAAATCAACCAGTGTTTTACAAAGGAGTAAATGCTTTGCAAACCTATGGTTTAGGTAATGTAGCCTTTATGAATCAGTGGAATATTGAGCTCGTAAGAGAGTTTATTGGAAATATAAGACAGCCTATTTCCCTTTGGTTAACAAGCATGGAAGACATGGTCGATAACTTACATAATAGCTGCTTTGACAATATCATTCTGGTCCCTAGAAATAAGCAAGGGCAGTCTGAGGCGGCTCTTTTGGCCAAAGGCCTCGAATTAATCAAAACTTGTCCTAATCTCCTCTTTGATTTACACGCCTATGAAAAATGGCTGGTCGATCAAAGCGAAGCAAATGTCTGGCAACGCATTCAGCGGCTACAAAGTCATCCTTTATGCTAAAAAAGACCCTATTCCAACATTGCGCTGACCACCTCAACAACAGCTTAGGTTTGTTCGATCAAAGGAAATCAGACCTTTTAGTTGCCCTTGCATCGGAAAGTAAAAGTAGCGCCGGCGATAAACACGAAACTGGTCGCGCAATGCTACAGCTAGAAAGAGAAAAACTAGGCGAACAACTTAAAGAAACCGAAAGGAAGCTCAAACTACTACTCCCTTTAGAAAACCATGTATCAACAAAAACAATTACTATAGGATCTGTGGTTAAAACAGATCAATTGAGCTATTATATTGCTGTCTCTATCCCAGCACTTGAGATCGATAAAACAACTTATTATTGTATTTCTGCTCAAAGCCCGATTGGCAAGTTACTCCTTGGACAAAAAAAGTTGGGGAGACCATTTCATTCAATCACAAAACAAGTAGCATAACTGAAGTTATTTAGGCTTGATTTTCCTTTTCTCATTTGAGTGCGCTTTTGGGGATTTATAAAAAGTGTAATGGAGGAATAAATATGATAAACAGTACTTTTTACTCAACGAGAGCCCAATAATTTTCCAGAAGGGTAGTCCATTGAGTTTTAGATTTTTTGTGGCACTATCTAGTTTAAAAACAGTGCGGTTTTTTTAATTTCTTCAACTAAATATTTAAGGTGTTCAATTGTTGTTTTTGGATTGAGTAATACAACGCGTAAATACCGCTGCCCATTCATCTCACAAGATGTCAAATAAAATCGCTTTTCATTGATAATGGTGTAGCGCAATAGCTTTTGAAAGTCATCTTCACAACTAAACTTTTCATAACGAAAACACAGTATATTACTTTGAGGAAAATAAGGGGTTGTAAAATCCTCTTCTTCATTTAAAAGGGCGTGGAAGTCTTTGGCTAATTGAAAACTTTGATCGATGAATTCCCCAATTTTGGCTTCGCCTTCTAAAGCAAAGGTCCAAAATAATTTCGTCCCTAAAGCCGATTTAGTGCACTCAATTGTATAAGGCATGGAGTCCATTCCAACCACTTCGGTATCGTGAAAAACATAAGAGCCTTTTTGCTGAAAAGCCGCCGCTTGATCTTTAAAGTCTCTAAACAATACTGCAGTACAAAGCGCGGGAACACGCATCATTTTATGGGCATCCCAAATCAAAGAACGCGCCTTTTCAATCCCTTTGACATATTGTTTACTCTGTGGTCCTGCAAGGGCAGCCGCTCCATGGGCGCCATCGACATGGAACCACAAATTGTTCTCTTGACAAAAATCTCCCATGGCATCAATAGGATCAAAAAGTCCTGTTGATGTTGCGCAGGCATTGGCCACGACGCACATCACTCGTTTTCCATCGGCCATGGCTTTTGCATAGACACGTGGTAAGTCTTCCATTAATAAGACTTCGTTTTCATCAACCGCCACCGGATAAAATGCTTTTTTTCCCAATCCTAAAATCGAAAGCGCACGCGCGATGGAATAATGTGCAGAGGCTGCGCCAATGACCACTAAATCATTTGGATTTCCATCTGTCCATGCATCTGGTGCAATCGCCGCTCTTGCGGCAGCAAGCGCTGTTAAATTCGCAACAGATCCCCCGTGGGTCAATACTCCGCTTGCTTTTCCTGGTGTAAAGTGAAAGTCATAGTCATCACGCCCTTCTAACCAGCCTATTTTTTCAAGCATCCAGTTGATCATAAAACCCTCGCAAGTCCCCCCCGCAGGTCCCATTTCATAAAGTGAACTGGGGTTGTTGATTGTTCCGTGAATCAATTCTGGAATCCCCGATAAGTCATGTGGAACCGCCACTTGATGTCCCATATAATGAGGGTGGCTTAAATGATTGGTGTGGGTTAAATAAGTTTTGACAAAAGCGAGTAAATCGTCCTGCCCTTGAAAGCCCTCTTTTATACGTTCTTTTAAAAGCAGCTCTTGCGCAATGATTTCTGGCGCTTGTTGATTTAATGCAGGAGTTTTTTTAGCCTTGCTGTTTTTTAAATGTTGCTCGAGTAATTGACCTACTTGCGCAATGATGGCTTCTGTCATAAGGCTTACTTATATTTTATAGAATAAAAGGGTGGACCAAATGTTTTTATGTAAATAGTCACTTCCTTTTGCAATTGTATTGCGTTGAAATCCGGTTAATAGACGCATTTTCTTTGTGATGGAGTGCTGAAAGCCAAAGAAGGTCCAGTTTTGATTAAATTGATAAGGGAAATTATCTTTGATATGCATAAACACTTCATTAAACACAACGAGTTTTGGGGAAAAAGCTTTTTCGCCATTGGTTAAAGGAAATTGAAATCCTGTACGGAAACGAATGCGTGCACCATAGCTGCTCTCATTGTTTTTTGATTGCCAGCGTTGTTCAAGTCGAATCCAACCAAAGTAGTTCGAACGATTAATCGGCAATGAAAAGTTAAACTGCTGCCAAAGGTTATTTTCTATAGTGCGATGCTGTGGAGTATTACTAGAGATCAGGGTATAACCTGTTGCAAAAGCAGTGTTGTTCCCCAATTTAAAACTTACCGACGGGCGAAGCAAATACTGATCATTCTCAACAAAAAACTGTCTCGTACGCACATGAGTTTCTAAACGAAGCGTTGTGCTACTGTTTAAACTGTAATCTGTAAATAATGCTTTCCAGGCGTTATCTTGTCGTTCTTGGGCACTACTTTTCCAGGATACAAGGGACAGTGCAATAATTGTAAAGGTGTAAAGGATTTTTTTCATTTGACATTAAAAGGATTTGAGTAATCCCCCATCAATGGGGATGTTTGTTCCAGTAATATAACTGGCTTGTTCAGAGGCTAAAAAGCAGACTAAATTAGCGTATTCTTCGGGTTGGCCAATACGTTGCATGGGCACTTGTGCCTCCATTGCGGCGCGAACCTGCTTTGGTGAAACCTTCATTTTTTTGGCTTTTTGTGCATTGAGTTGCGTAATGCGTTCTGTATCAAAATAGCCTGTAAGAGTATTATTAATGGTGATATTATCTACCGCAATATCCATGGATATACTCTTTGCCCAAGTTACTAAAGCGGCACGTAAACTGTTTGAAAGAGCCAGATAATTAAGCGGTTCTTTTACAGAGACAGAGGCGATATTAACGATGCGACCCCATTGTTGAGATTGCATATGTTTTAAAGCAAGCGAAGTGGTATGCACCGCACATTTAAACAATAAATCAAAAGCTGTTTGATAGTCATCAATTGCTTTTTCTATTGCTCCTCCTGCTGCGGGACCTTGAGTATTGTTGATCAAAATATCAATCTTGTTTGTTTTAAAATACGCTTGCATCTGGGAAGAAAAAGCAGGGAAATTTGAAAAATCAACCACTAAGTATTGGTGTTGCTGTCCCTGGCTAGTATCGAGTTGAGCAATGATGGTTTTCAATAAATCCTCACTCCTTGCCATTAAAGTAACTGAAGCCCCAGAGGTAGCTAAACGTTCTGCGATCGCTCTACCAATTCCTTTACTACTCCCTCCTACTAGGGCGTTTTTTCCTGTTAAGTCTATTCTCATAATTACTTGTAATCTTCGCGAGCGGGACTAAAAACATCCATCAATCTGCATGGGGTTAAGGCTTTTCCGCTATGTGGAACATTGGAAGGAATTGGAACAATGTCTCCGGCGGTGTAAACTTTTGTTTTTCCGTCTAGGGTAAACACAAACTCTCCTTCTACTACATGCATCATTTGTTCGTGTGGGTGATGATGTTCTGGGACGATCGCCCCTTTTTCTACTGTCCAAAAAGCCCAACTTAGTTGTTGTCCATGGACCAATTTCCCGTGCAGGCCAGGTATAATTTCTTTACTAGGGATTGTTGCAAGATTCACGCTTAATTTTTTGCTAAAAATACAATAAATCAAGCAACTTATATATCCCCTTAAAAAGGAGAAAAACGAAAAAAGGCTATCTTGTTACTTTGCTTAAAGAATCGTTTTATGAAAGTCATTAATATCTTAGAAAAATATGCAGCGTTTGATGCCCAGTGGAGCCCCCATGTTATCGCCTAACTCAATGGTCAACAAGTCCTTTTAGCAAAAGTTCAAGGGGAATTTGTATGGCATGCTCACGCAGAAGAAGACGAACTTTTTCATGTGGTAAAAGGGCAACTTCGCATGGAATTTCGCGATCGTGTAGAAGTGATCAATCCTGGAGAAATAATTGTCGTTCCAAAAGGGGTAGAGCACCGTCCCTGCGCAGAAGAAGAAACATGGATTTTACTCTTTGAACCCCTAAGCACCAAGCATACGGGAGAAGTTCAAGATGAAATAACTAAAAGCCATTATCCTAGAATTTAAGCCACAAATGCAATTTTAATTAATGAATTTTTTGTGTGTGGAAGAATCACTCCTTATGAAGTCAATCAATCGTGTTTTTTCATTTTTATTTTTCGTTCTGCTCTTTGCTTGTAGCACAAGCGAACCAACAGCAGAAGAAGTAATCCCAGAAAATTTAACTGTTTCGTCTTTTGCATTATTTACTGCCACCGAAGAAACACGGTCTATAAACATAAGCTCAAACCCTGATTGGCGTGTAAATAACTCCCCTAGATTGGGTTACGGTTAGCCCTACCGCTGGGTCAAATAACGGCGCCCAACCTTACTGTAACTTCAAATCCTACTTCTGCACAGCGGGAAGGAGTTATAAGCCTTACAGGTGGAAGCCTCTCAAGGACGATACAAATTAGATGAAGTGAAAGTCATCAATATGGCAAACAGTAGGTTTAATGTAGGCGGGCAGCATATGTGTTTTAAAGCTGGAGTCTATCATCTTAACAGTACTGGAAATGATGATGATTATGCCCAAGTAACCTTTTATTATTTAAATAAATCTCATACCACTAATTAGATGCTTAGTTGAGAAATTCAATAATAGCGTCCTAGTCATTTAGAAGAAGAATAAAAAAAACCGCCATTAAGGCGGTTTTAAAAAATGTTAACCTATTTATTAAAGCTTCGCCGCTAATTCACTGGCTTCTTTAATAGCCATTTTAGCATCTAGTTGTGCGGCGATATTTGCTCCTCCTATGAGATGCACATTTTGCCCAACACTACTTAAGCCCGCTTCAAGTTCTTTTAAAGAAACTTGTCCTGCACAAATAATCACATGATCAACGTCAAGGATTTGTTGCTCTTCTCCTACTTTGATATGTAACCCTTGGTCATCGACTTTTTCATAACTCACATCTGCCAGCATTTTAACCTCTTTCATCGCTAGACTTGAACGGTGAATCCATCCTGTTGTTTTTCCTAAATTCTTTCCGTGTTTCCCTTTAGAACGCTTAAGCAAATAAATTTCTCTTGGAGAAGCGAGGGGTTGAGGCCCTTCTGCTAAGGCACCGCCTTTGGCATAAGACATATCAACACCCCATTCTTTCATATAATTTTCGGTGTTTAAACTCACCGATTCATGGGACATATCATGGGCGAGATATTCGGCCATATCAAAGCCTATTCCTCCTGCACCTACTATGGCTACTTTGTCCCCTACGGTTTTGTTTTTGTATAACACATCGACATAATTGAGGACTTTGGGGTGATCAATTCCTTCCATCTCTAGGGTTCTGGGGGTTACCCCAGTGGCAAGAATGATTTCATCAAATTTCTGGGCGAGAAGATCAGCTTCTTCTGCTCTAGTATTGAGACGAAGATCCACTCCGTGTTTTTTCAGCATATTGTCATAATAGCGAATGGTTTGCCCGTATTCTTCTTTTCCTGGGATGACTTTGGCCATATTAAACTGGCCTCCAATCTCTTGTTTTTCTTCAAAAAGAACGACTTGATGCCCTCTTTTTGCTGCCACTGTTGCAGCTTCAAGCCCAGCGGGCCCAGCACCTACTACAGCTATTTTTTTAGCTTGTGTTGTGGGTTCATGGACAAGAATTGTTTCGTGACAGGCCCTAGGATTCACTATACAAGAAGACACTTGCATGGTAAAGGTGTGGTCTAAACAGGCTTGATTACAAGCGATACAAGTGTTGATTTCTTCTGGTCTTCCTTCGATAGATTTTAAGACTAAATCTGGATCGGCGAGGAAAGGCCGCGCCATAGAAACCATGTCTGCATTGCCTTCGGCCAAAACTTTTTCGGCTACATCTGGCATATTGATACGATTGGTGGTAATCAATGGAATATTAACTTCGCCCATCATCTTTTTAGTGACCCAAGCAAAACCTGCTTTGGGCACAACAGTCCCAATGGTCGGAACCCTAGATTCGTGCCAGCCTATTCCTGTGTTGATAATGGTAGCACCTGCCGCTTCAATCGCTTTAGCAACTTGTACCACTTCTTCCCAAGTGCTTCCTCCTTCTACTAGGTCTAACATGGATAGACGATAAATGATAATAAAGTTTTCTCCTACCGCTTCGCGGGTGCGGCGAATGATTTCAATGGGAAACTTGATGCGATTTTCATATTCCCCTCCCCATTCATCTGTTCTAAGGTTGGTTTTTTTCGCAATAAATTGATTGATTAAATACCCCTCAGAACCCATCACCTCAACCCCATCATAGTTGGCATACTGTGCCATTTTTGCACAATGCACATAATCTTGAATGGTTTGTTCGACTTCTTCACTGTTTAATTCTCTAGCCGGAAATGGACTAATTGGTGCTTTTGTATTACTAGCAGATACATTTTCTGGGGTATAGCCATAGCGCCCTACATGCAAGATTTGCATGCAAATTTTTCCGCCTTCATCGTGGACTGCTTTGGTAACTTCTTTGTGTTTTTCGGCTTCTGCCTCATTATCTAAAGGGTGTCCCACGGGCAGGGCTAAACCTTGTTTACTGGGCGCAACTCCCCCCGTAACAATAAGTCCTACTTGTCCTTTAGCGCGTTGGGCATAAAAAGCGGCCAAACGCGGAATACCGCCATCGATGTCTTCCAGCATAGTGTGCATTGAGCCCATTAATACACGGTTTTTTAAGGTAGTAAAGCCTAAATCTAAGGGTTCAAGTAATTTTGGATATGCAGTGGTAGTGCCCATAATATAGTCGAATAGGTGATAACAATTTTTTTATGAAGCTACATTATTTTTTCTGTTCGCCCAATTGAATTGGCGTTAAATTAAATTAGATTGCCCGGGCTTTTGTACCTTCCCATTTAATAAAAGACAAGAGTATAATGAGCGATAAAATTGCTTGGGGGATATTAGGTTTGGGCCGGATCGCCCATAAATTTGCGAGAGATTTAACCTTAGTTAAAGGGGCCGTTTTACAAGCTGTCGCCTCTTCTTCGCAAAAACGGGCAGATGCTTTTGCCAAAGAGCATAAAGCCAATACCGCTTATGGGAAGTACGAAAGTCTATATCTAGATCCCTTAATACAAGTCGTTTACATCGCCAGTGTTCATGTTGATCATGCACCTCAAAGCCTTGCTGCTCTTGAAGCAGGAAAAGCGGTATTGTGCGAAAAGCCCATGGGCATCAATGCGCAAGAGGTAAAGGCTATGATGGCTTTGGCGAAAGCCAAAAAAGTGTTTTTGATGGAGGCTTTTTGGACGCGGTTTAACCCCGCAATGCTTGAGGTAAAAAGACAAATTGAACAGGGAAGAATAGGGGATTTGCGCCATGTACAGGCCTCTTTTGCCATGCCTCGCTGGAATGATGATCCCAGTGGAAGGCTATTAAACCTAACGAAAGGAGGAGGCTCTTTATTAGACATAGGAGTTTATCCCGTCTTTCTTGCCTATTTATTGTTAGGCAAGCCGAATAAAATTTTGGCTACGGCTAATTTTAATGATCAGGGGACAGAAACTCAAAGTAGTATTATTTTTTCTTACCCAAAGACGCAAGCACAACTCTACAGCAGTTTGACCCATCCTTTTACCATGGAAGCAAAAATTTATGGAGAAAAGGGAGAACTTACCATCGCCCCCACTTGGCATGAAAGTGAAGCTTTAAGTTGGAAAATTGGAGATACCATTACCCAAGAGCAGTTTCCTAAAAAAGGGAAAGGTTATGTTCACGAAATAGAAGAAGTGCATCACTGTCTCAACAATAATATGCTAGAAAGTGAACAATGGTCCCTTAAAGACAGTTTGAATCTAATAGAATTGATGGATCAAATTCGAAAAAAAGTGGGGGTTGTTTATTCCCAGGATAAAAGCGTATAAACACTTAGACCGCGCTTAAGAGAATGATTTTGTGCTCACGATAATTCGCAATCATTTCTTTGATCTTGACTTTATCGCTTTTGTGTTTGTTCTTTTCGTTCCACTCGATGGTAAGGGGATCAAGCGCTTTGTCTAGATTATTTTGACTCCATTTCATTATTTCATGCATACTAGGATAAAGATCAATTCCCATATCAGTTAGATAATAATGTTTCACCTTTTGATTGCCTTTTTTAAAAACGAAATCAATAATACCGTTTTCTTTTAACCATTTTAAACGTTGCGCAAGAATGTTTGAAGCAATGCCTTCTGGGCCATCTAAAAAGGCTTTAAAGGTTGAGCGTTCTATAAATAAATCGCGAATAATCACTAGGGACCATTTATCGCCAATGATGTCTAACGCACTCGCTAAAGGACAATCACTTCTAAACATAATTAACAATTTAGCCATTTTTCTTTGATTAGACAAAATTAATGATAACTTTTAAATTAAAAGTGTTATACTTGCAAAAGGAAATTGTTCTTTCGCAAAAAACAGAACCATAAACCAACTTCATCTCTCAAATGATTAGGTTTGAAAACCCCTCTATGTTTTAGAGGGGTTTATTTTTTTTATACATTAGTGAGATGAAAAACCTCCTCTTTTTATTATTACCTCTACTTGTTTTTGCCCAAAGAGGAAAAACAGGAGATTCTACCTTTGCCCACCGCTTACCTGCCGATGTAAAACAAAAGGGGACACGATCTGAACTTCTTATTATCAACCAAACAGACCACGATATTATCGCTTTAGTTCGTGGACAGTATGATGAATATATCCGTCATGTCTACATTCGTACACAAGAAGAATTTACTTTCACAGAAATGCCCATCACGCGTTTTTATGTGCAGTTCAAAGCTCAGGAATTTTATTTTGAAGACTTAGAACGTACCGTGATGAATCCTGGAATAAAACACAGTTTTGAATTCTTTTATGATCCTAAACAACAGGTAAATTATAAAAAAATAACTGAAGCCCAGTTTTTTAAACCCTAACTTGTTTAAATCAGCTTTACTTTTAGGCTTATCCTCCCAATGACACAACTATTCTCTCTCTAAAAATGAAAACATCAAATAATTGGTGGAAAGAAGGAGTAGTGTATCAAATCTACCCTCGCTCTTATAAAGACACTACGGGAAATGGCTTGGGAGACATTGAAGGCATTATCGAAAAACTCGATTATATCAAATCTTTAGGCGTAAATATGGTCTGGATATGTCCCCTCTATGTCTCGCCTAATGACGATAATGGCTATGATATTGGGGACTACAGAAAAATCAGTGAAGACTTTGGCGGTGACAAGGCCTTTGATCGCTTATTGCATGAAATGCATGCCCGCGGCCTTAAACTCATTATGGATCTAGTGGTAAATCACTCATCAGACGAACACCAGTGGTTTGAACAAGCGAAACAAAGCAAAGATAATCCTTATCACGATTATTATATCTGGAAAGAAGGAACTCCTGCTACACCTCCTAACAATTGGCAATCTGTATTTAACGGCAGTGTCTGGGAATGGAACAGCCTTACCCAAGAATACTTTTTACATTATTACACTAAAAAACAGCCCGATCTCAACTGGGAAAATCCCACTGTGCGCAAAGAAATATATGCTATCATAGACTTTTGGCTAGCCAAAGGGGTCGATGGTTTCCGTATGGATGTCATTTCTTTAATCTCGAAACGTTTATCCTTTCAAGATGTGCCCGCAAGCATGTCTTTTATTGATGTAATGGAAAAAGTTTATGCGAATGGGCCTAGGGTACACGAATACCTTCAAGAAATGAATCGCCAGGTATTGTCCAAATATGACGTAGTAACCGTGGGAGAAGGTCCCGGAGTCAATTTAAATCACGGGCCTCGCTATGTCTCGGCCAAAGAAAAAGAACTCAATATGGTCTTTCACTTTGACCATTTAACCATTGATTTTGGCCCTAAAGGAAAATACGATCCTATTCCGGTAGATTTTATTCGCTTCAAAGAGATCTTTAGACAATGGGATGAAGCTTTAGCAGAAGACGGCTGGAACAGCATCTTTTTAGGTAATCACGACTTCTCTCGCATCGTTTCCCGTTTTGGAAATGACACACAATACCACAAAGAATCAGCAAAGCTATTAGTGACCCTCTTAATGAGTTTAAGAGGAACCCCTTATGTTTATCAAGGCGATGAAATAGGCATGACAAATGTCTCTCATCCCAGCATAGATTTATATGATGATATAGAAACCCGAAATGCATGGAAGGCAGCAGAAGCCAAAGGGAAAGACATGGCTGTGTTTTTAAAAGCAGTTCACTGGCAAAGTCGCGATAATGCCCGTACCCCAATTCAATGGGACGCAACAGCACAGGCTGGTTTTACCTCTGGAAAACCATGGATTCCTGTCAATGAAAATTATCCTCAAATCAATGTGGCTGCAGCAGAAAAAGACACAGATTCTATTCTGCATTATTACCGAAAGATGATCGCCTATCGAAAAACAAACCTATGCCTAGTGTATGGTCATTTTGAAGATTTACTACCTCAACATCCCCATTTATATGTTTATAAGCGTTGGGATGAAAATAATACTTATTTAGTCGTACATAATTTTAGGGATAGCAAAACAAATTGGGAACAAAAAGAAGTAGGCTATCTCCTAGAAACAGGAAATTATACCTCCCATTCTTCCCAACACTTATCGCCTTGGGAAAGTAGAATTTACCGTTTAGTTTAACCGTTTTTCATAGCAATAAAAAGGGTGCTTGCTTTTTTGTGCAAAAAATACTTGACCCACTTGCTGGTATTGACGGGCTTGATAAAAACGATTATTTCTAGGGTTTTGACTGAAGGTATCGAGACGCACAGAAAGGCAATTCTTTTCTTTTGCTAAGGCTTCGCCAAAGTCCATAAGCGCTCTTGCAATCCCTTGTCCTTGAGAAGCGGGATGAACCGCAAGGCGATGCACATACAACTGCTTTGCATCAGGAGTTAACCAGTCTACATCGGTATAAAAATCATCCATTACCGTAGAGAACATGACCGTTCCAACAATCTCTTTTTGATCGAGGTAAACATAGACTGTGTTGGCTTTAACATCGCTAGTCAAAACAGCTAAAGAGGGGTAGTTTTCATTCCATTGAAATATCCCTTGAGCAATCATGTGTTGGGCACAGGCTTCTGTGATTTTTTTAATCGATGGAATGTCTTCTAGCATGGCTTTACGAATCATAAGACTAATAGAAATTTGCTATCTTCCATCTAAATTAATCAAACATGAAAAACATCGCTTTACGAATTGTCTTTATTCTCTCTATTTATCTCTTTGTAGGTGGACTAGTTTATGCTGGAACACCAGCTCTAGCGAATACTTTACTCGTCGAAGCAGCCTTGTTGATCTTTGGGATACAAGTCCTTGTTTTTCTTCCTTCCTACTGGGCACAAACAGAACATTTTTATGATCTTACCGGCGGAATCACCTATCTCTCTACCATGGGGTATATGGCCTATCGCCATCAAGCGATTTTTGGTACATGGGACGAACGTTCTTTGGTCTTGACCGCATTGATTGGGATATGGGCGATTCGTTTGAGTAGTTTTCTTTTTACTCGCGTAAAACGTGTGGGAAAAGACGGGCGTTTTGACACCCTAAAAAAGTCTTTCACCCAATTTTTATTGACCTGGATGTTACAAGGTTTATGGGTGTTTATGTGTACGTATCCTGCTTTAATTGCTTTGGCTTCGCCTTCAAAAGAAGAAAACACCTTCTTGGCTATTGGAGCAATTGTCTGGTTAGTGGGATGGATCTATGAAGTAATCGCTGACCGACAAAAAACAGCCTTCAATAAAGACCCGCAAAACGCAGGACAATTTATCAATGTAGGGGTCTGGAAACAATCCCGTCACCCTAACTATGTAGGAGAATTAGTCTTGTGGACAGGGATTACCATCATTGCAGCGCCGGTTTATCAAGGCAGTCAGTGGTTGGCATTAATCACCCCAGTATTTGTCTACTGGCTATTGAATAAAGTAAGCGGTGTCAACCTGCTCGAAGAACGCGCAGACAAGAAATGGGGAGACGATCCCGCCTATCAAGCTTATAAAAAAGATACCCCTATCTTTTTCCCAAAATTCTTTTAACCCCTTTTTACTAGCCATTACAGCTAATTTCATACTCGGTCCAATTTGCCGTCGTATCTTCATTAGGGAAGTAAAAACAACGTTTGGTATCATCTGGAAACTGAATGTTTTTCCAATAGCCTACTGGGATCGTTGCCCCGGTGAGTAAAGTAGTAGCAGTCTCGTTAAATTCCAGCACGATTTCAATATTGAGGGTGCCTAATTGATCTGCCCATTCGCGAATCTGAGTTTCTAGTTCTGCCCATTCTCCACGGTTGAGTTGATCTTTTTGAAGGGTGCAATTCAAAAAAGAAAAGGTCGCATAGAGGTTGTCATAACTATCTGTAAAAGCTGCGGCGGGAGCAAGATGTCCTCTGTCCCAAGGATTGCTGTAATAATCCTCATTGTCTGAAGTGATAATAGTGTCAACTTCATAAAACACCATCCCATCTCGATCGACAAGTTTTTCAATAGAACGTACATCATACCGAATCCAGTTAGGTTGTTGTAAAACCTCGTTATAAGAAACGGTAAAAATCGATCCTTCAACTAGTACCTCTGTGCGAGGTTTCAAGTTTTTAATGATCCGCTCTTGGTCTTTTGTTACGGGAACAAGTTCGGGAAGTATACAACATTCTGTTGTTGAACCGAAAGTCGCGACAAAGATTAAAACAAGAAAGCAACAACTGATTTTATTCATCTTGAAAAAATTACTTGCAGTAAAGTTGATTAAACTAATGTACATTTAAGCAAAAAAAATGCTTTTTCATCTATTTATCTATGTTTTACTTATGGCACAGTCTTATCAAACCCAGCCCTATGAAGTACTTTCAACCCTAGATCATATTGAAATTCGCTACTATCCCCCAGCAATGAAAGTTCAAGTGGAAAGTGCGTTTACTAACAACAGCAATTTCAATGCATTGTTTAAGTATATCTCTGGGAATAATGAGGCAGGAGAAAAAATTGCCATGACGACTCCCGTTTATATGGAAAACAAGAAGAATTCACAAAGCATGGCTTTTGTGCTACCAGCGCAATACACCGATACTGCACCACTCCCTAAAGGAGAAGGAGTAGCCGTTTATCAATCTAAAGCAGGGTACTTTGCCGCAATACGTTATGGAGGATATTCCAATGCTGAAAAAGTGCAGCAATACACCCAACAATTAAAAGCCATTTTATCACAAGCGGGGAAAAAGATTGTCGGGCAAGCTTTAATCCTTTCCTATGATGCGCCCTATAAGTTTTACAATCGCAGAAATGAGATTTTACTTGAAATAGAACCCTAAAAAACCTTCGCTTTGCGAGGGTGATTTCTTACTGAACTAAATAATCCAATGCCTTTTCTTTAAAGGCTGTATTAAAAGCAGCAACCTCTTTTTCCATCAAGGAGGTATAAGTGGCTAATTGTTCCTCTATGGCCTTCGTCAATTGATCTCTTACAGCAATATCTTGTGCTGTGGGCGGAAAGTCATTGATTAAAACCAAGTTGTTAATATAGCCTAATTTATTCGTCAAGCGAATAGGAAAATTCAAGGGATCTTGATTCGAGCGATTTTGCGTTTGATATAAGGCCTTTTCAACCTTAGATAAAGCTGCTGCTAATGCTTTTGCTTGAGAACGCAATTCTACTGTTGTATTGTCTTCTGCAAAATTGCCTTGAAACTCTTTTAGCTTTTTATTGACTGCTCTTATTTTTTTAATGGCTTGATGTGCCTTATCAATCGTTTGATTAACACCATTCACAAAATCAAACTGTTCTTGCATTTGGGCTACTGTAGCTTCTGCCAAAGGATTTGGGAGGATCTCAAAATCTTGCGAAAGCGTTTCTCCATTAAGGTGTAGTTGCACTTGATAGATTCCAGGAACCGCTTTTGCTCCTGCTAAAGAAGCGCCCCATAAAATCATGCCTTTTAAACGTTCTGCTCCTTTGTATCGCATGTTCCAAACCAATTGATTTCCACCAACTTTAGCCGTTAATTTGTTCTTCTTGTCGTGATTTGAAAAGCGCTTTATTTCATCGCCATTTGTATCGTGAAAACTTATGGCTAGACTATCTGTTTTTTCATCAAACTCTGGAAGATAATAATGTACAATTGCCCCGTTAGGAAGGTTTGTCCCTTCGGTTAATGAGCTGCGCCCTCCACGACCTGCAACGCGATAAACGTCTTTAGGAGTATAGAGTTTTGGACTATTTTCATTCTTTTGTAATTGGTGTAATACGGTTAAATCATCTAAGATCCACAGACCTCTTCCCTGTGTAGCAACAATCAAACTATTGTCTTTAATCGTTAAATCTGTAATGGGAACTATAGGAAGGTTTTGTTGAAATGCTTCCCATGATTTTCCATCGTTAAAAGAAATATACATCCCCGTTTCTGTCCCTGCATAGAGCAAGCCTTTCTTAGCGGGGTCTGCTCTTAAAACCCGGGTAAAGTGTTCTTTGTTGATGCCTTTATTGATTTGGGTCCAAGTAGCTCCATAATCTGTTGTTTTGTACAAGTAAGGGCTAAAGTCTCCCATTTTATAACGGGTTCCCGCGACATAACATGTTCCTGCCTCAAATGGCGAGGGTTCGATGCTGTTAATCATCATCCACGCTGGCATTCCCTTAGGGGTTACATTCGTCCAGTTTTTACCTCCGTCTTTCGTCAAGTGAATTAAACCGTCGTCGCTTCCTACCCACAAGAGCCCTTCTTGAAGCGGGGACTCGTCTGCAGCAAATATGGTACAATAGTATTCTACTCCGGTATTATCTTGGGTTATGGGTCCCCCAGAAGATTTTAATTTATCTGGATCATTACGAGTGAGGTCTGGACTGATAATGTTCCAGCTTTGTCCTTCATTTTCAGTGACGTGCACATGGTTAGAAAAGGTGTACAAACGTTTAGGGTTGTGCTTGCTAAAGATAATAGGGAAATTCCATTGAAAGCGGTATTTCATTCCTTCGGCACCATAGCCCATGGGGTTGTCTGGCCAAACGTTAATTCCTCTTACGGTTTCTTTTTCGTGGTTGACACGTGTTAAAAAACCACCATAACTTCCACCATAAACAATCTCGTTATTTGTGGGGTCAATCGCAATATGCGCCGATTCTCCCCCTGCGGTTGATTCCCAATCGTCTTCTCCTATGCTTCTACCAAAACTGCGGTGTTTTACCCGAATGGTTGAATTGTCTTGCTGGGCCACATAAATGCGGTATGGAAAGGCATTGTCTGTGGTTACGCGATAGAATTGAGCGGTGGGTTGGTTGTAATAAGTACTCCATGTTTTTCCACCGTCATAAGAGACTTGGGCGCCCCCATCGTCTCCTATAATCATGCGTTGGTTGTCTTCTGGAGCGATCCATAAATCGTGGTGATCGCCATGTGGTGCACGCTGTGCTACAAATGTTTTTCCGCCATCGGTTGAGTGATGATAGGCGACATTCATAACATAGACGCCATTGACATCTTGGGTATCGGCATAAATCTTAGTGTAATACCAAGCGCGTTGTCTTAGCGCTCGACTCTCGTTGACGTGTTTCCAGCTTTTTCCACCATCGTCTGAACGATAAACGCCGCCTTTGTCTTTATTTTCTACTATCGCCCACACGCGATCTGCATTGATGGGTGAAACGGTTACTCCAATAATGCCTAAGGTCCCTTTGGCGAAGCCATCATGTTTACTAATCTCTGTCCAGCTCGCGCCACGGTCGGTACTTTTCCATAAGGCAGAGCCTTCTCCTCCACTGCTTAGACTGTAAGGTGTGCGTTGTAAACGCCAAGTAGCCGCATAGAGATTGCGAGGATTAGATGGGTCCATCACTAATTCTACTGCGCCAGAGAGGCTGTTCGCAAACAAGACTTTTTTCCAAGTCTTTCCACCATTGATACTTTTATATACCCCCCGTTCTTGAGTGGGTTTATAGATGTTGCCTAAAACTGCTGCATAGACAATCTCTGGGTTTTGTGGATCGATTACAATACGAGGGATATGACGGGATTGAGGCAAACCGATTGAGGTCCAGGTTTTCCCGGCATCTACAGACTTCCACATGCCATAGCCAGAAGACACATTCCCGCGAACGGTAACTTCTCCACCCCCCACATAGATAACATTAGGGTCACTTTTTGCGACTGCGATGGCGCCAATACTCCCACCAAAATAGCCGTCGGAAATATTCTTATAGGTGATTCCCCCGTCTTCTGTTTTCCAGACGCCCCCTCCGGTTGCGCCAAAGTAAAAGAGCTTAGGTTGTCCGGGAACACCTGTCACTGCTGCAGCACGCCCTCCTCTAAATGGACCAATTTCTCTATATTCTAAAGAACTATACAATTCTGGGCTAAAAGCCTTCTGATCTGCTTTTTTCTTTTTGCGTTGCCCCTGTAGAGGTTGTACAAAAAGAAAAGAGAGAAGAAGAATTAAAATAGGGGCATCACGACGAATAATCATTGACATAATTTTGGTTTTAAACTCCAAAGTACAAAAAATTAAAATTGTACTTTTAGGAGGAATTGTTAAATCAATCATCATGAAAAATCTACGTTTTACACTTTTTTTTACTGCAGCATTACTGCTGATAATCAATGTTTCAGCCCAAAATCTAAAAACCATTAAAAAAGAAATTCAGTCTTCTGTAGAAATGCAAAAAGACAAATTAATTGAAACCAGTGACGCGATTTGGGAGGCGGCAGAAACCTCTCTAGTAGAATACAAATCGGCTAAACAATTAAAAGATTATGCCCGCGCAAATGGTTTTGAAGTCACCGAAAATGTTGCAGATATTCCCACTGCATTTATGGCTAAATATGGCTCAGGAAGTCCAGTTATCGGAATTTTAGGAGAATTTGACGCGAATGCGGGGATTTCTCAAAAGCGTCAACCTACTAGAGAGGCACGTGTAGAAGGAGGAGCTGGTCACGGTTGTGGTCACAATCTCTTTGGCACGGCAAGCCTGGGGGCAGCCGTCGCCATCAAAGAACAAATCGAAAAAGGAAATATCAAAGGAACCGTTATCTTTTATGGTACCCCAGCCGAAGAAACCATCTTTGCAAAAGTATGGATGGCCCGTGCCGGCGTCTTTGATCAACTTGACGTTTGTATGGATTGGCATCCTGGGGCTTCGATCGAAGCAGGAACCCAGAGCAGTAAAGCTTTAGTTGATTTTCGCGTGAAGTTTTATGGTAGTTCTTCTCATGCTTCTTCAGATCCTTGGAATGGAACAAGTGCAGTTGACGCGATGGAATTATACACCACTGGCTTGAATTATTACCGCGAGCATATTTTACCAACTTCAAGAATTCACTATCAAATTGAAAAAGCGGGAGATGTAGTTAATGTGGTACCCGACTTTGCGCAAATATGGACCCGATTACGCGAAAACAATCGTGAAAAAGTAGATGTTTTATACGAACGTGCCTTAAAAATTGCAGAAGGCGCAGCCTTGATGACAGGAACTACGCATGAAGTAAAACTGATCTCTGGGATTTATGAGATTCAAGTCAATAGAACAGGAGCCGAAGCCATGCAGAAAAACCTTGAAAGCCTAGGGAAGATTATCTATACAGAAGAAGAGATTGCTTACGCGAATACCATTCTAAAAGAAACAGGAAAGCCACAAAATGGCATTGACGGTACAGTACATCCTTTAAGAGAAACCTTACCTGCGCAGGGCGGGTCTACAGATGTGGGTGATGTAAGTCAAGTCGTACCCACCATTCGAATGTCGGCAACAGTAGCGTCAAAAGGAGGCCCATGGCACTCTTGGGCTGTAGTTGCTTGTACAGGAATGTCAATAGGTCATAAAGGAATGATCTATGCCTCAAAAGCCTTAGCCATGACCATGGCAGATTTATATAAAAATCCAAAGTTGGTCGAGGCGGTTAAAAAAGACTTTAAAGACAACAAGGTGAATAAAACCTATGAGCCTAGAATCCTACCCGGTCCACCCAGTTTAGACTAATATGAAAAAGTTTTTATTCCTTTTTTTATGGTTGGGAGGGAGCTCCCTTTTTGCGCAAGCGGTCTTACCTTTAAAAGAACGAGCAAAGGCGATAGAGCAAATTCAACAAGAGCGTTTTGAGGTGTTGTTGCCTCAACTCATGCAAGCCCACAATATCGATGCATGGGTGATCATCGCCCGTGAATACAACGAGGATCCGGTGGTCAAAACCATGCTACCTCCCACTTGGCTAAATGCCCGCAGAAGAACCATTTTGGTCTTTACAAAAGACGCAAAAACAGGCGAGGTGAGTCGAGCGGCCATCACTCGTTATCCTTTTGGAAAATTGATTCCATCGGTTTGGAAAAAAGAAGAAGAACCCGATCAAATGAAAGCCCTAGCAGATTATCTCACACAAAAGAATCCAGCTAAAATAGGGATCAATATTTCTGATCATTATGGGATTGCAGATGGTCTGGCTAAGACAGATTATGATTTGTTGGTCGCTGCGCTCCCAAAGCCACTATCAAAAAGATTAGTAAGTGCAACCCCCCTTGCTGTTGCATGGATAGAGAGCAGGATCTCACAAGAGATGGTGGTGTACAACCAACTGGTCGAAATCACCCATAACATCATTGCTGAAGCTTTTTCTACCCAAGTAATCACCCCTGGAATCACCACAACAGACGATGTAGTGTGGTGGATGCGGGAGAAAGTTTTGGCCATGGGCCTAAAAACTTGGTTTCATCCCACCATTGACGTGCAACGCAACGAAAACAGTGATTTGTATGCTTTTGACGGAAAATCAAAATACGATATAATTCAACCGGGGGATTTGGTGCACTGTGATTTTGGGATTACTTATTTAGGGCTTAATACTGATTGTCAAGAACTGGCTTATGTGTTGAAGAGAGGAGAGACCGCTGCACCTGACTATCTTGTCAAGGCTTTGGCCGAAGGCAATAAGGTACAAGATGTTTTCACCAACGAATTTAAGCGGGGAAGAACAGGAAATGAAACCCTTGCTTTGGCCTTAGCCAAAGGACAAAAAGCGGGCTATCGGCCACAAATTTATACCCATCCCTTAGGATCTTATGGGCATTCAGCAGGGACTACTTTTGGGATGTGGGATGCACAAGAAGGGGTTCCGGGATCTGGTGATTGGCCTTTACACGAAAACACAGTCTATGCCATTGAACTCAATACTAAAGTGTATATCGATGCTTGGAAAAAAGATATACGGGTGATGTTAGAAGAAGCAGGATATTTTGGTCCCAAAGGTTTCTCTTATGTCAATAAACGGCAAACAGACTTATTTCTTATCGGAAATTAAGCTGCCTTATTGCGTTTAAAAAAGAGAGAGAAAGAGCTTGTTTTTCCTAACATATTTCGGTTGATGTATAAGATTAATCCTGCCATCAACAAGAAAAAAAGCTGTAAAATAAAAAGTTCAAACGCCATAACAATCGTTTAAAGGATTTATACTACAAAAATAGGGCTAAGCTCCCGTTGATAGGAGTTAGCCCTTATAAAGTTGTAAACAAGTTACTAAGAATGAACTAGTTGACCTTTAAGACCAGTTTTCCGTTCTTTTCTCCCGAGAACAGGCGTAGGAAAGTCTCTCTAAAGTTTTCGATGCCTTCATAGATGTCCTCTCTACTTTTTAGTTTTCCTTCTTGCATCCAGCCGGCCATTTCTTTCATTGCTATCCCATAATCTTGTGCATAATCTAAAACCACCATTCCTTTCATGGAAGCGCGATTGACCAGCAGAGATAAATAATTTTTTGGCCCAGCCACAGCAGAAGTTGCGTTGTATTGAGAAATGGCTCCGCAAATCACAACACGTGCGTTTTTACGCAAGAAAATAAGTGCTGCATCTAAAATATCACCCCCTACATTATCAAAATAAACATCAATCCCTTTTGGGCAATGTTGCTTAATACCAGAAAGGACGTTTTCGTTTTTATAATCTATGGCTCCATCGAAGCCTAGCTCGTTGACGACATAATCGCATTTTTCTTTTCCTCCAGCGATACCAATAACGGTACAGCCTTTGATTTTAGCGATTTGTCCTACAATACTTCCTACTGCTCCAGCAGCACCAGATACTAAAACCGTATCTCCTGCCTTGATTTCTCCTTCTTGAAGGATGCCAAAGTAAGCTGTCATGCCAGGCATCCCTAAGGTTCCAATGTAGGCAGGAAGAGGAGCGCGATTAGGATCCACTTGATAGTATTGTTCTCCGCGAGTAATAAGGTGCGTTTGTACCCCTCCCCAACCGGTGATATAGTCTCCTTCTTTGAATAAGGTTTTTCCTTGGGTCTGAATAACTTTTCCAACTGTCCCTGCACGCATCACTTCCCCAATTTGAACCGGCGGAATATAAGAGCGGCTTTCGTTCATCCAGCCACGCATGGCGGGATCTAAAGAGATATAGTGTTGTTCTACCAGCATTTCTCCATCTTCTAATGCACGAGTCGGAGTTGAGGTAAAGGTCCAGGTTTCTTCATCTGGAACGCCTAAGGGGCGTTTCGCTAAAATTTGTTGTTTGTTTTCCATGCCCTAAAACTAGTGAAAGAATTCGATGTGTCGAAATGTTTATCTTTAAAGAAAACACATGAGACGGTTAGCAATTTTATCAAGCACAGTGATAATGTTAGTGTTGACATTATCAAGTAGCATAATTAGGATGGAAAACACTACAAAAAAAGAAAAACTACAACATATTGTTTTGATTCAATTCAAAGCATCAACTACCCCAGAACAATTGGCTGAAATAGAAAGCGAAGTGATGACCTTAAAAGAGATTAAAGGAGTCAATCATTTAAAAATGTGCGAAAATGTTTCTCCAGAAAACCTCAATCATGGCTACACACATAGTTTAACGATGTGGTTCGAAAATGAAGCAGATCGCGATGAACTGTATTTACCTCATCCCATTCACAAAGCTTTTGTAGACCTTTTTGTTCCCCACACAGAAAAGGTGTTGGTTTTTGATTATTGGGAATAACGTTGATGAAAAAAAGCAGAATACAATGCATTAAAAAACAGCCATCAACAAAAAAAATCAAAGTTGTTCATAACCTCTTATAAGGAGCGTTTTAACAACCAAGAGAATGTCTTATTTTTATGCTCAAACGAAAAAGAAACGATTATGGCCGACGATAAAGCCGCCAAATTAAAGGCACTCCAATTAACTTTAGACAAACTCGACAAAACCTACGGTAAAGGTTCAGTAATGAAGCTGGGCGACGAAGCGGTAGAAGAAGTAGAAGCCATTTCATCTGGCTCAATAGGACTAGATATTGCTTTAGGCGTAGGAGGATATCCTCGCGGGCGTGTCATTGAAATATATGGTCCAGAATCTTCGGGAAAAACAACCTTGACATTGCATGCTATCGCAGAATGTCAAAAACAAGGAGGGATTGCTGCCTTTATCGATGCAGAACATGCCTTTGATCGTTTTTATGCAGAAAAATTAGGGGTAGATATTTCAGAACTTATTATATCGCAACCTGATCATGGAGAGCAAGCGCTCGAAATCGCTGATAATCTTATCCGCTCTGGTGCTGTTGATATTGTCGTGATTGACTCTGTTGCTGCATTGACCCCTAAAAGTGAAATTGAAGGAGAAATGGGAGATTCAAAAATGGGACTTCACGCCCGTTTAATGTCTCAAGCCTTGCGTAAACTTACTGGATCAATTTCTCGAACAAATTGTACCGTCTTCTTCATTAACCAGTTGAGAGAAAAAATCGGGGTAATGTTTGGAAACCCAGAAACAACTACTGGTGGAAACGCTTTAAAATTCTATGCTTCTGTTCGATTAGACATTCGTCGATCGACACAAATTAAAAGCACAGATGCAGAGGTGCTAGGAAACAAAACCCGTGTGAAAGTGGTCAAAAACAAAGTAGCACCACCTTTTAAAACTACCGAATTCGATATTATGTACGGAGAAGGTATCTCTAAAATCGGAGAGATCATTGACTTGGGGGTCAACTATGAAATCATCAAAAAATCAGGTTCTTGGTTTAGCTATGGCGACACCAAATTAGGCCAAGGTCGTGATGCGGTCAAAACGCTCTTAAGTGATAATCCAGATTTAATGGATGAACTTGAAGAAAAAATCATGGGCACCCTTAAGGCTGTGAATGAATAATGCTTTTAACATTTAGATTGCATTGCCCCCAAAGAGATTTGGGGGTTTTTTATTTTGAGGCTTTTAGCCCAAAGTAAATCGGCACAGTTGACAAAGCATACATTACTAAAGAATAAATCGCGGCAACTATGGCAAAATCGGGTTGATTTAAAGTAATTACCGCTAAACTAATGGTTAAGGTACCATTTTGAATCCCAGATTCAATCGCAATGGTTAAGCCCTGTTTGAGGTTTAAACCAAAAGCTTTGGCTAAGCCATAGCCCAGCCCCATAGTGATCACATTTAAAACCACAACTATCGCTATAGTATCCCCAACATACTGTTTAAACAAATCAAATTCTCTAGCTAAAAGACCTAAGATCACCACCGCCAAAAAAACAGAAGATGCGATACGAACAGGGCGTTCCATCTTATCTGCAAACTGGGGAGCTCTATTTTTTATCATCATTCCTAGACTAAGCGGAATCGCTAATATAACTATCAAAGTTTTAAAAATATCAGCAGTAGGAGAAGCCATATTCGCTGCTTCGGCTAAATAAGTAGTGTAGGCATAGCCTACCCAAAACGGGATGGTGACAATGGTAATCACACTATTGATCGCCGTCATACTTACAGAAAGTGCCAAATCTCCTTTGGCTAAAAGAGTCACTAAATTAGAAGAAGTTCCCCCTGGACAAGCCGCGAGCAAAATCATCCCTATCGTTATAAAATCAGGCGGTTCAAAAAGATACACTAGGCCTAAAGCAACTAAAGGCAATAAGATAATTTGATTAGTCAAGCCTAAAAGAACCGGCTTTGGGTTTTGTGCTACTCGTTTAAAGTCGACTAGGGTAAGGGTAAGTCCCATTCCCATCATAATAACCATAATAGCAATCGCTAGTATAATTGAAGCAGAAGAATCCATTAAAAATGTTTTAAGCAAAATACCATTTTTCGTCCACTTACTAGATCAGAATTAATATTATGCGATTTGTGAAAGTGCTTTCTCGATCTCCACTGCTTTAAATTGTCGCCTTTTAGGGTCTTCTAACAAGCCTTTTTCAACTACATTACGCACTTTCACTTGAAAGTCTTCTATTTCCTCCATGGTTATAGGAGGATAAATTTCAGGATAAGTTTGTACCCTTAACTCTCCAGGGTAACCAAAGTTAGGATGCCAGGGATGCTTGCGTTTACAGTCATAAAAAACCATAGGCACAACAGGCAATTGATGGTCAATCGCAATTTTAAAAGCCCCGCGTTTAAAAGGGTTTAAAAAGACGGTGTCATCTTCATAAGACACCTCTGGGAAAATACAAATACTATAGCCTAAGGCGAGTTTTTTTTCTGCACGACCATAAACTTCCCAGCGACTTTTTTTATCACTGCGGTTCACCATTATCGCTGCGCGTTTATAGAGGTATCCAAAGATGGGAATCTTGACCAGCTCTTTTTTTCCGACAAAGACAAAAGGATTTTTAGAAACCCGTAACATTACAAAAGGATCGATATAACTGGTGTGATTAGCGACTAAAACATAAGAGGCCCCTTTTGGCAATGGTTTTGCATAACGAATTTTAGTATAAAAACCACTTCCCCCTAAAATAATGGGTGCCCAGATATTACGTGCCACCCAAAAAACAAAAGTATAGCCCTTTGGAAAGAATAAAGCAATCGCTAAAAAGGGAAATAAAAAAGGAACGGGTACACCTGCTAAGATGTAGAACCATATTCGCCATAAGCGCGTAAGTACCTTTTTCACAGTTTCAAAAATAGCAAATTGGAATTAGTTTTAGGGAAATAAAGTACATTTGTGAAAAACATTTTCAATGGCCAGAATCTTAACCGGAGTACAAAGTACCGGCACTCCCCACTTAGGCAATTTATTAGGTGCTGTTTTACCCGCCATCGCCATGGCAGATGAAGAATCGAATGAATCTTTCCTCTTTATTGCCGACTTGCATTCTTTGACACAAATCAAAGATGGAGCAACCTTAAGACAACACACCTTTAATACTGCAGCGGCATGGCTTGCCTGCGGTTTAGATACCGATAAAACGATTTTTTACAAGCAAAGTGATGTAAGTGAAGTAACAGAACTGGCCTGGTACCTCAACTGCTTCTACCCCTATCAACGCCTCACTTTAGCCCACTCTTTTAAAGATAAAGCAGATCGTTTACAAGATGTCAATGCTGGGCTTTTTAGTTATCCTATGTTAATGGCGGCTGACATACTACTCTATGACGCAGACATAGTCCCAGTTGGTAAAGATCAATTGCAGCATTTAGAAATGACCCGCGATGTTGGCTCGCGATTTAACAGCCAACTAGGGGAAACCTTTGTGTTGCCACAGGCAAAAATCCAAGATTCAACCCAGTATGTTCCTGGAACAGATGGTGGAAAAATGTCTAAATCTAAAAACAACATTATTGATGTCTTTCTCCCAGAAAAAAAATTGCGAAAGCAAGTCATGGGCATCAAAACAGATTCTACTCCGCTTCAAGATCCTAAAGATCCAGAAAATTGTAACGTTTTTGCGCTTTATTCGCTTTTGGCCAATCCCGGCCAAATTGAAGAGCTTAGACAACAATACCTTGCTGGCGGAATGGGGTATGGTCACGCAAAACAAGCCTTGTTTGAGTTGATTTTGGCTACATTCGAAGAACCCCGTAAACGCTTTGATTACTATCAAGCTAATCCTGCAGAAGTAACCATTGCTTTAGCCAAAGGGGCTAAAAAAGCACGTGAAGTTGCCCATGAAGTACTCTTAAGAGTACGTGGTAAAATAGGTTACTAACTAACAACGCTCAAACTTTTTACCCGCTATCGAACGAACTATTCCTTTTAGTTCTAACTGGAGTAGTATCGACGCAATTGAGCCAATAGGTTGTTTACATTTTAAGGAGATTTCGTCTATAGAAGAAGCGACTTCTAGTTGTTCTAATATCTTTCGCTCTTCTGGCAAAAGTTCAACGAAAAGGTTTTTTTGGATGTTCTTTTTTGGCGCTTTTTCTTCCCAATTCATCCATTGAATAAAGTCTTTAGCATGACGAATTATTCGCGCTTGATCGTTTTTAATCAAACTTAAACAGCCTGCTCTTTTTTCATCTGACGGTCGCCCAGGAAACGCAAACACTTCTCGATGATAGGCAAGTGCGTGTTGCGCGGTGACAAGGCTGCCTCCTCTTGATCCTGATTCTATTACAACCGTTGCATGAGCTGACCCTGCAATAATGCGATTGCGCTTTAAAAAGTTTGATCGATCAAACGGATCATCTGACCAAAACTCTGAAACAAAAGCCCCGCTTTTTAAAAGAGCAGGAACATGTTTAGTATGTTCTGGGGGATACCATTCCCCAAAAGGATGGCCAAGAACAGCTACTGTTTCTAGGCCTAAATCAAGGGCTTTCTTGTGGGCGACTATATCTATTCCCTGTGCAAAACCACTAATAATTAAGGGTTTGTATGGTGCTAAGTCTATCAAAAGTTGTTCACACAGGCGACAACCCGCAGCAGTAGGACGTCTTGTTCCCACTATACTGATAATCCTAGGGTTCTTCCAGTTGACAGTGCCTTTTTGAAAAAAAACAGTTGGGGGATCGGCTGTATGGGTTAAGGTTAGGGGATAATCCTTTTCCTGATAGATAAAGGGCTTTAAGCCCTGCGATTTTATTCTTTTTTCTTCTTTTTTTAGCTGGGGTAAATGGGCTTTCCAGCCTTCTAAATATTTGATATGTGAAGGCCCTACACCATTAATTTGCAGTAGTTTATCTAATGTGGCTTTAAGAACGTTTTTTGCTCCATCACAATGATCGATTAGTTTTTTAATCCGGCGGGGTCCTAAGTTAGGGATACGGCAAAGCAATAAAGCCGCTTGTTGGGACGTTAAGGTCATAGCTTTGGGTGATTTTTGAGGCCTCTAGCACTAAAATTTCCTTTAAAATAGGAAGAAAATATTATTTGCTATCTTTAGTACATGGTTTTGACACAATACATAAAAGAATTACTCTATCAGCAGGAATGTATCACCTTACCCGGTTTTGGATCTTTTGTAACCCAAAATCATCCGATACAGGTCAACCGTTTTACGGGAGAATTTGTTCCCCCTTCTCGTTCAATATCATTTAATCGATTGATACAAGAGAATGACGGTCTTTTAGCAAGTTATATTGCGAAAAGAGAAAACATTTCTTATGCTAAAGCTCTTGTTAAAATTGAAGAAGACTGCGCCCGCTGGAATAAACGCCTTAAAAATGATGTGTTGATTCTTCCTGGTATTGGAGAGTTTTCTTTTAACGCTGAAAACAAATTGCGCTTTTTACCTCACGGGAAAGTCAATTTTGACGCTAATGCCTTAGGCTTAAAAACCTTCCAAAAAACACCACTGAAGGCTCAAATTAAAGCAGCCTCTATCGTTCCCCCTGTTTCTAATTCAACATCAAATCCCATGCAAGACAATAAAGAATCACTCGCTTTTACACCAGAACAAAAGGAAAATAACAAAACCCCTTTTGTAAAATATGCCGTAATTGGAATCGTTGCTGTAGCCCTATTAGGCGCTGCATACTATTTTGGGAACCAGTATCTTGAAAGTGAACGCCTAAAATCTACTAAACTGGCGCAACAACGCATCACCAAAAATGTGCAAAGCGCTTCTTTTGACTTAGGGTCAATCACCGCTATTTCTTATGATGCTGTCGCAGAAATAGAAACGGTAGACGACAATAGTGTTAGCATAGCTGAAGGACAATTTTATAGTGTAATCGCAGGAAGTTTCCGCGATCAAGAGAATGCAGAACGCAAATTAGCCGTTTTAAAATCGCAAGGATTTGAAGCTGCTTTTGCTGAACAAAGTGCAAACGGACTAATTCGTGTAGCTTATGGTCGTTTTGAAACAAAAAGACAAGCGTTCAGTTTGCTCAATTTTGTTACCCATAGCTTAAAAGAAGAGGCCTGGTATCTCGTCGAAGGTTACTAGTCTAAACTACATTCGATAAACCCAACTCTTTGGGTTGACTGGTGTTGTGTTTTGAAATACAGAAAACTTTAACTCACTTTTCTCTGTTGTCGGATGGGTAAAAACCTCTCCTATGGCTTGTTTTGCATCAATGGTTTGTCCCTTTTTAACATATACAACCGCTAGATTTGAATAGCTGGTGATATAATTTCCATGTTGGATTAACACTCCTGGATTACTACCTTTAAAAGAGAATACCTGCATCACTATCCCTTTAAATACCGCACGCACTTTTGCATTATCTGGCGTGGCAATGGTTACCCCATTGCTTTGAATCTTAGTCGTTTTAACAACAGGGTGAGTTTGTGTTCCAAAGCCCAAGGTCACCACTCCTTGTTCTACCGGCCAGGGGAGTTTTCCTCTATTTGCCGTAAAGTTTTTGCCAATTAATTGCGCTTCTGGAGTTAAAGTAAAAACCGCTTTGTTTTTTCCTGCAGCTGCTTTATTAGAGGCAGCAATGGCCGCTCTAATTAAGCGCTGAATCTCTTTGTCAAAAGCAGCTATTTGACGCTGTTTCTTTTGAATTTGTTTTTCCAGGGAACGTTCTTTATTCTTTAAGCTGCTAATGCGCTCTTTTTGTTCTAATCGTTCTGCTGTAAGTTCATTTTGTGCAATCCTATTTTCTTTCACTAAAACTTCCTTCTTTTGTTTTTGAACTAAAAGAGTTTCATTTAGCGCTTCTAGGGTCTTTGTTTTTTCGGCAATTAGAAGGCCTTGTTTTTTTCTAAATGCAGCGTATTGTTTTAAGTATTGAAAGCGTTTATAGGCTTGTAAAAAGCTTTCAGAAGAGAATAAGAACATCAAGCGGCTTTGGGCAGATTTACTCGCATAAGCAAAGCGAATCATCTCTGCGTATTCACTTTTTAAGTCTTTTAATTCTTTTTCTTGACGTTCAATGGTTTTTTGATTGAGGTTGATTTGCTGGGTCAAGCGGTTGGCCTCTTCATTCGTCACCCTGATCAATCGCTGTCTTAAACTAATTTTAACTGCGAGATCTTCGGCCTGTGTTAGGGCCGTTTTCTCTAGTTTTTTATTAGAAAACAAAAGGCTATTGATTTGTTTAATCTCTACCTGAAGTTGTTTGCGCTGAGCTTCTAGTTTCGCCTGTCTATTGTTTTGTGTCCATGCGAATGTTGCCAAAAGGAAAAAGAAAACACTAAGGCCTTTTTTACTGCGCATTTATAACTCAATTTTCTTGTATCCTGCAGGAATATTAAAAGGAACGGTTAGTCGTTTGGGAAAATCAACCCTTAGATAATCCAGCGATAGTTGTAAAAAGTTCGTTCCGTCAAAGGTGGAGATTTCAATTTTCTTTGGCACTAGTTTTCCTTCTACTTGTTGATATTGGGTGTATTTAATGCTTAAACTTTGGCCTGTGCCTGCTACTAAAAAGCGTTGTTCTTTTAAACGAAAGTTGACTGGGTCATAAAAGTAAGTCGGTCGAAAACGCAGCCCTTTTGCCTTTGGGCTCAAAACGTAATACTGTGGATGAGAAATACGCTCGAATTTTTCGTTTTTAATGTCTGAAATAGGATAGCCTAGAAAAATGTTTTGTATGTCCTTAAAGCTAAAATCTGTTCCTAACTGCTGGTTGATAAAAGCAATATCGCCTTTGTAATAGGTTTTCTGAAACTTTTCATAAAACTGGACCTCTTCTGGGGTAATCAAAACTTTTGCGATGGGGATAAGCATATTTGCGCTCATCCAAAAAGTTTTATTGTCTTCTAAACGAAAATTGACATTGACGCTTTGTTTGCGCTTTTGGTCATTGTATTCTGCTTTAATGCGGGCTCTAAAAGTGTTAATGTTTTCTTCTGCCTTGACGATTTCAGCGGCTAATACTTTTAAATCAACGCGCTTTACTGGGGCTTTATTGGGCAATACACGCACTGTTTTACAGCCGGTCAAAAAGCCTAAAATCAAGAGCAGATAAAAATATTTTATTCCTTTTTCCATTTATTCTAATGCTGAATAATCCCCTATACTTATTGTAGTATACTCCCCATTATAACGCACATGATTCCCAATCATTGCCTTTTCTAAGGTAGCATTTTGCACAATTGAATGGTTTTGAATCATCGATTCTTTTACTGTTGCATTGACAATTTTGCTCCCTTCCCCTATGGATACTCCAGGACCTACTGTACTGTCTTTTAATACAACATTCTTGCCAATAAAGCAGGGGGGAATAATCGTGCTATTTTCTAGTGTCGCACTAGTGTCGACGAGGTTTTTGCCTTCTTCTGCTAAAAAGTGAAGCATTTTTGTGTTGGTTTCTATTGTAATTGCTTTGTTTCCGCAATCCATCCATTCGTTCACTTCTCCTGGGACAAAGCGTTTTCCGTTACGCATCATGCCTTTTATTCCGTCATTGATTTGATATTCTCCCCCGTGGGTGAGTTGTTGATCAATCACGAATTGTAGCTCTGTTTTTAATTCCTCAATGGCCTTAAAATAATAGATGCCTATCACCGCTAGGTCAGAAACAAATTGAGTCGGTTTTTCAACCAGTTCTGTGATGGCGTTTGAGTTGTCGAGTTGCACCACCCCATAAGCCGATGGGTTCTCCACCTTTTTTACCCAGATTTGCGCATCTGCGGCTGGGTCAATATGGAAATCTGCCCTAATAAGGGTGTCTGCATACGCCACCACTGCTGGCCCGCTTAAAGAGGGTGCTGCACACATAATCGCATGCCCAGTCCCCAGTGGGTTCAATTGGCGATAAATACTCGCTTTAGCGCCTAGGTTTTCAGCAACTTTTGTAAGGTGAGCGACGATTTCTTGGCCAAAAAAAGCTGGATCACCTAAAATAAAAGCGACTTCTTCAATCGGTTGATTGACCACCCCAGCAATATCGTTGACCAACTGTTCAACTATAGGCGTTCCTGCAACAGGGACAAGGGGTTTAGGGACAGTTAAAGTATGAGGCCTTAGTCGGGAACCACGACCCGCCATGGGAACAATTATTTTCATGCGATATTGTTATTTTTTACCAGTGCTGCCAAATCCTCCTTCTCCTCGATCGGTGCTGTCGAGAGATTCAACCACTTGCCAATCCACTTGGGTGTATTGGGCAACGACCAATTGAGCGATTCTTTCACCGGGATTAATTTCTACTGCTTCATTAGATAGGTTGACTAGGATCACCCCTATTTCTCCGCGATAATCTGCATCGATTGTTCCTGGTGCATTTAATACCGTAAGTCCGTGTTTTGCCGCTAAGCCAGAACGTGGTCTAACTTGAGCTTCATAGCCTTCAGGAAGAGCGATTTTAAGCCCTGTCCCGATGATTTTACGCTCTAAAGGACGCAGGGTGATCGTCTGGTCTAAAGCCGCTTTGAGATCTAATCCTGCGGAAGATGCCGTAGCATATGCCGGCAATTCATAAGGACTTTCGTTAATTACAGCAAGTTGAATCATATCAAAATTTTCTTGTTTTTAAAAATACAAAATGTGAGGTTAAGAAGAACGAACTTAAAGAGGAGATATCCTTATGTTATCAACGGTTTTGCTCATCTCTAATCACCGCCTTTACCATGTTGATGGCACACATGTTCCCACCAGAAAAAAAGTATTGCAACCAGCGTTCTTTAACCCCTATGCTTTTTAAAATTTGGCGGGGAGATTGCCCTTTTTGGTGATAATAAACCACCGAGCCATAATAGGCCTCTAAATGATCAATTTTTTGTTGCAATAATACTCTTCCTCCTTTTGTAATAGGATTGTGACAACACAATAAAAGATCAAAATCCAGGGCGACCATTTTCTTTAATGACTCGATTTGCTGCGCCATTGACTCTTTTTTCATAAAGTATTTAATCTGTGGACTTACGAAGGCATCCGCCGAAAAAAGCCAGCCTTGATTGGCTTCAAACAAAGCCACTTGATCTTCGGCATGCCCAGGAATAGGAATCAATTCAAAATTGTACTTAGCAGTACTAAGCGCTGTTTTGTTATAGGCCATCACCCGGTCGGTAAACACTGGTGTTCCCCAAAAGAGTTTTTGCGGCAGGCTAGTCCCTACTTTACCTTGAACCAATTCACTGCAGCCTAAAGAACCATAAATGGGTACATCAAATTGGGATGAAATGGGATTGACATTCCCAGAATGATCCTCGTGGTGATGAGTGATAAAGACTTGTTGTAAGGCTTTCTTATCTAGCCATTGAAGTAATTCATTACCCAATTTAGGCGGACCCGTATCAATCAACAAACCATCTATATAAAAACTGTGAACAGAAACGGGAGGTGGCCCAAAATAGCCTACGCCCATTTGCAAACTTTCAATCGGACCAAATTGATGTCTCTTGGTATAATGCATTTATTTTTTAGGAAAGCGTTTTTTTAGTTCTGTTTCCACTTGTAAGAGCATTAATAGTGGGCTAATCGTCACAATGACTAATGCGATCCAAACAGACCAAGAGAACTGAAAATCAATACTCCATGCTAACAAACCTAATGCAGTGATATAAGTGCCCATTTTCATCATTTTTTTGGCAGAGTATTCTTGCGCAAAGTCCCAACTTTCTTGCGACTTCATCGAATTTGACGTGCGATATCCATACAAATGATTGATTTTCTTCGGCGGAAAACGCTGTTGAATAAACCCGGCTAGCAAAAAAATTAGTCCGCTAATGCATAAAATTAAAACCAAAGGATTTGTCATAACATTGCTTAACATTATTCTAGAAAGGTAAGCCTTTTTTGCCCATCTAAGTCTCCGTTTTTCGTTTTGGAGATCAAAAATCAAAAAGTGTTTTTTCTTCATCTGGAGGATTATAGAAAAAAAACCTCTTAGTTGAAGCAGTCCTTAGGACATTTAATTAACTTTGGCTCAGCAACATGAAAAAAACTGAATTGTATCCTTTGCAGTTTGTTCCACAATATGAGTACCGCTTATGGGGTGGAGACAAACTAAATGCTATTTTAAACCGTGATATCGAAGGAAATAAAATAGGCGAATCTTGGGAAATCTCGGCTGTAGAAGGTGCTCCTTCTATTGTCGCGGACGGGCCTTTTAAAGGACTTAGCCTTCCTGAACTTATTGAACGAAATCCAGAGGCCTTACTGGGGAAAACAGTTGTCGAACAACACGGAAAAAACTTTCCTTTGCTCATTAAATTTATCGATGCTAAAATTCCCCTTTCTGTTCAAGTTCACCCTAACGATGAGCTAGCGAAAGAAAGGCATAATTCTTTAGGGAAAAACGAAATGTGGTATATCATGGAGGCAGAAAAAGAAGCTGAACTTATCTTAGGCTTTAATAAAAAAATTGATCCTGCGAGCTATGCTTCCGCTCTAAACGAAAATCGCATTGAGGAACTTTTACATCGTGTAAACATTCAAAAAGGAGAAGCAGTCTATGTCCCCGCTGGTCTAGTTCACGCCATAGGTGGCGGCATTGTTCTGGCTGAAATCCAACAAACTTCTGATATTACCTACAGGGTCTATGATTACAACCGAATTGATGCAAAAACAGGCACAAAACGAGCATTGCATCAAGACATGGCGATCAAGGCAATCAACTTTGATTTAGAACAGCAAGAGGTTTTACAAATTGAGGAAAAACCAAATCAATCCAATCTTTTCCTAGATACTCCTTTCTTTAAAACGGCTTTCCTTGTCGTCGAGGAGTCAATTAAGCTTGATTATAAAACACGAGATGCCTTTAGTGTATTAATTTGTGTTGAAGGAGAAGCTAACTTGATGGCCAATGATCATCCCTTGATGATAACCAAAGGCCAAACTGTACTCATTCCTGCTGCCCAAGAAGGAATTCATTTGAAGGGAAAAGCTAAGTTTTTAGAGGTTACGCTCTAATGCTTTCCATTCTTCTTTTAGTATCGCATAAGCGTAATTATCGGTCCATCCTGAAGATAGCGGAAGGATTTTACGGTGGGTTCCTTCCCGGTTCATTCCTGCTTTTTCTAGCACCCGAATAGAGGCGTGATTGTGGACTGCTACCCCAGCTTCTACACGATGTAGCCCTAAATCATTAAAACAATATTGGATGAGTTGCTTTGCAATTTCAGTACCTAGCCCTTTATTCCATTGATCTGGAGCAAGGGAATAACTAATTTCCGCTTTTTGAAAGCGCTGTGGCGCTAGGATTATTCCCGCTTCGCCGATAAAGTTTTTACGAGTGTCATAGAGCGCCCAGCCCAAGGCGCTTTCTTGGTTCTCATCGATTTTGTGGGCCAGGATTTTTGCGGTCGTCTCAAGATCTTTTGGAACACCTATAGTATTGTATCGCGCTACTTCTGGATAAGCATGTAAGGTGTTGACTAAGGCAATGTGCTCTTTTTTTAAAGGCAAAAAATATATGCTGTTCGATCGAAAGCCAGAAGTTGTTTTCATTGAGAAGGTCGGGTGAGCCTATAAACCACAATAATAACGATTAGAGCGATTGTTTCAAAACCCAATTCAAAATAAGTAAAGTGCTGCTCTAATCCATCGATCAAAAGGCCGCCTATTCTTGACGCAACAAACCCAGCGGTCATAATACCAGTCAAAAGCAATAATCGGCGTTGATTAAAGAACAAAACACATGCTGCTAGCCATATGGTGCCCATTACTGCCATAAAGCCCATCATGGCCCTTAAAATGGTCCTGCTTTGCGGACTGGGCATTAACACATCGTATTTATGGGTAAAAAACCACTCTGGAGAAGCATAGCCTGCTAGCCCTAACATTAAAAGTAATAGACCCGCAGTAAAATTAATAATGGTGGGTAGGTGTTTCACGGTGGTAAGATGTTTCATTTATTGGGGGCCGTCATTTTGTGTTCCAACTACTTAAATTAACTACAGCCCTCTCCTTCTGTACAGTCGCCTACTTTTTCCCAGCCGTCGTTTTCTCCAGGGATTTCGTTCGGGTTAATGTACCATTTGTTTTGCCAAATTTGACAGTTGTGTACCACTTGAGTTCCTGGATTGGGGTATTGATTGGCGGGGTTGTAAACTGCAATATCGCAAAGAGTAGCTGTACCACCGGCCCCACCCTCGCAGCCTGCTACACCGCCACTATAGGGCTCGAGAGAGAAGATGTTGGCTTGACTCACAGCAGTGCCAACAGGCATTCCATTAAGGACCTTAGAGGCGGTGTTTAAATAAGAATAGCCCGAGCTGTCGCTCCCTTCTAAAAGGAGTTGCCAAATCATGATCCCGTCATTGCGCTCCTCGCGTTCTGGATGACTATAAATATGCTCGCTTAGCATGGCAACGTTTTCATGGGTATAGTCGTAAAAAGGACCCCAGGGTTCTGGAGGATAGTGGACTCCAGCAGCAACAACAAAACCATATTGAGCTGCGTAATAAGCATAAGCATCGTACATAATTGCTCGATTATTACTGCCGCCAGTATTATACCCTTGATAGGCAATCAGGTCGATTTTATCCCCCACGGCTTTAATTACTGGGATCATATGTCCCGTTGAGCCAAAGCCATAGAGGTTGATTCCATTTGTGCTTTGGGTACCTTGAAAAAGTAAATCATCATTTTCGCCCGTTATCGTATTGCGTTGCTCGTATCGAAAGGGAGAATCAGGGTCATCGTTAAATTGCCCGCCTAAGGCGCCTACTCCAGCAGGAGCACAGGCCAATAAATAGCCCTCTTCTTTTGGCATAATGCTTCGGGATTCATTAAAAAAAGTGATAAAACGGTTGACGTTCAATTCGTTTCCTATTTGCTGAAAGGAGCCATCTGGTTCAAAATCCCAATCGATCCCTGCGAAACCAATGTCATCTACAAGGTCTTTAATTTGAGCGTAATCAATCTCATAAGAAGAGGCGTCGCGCCAATAGGTTTCTCCTCCTACCGAGAGGATGACATTGATCCCTTTTGCTTTTAAAGCGCCTATACTTTCTTTTAAGGTGCAGCCGTCATACGGGACTTCTATCCCTGTGCCAGAAAGATCATAACTGCCTTTAAGGTAGCTTAGATTAGGCTTTGCAAAAGCCAAAAAAACATGATTGACAAAAGCGGGTATATCTCTAAGCTTAGACGGCTGTCCCGCCGAAACAAAGTTCTCTGACCATGAAGGGAAGTAAGCTAAAATAACAGGTTCATCTACCGGAAAAGCGTCTCCTCCGGTACTGGTTGAAGTCATAGTCATGCTAGTGGTGTCGGTAGTTCCATCATTAGTGGTGTCAGTGACTACAGTCGTGGGAGGTGGCATAATGGTTTGGGGTGTTTCCTCTTCATCTGCTGTTGTATTATTGTCTTTTTTACACGCAAAGAACACACAACAAAGAAATAAAAATGAATAGGTGCGAAGTGTCTGTTTCATGGCAAGATGGGTTATACACCAAGCCATTAGGGGCAACTTATTGTAGGGTGAAGCTGTCCTAATAAGATCGACTTGGGGTCGTTTATAAAATAAATGTATAAAAAAAGGCCCTAAATCGGGGCCTTTAAAAATGATAATCTAAAAAGTACTAGTTGTTTAAGGCTTCTGCGCCTCCTACAATTTCTAAAATCTCATTTGTAATGGCTGCTTGACGCGCTTTATTGTAGGTCAATTTAAGCTGGTCGCGCAATTCTGTGGCGTTATCTGTTGCTTTGTGCATGGCGGTCATTCGAGCCCCGTGCTCACTGGCAAAAGAATCGCGCAATGCTTTAAAAAGTTGCATCTTGATGCTCTTTGGTAAGAGTTCATTCACGATTTCTTCTTGGCTAGGCTCAAAGATGTAATCTGCTGTGGCAGTGGTACTATCTTCTGTTTCAGCAACAATCGGCAATAAGGTTTCGGTGGTTACGATTTGTGTCGCTGCATTTTTAAAGCGATTGTAGATTACATCTACTCTATCGTATTCCCCTTTGGCGAAAGCCTCCATAAAGCCTTGTGCAATATCACTTGCATTCGCAAAAGTTAGCGCATCATAGATAGCGTTGTTGTTTGCTGTAACATTGTTGTTTTTTGCTAAAATATCATTCCCTTTTTTTCCTAAAGTGATTAAATCAACTTGTTGGTTCGCATGATCGGCAATGTATTTATTGGTCGCCTTGACAATGTTAGCGTTAAATCCACCACATAAACCACGGTTAGAAGTAATGGCAATAAGCAAAACCTTTTTTGCTGGGCGAACCTGCGTATAGGGGTTTGGCGTATCTCCATCAATTGCACCGCTTAAGTTTTGGATTAGCTCGGTTAACTTGTCTGAATACGGACGCATAGCAGTAATCGCATCTTGCGCTTTTTTAAGCTTTGCCGCCGAAACCATTTTCATGGCAGAGGTGATCTGCATGGTCGAGGAGACCGAGGCAATCCGATTACGTATTTCTTTTAAGTTCGCCATAGCGATTTATTCAAATTGAGCAGAAATACTTTTTGCCACTGCGTTAAGTGTGTCAAGTACTTCGTCTGTTAATTTTCCTGTTTTAATCGTATCTAAGGTTCCGCGGTGTTTCGCGTTAAGCTCTTCTAAATAGGCTTTTTCAAAGGCTTTTACTTGATCAACTGGAACGTTTCTCAACAAGTTTTTAGATCCTGCATAGATGATCGCCGTTTGATCTTCTACTGTAAATGGATCGTTCTGTGCTTGCTTTAAGATTTCCACATTACGACGTCCTTTTTCGATCACGTTAAGTGTTGCTGCATCAAGGTCTGAACCAAACTTAGCAAAAGCTTCTAATTCACGGAACTGGGCTTGATCTAACTTTAATGTTCCCGATACTTTCTTCATCGACTTAATTTGCGCCGAACCTCCTACACGTGATACAGAGATCCCCACGTTAATCGCTGGTCGTACCCCAGAGTTAAATAAATCTGATTCTAAAAAAATCTGTCCGTCGGTAATTGAAATTACGTTTGTTGGGATATAGGCAGAAACGTCTCCTGCTTGTGTTTCAATAATCGGTAAAGCAGTTAAAGAACCTCCTCCTTTTACTTTATCTTTTAAAGAGGCCGGAAGATCGTTCATTCCTTTTGCGATATCGTCATCTGCAATCACTTTTGCTGCACGCTCTAATAAACGCGAGTGTAAGTAGAATACATCTCCAGGATAAGCTTCACGTCCCGGTGGGCGACGTAATAATAAGGATACCTCACGGTAAGCTACCGCTTGTTTAGATAAATCATCATAGATGATTAATGCTGGACGACCAGTGTCTCTAAAATACTCTCCGATAGCAGCTCCTGCCATAGGGGCATAAACTTGCATTGGTGCTGGATCTGATGCGTTTGCGGCTACAATTGTTGTATAGGCTAAAGCACCTTTATCTTCTAATGTTTTTGCAATGGCTGCAACGGTAGACGCTTTTTGTCCAATGGCAACATAGATACAGTACACTGGTTCACCTGCATCATAAAATTCTTTTTGATTTAAAATGGTGTCAATACAAACAGTTGTTTTCCCTGTTTGACGGTCACCAATCACCAATTCACGTTGTCCACGCCCTACCGGAATCATCGCGTCAATTGACTTGATTCCTGTTTGCATCGGTTCGTTTACGGGTTGACGGTAGATTACCCCAGGAGCTTTACGCTCAAGAGGCATCTCATTTAGGTCACCTTCAATAGCACCTTTACCATCGATTGGATTTCCTAATGTGTTAACAACACGTCCTACTATCCCTTCTCCTACATTGATAGAAGCAATTGTGTTGGTGCGTTTTACAGTATCTCCTTCTTTAAGTCCTTTTGAAGGACCTAACAATACTACCCCTACATTATCTTCTTCAAGGTTTAAAACCATTCCTTCTAAGCCAGAGTCAAAGCGAACTAATTCTCCGTATTGTGCATTGGATAAACCGTATACACGGGCGATTCCATCTCCAACTTCTAGTACAGTTCCTACTTCGTCTAAAGAAGAAGAAGTATCCATTCCTGCTAATTGGTCTTTTAAGATTGCTGATACTTCAGCGGGTTTAATTGCTGCCATAGTTTTTTATTTATGCGCTATAATTCGTTTGTGTCAATTCTCTTTTAAGTTGTTCCAATTGATGTGCAACACTTGCGTTGTATTGCAAATCCCCGATTCGAAGGATAAAACCTCCCATGATCGATGGATCAACATTGTTTTCTAAGCTAATTTCAGCTGAAGATAATTCTTTTGCTTTCGCTAAGATTGTTTTTTCAAGTTCAGGGGTAAGTGCCACTGCTGTGGTAACAACGGCTGTTTCTTTTCCTTGATGCTTTTCCAACAATGATAAATAAGCTACTGCTACTTGATCTAATAAATCAATGCGATTGTTTGTCGTTAGAAGCGCTATAAGCTGTGAGCTAAGGGGTTGCAAAGCAGAAAACACCTTGCTTAGAGCGTCTTGTTTTACTTTACTTGCCACAACAGGGTTGTCTAGAAATGCGGCTAACTCTTGATTATCTTCAAAAACAGCAACAATTTCTTGCATGTCTGTTGCTACAGCTTCTTCTTTGTTTTGATCTAAAGAAGTGCTTAAAGCTGCTTTAGCATATCGTAATGCGGCACGCGTATTTTTCATCGCTTATTTGATCTCAATATCTTTCACTAGTTTTTCAACCAGTTGTTCTTGTTTCTTTTGATCTGCTAATTCTCCTTGCAACACTTTTTGTGCAATGTCAACAGACAGTCCAGCCACTTGTGCTTTCAAGTCGTTAATCGCAGCATTTTTTTCTTGCTGGATGGCTGCTTGCGCAGCAGCAGCGATTTTATCTGCTTCTGTTTGGGCCGCTTCTTTAGCATCGTTCACGATTTGCGTACTTGTTTTCTTAGCTTCAGCTAAAAGTGCATCGCGTTCTGCTCTGGCTTCTTTTAAGATGCGCTTGTTATCTGCTTGAACGGCTTCCATGTCTGCTTTTGCCTTTTCGGCAGCTTCAAGGGAATCTTTAATGGTATTCTCGCGTTCTTCTACCGCAGATAAAATAGGTTTCCAAGCGTATTTAGCGAGGAGGAATAAAAGACCCACAAACAATAGTGTTTGCCAAAAAAATAGGCCTAACGAAAATTCTTCTAATAATTTTTCCATATCGTGTTAATTTGTTCAATCGAAAAAACAAAGCTACCGCCAACCGCGAGTAGCTTTGCTTTTAAATGATTTAGTTAGACTGCGAATAATGCAGCAAAACCAATTCCTTCAATTAAGGCAGCAGCGATTAACATTGCTGTCTGAATCTTTCCGAAAGCTTCGGGTTGACGTGCAATTGCGTCCATAGCAGATCCACCGATACGACCGATCCCCATTCCGACACCAATTACTACTAAGCCCGCTCCTACCATTACTGGAATTTCCATAGTGTTTGATTTAAATTAAACAATCATTATAACTACACACATGTGTAGTGTTTGGATTAATGATGCTCGTGCTCCACGGCGGCAAAGCCAAAATATAAAGCTGAAAGCATCGTAAATATATAAGCCTGTAATAAGGCCACTAAAACTTCAATTAACGAAATTGCAAAAGCGAGTCCAAAGGAAAGTGGGCTCCCTAACCAGCTTTTGAATATGAACATCAAACCAATTAAACTCATTAACACGATGTGACCTGCTTGCATATTTGCGTACAAACGAATTAATAAGGAGAAAGGTTTAATAAATATACCCAGAACCTCAATAGGAATTAATATAATGTACAAGGGCACTTTAGCATACCACGCCATAGTGCTTCCAAGAGGATCAAAAATGTGTAACCAGTAATCTTTCGTTCCTGTTAAGTTTGTGATTAAAAAGGTTAATAAGGCAAGGCCAAAGGTTACTGCGATATTACCTGTAACATTTACCCCTAACGGAGTCAACCCTAAAATGTTGAGGAACCAAATGAAGAAAAAGATGGTCAACAAAAAGCTCATGTATTTTTTGTGCTTCTTTTCTCCTATGTTAGGGAGGGCAATGTCATCGCGAATGTAAAGCACAATAGGCTCAAAGAAACGTCCTGCTCCAGCAGCAATCCCGCCGTTTTTAGCATAGGATGCTGCCAAACTTTTAAACAAGAAAAACATGATGGCAAATACAAGCATCATGCTCACTACACTTTTCGTGATAGAAAAGTCTAGGGGTTTAACGTTTGTTGGGTGATGAGATTCATCATAGTTGATTGTCCCTGCCGCATCTGTTTTATAAATCTTATTGTGGTAAAGGGCATAATGATTTCCATCTACAGCTGCAACAGTTTCCCCATGGTGAAACTTTGAAGAAGAAAACAATTTTAAGCCATTATCCCATAAAATAATGGGCAATGGTGCACCTATATAAACATGCTCGCCTTGGGCATTTGTATATGAAAACAAGCTAAAGTCATAAGAGTCTAGCAAGTGATGCGCAATGTATTCTTTGATTTCGGTTTTAAGGTCGCCCTCTTTAGCGTCTTCTTTGTTATTCGCAAAAGCAAAACCAACAAACAAGATAGCCAGTAAAGCGACGCTTTTTTTTGCGTTAATTAGAATAGTTGATTTCCTCTTCATTCGAACTAAAATTCGACTGCAAATGTAGTGCTTTAAACGAAAAAGCAAAACTGTTCTGACTTATATTTTATTCAATTTGGAAATTAAGATTCTGGTTTCTAAAACAAGGCTACTACAGTAGGGGATTAAGAAGGTGGTTTTTTCTAAAATACTCACCGCTCCATCTGCGCGAAACACTGGCCAAAGAAAAAGAAAAAACAAGCCAAACTTTAGTCCGCTGGCTGAAAGATATAACCAAGCAACATAATGGCTTAAACCATTAAAAGCGCGCAATAATGCCCATAAAAAAAGAAAAGTGAATCCAAAGATTGCCCCATAAACCTCAACAAAATAGGCTTCTTTAAAGGATATTTCGAGTAAAAACAAGCTTAGCCCATGCAGACTACAAATCCCTAAAAAAAGTAAACTGAAAGAAATTAGGGCAGCACGCAAGGATTATAGTTTTTTAGTTTGATGCACAATTAGGCGGATTACAGCAAGCAGAGCAAAGAGGCACATGCCAAGGGTGAAAAAAGGCTTTGAAGTGCTGTATTTAGTGTCGAAATAATTTCCGGCTTTAACCGCTAGAAACATCGTTAAACCGATTTGAACCGCCAGAGAGAAAAAAACAAGCCAGGAATTAGGCCGTTTTTTCATGTTTACCTGAAATGGATTTAACGTCTTTAGCAGATCTCATTGAACATACTGCATTAAAGCTTGCGCCTGACTCAACAATTAATTTCCCAATAATCGCTTCTCCTTCAACAGAGCTAGTCGATTTTAACGAAAGACATTCTTTTACTTCGATTTTCCCGCTAAACTTACCTTCTACATCTGCAAAAGCACAGTTCGCATTTCCATTGATAAAGCCTTCTTTTCCGATGACTACTTTTCCAGAAGTTGTGATAGATCCCTCTAGGGTTCCATCAATTCTAAAATCTGCTTCAGAGACAATTTCTCCTGTGATTTTAGTACTTCTTTCTATTCTATTAGGTTGACCGTTGAGTTCGTTATTTTTCATTATTGTGATTGATTTGCGATTGTTTCCCAGGTTTTTAAACGCTGAACTTGTTCATATTGAGCCGATAAAAGTACGAAATTATTTGTTCTTTTATCAAAATCAGGGAGTTGACTCCATTTTTCGATAAAATAGGCTTGTTCTGGTTGCTCTCCTCTAGTGTGCACAACAATGAAATCTATCGTATCATTGTAAACATCACGGGTAAGTTTCCATTGTTTTTGTTCCTTTTTTATTGCCGCTTTCATTTTGCTTGCAAGGGAGTCTAGTTCCTTTGGCGTAGCCTCAAAAGAGAATACCCACTTATAGTTTTTAAGGGTTAAACGTTTGTGTTTTAATTGTTCTTCTTGATCTAGACGTTGTACGGCTTGTTTTGCTAATTGGGCTTCGTTAGAATTTGGATAGAGCTCCACTACTTTCCCTAAGGCTTCGATAAAGGCGATTTCTCCTTCTAATCTTCCTTTTGCTAACGCTTGTAAGTAGGCGACTTTTGGCGATAAGTTTGTCCCGCTTACAACTATTTTTAAGCTTTCGCCTTCGTCAATTACCTTTTTGTATTCTTGTTGTTCAAAGGCTTTATACAATCTTTCATAAACAGAGGCTGGGGTTTGATTTTCTGCTAGCGAAAAATTTGCTGGGTCTCGAATAATTTGGGCAAAGGGAGAGTCGGAGTATTGCTCTAGTAATTTTGTCTTGTACCCGTTTGCTGCTTCGCTATCTGTTTTTTCTAGTAATTTGAAACAATGGTATAATGCGCTTACCTCTTGATTTTCGGTTGGATCTAAAGCGAATACTTTTGACAGCCGATTAAAAGCGAGTTTAGGATTGTTAAATTTCTCTTTGTACAAAATTCCCACATCTAAATAGGCTTGTTTTCTGTCTTTCTCGAGGGAGGCAATGGCTATGCTATCTTTGGGTATTTGTTTTACAAAAAAATCGGGGGATTCAATAAAAAAGTTACTTCCTTTTTCTTCTTCTATTTGGGCAACGGTTTCGTTTTGAGTAATTAGATTTGCGGCAGAAAGTCGGTTCCAGTTATCGGCATTAGGGCGGTTTCCCCAACTGGATAAAAAGGATTGCTTACCCGCAACTAAAAGGCGCTCATTATAGAAATAAAAATTGTTTGCCGCGTTTGAACTAAAGCTAAAAAGACCTTTCTTTTTTTCTTCAATTGCTGCGAGCTCTTTGGCTCTTTTTCGATCGATGTCATCTTGAAAATAAGCGAGTTGTTCTTCTTTTGACAGGGCGGTTAGGGTCAAAATACTATCTGTTGATCGGATAATTGTTTCTAATTCGATCACTTGGTCTAAACCTTTACGCTCTCTTTCAACTGTTTTTCTTAATCTTCCTTCAGCAGGGATAATGCGCAAAAGACTATCTAAGTAAGCGCCCGTATTGAGGTATACGCCGCTTTCAAAATAATAATCGGCTAATTCGCGATAATTCGCCATGCTAGTAGGAATGTCTATTCCTGGACTTTGTAAGGATTTATCATAATAACGAATGGCCAGACTATCCTCTTTTTGCGACAAAAGATAACGGGCATCTTGTTGGTGAATAAGGTGTAAATAGGGCTGGTTTTCAAAAAGTCTTGCTAAACGCTCAAGGGTAGGACGTGGACTTGTGCTATCTAAAATCGCCTTTAGTCGAATGGTTTGAAGTTTTGCTTGCATCCAAAAAATACGCGGTGATTTTCTTTTCCAGCTTACGATGGATTGAAATGCCTGTTTTGCGCTGTCTAATAATTGCGCTTTTTCGAGTAATTGCGCTTCGATGTATCGATAACGCGCTTTGGCCGTTCGGTCTTTTTCTGCTAAGGCTGCACGTGTGATATAAACTCTAGCAGAATCTTCGTTTTTTAAGTTGAGATAAGCTTGTGCCACCGTCGCATTAACTTCTGAATAAAGTGTTTTGCCATAGTGAATGCGTTGCGCAATTGGTTTTAAGTTGTCTATCGCAAGGGCGGCGTTCCCCAAACGTAGGTTTGTTTTTTCCCGCCATAGCTTACCTTCGTAGTATACATTTTCATTGCCAAAATACGCTTCAAGAAGAAAATTAAAGGCTTCTAGCGCAGGTAAAAAACGACGGTCAAAATAACGGGCTTTTCCTAATAATAAGTAGGCGTCTTGAATTTGTCGGTTGCGTTGTTGCCCGGCGATTTTCATCGAGTGCTTTTGAATGGCCTTCACTGCTTTTTCTTCTGCGACCGCAAAACTGGGTATGCTCGCGCGACTCTCCTGATCTTCACCTGACAGCAATATGGGTTCTACTGGGAGAACTTCCAGGAAATTATCTTGATTGTTTTGGTACAAGATCGCTTCGCCTATGGAAAGGGCTTCTTTCCCATTAAAAAGCACATTAAACTTTGTGTTTAATGCGTGATATTCTCTATTGACAAAGTTGTTTTTTTGGGTAGAACAACCCAAGACAATTAGTCCCAAAAAAGAGAAGAGAAAAGAGGCGTGTTGAAGTTTCAAAAAAAAGCTTTTGTATTATAACTAAAAAACACGCCTTTTAGTATGCTATTGCCCCGAAAAATAAGCCTCTAATTCTTTTAAAGTCTTTGGGCTTTTAGGGGTGTCCTTAATGACATTGCCTTTTTCAAGCAAAACAATACGTTCACAAACGTCTGTGACATGATTTAAATCGTGGGAAGAAATCAACAAGGTCTTGTCTTTATTCCCCTCGCTGGCAAGAAAAGACTTTAATCGTATTTGCGAACTAGGGTCAAGATTAGCAAAAGGCTCGTCGAGAATAACAATAGAAGGATCTCCTATAAAAGAAGCCGCTAAGCCTACCTTTTTTTGGTTCCCTTTTGAAAAGTCGCGTAAGTACTTTTTTTGATCTAAAATTTCCCCATTAAAAAAGGCGTCAAACTGTTGAAGAAATTCGTTTAGAGCGGCGCTATCTACTTTGCGCAAATTTGCAATAAACTCAAAATATTCTTCTGGGGTTAAATAATCAATTAAAAAATTATCATCGACAAAAGCGGCGACGTCTTTTTTCCAAGCTTCGCTCTTTGCGACCTCAATAGAATTGATCGTTACATTGCCACTGCTGGCTTGAATAAGGTCTAAGATTAAACTAAAAAGCGTAGTTTTCCCCGCGCCGTTATTCCCCACGAGACCAAAGTGTTCTCCTTTGTCAATTGAAAGCTTATCAACGTTTAAAACGATGGCTTCTTCGTATTTCTTTGAAAGGCTATTGAGTTGTATCATCTGTCTATTTGTTAAAGGCTTCTATGGTTTCGTGTTTTTGTTTGAGGTAAAGTACAGTAACCCAATCGGCCAATTGATTTTTAAATACAATGCCTAGCATTCCTGCTCCTGCCAAAGACAAATACCCCGCTGTTGGTCCCATAAATTTAGCGGGCAGCCAATACAATAAAACCGGCAAAACCATCTTTGGGATAATCAATAAAAATTGGTTTAAAGAAAAGGATTGAGTGTTTTCAAAAGCTTTTGCTTTTACATTTAATTTCATGGGCGTTTTATTCATTAAACCCCCAAAAAGCGTGGTCCAGGTGTTTAGCCCCATATTAAACAATGATCCCGCTATAATAATTCCCATGACATCCCAACCAAAATAAAGGTAAGGGAGCGATAATAGGGTTGAAATCGCGGTGACAAAAACCATTAAATTCCACTTAGAAAGCAGATATTTTTTGTAGGAAATATTCTGAGTCATCAAAAGTTTATAATAACTACTGTCCCAAGCAGGTACATAGTTCCCAAAGGTTAAACAAAACCCTCCCGTAACAAATAAGCCCGCAAAAACCATCACAAAGTCTTGCTTGCGATAAATGTCTTGTGTAAAAAAGATCAAGCCATAAAACAAAAAAAGAAAAGACATCAAAACAACTTGACGTGGGCGAACATTTCGAATAATCATTCGTAAATCGTTCTTTAAAATCAAAGCATCCTCTCCTAAAAAATTGAGGAAAGAATAGTCCCCCGTTTGAACAGCCGTTTTCGTTTTTGCTAAACCGGCATCCATATAAAAACCTCGCTTTAAAAAATAAAATACTAAAGCATAGCTTAAAACTAAAGGAAAGATAAAGAAGCCAACTAATTGAGGCTGTGCAACAACCGCGTCAAATAAAGCGCCAGTCATATGCCCTAAATCAAACTCTGTGTACAAGTATAATGCAACCGTTGCTGCAACAACGGCTAGTAATAGGACAAAATAAAGGTTGTTTTTATTGATAATATAAATCAAAAAATTGAGGCAAAGTGTTGTTAATAGCAGCGCCATCCACCAAGCAACTACCTGCGTCCCTAAATAATCATCTCTATACATTGAAATAGCAAAGGGCAAATAGATAATTAAAGGCGTGGTGTTAAACCCTGAAAAGACTGACCGAAACAAAACATTGTTGATGATCCTTCTTTTTTTAAAGGGAAGTAAAATCAGGGTTTGAATATTCGTAACGGGTAGTTGCTGAAGAAAAAAACGCAAGATTAATTCAAAAAAGAAGATATACAAGATGATGCCGTTAAACACCTCAACGGCTTCCCGGTCTAAAATCTTTTTATTTAAAATTGGGTAAGTCATGCTCGCCCCAAAAACAAATGCGCCTAGAAAGTAAAGCGTCACCAAAACCATGATGACTTTTATCGACATCTTCGCCTCCCATTGTGGCGCCCGAAAAGTTTCTTTCCATTGAAGGGAAAATAAGTTCATATAATAGATCTATGGTTATAAGTCGAATCAAGATACAAATCGTTACACTTAACATCAATTAAATCCTTATTTTTGATCAAAAAAAAATGAGCGCACTCCACCCTCTTAGAGTTGAAAAAATTAATCGCCTTACCCCTTCTTCTGTTGCAATTTCTTTTGAAGTTCCTGCTGCTTTAGCGGCAGACTTTGCCTTTAAAGCTGGACAGTATTTAAGTCTAGAAGCCACCATCGATGGAGTTGCTGTTCGAAGATCCTATTCTTTGTCTTCTGCTCCGCACGAAAATCGTTTAACCGTAGGGATAAAGAAAATTGAGCAAGGAGTCTTTTCTAGTTTTGCCAATGATGCTTTAACCGAAGGGGATACCCTAAATGTTGCTCCCCCAGAAGGGCGTTTTGTTTATGTTCCAAATAGCATAAAACAACATTTACTTTTAATTGCTGCAGGGAGTGGAATCACTCCTATTCTATCTATTCTTAAAACAGCATTAGAAAAAAGCACAACAACCACTGTTCAGTTGGTCTATGGAAATAAGTCGCCACAAGAAAGCATGTACCGCGATCAGCTTATTGCACTACAAGAACAATTTAGTGATCGTTTAAAAATTCAATGGGTCTATTCTAAAAGCAATGAGCCCGATGCGCTCTTTGGCCGTATCGACGCCTCTATAATTAAATACAGCTTAAATCAAACAAACGCTACTCCAGATGAGGTTTATCTCTGTGGCCCAGAAGCCATGATAAACACTGCTCAAGAAACTTTAGTCAGTGCTAATCTTGCGAAAGAAAACATTCATTTTGAATTGTTTACAGCAACTGAAAGCAAAGCCCCTACAACGACAAAAGCGGAAGATAAAATTTCACTTTCGATCGTCGCAGACGATGAAAACTATACGATCGAATCAAGCGCTGACAAAACCCTTTTAGATGCTGCTTTACAGCAAAAAATAGACGTCCCTTATTCTTGTCAAGGCGGGGTGTGCTGTAGTTGTATCGCTAAGGTTACCGAGGGAAGCGCTAATATGGAAAACAATCAAATCTTAACCGACGATGAAATTAAAGAAGGCCTTGTGCTTACCTGCCAAGCCTTTCCAACTTCTCCCACAGTAACGGTTGACTATGATGATGTTTAAACGCTTTCTCTAAAACCCTTTGGCGCTGTGTTTTTGTAAAATATTAGCTGGTCAAAAAAGAGTTTGATAATTGAGTCCTTAGATTAGGAAAGGCTTAACAACATTAACTTTTTTGCTAAAACGGAAAGCCGTATTTGCTCAGTAAGAGCAGTCCTATAATTCCAAAAAACAACAGTTCTCGTAGCCAGGCTCTTTTCATGTCTTCAAAAAACCGCGTAGACAAGGCCATTAATGCCATGATAAAAATTACCCATGAAAAACTATTTTGTGTTTGAAAGAGTACGGTAAATAATAAGGCTGTAAAAGCCAAAGCGAACAAAGCAATCATCCCTGATCCATAAGAAGCGCTTTTTGTGCCCATGTCGATATAGTGCTTTATAACCGAAAACAACAATAATACCAGCAGTATGCCCCACCACAAATTTAAACGTAAAAGCGATTCCCGTGAAAAAGAAAAAACCAGACTTGATAAACTAATCTCTGGGATTAATCCGCTTTGCGGAAAAATGTAAATAATCATTATTTCTAAAAGGAAAAGCGCTAGTAGCGGTAATAAAGAAATAACGATAACTCTAAGGTTTAAGCCTCCCTTTAGCATCAAAACAAACCATAAAATGGGAAGGAATATTATTCCTTGTGAGAAAAAAAGGCAGCCCGTAAAATAAAAGAAAAAAGCGTTGAACACCTTGGCAATATTCCTCCCAGATTGATCAATAGCAATTAAATACCCAAAGGCAATCCACAAGAAAAAAAAGAAAAATAAAACCCAATTATCCCACAGCTCTAATGGAAGAGCTAGAATAAAAACGGGAAAAAGTAAAAGATGATAGTTTGCTGTTGTTGCCCAATAGTGCTGTTTTACCGTCCAGTCAACCGCTAACATACACAGGCATAAAACAACAAAAGTGACGTTTTTTTTAAAATCAACGCTAATAAAACTCCCTTCGATTTCTCCTTTAGAATAAACGGCAAGGATCAGGATTGCTATCGAGAACAGATAACTAAACACACCAGATTTTTTAAACAAAGAAGATATCACAATTTATGTCGCTTGTTTTTTTGCTAAGATAGACTTGTCTTTTCACTTCTACCAAAAAGGAAATTTCTTTTTCTTTTAAAATTTATTCGCCCGCTTCACATTAATCTCCCGCAAAATTGAGTCTAATCGTATTAATATCAATTAAATCATTCAACGTTTCATTGATAAAAAAAGTTTTGCTAGGTCTCGCTTGTGTTTCAAAAAAACCTTGAAATTTTGACCTCAGACGCTTTCCCTTCTGCTAAGTTTTTCCCTATTTTTGCAAGGTAAATAAAAACTCCACTCAAAATGATAGATTTTTTTAGCGCGATTGCCTGGTTGTTTGAAGAACTTTTATTGGTTCCACATCAGTTTTTAACAAAACTTGAATTAAGCAGTTGGTGGTTAGCTAACGGTGTAAACTTCTTTTTCCTTCTTATCGGTTCTATCGCGATGGTTTACTGGGTTAACCAGTTGAAAATCTTTAACGATAGAGGAGAAGAGAACAAAGATCCTTCTGCCCACTCTTTCTTATAGATCGAATCCTAGATCTTTTCTGTAATTCATTCCATCAAAAGAAATGTTTTTGATGGTTGCATAGGACGTTTTTAATGCGTCACTATATCCTTCTCCATAAGAAGTAACTGCTAGTACTCTTCCACCAGAAGTTTGTACTTGGTCTCGAGCTAATCTCGTTCCTGCATGGAATAAAACGCTTTCTGTTGGGTGATCTAGCCCCTTCATTTCTTTGCCTTTTTCATAGGCTTCTGGATAACCTCCAGAAACAAGCATGACGGTTGTGGCAGAACGTGGATCTTCTTCTAGGCTGATCTGATCTAATGTTCCTTTGGCGGTAGCCTGCAAAACCTCAACAAAATCATTTTTTACTCGGGGTAAAACTACCTCGGTTTCTGGGTCTCCCATTCGAACATTGTATTCGATCACATAAGGATCGTCTCCTACTTTGATCAAGCCGATAAAGACAAAGCCAACAAAAGGCAAGTTTCGTTTTTCAAAGCCTTCTATGGTAGGCAGCACAATGCGTTGATGAATCTTTTCTTCAAATTCAGGCGTGACAAAAGGTACGGGAGAAATGGCGCCCATTCCGCCGGTGTTGAGTCCAGTATCTCCTTCGCCGATTCGCTTGTAATCTTTAGCCATAGGCAGGGTGACAAAGTTTTTCCCATCTGTTAAGACAAAGCAGGATAATTCAATCCCAGCTAAAAACTCTTCAATCACAACGGTTGTAGAGGCTGCGCCAAATTTTTCATCAATCAACATCTCGGTCAACTGGGTCTTTGCATCTTGAAGGTCTTCGAGTATTAGTACCCCTTTTCCTGCTGCAAGGCCGTCTGCTTTTAAAACATAAGGCGCTTTCATCCCTTCTAAAAACCTTAAGCCTTCTGCTAAAGTTGCTGCGGTAAAGCTGGCATATTGTGCCGTAGGAATATTTTGCGCTAACATGAATTCTTTCGCAAATTCTTTACTTCCTTCCAGACGAGCAGCTTCTTTTTGTGGTCCTATTACGGCAACATCCTTCAAGGCCTCATCAGCTAAAAAGAAATCGTGAATTCCATTGACTAAAGGATCTTCTGGCCCTACAACAACCATTTCTATTGAATGTTCTATAACGGCCTTTTTGATTCCTTCAAAATCATTGACTCCTAAGGCTAGGTTTGTCGCAACTGCAGCTGTTCCTGCATTTCCAGGAGCGACAAATAATTCATTACATAATGGGCTTTGTGCGATTTTCCAGGCAAAGGTGTGTTCTCTTCCACCCCCGCCAATAATAAGTATATTCATGAAGCTAATTTTCGCTACAAAGATAAACAACCTCTTGTTTATGGATTGTTTTTTTAAAAGGCATTTATCGATTCTTTATTTGAGCCCATCGATAGGCGCGAATAAATTGGCCTTCTTCTTTTGTGACCAAAAAAGGGGTTGTTGTAAAAACCGCTTTTAAATAGCCCCATAAAAGTCCTACTCCCCAAAGGCCCGATCGCTTTTTTACCGCACTTTTAAGGCTCGCCAAAAAGCTTAACAAAAGACCATAGCGCATTTGAAAGAAGGCATTGCCTTGACGTTGTGCTGCAGAGGCCTTGTACTGGCTTCCTAAGGGTCTTAAGTGTTTTACGTGGAGTTCTGCAATGGTGATGACAGAAAAGCCGTGATAGCGCGCTAAAAGCTCGTCTATAGTGTCCCAGCCCATGGCAGAGCGCAGTCCGCCCATAGCGTCAAAACAACTTTTACGATAGGCTTTAAACGCCCCTCTTATGTGGTCTTGATGCATGGGGTGGTTTTTTTTCCACTCCCCTGCCTCATTCTTTTCATAACAAAAGCCTCCGGCCATGCCTACTTTAGGGTCTTGGAAAGCCCGGGCTATACGCGAAAAATATTCCGTCGGAAGGAGTAAGTCAGCGTCTAATTTGACGATAAAATCATAGTCTGCCTTAATCGCTTTTAACCCAAAATTAAAGGCATTGACCACTTTTGCCCCCGGTAAATGATCGTTAGAAGAGCTGTGATTGAGATAAGACGTGTTTCGATTTAGTTTTACCGCCGCCTGCATAATGGCTTCTGTTTGGTCAGAGGATTGATCGTTGACTAAAATAATTTCTTCGGCAAGAAGGCTTTGCGCATAAAGGCTTTCTAACAAGCCGGGTAAAAACTGCTCTTCGTTATGCGCTGGAATAATCACGACGTATTTCATTCGATGCTTTTTTCGGTTCCTAATGCGCTAAAACGAGGGCGTTGAATTCCGCCGTTAGGCGTAGTTGTCGCCTTAAGCGGAACCTTGAGTTGATGCTCTGCTAAGATTTGTTTGGCAAAGGCATGCCAGGATAAAACTTGTTTTCCGGCACAATGGTACAGACCATAGGGGGGCGCTTTTTTAACTATTTGGATTAAAAAAAGCGCCAGCTGAACTGTCGTTGTGGGTGATCCCACCTGATCGTTCACCACCGATAAACTATCACCTGCCTGTGCTTTACTTAAGATAGAGCGGTAAAAATTGTATCCATGGGTTGTGGCATACAACCATGCGGTGCGAATCACATATCCCTTTTGTGCTTTCGTTAATACCCGCTGTTCGCCTTCGGCTTTTGTTTTTCCATATACATTAATGGGGTTGGGCGTGTCGCTCTCAACATAAGGATGAGCTTGCGCCCCGTCAAAAACATAGTCTGTAGAAAGGTGTAATAAACAAGTGTTGTGTTGATTGCATGCATCAATTAAATGTTGAACCGCGGTGACATTCACTGTTTTGGCTAGAAGAGGGTTTTCTTCGGCTTGATTCACATTTGTATAAGCCGCGGTATTGATACAATAATCGGGCTTATGCTGCACAAAAACAGCCGCTGTGGCCACAGGGTCACAAATATCGAAGGCCTCTTTATCGCAGAACACCCATGCAAAGGCGTCTTCTTCTAATGCCGTCTCTTGCAAGGTTTTTCCCAGTTGACCCATTGCGCCAGTAACTAAAATAAGGGGTTTATGCTTTGACATATTTTGGCCAATTTAAATCCCGATCATTAATCTGTTGTTGTTCTAAAGGGATTTCCCAGTCAAATGAAAATTGGAGGTCGCGGGGGGAAATTCCTCCTTCTGATTTAGGAGCATAAGGCGCATCCACTTTATACAGTACTGTGGCGCACTCTGAAACAACTGCATAACCATGGGCAAATCCCTTTGGCACAAAAAGTTGTTGTTTGTTTTCTGCGCTTAACTCAATTCTAAACTGCTGCATATAAGTAGTAGAAGACGGTCTTAGATCAACAACGATGTCGATAATTCTTCCTTGAAGTACCCGTACTAATTTTGCCTGTGCGCTACTGCCCTCTTGAAAATGTAGACCGCGAATAACACCATAGCTCGACTGCGCTTCGTTGTCTTGTATAAAGTTAACCAATCCTATCTGAGCCGTGAAACTTTCCTTCTGGAAGGCTTCCATAAAAGACCCTCTTTTGTCTTCAATAAGCTGGGGGGTAATCAGCCAACAATCCTTTAAAGGGGTTGCAGTATACTTCATCGTTTTGCGATAGATTGAATGGCTTTTCCATAAGCACTATTATCTGCCTGCGCAGCAAGTACTTTAAATTCTTCTCTAGTTATGGCGCCACTTTTGAGCGCGGCTACCTCTGGTGCGCCCACTAAAATGCCTTGACGAGATTGAATAGCTTGAACATATTGACTCGCCTCCATTAAAGACTCTATAGTGCCTGTGTCTAACCATGCTGCACCACTTTCTAAGGGGCTAATGTTAAGTAGGCCTTCAGCCAAATATTGCTTGTTCAAATCTGTGATTTCAAGCTCCCCTCTTGAAGAAGGTTGTAGGGCTTTTGCCCTTTCAACAACGCTTTGATCATAAACATATATCCCCGGAACAACAAAAGAGGATTTAGGCGCGGCAGGCTTTTCTTCTATCCCAATAACTTTGTTGTTTTGATCAAATTCAACCACCCCATAACGTTGCGGCTCTTTCACCTGATAGGCAAAAATATGTGCTCCTTTTTGCGAAATAATGCTTGAAATATTTTTAAGCTCTTGCGCCCCGTGAAACAAATTGTCCCCTAAAATAAGGGTGACAGGCTGCTTGTCGATAAAGGTTTCGCCGATTAAAAACGCTTCTGCAAGACCATTAGGTTTTGCCTGTTCGGCAAAAGAAAAAGAACAACCCCACTGAGATCCATCTCCTAAAAGACGTCGAAATAACGGTAGATCTTGGGGTGTAGAAATGATTAAAATGTCTCTAATCCCAGCAGCAATCAAAGTGCTTACAGGATAATAGATCATCGGTTTATCATATATGGGTAAGAGCTGTTTGCTCACCGACTGTGTCAAGGGGTGTAAACGGCTGCCTTTGCCTCCAGCTAAAACAATTCCTTTCATTTTATGCTTCTTTTTCTTTGCTGTCTTTCTCTAAGTAATATACAACGGTTTTTTGCAATGCCTGATCAATAGTGTGTTGTGGTTCCCAGCCTAAGCTCTCTTTTATTTTTGTGGCATCTATCGCATAGCGAAAGTCATGACCGGGACGATCTTCTACAAAAGTTATTTGTTCTTGATAAGATAAGCCGTCCTCCTTTGGCTTTATGCCATCTAAAACTTCAAGAATCACTTTGCAAATAGTAAGATTGTCTCGTTCTGCACCGCCACCAATGGTAAAGCTGTCTCCTGGATTTGCCTTTTCAAGCACCCGCATAATTGCATTGCAGTGATCCTCGACATAGAGCCAGTCTCTTTTGTTTTTCCCATCGCCATAAATGGGGATTTCGCGGCCGCTTAAAGCGGTTCTTATTACCGTAGGAATTAATTTTTCCTGGTGTTGATGCGGACCATAATTATTTGAACATTGAGAAATAAGGGTCGGCAAGCCATAGGTGTGAAAATAGCTTCTCACCCAGTGATCTGCTGAAGCTTTTGACGCGCTATAAGGACTGTTAGGGGCGTAATTAGAATTTTCAGAAAAAAGGCCTTCTTCGTCTAAGGAACCAAACACCTCATCTGTGGAGATTTGATAAAAGCGCGCTTCGTTAAATTCTTTTCTTAGCTGGTGTGGCTTTTCTAACCACAATCCTCTAGCTGCTTCGAGTAAATTAAATGTTCCTGTAACGTTTGTAGTTAAGAAAGGAGCAGGCCCAGAGATAGAGTTGTCGACATGAGATTCTGCTGCAAAATTGATGACCAAAGTGGGTTCGTGCTGCTGGAACAGCGCCTTCATTTTTTTGGCATCGGAGATGTCTGCTTCTACAAAAACAAAATTATCTTGTCCTTCAAAGGGAGCAATTCTATTTCGATCTGCCGCATATGTGTTCTTGTCTACCACTAACATTTTAATCTCAGGGTGTTTCTGGCGATACTGATGAACAAAATGTCCCCCAATAAAACCTAAGCCTCCTGTGATTAAAATTGTCTTAGCCTCCATTTTGATTGATTTGATGCAATGTGTCGGCGATTTTGCGATCATTTGAGAGCCGCGGAACCTTGTTTTGCCCTCCTAATTTTCCGATGGATTTCATATAAGTCTGAAAACCATTTTTGACGACTGGCGTAACTTTTAATTTTCGCAAAACATTGCCTTGTATAAGATCTTGATAGTAGATGTTTTGAGCTTCCATTTGAGCATCAAGTGTTTCTTCGAAAGCAGCCTGATCTTGTGGGGGAACATCAAACTCTATCAGCCACTCGTGATAGGGTAGCCCTTCTGATGGATTAACCTGTGGCGCCACAGTGAATTCTTTTATTTGGATCTCGCTATTTGCCGTCGCTTCTTTTAAAGCTGTTTCTACTTCTTTCCCTATCACGTGTTCGCCAAAGGCAGAAATAAAATGCTTCACTCTCCCAGTCACTACCAAGCGATAGGGGTCTTTTGACACAAAGCGAACAGTATCACCAATGTTGTAGGCCCATAAACCAGCAGTGGTAGATAAGATTAAAACATAGTTGACTCCTGTCTCCACTTCTGCTAAAGAATAACGCGGTGGACTTTCTTCCCCAAATTGATCAACTGGAATAAACTCATAGAAAATCCCGTTGTTGAGCAAGAGCAATAAGCCCTCTTGATTTTGCTGATCTTGATACGCAAAAAAGCCTTCTGACGCAGGGAAAAGCTCGATGGTGTCGACTTGTTTTCCAATAAGTTTTTTAAAAACTGATCGATAAGGCTCAAAGTTTACCCCTCCATAAACAAAGAGGGAGAAGTCTGGAAAAACGTCACTTACCGTTGTCCCTTTTAAAGCGTTAATTTTTTCAAAGTACATCTGAACCCAGGAAGGAATTCCTCCAATCAAGGTCATTTTTTCTGGTAAGGTTTCTTTGACGACTGCGTCTACTTTTTCTTCCCAGTCTTCGATACAATTGGTTTCCCAACTAGGCATTCTACTCGCCTGTAAATACGACGGTACATAGTGAGCTACTATTCCAGATAATCGACCTAAAGCAATTCCGCCTTTTTCTTCTAAAGTGGGGTTTCCTTGTAAAAAGATTTGTTTCCCAGAAAGAAAGTCTGCCTTTCCTGTTTGGTGTACATAGGTAAGGAGCGCGTCCCTTGCCGCATTGATATGTGTTGGCATGGATTCCTTACTTATCGGGATATGTTTTGCTCCAGAGGTGGTGCCGCTGGTTTTAGACAAATAAAGGGGAACGCCTGGCCAAAGCACGTCTTTTTCTCCAGCAATAATTTGTTCTACATAAGGACGATGTCCTTCATAGTCGCGAACGGGGACCTTTGCCTTAAAACTTTCATAGCTGTTTATTTGATCAAAATCATGGTCTTGTCCAAAGCGGGTATTACGCGCCTTTTCAACTAACAATTTAAACGTTTGCTCTTGGGCTGCAATGGGATTGTCTTTCCATCGCTTATTTTTATTGACGATATATCGAGCAAAGAGTTTTGCGGCAAATTGTTTCATGCTTAGTTTTGTGAAAAGTCAATAAAATTCTCTGGATTCATCGGGAAACCGTCGCTCCACAATTCAAAATGTAGGTGGTATCCGGTAGAATATTTTCCTGTGTTTCCTGCTGTGGCAATCACTTCTCCTGCTGCAACGGTCTCTCCTTGGAACTTGCTTAAACTAGCATTGTGTTTATAGGCTGATAACAAACCATAGGGGTGTTCAATAATAATCACATAGCCCGTATCGGCGGTCCACTCTGAGAAAATCACCGTGCCTTCTGCCACTGCTTTTACAGGAGCGTTTTCATTTAATACTATATCAACGGCATAGTGCTTATCTACAGGGTCATATGCTTGAGAAAGGTTTCCTATCGCCGGTGGATATAAGACAAAGTCGACCTTGCTACCGCTGGTTAAAGCGACAGAATACTTGTCTTCTTGTTCCACTAAAGAACGCAAGAGCGAATCTTGTTTGCTGCGTTTTAAATTAGAAAGATTAACGATGTTTTGTGTATCGAGATTAATCGCGTATTCTTTAATTTCTGCAATATCGACCTCTCCGATTAAAACCTTTCGAATCGCGCTTAACTGTTGGTTTGATTGACGATAAGCATCTAATAAAGAGTCTAATCTAAAGGCGTTTTCAGCCGCTTGTTTTCGCATTTTAGTCGAGGCATATCCTGGAATAATTTCTTTGATTGGAGTGTATGACACAAGCGCAATCGTTCCGGTAAACAACAGCGCAAAGAGGAAGGTGCAAATGATGATAACATTTAAGCGGGTAAGGCGAAAATATAACTGCTCCTCAAAGGTCTGTTCGTTTAAAATAACTAAACGATATCTGCTCAGTAACTTTTTCTTTATTCTCTTGCTTCGACTGGTTTCTTTTTTCATTACCCACAAATATAGAAATTCCTTATGGGAATAAATCTGCCTTTATCCCTCCAAATCACTTTAGAGGCGTTAAAATATTGTTTACATTTGTCCAAAAGCATCCTTTATGATAAGTGCAACGATTTTTTTCGGGGCAATCGGCCCACAACAAGTCATCTTAATCTTGATTATTGTCTTACTCCTTTTTGGGGGTAGAAAAATTCCTGAGTTAATGCGTGGCTTAGGAAGCGGAATCAAAGAATTCAAGAAAGCAACTAAAGAAGAGGAGGAAGAGCAAGCCAAAAAAGAGGAATAATTTATTCTCCTCTCTTGAACTTTAAGGTGGATAAGATACTGTTAAGTTCAAACATATAGTCTCGCTTTGAGACCGAAGGCGCAAAAGCAAATCCCTCTACAACAATCCAATCTTTGGATATGCTGTCTTGTAGCATATAATTGACAAATGGTCCTGCCATAAAATCTTTTTTTACTTCCCACATTCCCTTGGTCAAATAGGCTTCTTGGCCGGCTAATTTTGTTCTGTAAAAATACGGTAAATATGCCGCCTCTGTAATCATGTGCGTATTAGGTAAGCGCCCAGGGATGTGCTCTTTTCCAATAGAATCCCTAATAGCAATCACCCTTTTTAAAGAAGGCTTTTCAAAAGCCGCAGCGGGTAAGGTGTAAGCAATCAAATTCATGCTTCCTTTTTGAATAGGCTTTTCAATCCAAATAAAATTCAAGCTGTCTTTGACCGTTGAATAGGCCGAGGGGTAACTCAATTCTAGCCCAAATTTTTCTTGTAAGTCCATATTTTTTGTTAGTGATTTACGTATTCTTCTAATCTTTTCTTTGCGCTCGTTTTCTTGAAAAGTCCCGATCAAAAGGGCGGCATTTTCTTTGATATATTCTGCCATCACTTCATCATCTTCGCCTTGAGAAATCGCTAATATTTGTGGTCTAGCAAATTGATTTTGAACTAATTGGAAGTTATTGATCGTGTCTTTTCTAAACCAAATAATGTTTCTCCCATGACGACCAAAGCCTGTAAATGCCGCAGGGACAAGATGACGAATAGAAAAACGGGGCTCATCTAAAGGAAGCCCCTCATAAACCGTTGCGATTTCATTTCTTACTGTCTCTCCTAAAGCACCATTCCATTGGTTTTTTTTCATCACCACAGTAAGGTGGTTAATGTTCCCGCTAGAATCGGGAACAAAAGCTTTTTGCTTTTTTGTTTCGCAGGAAAGCAACAAAAGAATACTAAAAAGAAAGAGTAGTTTTTTCATGATTTAAGCTTTTAAAGCAGCAATTCCTGGAAGGGTTTTTCCTTCTAGGCTTTCGAGCATTGCGCCTCCTCCAGTAGAAACATAGCTTACTTTTTCGGCGAAGCCAAATTGTTTTACCGCGGCAACAGAATCTCCACCACCAACAAGAGAGAATGATCCAGCTGCAGTACTTTCAGCAATAAATGTGCCTAATTCAATTGTTCCGTTCGCAAAATTAGAGAACTCAAATACCCCTAATGGCCCGTTCCACAAGATTGTTTTAGATTTTAAAACAACCTCTTTAAACAGAGAAAGAGATTTCGGACCAGCATCTAAGCCTTCCCATCCGTCTTCTATTTCGTTAGCTTTTAATGTTTTACGCTCTTTTTCGTTAGAAAATTCTGTAGTTGCAATTACATCCACTGGTAGGTGAATCTGTACCTTTTTGGCTTTAGCCTTCTTTAATAATTCAAGGGTATAATCTAAATAATCATCTTCGCAGATTGAATTCCCGACCGTTCCCCCTTGAGCTTTTATAAAGGTATAGGCCATTCCTCCACCGATGATTAGATGATCTACTTTATCTAAAATGTTTTCAATAATGGTAATTTTTGAGGAAACTTTAGACCCTCCTAAAATCGCTAAAACCGGTTTTTCGCCTGTTTTTAAAACTTTGTCGATGGCAACAATTTCTTGCTCAAGTAATTTCCCTACCGCTTTATTTTCATCAAAGTATTGTGCAATTATGGTCGTAGAAGCATGAGCACGATGTGCTGTGCCAAATGCGTCGTTGATATAAACATCGGCCAATTGGGCTAACTCTTTCGCAAAGTTTTCATGTCCTGCAGTTTCTTCTGCGTGAAAACGCAAGTTTTCTAATAAAAGGATTTCTCCTGCCTTAAGTTGAGCTGCTTTTGTTTTAGCATCTTCTCCTGTAGAATCTTTTGCAAAAATAACTTTTTGACCTAGTACATCTTCAACCTCAGAAAGAATGTGTTCTAATGAGAGATCGGGGGTGATGCCTTTTGGGCGTCCTAGGTGAGACATTAAGATACAACTTCCTCCTGCAGATAGCACAGCATCTATCGTGGGTTTCGCTGCTAAAATTCTTGTGTTATCGGTTACTTTTTTCTCCTCGTTTAAAGGAACATTGAAGTCTACCCTAATAATGGCTTTTTTCTCGTTAAGATCTAGTTGGCTTACAGTTGTCATAAAATTAAATTTTGGCAAAGGTAGCCATATTAATTTTTTGAGAGCGGTTTAATTTTCGTCCTACAAAAATTTAACTGCGGAAAGAATTATCTTTGGGCATGCGATTTACACATAGTTTAGGTCAAGAAAGCATAAAATCTGCTCTTTTGAACGCTTTTGAAAAGGGTCAAGTTCCTCATGCTCAATGTTTTATCGATCAAGAGGGAAGGGGTGGTCTCGCTGTTGCGCTTGAATGCGCACTTTCCTTACTATGGGACGAAATACCCGATTCTCGCGAAAAAGCATTACAACATCCTGATTTACAGTGGATTTACCCAGTAAGTGCTTCAGCAAATGTAAAAACAAAGCCGCTTTGTAAAGATTATAGAGAAGAATGGTTTGATTTTCTTCAAGAAGAAATATATCATCCTCTTTCGGATTGGTTGTATAAAATTGGCTCTGAGAATAAGCAAGGAAATATTGGAGTAGAGGAAACCGAAGCGCTTTTTAAAAAATTATCGCTAAAAGCTTTTATGGGGAAAAATAAAGTTTGTGTGATTTGGGGAGTAGAGCGACTCAACATTCAGGCAGCAAATAAATTGTTGAAGCTTATTGAAGAACCTCCTGCCAACACTTATTTTATTTTAGTGGCACAAAGTGCCGAAGATCTTATCAGCACGATTCGATCTAGGTGCCAAATGGTTCCTTTTCCGCCAATAAAGCCATCGATAATTGAAAATGCCTTAATCGAAAAAGGTGTTTCTGGACAAGAAGCAAAAAACATGGCGGTAGAAGCCGAAGGAAACTGGGCAACAGCTTTGTCTTTATTGTCTTCTTCTACACACACCCAAGAAATTGAAGCTTTATTGATCGAATGTTTGCGTTGTGCTTTTCGTGCGAGTGGAAATAAAGCAATCGGGGTTGAACTTATGCAATGGGCCAATAAATTAGGCCAAATGGGACGACCACTACAAAAACAGTTTTTACACTTTGGACTAGGGTTTATTCGCCAAGCCATGTTAGTTTCTTATCAAAGTCCGAATATTGTAACCTATCAACCAAAGAACAGCTTCTCTTTAGAAAAATTTGCGCCTTATGTAAACAGCAAAAACATAGCGGCGCTAATCCAGCTATTCAATGACTCCATTTATGCGATTGAAAGAAACGCAAATGGGAAAATCTTGTTTTCAGATTTTTGTTTAGAACTAAGCCGTCAATTAAACGTAAAAGAATCTTAAGTGTTCTTTTTAAAGACATAAAGTTTTGAAGAATACTCCTGGGTAAACAAGGCCAAAAGATTTGACCAACAACCCACTATCATTCCTTTGATAAACGCAACTTTGTTTTTTTGGTGCCGTTCTGATAAATAGCTAACGTAAAATGCATCAAACCCTAAGCCTTTACTTTCGACAAACTCAAAGCCGTTTTCTTCACACAATCCAATTATTCCTTTGGTTGAAAAATGCCAGAGATGTCTGGGCACATCATAAGCAGCCCAAAAATTTTCATAATACTTCGCGTCATAAGAATTAAAGTTAGGCAAGGCTAAAAACAAATGGCCTTGATGATCTAAGCGATCATAAAATGCCTTGAGAGATTTAGCAGGGTCTGATAGATGTTCCAAAACGTGCCATAGCGCAATAACATCAAAATCTTTTTGAGGAAGTTCTTCTAGACTAGGGTAGAGCCGTTCTTTTACTATCGAAAAATTGCGCGCTTTTTCGCTTGGCTCGACACCATAGGCTTCCCAGTTTTTTTGAATAAGGTGTTGCACAAGCGCGGCTGTTCCACAGCCAAAATCTAAATAGCGTTTGTTTTGTTTGCTGTGTTTTGTAAGCCATTGTTCCTTTTGCTTTAGCATAATCTTTTGTGCTATAGCATAAACGCGTTCTATGACAGAGCGTTTTTTATTCCCGTGAGAAATGTATTCTTCTGATGCGTAATACTTCCCTAGTTCGTCCTCGCTTGGTTGGGGGTAAGTGTGGGCAATTTGTGTTTGCTGATCCAGTCGCACTTCGAAAGAGCTTCCTGTAACCAAATAATCTTTGGTTTTTGCTATAAGGGTAAAGGAGTGTTTTGGTTCCACGTGAAACATTATCGGCCAAGTTTTACCAACAGAACGGATATATCACTCGGGTTAATCCCGCTAATCCGCGATGCTTGAGAGATTGTTTGTGGCTGTATATTACTCAGCTTTTCCTTGGCTTCGTGTGACAAGGAGGCTAAGCAATGATAGTCAAAGTCAGCCGGGATCTTGACCGCTTCTAGTCGGTTAAGTTTGTCAGCATTTAGCTTTTCCTTCTCGATATAACCTGCATATTTGATTTGTATTTCAACTTGCTCTTGCACAGCTTTTGAAAAGTCATTCTCTTCAATGTATGCAGCAACCTTAGGGACAGAAGTCATTTCTGCACTGGTAATATTTGGACGAGAATAAATCTTCGCCATCTTATCTGATTGCTTAATCAGGGAAGAGTTTTTGGCCTCTAAAAAGCCATTGGCTTCTTCTGGGCTAATGCTGGTCTTTTCATAATACGCTTTTAGTGTACGCGTCTGCTCTTCTTTTTGATGTACCGCTTGCAGACGATCTTCTTTGGCTAAGCCTAAATGATATGCTTTTTCAGTTAATCTAAAGTCTGCATTGTCTTGTCTTAAGAGGGTTCGGTATTCTGCACGGCTGGTAAACATACGATAGGGCTCTTCTGTTCCTTTGGTGATTAAGTCATCAATCAAAACGCCTATATAAGCTTCGTTCCGCTGTAAAATAAAACGGTCTTCTCCTTTATGATAAAGGTGAGCGTTGATCCCTGCCATCATTCCTTGGGCAGCGGCTTCTTCATAACCAGTAGTTCCGTTGATTTGACCTGCAAAGAACAAGCCTTTAACTAACTTTGTTTCTAAACTGTGGGTCAACTGAGTGGGAGGAAAGTAATCGTATTCAATAGCGTAACCCGCACGAAAGAACTTAACCTGTTCGAAGCCTTTTACTTTTTTTAACGCTTCAAACTGTACGTCTTGTGGAAGTGAAGTAGAAAAACCATTAATATAATATTCAATGGTGTTCCATCCTTCTGGTTCTACAAATATTTGGTGTCGATTTTTATCCGCGAAGCGGTTAATCTTGTCCTCGATAGAGGGACAATAACGCGGCCCCGTACTTTTGATCGCGCCATTAAACATAGGGGAACGATCGAATCCCGTTCTCAAAGCGTCATGAACTTCGTCAGAGGTATAGGTGATATGACAAGAACGTTGATTGGTTAATGGTTTTGTTAAGTTTGAATAGGAAAACTTATCTGGATTTTCATCCCCAGGTTGTTCTTCCATTTTAGAGAAATCTAAAGATCTTCCGTCTACTCTAGGCGGAGTCCCTGTCTTCATTCTTCCAGATTCAAAACCACGGTTTTGCAAAGTTGCGGTTAGGCCCGTTGCAGCGCTTTCTCCTGCGCGACCCCCTCCAAAATTCTTTTCTCCGATATGAATTAATCCGTTCAAGAAAGTGCCGTTGGTTAAGACAACTGTTTTAGCATGAATGTTAATCCCAGTACTCGTCACTACCCCCGCGATAACATCTTTATCAAAAATAAGGTCGGTGACCATCTCTTGATAGAAGTCTAAAAGAGGAGTTTGCTCTAGCATATCACGCCAGGTTTGCGCAAACATCATACGATCGGATTGTACTCTAGGGCTCCACATGGCTGGGCCTTTAGAGCGGTTCAACATCTTGAATTGAATCGCTGATTTATCTGAAACAATTCCACTATAGCCACCCATGGCATCAATTTCACAAATAATTTGTCCTTTTGCAATTCCGCCCATAGCAGGGTTACAAGACATCTGTGCAATATTCTGCAGGTTCATGGTAACCAATAAAGTTTTACTTCCCATATTGGCAGCTGCAGCTGCAGCTTCAGCACCAGCATGACCACCTCCTACAACAACAACATCATATACATTATCAAACATTCTTCATTTGTTTCACGTGGAACATCTCTATACAACGATTTTCTTGGGTTCTCATAGCTGATTTTTCCTCTTCTGTGTGGTCATTGTGGCCAATACAGTGTAGAAAACCATGTGATAGAAGCCTAAGAAGTTCATTTTCAACTGTTTCATGATTTAATTTGGCGTTTTCAAGCATGCGGTCAATAGAAATATAGATCTCGGCCTCAATAGCAGCAGCATCTCTGTATGAAAAAGTAATGATATCAGTATGGGTGTCATGTTTCAAAAATTCTTGATTCATTTTTAAGAGACTGTTCTCGTCTACAAAATTGTATTGGAGTTGGTCAATTGAAACATTAAATTCAATCGCAAGACGATTAAGCCAACTAATTAAATCAGATTGGATTAAGGAGAGCTTTGGTATGTCGTTAAAATAAATCATAAGCTGATGCAAATATAGCCAAACTAGAAGTATGCAGAAGTGGGGTATAGCATGTATCTTTGCAGAAAATATTTTTTGATGGAAAGAGTACGATTTGCACCTAGTCCAACTGGACCACTACATATCGGAGGTTTAAGAACTGCGCTGTTTAATTATTTATATGCTAGAAAACATAATGGAGTGTTTATCCTTAGGGTGGAGGATACCGATCAAACCAGAAAAGTAGAAGGAAGTGAAGAATATATTCATCAAAGCTTAGCCTGGTGTAATATAACCCCTGATGAAGATCCTACTAAAGGAGGCGAATTTGGTCCTTATCGCCAAAGCGAACGAAAAGAAATATATGCCGATTATATTCAAAAATTGATTGATAATGACAAGGCCTATTATGCTTTTGATTCGAGTGAAGAACTTGCGACAGCCAGAGATATAGCAGAGAAAGAAAAAGGGGGATTCAAATATAATGCTGAAAACAGAAATGCTTTTAAAAATAGTTTGGGTTTAACACAGCAGGAAACAGCTCAATTAATTGAAGAGGGCAACTACGTTATTCGTCTTAAAACAGAAAGCGATATCGATGTTCTTACATCAGACTTAGTAAGAGGCACTGTTAGAGTCAACTCAAATGAATTAGAAGATAAAATACTAATGAAAAAAGATGGGATGCCAACCTATCACTTTGCTAATGTGGTGGACGATCATTTGATGAAGATTACCACTGTTATTCGTGGTGAGGAATGGTTACCGTCCTTGCCTATCCATCAATTGTTATATGATGCCTTTGGATGGGATGCACCCAAATTCATGCATCTACCCCTAATTCTTAACCCTTCTGGAAAGGGGAAATTAAGCAAACGCGATGGGGATAAAAATGGTTATCCTGTATTTCCAATGGCTTGGAACGAATCTACGGGATATAAAGAAAATGGTTTTCTCCCTCAGGCACATCTGAACTATATTGCTCAGCTAGGATGGAGTTTAGGAGAAAAGGAAATCATGTCCTTAGAGGAAATGGAGAAGACTTTTGACGTTAAGGCCATTCAGAAAGGTGGAGCTCGCTTTGATTATGAGAAAGCAAAGTGGGTCAATCAACAACACTTAGCCGCTTTTGGCGAATCCATATTAATCGAAACTTATCCCAACTATTTTGATAAACTGAAAGAAGCCGTAGGGGATAAATTAATTGATGCTGTTGGTTTAATCAAAGAACGTCTGGTCTTATTAAATGATGTCGATGCAGAAAGCGATTGTTTTATTAACGACCCAAACGAATATGACGCTAAATCAATTAAACGAATTGCCAAAATTGATGTTGCAAATGTTGGAGCACTTCTAAAAAAAGGAATTCTAAAGAATGAATTAAGCGAACTTAAAGACTTTATGCAACAGTGTGGTGAGGAAAATGAAATAGGAATGGGTGCATTTATGCAAGTCCTACGCGTTGCTGTTGTTGGATCGCTGTCTGGCCCTAATTTAATACCCTTGTTGACAATTCTAGGAAAAGATGTAACTTTAAGAAGATTAGAACGTCTAATTAGTGAACAATCTTAAAACATTACCCAAATGAGTATTACTTCTTATATCCTAATATTTTTCTTAGTCCTGATCATTTTGTCTGGACTATTTATCGTCAAGCAACAGACTTCTGCGATAATAGAACGCTTTGGTAGATTCTTGGCAATTCGTCAGTCTGGACTCCATATTAAAATTCCACTGATTGATCGTGTCGCTGGGAGAATGAGTCTAAAAATATTACAATTAGATGTTATTGTAGAAACAAAAACGAAAGATGATGTCTTCGTTAAACTGAAGGTTTCTGTGCAGTATAAAGTCTTAGCAGATAAAGTATATGATGCTTTCTATAAGTTAGACTTTCCACAAGACCAAATCACCTCTTATGTCTTTGATGTGGTTAGAGCAGAGGTTCCCAAAATGAAATTGGACGATGTCTTTGAAAAGAAAGATGATATTGCCAATGCGGTTAAAAGAGAATTAAATGATGCCATGATTAATTATGGGTATGATATCATCAAAGCCTTAGTAACAGACATTGATCCTGACCAACAAGTAAAGGAAGCGATGAATCGTATCAATGCTGCAGAACGCGAAAAAGTTGCAGCGCAATATGAAGGAGACGCTGCGCGTATCCTAATCGTTGAGAAAGCAAAAGCTGAAGCTGAAAGCAAAAGATTACAAGGACAAGGGATCGCAGATCAACGTAGAGAAATCGCTAGAGGGCTTGAAGAATCTGTGGACGTTTTGAACGGGGTTGGGATTAACTCGCAAGAAGCCTCTGCTTTGATTGTAGTAACGCAACATTATGACACACTCCAATCTATAGGAGAAGAAACCAATAGTAATCTTATTTTACTCCCTAATTCTCCTCAAGCGGGAAGTGATATGCTGAATAATATGGTTGCTTCTTTTACTGCAAGTAATCAAATAGGCGAGGCAATGAAACAACAAAATCAAAAAAATAAGGGCGGTAATAAACCTACTGCTTCTTAGCCCAGGTATCTCTTAAACCAACGATTTTATTGAACACTAAATTAGATGCTGTTGCATCTGTATCAAGTGTATAATAACCTAAACGCTGAAATTGAATTCTTTTTCCCATAGCCAATACAGCTAATGAAGGTTCAACTTTAGCGTTTTGTATGGTTAAAGAATCAGGATTGACAAAATCTAAAAAAGATTGCTCTTTATGTTGATCTGGACTTTCGTCGCTAAACAAACGATCGTAATTTCTTACCTCAGCATCGACTGCATGATCAACACTAACCCAATGGATTGTTCCTTTCACTTTTCGCATACTAGCTTCTGAGCCAGATCCGCTTTTACTTTCTGGATCATAAGTACAATGGATTTCAATAATATTACCTTCAGAGTCTTTTATAACAGACTCACCCTTAACTATATAGGCGTTTTTTAAACGAACTTCTTTCCCTAATGTAAGACGGAAAAATTTACGATTTGCTTCTTCTTTAAAGTCTTCTCTTTCAATGTATAATTCCTTAGAAAAAGGAAGTGTTCTTGAACCTTGAGATTCGTCTTCTGGATTATTAATCGCGGACAGTTCTTCTGTCTGTCCTTCAGGATAATTTGTAATAATTAATTTGACAGGATTAACAACAGCCATAACTCTGGCAGAAGTTTTATTGAGCTCTTCGCGTACACAATATTCGAGTAAAGATACGTCAATAACATTTTCACGTTTAGAAATTCCTGCAGTAGTTACAAAATTAATGAGTGCTTGCGGAGGGTAGCCTCTACGGCGCATCCCAGAAATGGTTGGCATTCTAGGATCATCCCAACCACTAACATGTTGCTCATCGACTAATTGGGCAAGCTTACGTTTTGATGTTACCGTATAAGATAAGTTTAAACGGGCAAATTCACGCTGATAAGGGCGTAAGTCGTCTGAAGAGGGGAGTTGGTCTAAAAACCAGTCATACAGCTCTCTGTGGGGCTTGAATTCGAGCGTACACAAAGAATGAGATACTTGCTCAATAAAATCTGATTCACCGTGTGTCCAATCATACATTGGATAAATGCACCAAGCATCACCAGTTCTATGATGGTGCTTAAAGAGAATACGATACATGACTGGATCACGCATTAACATATTTGGCGAAGCCATATCAATTTTAGCACGTAATACATGAGATCCTTCTGGATGCTTTCCTGCCTTCATTTCTTCGAAAAGTGCAAGGTTTTCATCTGCCGGCCGATCACGAAAAGGACTGTTTACTCCGGCTTGGGTTGGTGTTCCTTTTTGCTCGGCAATGGTGGTAGAATCTTGTGGATCGATATAAGCCTTCCCTTCTTTGATAAGGAAAACCGCCCATTGGTAAAGTTGTTCGAAGTAATCAGAAGCATAACATTCTTTGTCCCATTGATAACCTAACCATTCAATATTTTCTTTGATCGCGTCGACAAAAACTTGATTTTCTTTAACAGGGTTAGTGTCATCAAATCTTAAATTTACTGGAGCATTATAACGCTTCCCTAAATTGAAATTTAATGCGATTGCTTTTAAATGTCCTACATGAAGATAACCATTAGGTTCTGGCGGAAATCTAAAGCGAATTTGATTTTGATCAAATCCATTCGCTAGATCTTCTTCGATGATATGTTCGATAAAGTGTAAAGTTGCTTTCTCTTCAGACATAAAAAAACTTTTGGCAAAGATATTAAAAAGGCTGGGGTGCTTGAGATTAATAGATGAATTATATCTTTAACAAAAAAATAAATGGGCATTATTAAGGTTCACGATATAAAAATCCATACCAATCACGGCTGTATGGTGGAAGAAGCAAAAATTGGAAATGATTATATTGTTAATGCTGTTGTAAAAACAGACTTAGATTTATCTGCTCAGACCGATGATTTAAAAGATACGGTTGATTATGTAGCGATTTATAACATCGTTTTTGAAGAGATGAAAATAAGGGCTAAATTATTAGAAACAGTTGTGCAAAGAATTATCGATCGCATCTTAAAAGAACATAAAAGCGTAGAAGAAGTAACGATTGAGGTACAAAAATTAAACCCTCCAATAGGTGGAAATGTAGGTTATGTTAGTGTAGAAAGAAAAGGTAAAAGAGCTTCTTGATAAAAAAATAAAAAACGTATTTTTGCAGCATGGCACCGTGGCCGAGTGGCTAGGCAGAGCTCTGCAAAAGCTTGTACAGCGGTTCGAATCCGCTCGGTGCCTCTTTAAAAACCCTTCTTTTTGAGGGGTTTTTTATTTTAATTCATTTCTACAATTGTCCCACCGATCACTTTTTTACGAATCAATTTTGTGGGTTTCCCGTGTATACGAACTGTACCACCAACACTAACGGTTGCTTCTAATAATTCAGAAGCATGTAAATAAGCTAGACCACCAGCTGTTACTTTAACAGTTGTTTGTTCAGTTAAAAGTTTTTCTCCTTCGCAAATCCCTCCGCCCAAAATTGATACTCGATGTGAAGTAGCTTTCCCAGAAATATTTAAAAAGCCTCCAGATTTTACGCGAGAATCTATTTTTTCTGAAGTAATATTTAAGGTTTGTCTCGAACCTTCATGGGCTTTTAAAATAATACTGGTCGTATTAATTTCTGCTGTGGATTCTAGGGTACTTCCTTGGTAAGTGTGCAAAGCATCTAGATCTTCTGTAAAATATAATTCAACATAAGTTGTTGAGGGGTTTAGAAGTTGATCGATACTGTGTCGAATTTTTAGAACGTCTTTCTTTAAGGTAAATACTACTGTTTCTATGTTATCACCAAAAATAACCATCTTATTGGTGTCTGATGGAATTAGTTTTACATGAATTCCTGAATAAACTTTTACGCCATTAAATGGAGAAATAGAGACCTCTTTAGATTTTTGTGCCAAAGTTGTTACCGAGATTAAAAAGAAAAGAAAGAAAAGCTTTTTCATATCGTGAAAGATTGAGTTTAAATATAATAATTATTGGTCTTCTTGAACCATGGTAAAATCTAAATGTCGTTTTATCAAATCTGCTTTTGCAACAGTTACAGTTACAGTGTCTCCTAGTTGGTAAATCTTTTTTGTTCTTTCTCCTACAAGGGCATGATTTCTATCATCGAAGAAAAAATAATCACCAGGAACATCTTTGATCCGCACCATACCTTCACATTTATTTTCAATAATTTCTACATAAATCCCGCGATCAGTTACCCCAGATATTACTCCTGCAAATTCTTCGCCAATATGGTTTTCCATAAATTTAATTTGCATAAACTTAATGGAATCACGTTCTGCTTTTGTAGCTAATTGTTCTCGCTGAGAAGAATGTGTACTCGCTTCTTCAAGTTGGTCAATTGAGGGCCATTTTTCTTTGTTTAGATGCTGTGCTAATAAGCGATGCACCATAACATCTGGATAACGACGAATAGGAGAGGTAAAATGTGCATAATAGTCAAAAGCTAATCCGTAATGACCAATATTTTGTGTCGTATATTCTGCCTTACTCATACATCGTATGGTTAAGGTATCGATCATATTTTGCTCTTGTTTCCCTTGGGTATCCAAAAGAAGCTTATTAATCGACTGACTAACGTTTTTGGTTTTTAAATTCAATTGATAACCAAAACCAGCTACAACCGTTTGTAAGTTATTGAGCTTTTCAGGATCTGGTTCGTCGTGAATTCTATAAACCATCGGTAGGGGTTTATCTCTTTTTCCAGCAAAGCGAGCCACTTGCTTATTCGCTAAAAGCATAAATTCTTCAATTAACTTATTAGCATCTTTTGAGGTTTTAAAAAAAACACTTTCTGGAGTATTATCTTCTTTTAAATTGAAATTAACTTCGACACGATCGAAAGAAAGTGCTCCACTTTTCATGCGATCTTTTCTCAAATTTCTAGCGATTTTATCTAAGGTAATAACAGCAGTAAAAGTGGCATCATCAATGGTATAAGATCCATTGCGTAAAGAGTGCTTTTCTGAAACAATTGGTGTTTGGGTTTCAATCATGTCCTGTGCCTCTTCGTAAGCAAATCGATGATCAGAATAAATTACTGTTCTCCCAAACCACTCCTTCTTTATTTCTCCTTTACCATTGATTTGGAATACTGCAGAAAAGGTATATTTTTCTTCATGGGGGCGTAAAGAACAAACCCCATTAGATAAAACTTCTGGTAACATGGGGATAACTCTATCCACTAAATAAACAGAAGTTGCTCTGTCTAATGCCTCTTGATCAAGGATACTTCCGGGCTGGACGTAATAGGAAACATCAGCAATATGAATTCCTACTTCATATAAATCTTCTCCTAAAACTTCAAACGATAATGCATCGTCAAAATCTTTAGCTGTTTTAGGATCTATCGTAAAAGTAAGTACTTTTCTAAAGTCCCTTCTTTTTTTAATTTCTTCCGCTGTGATACGTTGATCTATCTCTGCAGCAGCGGCTTCTACTTCTTCTGGAAATCGCAAGGGCAATCCATAATCCGATAAAATGGCATGCATTTCTGTTGCTGTTTCTCCAGGAGGACCAAAGTTTTCAATTAATGTTCCAAAAGGAGATTCGGCGCGTTTTGGCCATTCATCAAAACGAACTAAAACTTTATCCCCATCATTATAGTCTGGGGTGATTTGTTTTTTATCAATAAAAAAGTCGGTATACATTCTCGCCCCTCTTGTTAAAACAAAGGCATAATTTTTATCTATTTGTAAAGTTCCTACAAAAGTTGTTTTCTTTCGTTCAATTATATTGACTATCTCGCCTTCTAGACTTCCATTCTTTTTACGTTTATAACAATAAACTTCTACTAGATCTCCATTAAACGCTTTATTAATTCCATTTTTAGGAATACTAATATCCTGTTCTAATTCTTCACAAATTACAAAGCCTCTTCCAGAAGAAGTGACATCTAAAATTCCTTGATGATATTGTTTTTTTGTTTCAACTAATGCATACTTCCCTCTACTTGGACTTAACAATTGCTTACTAGCTACATTGAGGTTGAGGAATTTAATGAGTTCATTTCTTCCTCTAGTATCTCGCAGATTTAGTACTGCTGCGATTTGCTTGTAATTATATTCTTTGCCTGGATTTTCTCGAAAGAAAGAAAGCATCTTTTTTTCAATGTGGCGGTACTTGTTTTTTGCTTTTCCCATCTCTTTTACAAAACTACTTCTTTAAAATAACAACAAGACGGCTTTTATTCACAACTATATTATTATTCATTATTCTTTTTTTAAAATTAAATTAAATAATGATGCTTATTATTGCTTGTGAATAGCGGTATTACTTTTAAAGAGAAGCTTTGGTTAATATAAATAAATATAGTTTTAAACTTTTTATTTTGAGTTATCAATAGTTTAAATCGTTCTATGGATGAGAGTTAATCTATTTATTAACCCTTGTTTATAATTACAATTGCGTAAAAGTATTCGCTGCTAATTTTTATTTAGCTGTTAACAAACTAAGTTTTTTAGTCAATAAAGAGTGAATGGATACCAACAACTTCTTTTGTTTTATCCGGTAATTTTTACAAGCAAAAACAGCAATCAATTAAGCCCTCAACCTTATGAGAACTTATTAACATTTTCTTCAATTCATTTGGGCACTTATTCACAAACTTATTGGCAATGATTACCTTTGTTAAAAACACAACAAATGACATTTTCTATCGGAAACGACCACGCAGGAGTAGAGTATAAAAACGCTATCATAGATTTTCTTCAATCTAAAGGACACAACGTTTTAAATCACGGAACAGATGCAGCAGATAGTGTGGATTATCCAGACTTTATCCATCCGGTAGCAGAAGATGTCTCAGAAGAAAAGGTTGATCTAGGGATCATCATTTGTGGCAGTGGAAATGGGGCTGCTATGACAGCAAACAAACACCAAAAAGTTCGCGCAGCTTTGTGTTGGACAAAAGAAATTGTTGCCTTAGCGAGAGAACACAACAATGCTAATATTTTAAGTTTACCTGCTCGCTTTATTTCTATTCCACAAGCTTTAGCAATGGTAGAAACCTATTTAAGCACAGACTTTGAAGGAGGTCGTCATCAAGGACGTATTGATAAAATGCCTTGTAGTTAATGATTGCCTTTAGCAGCAAAAACTTCCATGAATTAACAACCCAAGAGTTGTATCAAATTTTGGCGCTTCGCGCCGAAGTATTTGTGGTAGAACAAAATTGTCCCTATCAAGATGTTGACGGAAAAGACCCTAAAAGCATTCACGTTTTAGGTTATTTAGACAATCACTTAGTTGCTTATGCTCGCTTGTTGGAGCAGGGCATCTCGTATAAAGACTACGCTTCAATCGGCAGAGTAGTAACTTCATCATCTGTTCGAGGAAAAAGCTACGGTCATGCCTTAGTTGACTTTTCGATATCAGTATGTCAAAAAAAGTTTCCCGGTCAAACTATAAAAATATCTGCACAGGCTCATTTAGAAAAGTTTTACAATGAGCATGGTTTTAAGGCCACTGGCGAAAGTTATTTAGAAGACGACATTCCCCATATAGGGATGATTTTAGCATAAATTATTTTAAAATTTCTTCTTCTAAGACAGCTATTTTTTCTTTAATCTTTTTGTTCTCGGGATCTAGTTCGAGTGCTTTCTTATAGTTTTTAATAGCTTTTTCTTTGTCATTATTAAACTGAAAAGCTTCTGCCATACTCGCGTGAACATAAGCCTCGTTTTTAAAATAGTGACGATTAAAGTTAAAGGTCAAAAACGCTTTCTCAATTTCTCCAGCGCGTAAAAAAACAAAGCCCAGTGTATTTAATTCTCGGCTATTACAAACAAGATCATAGCACTCTGAAAAGTAATGGTTAACATCTTTATAGATTTCTTCTGGTGTCATTTTTTCTAATACATCTATCAGATAGGTTGCGCCTCTATAATTAGGTTCAGAAGAAACCCCTAAGGCGATTTGTTGGAGATCGGTTATCAAATCATTTCTTGGTGATTCAACTATACGTGCAAATTCTGCTCCATCTCTTTTAAAAATAAAGGTAGGCACACGGTGAATTTTCTTGCCTAGTTCTTCTCCGTTTGGGCCCTGCTTGTATTTTTCATCCGTGTCATACAGCGCAGTAAACCGAAGCTTTGATCGGTCCAGTTCATAAGCATCCCACAGCTTTAAGAAGCGAGGCACCCACTTTTTACTGTCTCCGCACCAGGTACCCATATAAATTTCAATGGTGGTGTTTTCTAGTTTTTCTACCCATTTAGGAATACTTGAAGGAGCTTCCACTGCAGCATAGTTTTTTTGGAACCATGACGCATAGAGGCTGTCTTTTTCAATGGCTTCAATTTGAAAGGGCCCACACAGGTGACTTTCATTACGATCATTGAGATAATTTGAAGGACTTTGTGCAAAGGCAAATGCACCAACAAACAGTAAGGATAAAGCGAATTTCATAGGTTAAGATTTAAGGTTAAAACAATAATAGGGATAATCAATTATTTACACGGGGATAAACAATCAATATAAAAGTAACAAAAAATGATTTAGCTTGTAAAACAAAGGACACCAACGATTTTTTTAATTGCCTAACACTCGCGATCAATAAATTGAAAGTGGTTTTATTCAGCTCAATATAGATTTCCAGCCGAAATATGGGTTGATCTTCTGTTGCAATTATTGCTACAAATAAACGGTGGTTTTCTCCCCCTTAAGAGATGAGTGATTGACACAAAACAATAGTGTTAAAAAGAGGGGAAGGGTGTTTTCATATAGCGCAAAGAAAACAGATATTCTTCTAATATCAAGGCGTTTGACGTTTTCTTCTAAAACCCATAAAACGTCACTTTTGTTCAACAAAAACAGTATCATAGTCTTCTCATAAGGTTCCCATCCATCGATCCCAAAACAAAAAGTACAAACCATAGTTGCCGTTAAACTTTTCGTGGTGATGGTTGTGGGCGACAGAAGTATTTACCCAGCGCCCCAAGGCAGAGCGAAGAAAGTTTTTAGAATACAATTCATAGCCCAGATGCCCATAGGCATTGTAAAAAGTCATAAAAATTAAAAAAGCCAATAAAGCCGTTCCATGGAAAGGCAGTATAAAGGCGATTACAAAAACAATCCCTGCTTCAACCACCGCTTCTAGCGGGTGGAAAGCAAAGGCCGCCCAGGGAGAGGGATTACGCGATTGATGATGTACCAAATGCACAAAGCGATACAGTTTGGGATGATGCATTGCTCGATGGGTCCAGTAGAAATAAGTATCGTGGATAAAGATCATCGCGATCACACTGATCCACCAATAGCCCCAACCCCATTCTGAGATGTTTTCATACCGTAAATTATAGGCCGACAAAGGAGTCTTAAAGATTAAATAACCAACGCCCACAAAAACACTAAGGGTTAAAATAGAGGAACTAATTTCTCTAAGGTAATCTTTGTTTTCGGGGAATTTTGATTGAAGTTTTTTGTGTTTAATGCGTTTTTTGATCAAGAGGTAAAAAACCAAAAAGAAGCCCCCAGAAATAATGAAGTAACGACTTATATTCGCTGTAAAAGCATACATGATAAATTCTAATGGAGAAACATTTTCCATCGTTAAAGCTGTTCAAGTAGGTGCTGAGTTTCTGCTATGATTGATGGGGTGGATAATTGTTTTCTTCCCTTAAAGATAAGCATTCCATTTCCAGGGAAAGACAATAGGTGTTCCTGTGCTTTTAATGCAACCCTTAATTGTCTCTTAATACGGTTGCGGTCCACCGCTTTTTTAAAGTTTCTTTTAGAAACAGAAACTCCAGCATAAAACGCAGCTGCTTCACTTTGTTTTGCGACGCGAAAAATTAAATGCTTTGTACTAAGCACCTTTCCCGTAGTGAAAAGGTGCTCAATAGCATATTTACTTTTTAACCGTTTAAGGTTTAAATCACTTTTCGTCTGCGACATAATAGTTATTACTCTTGTCGATATCTGCCATTAAATTACTTGGGTCTAAAACGATCGCTTCAATGTTTTCTTTCGGTTGATTAATGGTAAAAGAGTATTTAGGATTCGCCCACATCCAATCTTTTTCTTGTGTCCACGCAAGCTCATAGGTGTTTTCTTTTTCCCCTCTCATCAAAGAAATAGGGATGTAATGTAAGGCAGTACTTCCATCTTTAAATTGAATTAATACCTCTTGTGGCATGGGCATTAATTCTTTGCGCTCTAAATGAATTTCAGTCCCGTTTTCTGTCGCATTTACCGCTTCAATGGCATAATCAATTGTATTGGTGGTTTGGGTCCAGTCGGTTAAATACCATTGTAATTGTATGCCAGAAACACGCTCGGCAATTACCCTAAGATCATTGGGTAGAGGGTGTTTGAACTTCCATTGATTATAATAGGTTTGTAGGGTTTCAAACAATTTATCTTGCCCTATGATATAGCTCAATTGCCCTAAGAACACCGCTCCTTTGCTATAGGCGGTGCTTTCATAAGCAAAGTTGTGTTCATAACGGTTGGCATTTGTTGCCTGGGGCATTTCAACCCCTGAGGTGGCTAACCTATAATAGCCGCGATAAGAGCCCGCAAGCGGAAACTCTTTATTCTCTTCTAACACTTTGTTTTCTGCGAGGGTAGAGATAAAAGTAGTAAAACCTTCATCCATCCATTCGTGTTTGGTTTCATTTGTGGCGAGAATATGTTGAAACCAGGAGTGTGCTAACTCATGTGCGGTTACTCCCACTAAGGAACCAAATTTTCTGTTCCCTGTAATTAAAGTTAGCATGGCATATTCCATTCCGCCGTCTCCACCGTGAACAACAGAATATTGTTTGTAAGGATAAGGGCCTACTTTTTCGTTGAAATATTCCATTAACTTAGCAGTAATGGGTTGCAATTTCTTCCAGTTTTCAATAATATCTGGATTGTTTTTATAGAAAAAATGAAGGGTAACATCATTTGGTCCAGGATAAGTGTCGTGAATATAATCTGGATCTGCGGCCCAAGTAAAGTCATGCACATTTGGCGCGATATAGTGCCAAGTGATTTTTCCTTTTTTACTTTTGGCTTTTTTGCGGTCGCTGTAGCCACGTCCTATATCGTCAGCGTTTTGCAAGTAACCACTGGCTGCAACGGTAAAGTCTTTGTCTAAGGTTATCTTTACATCAAAATCACCCCACACACCGTGAAATTCTCTTCCGGTGTAAGGATCTGCGTTCCATCCTTCATAGTCATATTCGGCCATTTTAGGGTACCATTGTGCCATAGAAAAAGCGATGCCTTCTTTAGAGTTTTTCCCCGCTCGACGAATCACATCAGGGACTTGTCCTTCAAACGACATTTTAAAAGTTGTACTTTCTCCAGGCGCTAAAGCCTTGGCTAAGCTTACTTCAAGGATGGTTTCGCTATCGACAACCGTTGTCTTTGCACCATCTTGGGTTAGTCCACTTACTTTTAAAAAGCCTTGTTGTTTTGGACTAAGGGAATCAATGTCTACCTTAAAACGACCGTTTTTATCACCAGCATTTTTAAGACGAATGGCCATTTCGCTTCCGGGTTTAAAAGCGTTAAAGTATTGGTGAAAGAAAACCTTGTGTAGGGTTTCAGGAGAGTTGTTGGTGTAAACAACGCTTTGGGTACCTTCGTATTGTGCTGTTTCATGATCCAGTTCAACCGCTATGGTATAATCCACGGCCTGTTGCCAGTATTGTGCAGAAACGAGACTAGTATACAGCAGCGTAAGGGCAAAGAATATGTTTTTCATGTGTGAAATGTTTAAAGCATTTAAAGATAAGGAGTTCCTCTTTAATGGAAATAAGAATTTAAGGTAAATGTCTTGTCTAAGCGCACCCCTTTTTCGGTGTTTTTAAGGGAAATAAGTTCGTTGTGAGCATCGTGTTCTAGGAACAAAAGGTAGTCTTTTTCAACCGCGGCTTTTAGAAAACTTTCTTTTTCGGTTAAGGTTAATAATGGCCTAGTATCATATCCCATAACATAGGGAATAGGCAGGTGACCAGCAGTGGGGATAAGGTCTGCTGCAAAGACAATGGTTTTCCCTTTATACTTGATTACTGGGAGCATTTGTTTTTCGGTATGACCATCCATTAACAAGACTTCAAAGCCTAAGGGAGTAGCACTACTATCCAGTAAATTCAATTGTCCACTTTCTTGAATGGGTTGAATATTTTCTGGAAGAAAGGATGCTTTTTCTCTTACATTGGGTTCAGTAGCCCACTGCCAATGATCTTTATGTGACCAAAAGCGTGCATTTTTAAAGGCCGGCTCATAAACGCCCTTTTTATTGCGCACAATGGCGCCACCACAATGATCAAAGTGTAAGTGCGTAAAGACAACATCTGTGATGTCGTCTGGATGAAAGCCCGCTTTGGCGAGAGAACTCACTAAGTCATATCCGCCCCACAAGGCATAGTGAGAAAAGAATTTATCACTTTGTTTATTGCCAAGGCCAGTGTCAATAAGAATCAGTCGATTGCCGTCTTCAATCAACAAAGAGCGCGCAGCCATATCAATGCGATTGTACTCGTCTGCTGGGTTTGTTCTTTCCCAAAGCGCTTTTGGCACCACACCAAACATGGCACCACCATCTAGTTTAAAGTGTCCTGTTTCTATGGCGTGGAGTCGCATTTATTTTTTTAGTTTGATTCTGGTTAAATAACGGTGAGAGGTCATGTACAAGACAGATTCATCTTCATTAAAGGCGCAGTTTGCGGTGCGCTCTTCGGTGAGAATAGTGCCTAAGTGTTTCCCTTCAGGGCTTAAGACAAGTACCCCACCAGGACCAGTAGCAAAGACATAGCCGTTTTTGTTGACTTTCAACCCATCAGCCAGTCCTGGGCGATCAATTGACGTGGCATCAAAAAAGACGCGCTCGTTAAGGAGTTTTCCTTCGACAAGATCAAAAGCCATCCATAGATTGCGTTTTGCGTCAGAGTTGGCTACATATAAAGTTTTTTCATCGGGTGATAGGGCTAGTCCATTGGGTCGGTTGAGTTGGCTATAAAGGAGAGAAAGCTCCCCGTTTTTGCTTAAGCGATATACCCCATTTGTTAGGAGTTCTCTAAGGGGGTCATCATCCCCTTTTAAACCATAAGGTGGATCTGTAAAATAGAGGTCCCCATTGCTGTGTAGAATGAGGTCATTCGGAGAATGAAAGCGCTTTCCTTCAAAACGGTCGACCTCAGTTGTAAAGGCTCCCGGTTGATCAAGCGGCGCCATTACTTTTGCGATTCTTCTATCGCCGTGTTGGGCGATTAATAGGTTCCCCTCTGGATCAAGGATTAATCCATTTCCGCCAGCTTTTTTTTCATTGGGCGCATAGCCGGTATAACCACTTGGGTCCAGATAAATGGTCAAACCATTGGTTTCATCCCATTGGTATAATTTGTTTTTGGGGACATCTGTAAATAAAACAGCATTGAGTTGAGGCACCCAGACAGGTCCCTCTGACCAGCTAAAGCCATCGGCAAGGATTTCTACTTTAGCGGAAGAATCAATTAAGTTGTCTAATAAAGGGTCAAGTCGTTCTACACCACCAATGGTTTTTTGCCCAAAGCTAGTGGTCATTAGTAGGACAAGACCGATAAAAAGAGGTGTTTTCATGATTTATTAATTAGGACAGTTAATTCATTTGTAAAAGCCATTAGTCGCTTTATTTCTTGTAGCGCTGAAAGACGATTTTTACCTTTAATTAAGAGGCTGTTTCCAATAGATTCTACGCGATAATATGGGTGACTTTCAAAGAAGAAAATGAGTTCTGCATTAAAGAATGCACGAATTGTTTCGGGCTTTTTCCCTCCTAAGAAAAAACGGCGTGAAAAATCAGGCGCTGTTTCAAAATCAAGATCTTGATAGCTGGTTTGTTCATTGATACCGCCTAAAATATTTTCTCGGTCAAGGACAAATTGAGGAATCTCTTTATCGAGTTCAACTAAAACAAAGGTGGCTTTAATATCGTCTTTTGCGATAAAAGCTCCTTCAGAATAAGATAAGTCAAAGATGTGTAGATGCTCGTCTTTTGAAACCAATTCGTTGTATTGATAGTTGACGACTTTTGTTTGGAAATAGTCAAATCGTTCTAATGCTTTTGTGTCTGAGGTCAATTCAGATCGATAATCCCACTCAAGGGTATCCGCTAAGCTTTGCAGTGCCATTTGACGCTTTGTCAAGTTACGCCCTAGATTGAAAAAATCATTTGACGGAAGGCTTTTACGGATAGCAAAAGGGTGTTGGGTATCTGCATCATGTGCATCAAGCCCGATTACTTCAAAAGAGCCTCCTTTGCGCTCAAAGCTGCGACTATAGTCCCCTAACCCTTCCATTACTGTGTGGTCTACAAATTGACAAAGACTAAAATCAACAATGGTGTGTTCAGTGGGAGGAATTTCATCTAATTTCCCTTTTAGTTTATACAAATTCAGGAAGGAACAAAAGTTTTTGACACTCACATAATAGTTTCCGCTTTCTTCTTCACGGTACATTAAAACATTCGGTTTTAGCCAGTTTCTAGTAAATAAAAAGAGGTCTTTATTAATCCACACATGAATTAAAAAAGTCGCAAAAATCCCTACAGAGATCCCCGTGATTAGTCCATTGGTCAAGGTGATAAACAAGGTAATACCAAAAATAGCCGCTTGCTCTTTCCCAATGGTAAGAATTCGCAATAGGTTTTGAGGAGCAGCAAGTTTATACCCTGTAAATACTAATATTGCGGCTAAAGCCGGAAGCGCGATACGTTGAATTTGATCTTGAAACAATAAAATAAACGCTAACAAGAAAAGGGCATGTGCCATGTTTGCAGAGCGATTACTACCGCCGTTATTTACATTAACAGAACTACGCGCAATGACCGTCACAACATTTAGCCCTCCGACAAGACCACTAAGAGTTGTAGCGATTCCTAGTGCTCTAAGGTCTTTATTGACATTTGATCGCCTTTTTTCGGGATCGAGTTTATCCACGGCTTTTATACTTAAAAGGGTTTCAATACTTGCGATAAGTGTAATAGAAAGAACTGTACCAATAAAAGGCATGGTAAAGAGTAAGCTAAAATCAGGAAAAGGGAGATTACTCAAAACATTTTCGGGTAATTGAATCATTAATGCAGGAGCAATAGGAAAAGGCGACTGTACAATGATTTCATAATAATACGTTAAACTTATGGCGACTAAAACCACCCACATAGGCGCTGGGACAAGCTGGAAAATCGGACTTCTTAGCTTAGAATAAAAGACCAAAATTAAAAGCGAAAACAACCCTAGTGCAGCGGGCAGAAGGATATTAATGCTGGGGTTGTTGACTAAGTATTGTAGTGTTTTTGGCACTTGTGCCAAAATATCAAGAGGGGCACCACTAATACTTGTAACTCCTAGCATCACATGAACTTGTTTGGCTAAGATACCCACCCCAATCGCTGCCAGCATTCCTTGTAGTGAAGAAGAAGGAAAAAACTCACTTAAAGCACCGAGTCTAAAAACACCAAATAAGAACATTAATGCACCAGAGCAAACAATGGCAGCCAGCGTAAAGAGGTAACCTTGATATAAATCTCCACCCCCCAAGGTAGTAATGGCAGATAATAATACAATGACAAGGCCATTTCCTGGACCAGTAATGGTGAGTTGAGATCCTCCTAAAAGGGCCACAACAGCCCCTCCTACTACAGCAGCAATCACCCCGGAGATAGGAGGAGCTTCAGAAGCGAGGGCTAGTCCTAAGCCCAGTGGTAAAGCGACAAGAGAAACCACAAAACCGGCAAAGAGGTTTTTGGGTAAATCTCCTAAAAACCCTTGAAGAGACGCTTTTCTACTCATGTTTTATTATTTTGAACGATTAATACATCTGTCGGTATTTCAGAGAGGATATGTTCTAAATCTTTGGGGAAGATGCGAGAGAGAAAAGAAGTACGACTTTCTTTTGCATTCATGACTAAGAGATCTGCTCTAGCGATTCGAGCATAATGACCAATAGAATAACCTCTAGTGCCAAAAATACTTTGAGAAGCAATCGTAATGTTTTCTTTAATTTCTGTTGGTACACGCGCTAGGATATCGTTGACACGAGAAATTTCACGCCGTTTGATTTTTTCTTTTTTTAGGGTGGCGCGACGCAGACTGCGGTCATCGTCTACAGCGACGTCAACCTCAGATCGACTAATTTCTTCAACTAAAGTTATTTTTGGGGTACCCAGCGCATAAGCAAATTCAAAGGCAGAGCAAATGGTGTCTTCTGTTTGCGGGTTTTCAAAGGCATTGACAACGATATGTTGAGAGGGGACTCTTTCGACAGAAGGCTTAATCAGTAACAAGACAGAGCAAGGGGCTTTACGGGTAATTTTACGGGCAATCGAACCTAAGTAAAACTTCACCATATTTTCTCGCTGCAGTGCCCCTAACAACAAGAGGTCTATTTGATGTAGTTTACAATGGTTGAGAATGGTGTCTACTGCTTTACCTTCTTCCCACAAAACAGTTATTTTATCAGGATTTTCAGGTGCTTCGCCTAAAATGTCTTGAAAGGTTTTTTCTTTTGCTGCGGTTTTTTCTCCAACGTGAAGAAAATACAGGTTTCCTTTTAAGAATGAAGCCATGCGCATGGCTTCAAACACATTTGCCTTAAGGTTAGGGGAAAACGCAAAACCAACGAGGATGTTTTTAAAATGAGACTGTTTCAATAGTATTTCTTTTATAGAAGAAAGATAATAAAAAAGAAGCAGTTATTTTTTGACAAATTCTGTTCTTAAGACAAGACTCATCTTATTTATACGACAATCAATCTCATTAGCATCATCGGTTAAACGAATGTTTTTTACTGTCGTGCCTCTTTTTAATATTGTTGAGGTTCCCTTGAGTTTTAAATCCTTTATCAATTTAACGGTATCTCCGTCTAGCAGTTTGTTTCCGTTAGCGTCTTTTACATCCATAATGAGCATTTAAGTAAAGATAAGCTCCAGAAAGAGAAAGGGCTTCTTTCTAAAGGGTTTTTTAAAGCAAACAGAATTTTCAATCCCTTTATAGGGAGGAAAGTTAGGGACTACTAGATAGCCTTGTTTAGGATAAAAAGAAAGGGCTTCAATTTGTGCTTTTCCTGTTTCTAAGATGGCTTCGCCAAAGCCAATTTCGGCACTCCACTCTTCTAAGGCTTTTAAAATAGTGGCGGCATAGCCTTTTTTCCGCGAAGCGGGCAAAACATACATGCGTTTGATTTCAATTTGCTCTCTGTTTCGGGCTTTAAAAGCACCACAGCCTATGGCCTTATTGTTTGAATAAGCCACAACAACATGATCCAAAGCATCAATCCCATTGAACTGGTGATAGAAATCGTGATCGTCTCCATCGCGAATCGCCAGCTCTGCGTCTAAAAGCGCTACAAACTGTTGAAAGTTTTTTGAGGTTTGATTGGTCTGAACCAGTTTCATTCTTTAATCTTGATCAAAGTCGAGCAAGTTATCTTCAATAGGGCTGCTTATTTTTGCTTGTGCAGACCCTTCGTCTAAAGAGCTTACATCTTTTAATTTTCTTTCAATGGCGCGGGTTCTTACGCCCATCACATCATCCAGTTGATTTAAACCGGTTTGTATATTCTTTTGTGCTTTTTGCATCATTCCCCCAAAGTTGGTAAACTCTTTTTTCACCTCTCCTAACACGGTCCACACCTCACTAGATCGCTTTTGAATGGCCAGGGTTTTAAAGCCCATTTGCAAACTGTTGAGTATGGCCGCAAGGGTAGTGGGGCCAGTTACGATAATCTTGTAATCGCGTTGTAAGGTTTCCAACAAAGCGGCTTTTCGAACCACCTCTGCATAGATGCCTTCAAAGGGCAAGAACATGATTCCAAAGTCTGTTGTATTGGGTGGGTCTAGATATTTATCCCGAATGTCTTTGGCCATTTTTTTAATGGTATTTTCCAATTCCTTTTGGGCTTGTTCTACAAGCACTGGATTCCCATCATCATAAGCGTTTTGCAGGTGTTCATAGACATCCTTAGGGAACTTAGCATCCACAGGAATCCACACGGTAGAGTTGATGTCGTCTTTCCCGGGTAACTTGATCGCGAATTCGACATTGGCATCGCTACCGGCTTTCGTTTTCACATTCGCTTCATATTGATCTGGGGCTAAAATATTTTCTAATAGCATAGCGAGTTGAACTTCTCCTAAACCACCGCGCATTTTTACATTACTCAGCACTTTTTTAAGGCCACCCACATCTGTGGCCAAAGTTTTCATTTCGCCTAAACCTTCTTGTACAGATTTGAGTTGTTTTCCTACCGTTTCAAAAGATTGGCTTAAACGATCATTAAGGGTCTTTTGCAGCTTTTCATTCACCGTTTTATTGACTTCAGCCAGTTGTTTGCTGTTGTCTTCACGTAATTCTTTTAGTTGTTTTTCTACGATATCCCTTACGTCTTTAATGCGCTTTTCTGCCTCTGCATTAAGTTGGGTTTGTTTTTCATTAAGCGCAGTAAAACGCTCTTTGAGGATTTCATTTAATCGCCTTGAATTGTTTTCAAAACGCTCTTCAAACTGTGCGAGAGACTTGGTTAATTCTTCTCGTTGCAGCTTAAAGGCCCCTTGACTTTCTTCGCGATTGCGTTGCGCATCATCTTTGACCTGTTTTTCAATTTGCGCTAATTGCTGTTCGAATTTAATCAACGCATTAAGCGCATTAGTTCCCTCACCCTTACCTTTTTGTTTGAGCAAAAGAAAGAGGTTAACCCCTACTAAAAGGGCAATGATTCCAAGTAAAATAAGTTCCATAGAGCTGTTTGAGCTTTCCGTCTAAGGTAGGAAAAGTTCTGTTATTTTGTCCAATCCCAGATCACGATATTCCACTCGTCTTGAGCATCTGTAAAGCGATGCAATTGTTTAAAACCTACAGCAGAATGAGCTTGCATCGACCGTAGATTACTGGTTGAAATTTCTGTAATACAGTAGTCGTATTGTTTTGAAAGAATGGTTTTGTGCGCGGTATAGAGTTGCCGAAAAACCCCTTGTCCTCTATAATCTTTGGCTACACAAATCTGTCCCATCACATAATAAGAGAGGTCTTTTACTGCCTTGCCATTGTAGTGCAATGTGTCTAATAGCTCAAACATGGGCTTCAGTACAGGAATGCTTGTTTTTAATTCTCGCGACATCACCAGGGCATATCCTGCAAGGCGATCTTGCTCAACAGCGATAATCTGTGGGATATGTGCTTGCATTTTTTCAAGCTGCGCAAGACTGTGTTCAACCGTTATAAAACCTTGCTGCTCTACTTCTGCTACGGGAACAGCCGTTTTGGTATTCTTTTTTTGAAGCGTGAGAATACGAGTTAAATCAAGCGTAGTTTCGACTAGTCGAATCAACATGATTAGTCATTCAACTTCAATACCGCCATAAAGGCCTGTTGAGGGATCTCTACATTTCCAACTTGGCGCATTTTCTTTTTCCCTTTTTTCTGTTTTTCAAGGAGTTTACGCTTACGCGAAATATCTCCCCCATAACATTTTGCCGTAACATCTTTTCGCAGGGCTTTGATGGTTTCACGCGAAATGATTTTCGCACCAATGGCCGCTTGAATCGGAATATCAAATTGCTGACGCGGAATCAACTCGCGCAGTTTTTCGCACATCTTTTTTCCTATGGTATAGGCATTGTTTGCGTGGATTAATGCCGAAAGCGCATCCACTTGATTGGCGTTTAACAAGATATCGACTTTGACCAGTTTAGAGGCACGCATCCCAATGGGAGAATAATCGAAAGAAGCATAGCCTTTAGAAACCGTTTTTAAACGGTCATAAAAGTCAAAGACAATCTCGGCCAGCGGCATATCAAAAGTCAATTCAACACGCTCTGGCGTTAAATAAGTTTGGTTAGTAATCTGCCCGCGTTTTTCAATACAAAGCGACATTACGTTTCCAACAAAATCTGATTTTGTAATGATGCTTGCACGAATATATGGCTCCTCAACGCGATCCATCCCAGAAGGGTCTGGAAGGTCAGAAGGGTTATTGACCATGATAACAGCATCGGGATCTTTTTTGGTGTAAGCCTTATAAGACACGTTAGGCACGGTTGTGATAACGGTCATATTGAATTCTCGCTCTAGACGCTCTTGAATGATTTCAAGGTGTAACATCCCTAAAAACCCACAACGGAAACCAAAACCTAGGGCCGCAGAACTTTCTGGCAAAAAGACTAAAGACGCATCGTTAAGTTGCAGTTTTTCCATAGAAGCACGCAACTCTTCATAATCCTCTGTGTCCACAGGATAAATTCCAGCAAAGACCATGGGCTTGACTTCTTCAAAACCTTCAATGGCATTTTGTGTGGGGTTATCTGGTGTGGTAATGGTATCTCCTACCTTAACTTCTTTGGCTTCTTTGATTCCAGTGATTAGGTAGCCTACGTCTCCTGCAAAGATTTCTTTTTTGGGTTCTTGATTAAGCTTTAGCGTTCCAATCTCGTCGGCGTTATAGTTTTTTTCGGTGGCAATAAATTGAATCTTCTGTCCCTTTTTAATGGACCCATTAATCACACGGAAATAAGTCTCTACTCCGCGAAAAGGATTGTATACCGAGTCAAAAATCAAGGCTTGAAGCGGTTCGTCTATACTCCCTTTTGGAGCTGGGACACGGTCAATAATTGCGGTTAATATATCTTGAATCCCTAGTCCTGTTTTTGCAGATGCAGGAATCACTTCTTCAGGCTTACAGCCTAATAGATCAACGATGTCGTCTGTTACCTCTTCTGGGTTAGCAGAGGGTAAATCAACTTTATTTAGCACGGGAATAATTTCTAAATCATTGTCTAGGGCTAGATAAAGATTTGAAATGGTTTGCGCTTGTATACTTTGTGCCGCATCAACAATTAATAAAGCACCTTCACAGGCGGCAATAGAACGAGAGACTTCATAAGAAAAGTCCACGTGGCCAGGGGTGTCAATTAAATTGAGTACATATTCTTGCCCTTCGTGGGTGTATTCCATTTGAATGGCATGTGACTTAATGGTAATCCCGCGTTCGCGTTCTAAATCCATATTGTCTAAGAGCTGATCTTGCTTTTCACGATCACTTACTGCTCCTGTAAAATCGAGCAGGCGGTCGGCCAGGGTGCTTTTCCCGTGGTCGATATGTGCGATAATGCAAAAATTTCTAATGTGTTTCATACGGCGCCGTCTTTCATAGCAATGCAAATATAAGGCTTTGAAAGATGGCTTTTTCCTTAAAACTAAAGTTTTGTAGCTTTGAGGTGTAAAACCAAAGACATTATGGGAAAAGTAAGTTTTTTAAGAATCTTATTCGCTCTAAGTTTTCTCTTTTCAGCCTACACAAAATTTATTGCCCCTGGATATTTCGAAATCACCTTGATGGATCAAGGTATAGCCAGTAGCCGAAATTTGGCAGGGCACTTAAGCCGCTTTTTTATCGGCTTAGAATTTGCCCTAGGAGCGGCTTTACTACTCCCTTTTTACACGCGAAAATTACTGTTGTTTTCTCAATTTTTACTCCTGGGTTTTACCGTACATTTAATTTATTTGTGGAGTATAGGAAACACTGAAAACTGTGGTTGTTTTGGCGAAATGATTTCGATGACTCCAGAAGAATCTATCTTCAAAAACATTGCATTAATGCTACTTGCTTTTGGGGTATATATCAAGTCAGGTGTAGACAAGCACAACCCTCGCCTGCTCTTATTTACTCTTCTAATTCCTAGTATGTGGCTCTTCTTACCCATGCCAGATCACGCCAGCATGAGTTTTAGCGAATACACGCATTTTGCAAAAGCAGGGCGAGTAGATCTATCTCAGGGAGAACGCTTAGTCGCGGTTTTTAATCTAGACTGCGAACATTGTCAAGAGGCTGCAAAAGAGTTAGCTGCGTTGCAGCGAAAGAACGAATCGCTTCCCTCCATCTACGTCCTTTTTTTTAGCGAAGGAAGTACTCGCCCAAAAGACTTTGACGCCATGACCAATAGTGACTTTCCTTACCAGATGATTGAGGTAAATACTTTTTTTGATCTTATCGGAGATTCCCCACCGCGATTATATCATTTATCAAACGGAACGGTTGTTAACATCTGGGATAAAGCCATTTTAGAAGCAGTAAAAGAGCGTTTTGAATTAGATTAAAACGATTGAAACGCAATCTTTTAGTTACTTTTGTAAAAATTTTAGCAATGGTTAAAATCGGAAACATAACATTAGAGGACTTTCCTTTATTACTCGCTCCCATGGAGGACGTTAGTGATCCACCTTTTCGCGCCCTGTGCAAAGAAAACGGTGCCGATGTTGTTTATACCGAATTTATCTCGAGTGAAGGCTTGATTCGCGATGCCGCAAAAAGTGTTCAAAAGCTAGATATTTATGAAAAAGAACGCCCCGTAGGGATTCAAATCTTTGGTTCTAATATTGATTCAATGTTGCGTTCTGTTGAGATTGTTGAAGCGACAAAACCAGACATTATCGACATCAACTTTGGCTGCCCAGTAAAGAAGGTGGTTTGTAAAGGTGCCGGCGCAGGTATTCTCAAAGACATCCCTTTAATGGTTGAGCTAACAAAAGCCATGGTCGAACACACCCACTTGCCGGTAACGGTAAAAACGCGTTTAGGCTGGGATCACGATTCCATTAAAATTGTTGAGGTGGCAGAACGCTTACAAGATGTGGGTTGTGCGGCTATATCGATTCACGGGCGCACCCGCGCACAGATGTATAAAGGCGACGCCGACTGGAAACCCATTGCTGCAGTAAAGAACAATCCACGCATGCATATTCCTGTCTTTGGGAATGGAGATGTAAACACCCCAGAACGCGCAGTTGAAATGCGTGATGAATACGGTCTTGACGGCGCTATGATTGGTCGAGCAAGTATAGGAAACCCCTGGTTTTTTAATCAAGTAAAACACTTTTTTAAAACAGGAGAGCATATGCCCGCTCCCACCATTCTACAAAGGGTTGAAGCCGCCAGGAGACATCTACAAATGTCGATTGATTGGAAAGGAGAAACCCTGGGAGTCCTTGAAACGAGACGTCATTACACCAACTATTTTAAAGGGATTCCACATTTTAAAGAATACCGTACAAGATTAGTTACCTCTAACGCTTCTGAAGATGTTTTTGCTACTTTAGCAGATGTCGAAAGAGAGTGGGGAGATTATGTAATGGCTTAAATTACACCTACTTTTTTATCCATATTTCTTGTTGCCCAGGCAGTGGTTAAAACCCCTAATACCAAAATGGTAGAGATCACAATGATAAAATTTTTGATCTCAAAAAGTACAGGATAGGCCAGGCTCGTTCCCGGGACATATAAAAAAGGGAAGTAGTATTGAAAGAGGACTAAAATCGATCCTACTAAGATTCCCAGCAAACCGCCCACCCAGCTAATTAAACCGCCTAGATAAAAGAAGACACGTTGGATCTCTTTGGGTGTTAGCCCCATAGCAAAGAAAATGTTTAGTTGAGGTTTTTTGTCTAAAAACATCATGATTAAAGAGCCCACAACATTGAACAATGCAATGATGATGATTAAACTAAAAATCAGATAAACCGCTAAGTTTTCTGTGTTGAGCATTTTGTACAGAGCGGCGTTGAGTTGTGCTCTGTTAAGGACATTAACCTCCTGTTTTAAGATTGTTTTTATTTTTTGGGACAACAAGCCTAAATCGGGATTACCAGAAGTTTTAATTTCAATCGCGCTATAGTCTGTAGGGGACCGTTGCAGTAAACGTTGTGCTAGATCAATTTTAGCAAAGAGGTACTTTTTATCCAGCTCTTCATTAGCAAAATAGATCCCAGAAACAAGGGCTGTTTCTTTTTTAAAGGGGTTTTTCCCCAGACCTAAGCCTCCTTTGCGTTTTGGGGCTGAAAGGGTTAAGAAGGAGGTATAATCATACACCCCAAGGCTTAAATTATTGGCGATACCGCCGCCGACAACGACTTCGTCAAAATCGTTTCTAAACCAATTCCCACTAACGATTAACTCCTCAATTTGAACTACATCTGTATAGCCTTTATCGACCCCTTTTAAAAGGGCGACTTGATTTTTATTGTTAAACGATAAAAAGACTTTTTCCTCTAAGATAGGAGTTGCGAACATCACATCTTCGAGTTGATTAATCGCATTAAGTTGAAGAGAATCAACAGTTAGTATTTTCCCAAAAGTGGCACTAACACGTATATCTGGGTCAAAGGAATTGCTAAACGAAAGGCCAAAGTCTTTCAAGCCACTAAAGGCACTTAAGACGATAAAGAGAGATGCGGTGGCAACCAGAACGACCCCAATAGAAATGAGGTTAATCAAGTTGATAATACTTTGTTTGCTTTTGGTAAAAAAGTAACGCAATGCAATAAAAAAGGGGACCTGCACTGTTTATTTCTTTTTGCGTTTCGCTAGTTTTTCTCGTTCAATAATGGGGTTTTCTGGGGATTGCAATGCAGCATCAATCCCTTCAATATAGTCTAAGGAGTCATCCATAAAAAAAAGGAGTTCAGGAACGCGCCTCAACTCATTTTTAAGAATCTGAGCAAGGTCGTGCTTTACTTGAAAAGCGTTAGATTGAATTCCTTCAAGCCAAGTTGCGGCGTCTTTAGACGGGAATAGACTTAAATAAACCTTTGCAATTGAAAGGTCAACGGTAACATTCACTTTTGTAACAGAGACCAAAAGATTGCTTACGCCTTCTTTTCGAACAGCTCCCTGTAAAAGTTGAGCGATTTCTTGTTGCAGTAATGCGGCAATCTTTTTTTGTCTTGGACTTTCCATGGCGTGATTATTGTGTAAAATTAAGCATATTTGTTGGACTAATATTTCTATTATGAAAAACCCTTTAATGCATACTGCTTTATTCTTGCTATTGTTGCTTTCTTTTGAAGGGATTGCTCAACAAAACACCGTAGAGATATCACGTTTGATTTTTGAAAAAACGAACCGCATTAGGCTTGCTAAAGGGCTTAAACCGTATAAAGCCTTAGATAGCTTAGACCAATTAGCGCAATATCATAGCGATAATATGGTGGCCAAAAGTTTTTACAGTCATGTTGACCCCGACGGCTTAACGCCGGTTACTCGAGCAGAGAAGTTAAAGATCCAGCCCTGGAGAAGAGTAGGGAACAGCTTTATAGGGGTGGCAGAAAATATTGCCCAAGTGCCATGGTTTCAAAACGTGTCTACTTGTGGCGACACGCGTTCTTCTGAAGCCTTAGCAGAATGCATGGTGGAAGGCTGGAAAAACAGCCCCCCACATTATAAAAACATGATGGGAGATTATATTTATCTAGGCGTTGGGATACAATTTGACGAAAAAGGGGTGGGTTATGGCACCCAGGTTTTTCGTTAATCTTGACGTTCCCACTTATACTCTCCGTTGAGTCTAAAGGTGCCCAAAAATTCCTTGTTCCAGCTATCGGGGGAAATAAGGGATAAAAAGTTTTCTCCATTTTTCCCGGCATAGAGGTGATAACTTTCCCCTACTATGGGTTCAAATTTAAACTTAGCAGAATAGACTTCTTGTGTGTCTGACGCAAGTGTTACAAACTGTTTGATTTTATTTTGTAAGTCTTCAAGTTCTGCCTGGAACTGTTTAGAAACTTTTTCAACCCCTTTTTGTTTAAAAGCATCCACATTAGGAATGCTAATCACGGGGCTACTATTGCTGGTTGCATAAGGAAGAAGTTTAGCGATATACGCTTGGTTTTCTTCGTCCCATGCCACCCCATCGGGTTTTTTAGAAGATTTCATTTTTCTAGCTTTTTTAACAAAAGTACGGACTTCCTAACGATTATTTCTTTTTGTTGCGCATTTCGCGTATAGGGTTATATCCCACAACGACCAAAACAAAGAGAAAGCCGTAAACCAGTATGTTGCTTAAAAAATATCCCATGACATTAAATTTACAAAAAATTCGCTGCTTGGGCTTTACGCTCTTCTTGTAGGAAAGCCTTAAAAAGATAAAATTTAACTGTAAATTTGTAGATTAAACACACTAAATGGTTACACTTTCTGCTCTTTTTGCCATCACCCTAGCAATGCTTATTATTTGGCGATCAAGCGACGGCTTTGAAGTCGCTTCTGGATACTTAGGAAGAAACTTAACCGATGGTGTTCGTGGGGCAACCATTAATGCGGTGGGAAGCTCGATTCCAGAACTCTTTACGACCTTATTTAGTTTAATGCTTTTAGGCGAGGTAGACAACTTTGCCTTCGGGATTGGGACAACAGCGGGGAGTGCTATTTTTAACGGAATGATTATTCCTGCAGTAGCCATTTTAGCCGTAATCGGTTATGGGATTGCTCATAAAGTAAATGTGTCTAGAAAGGTCATTCTTCGTGATGGGATAGGATTAATCATCGCAGAATTGATCCTGATCTACATGGTCTCTGGAAACCACCTCACTTGGGCCCATGGCTTAGTACTTATGTTGACCTATGTAGTTTATGTCGCCTATATGTTTGGCACCATGAAAAAAAAGGAAGAGACCACAGCAGAAGAAGAAGAACCAGAAGGACTAGAAGAAAAAAACATAGAGCGAAAGCAGTCGGTTTTAAAAGCACTAATGCTGTTAGACTTTGAAGATGTTTTTGTGCGTAAAAAAATCAACACCGCTAACGCCTGGATGCTTTTGCTCTTTTCGATGTTAGTGATCGGTTTAGCCTGTATTGTTTTGATACATTCTTGCGAATTACTTTCAGATGAGTTGGGGATTGCGCCTTATTTTATCGCGGTTGTTTTAGCTTCTGCGGCCACCTCTGTTCCAGACACCATCTTATCTTATCGCGATGCGGTTGCAGGACAATATGACGACGCGGTGGCGAATGCGCTAGGGAGCAATATCTTTGACATCTGTTTTGCCTTAGGCTTTCCCTTATTTGCGTTTACGCTCTTTAATGGCCCTATCGTCATGACACCAGAGACCGTTGCAAATGTCGCTGAATTACAGGCCAGTTTGGTCATTTTGACCATCGTTGCTTTTTTGATTTACTATTTCAACAATGGCTTAAAGCAAATACACGCCTTTCTTTTGTTAGCCCTATATGTGGCATTTATCGGCTTTATTTTTGCCAAGGCCTATGCATATGACTGGGCGATACAAGTAGGGCAAACCATTGCTTCGTGGATCCCCAGTGCACTTTAATGCGGTAGGTGTTTTTGCAGTAAACCGTAGCAAAATGTCCCAAAGGTAGCCGTCGCAATAACCACTAGAATAGGATAAAAGCCAGCACCTAAGGTGGTAAACATCGGTCCTGGGCAGGCGCCAGAAATGGCCCAGCCAAAACCAAAAAACAAGCCCCCAAAGAGGTAGCGTTTCCAGCCACTTGCTTTATCAGCAATGACGATTTCGCTTCCGTCAAGAATAGATTTTGCCTTAAATTTTTTCAATAAGTAAGTAATGATTGCTCCGCAAAATAAAGCAGAGCCAATAATGCCATACATATGGAAGGCCTTGAATTGAAACATCTCATAGATGCGAAACCACGAAGCGGCTTCTGATTTAAACATGGTGATTCCAAAAAGGATTCCGATGGCGAAATAGACGATAGTGCGCATTATAATAAGTAGGGTAATAAAAAGTGATTAACAAATAAGCCACCGATAAAGAAACCGATGACAGCGATTAAAGACGGCAACTGGAAATTACTCAATCCAGAGATGGCATGACCAGAAGTACAGCCCCCGGCATAACGAGCACCAAAGCCTACAAAGAAGCCTCCAAGGCTTAAAATCAAGAGTGACTTTGGCGTGCTAAACGCCTCTAAACTAAAAAGCGAAGCGGGCATATAGGCTTGTCCAGCGTCTTGAATTCCCATGCTGTTTAGTTGTGCGATGGTACTTTCTGAAATTGCGACAGCAGTTGAAACACTTAGAAAGTTTGCGGCAATATATCCTCCCACAACAGCGCCCAAGGCAACGACTAGATTCCAGCGTTGCGCTTTCCAGTCAAATTGAAAAAAGGAGACTTTTTTCCCTGCGCCTAAGGCCGCACATAAAGTGCGTAAGTTGGAGGACATGCCAAAGGTTTTCCCTGTCCATAGCAGCAAGAAAAGAACAAAAGCGATCATAGGGCCACTAAAATACCAGGGCCATGGTTGTAATAAATAATCTATCATAATGAATTAAAGTGTGGAAGGACAAACATAGTCCGTTAGTGTAATATTAGTTTCTTTGATGGCTTTAAAGCCACCCTTAACATCGATCATATTGTGGATGCCTCGTTTTTTAAGTACAGAGGCAGCAATGACAGAGCGGTACCCACCGGCACAGTGCAAGAAAAAGCTTCCGTTTTCTGGAAATGCTGCTAAGTGATCGTTTAAGAAATCCAGCGGAGTGTTAGTTGCACCTTCAATGTGTTCTGATAAAAACTCTCCGTCTTTTCGCACATCAAAAACAGTTGCTTCGTTTTGAGCAATGGCTGTTTCAAGTGAAGCAGCTTCTACACTGCTAATGCTGTCATATTCTTTTCCAGCGGCTTTCCAGGCAGCGAAACTTCCGTCGAGATAGCCCAGAGATTGATCAAAACCAACGCGTGATAAGCGGGTAATGGTTTCTTCTTCTCTTCCTTCTGGGGTGATGAGGAGAAGCGGTTGTTTGACATCGGCAATTAAAGCGCCTACCCACGGTGCAAAGCCTCCGTCAATCCCAATAAAGATGGACTGCGGAATGTGTCCTTGTACAAAGTCGTTTTGATGACGCACATCTAAAATCAAGGCGTCTTGTGCATTTGCCATCGCTTCAAACTCTTCTGGGTTTAAAGCGCGTGTTCCTCTTTCAAGCACTTGGTCAATGTCTTCATAGCCCGATTTGTTCATCTTTACATTTAGAGGAAAATAAGAAGGAGGGGGCATAAGACCGTCTGTAACTTCTTTGATGAACTCTTCCTTGGTCATGTCTGCTCTCAAAGCATAGTTCATCTTCTTTTGGTTCCCTAAAGAGTCAACGGTTTCTTTCATCATGTTTTTTCCGCAGGCAGAACCGGCACCGTGTGCGGGATAAACGGTTACGTCATCTACAAGGGGCATGATTTTATTTCGAAGGCTATCAAATAAGTAGCCGGCGAGATCTTCTTGGGTAATACTATTCGCTTTTTGGGCTAAATCTGGACGGCCAACATCGCCTAGAAAAAGAGTGTCACCACTAAAAATAGCGTGGTCTTTCCCGTCTTTATCTCTTAATAAATAGGTGGTGCTTTCCATGGTATGCCCAGGCGTGTGTAAAGCGACAATGCTTACTTCTCCAAGCGGGAAAACCTGCTCGTCTTTTGCGATAATAACCTCAAAGTCTGGATTAGCATTAGGCCCATAAACAATAGGCGCTTTGGTTTCCTTAGAGAGCGTAAGGTGTCCACTGACAAAATCGGCGTGAAAATGCGTTTCAAAAATGTATTTCACTTTCGCTTTGGCTTTAGCCACACGATCCAAATAAGGCTGGACCTCTCTTAAAGGATCAATAATGGCTACTTCTCCTTGACTTTCGATATAATACGCCCCTTGAGAAAGGCATCCGGTATAGATTTGTTCAATAATCATAATAGGTGTAAAATTAAATTTTATTTCGTTGTGAAGCGATTGTTTTTTCGATCTCAGAAGGAGCAGAACCTTGGATGGCATTTAAGGCTGCATCTAAAGAAGAATAAATAGAGGTTTTATTAGAAGTGCCAAACACTCCTTTTTTATGAAAACGATCCCGCAATGGACCGTTTAACCCTGTCCAGTGAATGGTGATGTCTTGAACGTTTAACTCTTCCATCCAACTGGAGAGCATTTCAAAAGCTGTTGCATCGATAAAGCTAATGGGTGCTGCGGCAATGACGAGGTGTTTTATGCGTTGCTCTTGTGCCTCAATTAAGGCTGAAAATTCTTGTTTAAAATAGCGTTGATTTCCAAAGAAAAGTTGTCCGTCAAAACGAAGGATAAGCACCTGGGGATAAGTGACCACATCTTTTGTAAAACGATCGATGTTTTTAAAATAATGGGTGTCTTTGATGCGGCCTAAAACAGCAATATGCGGCTGAGTGTTTTGATAGATCATATATAGTAAAGCGACAAAAACGCCCAGCATAATACCTTCTTTAATCCCTACAAATAAGGTGATGCAAAAAGTAAAGACTAGGATGTAAAATTCATTTCGGTTGTTTTTCCACAACTGTTTAGGGTAGCTTAAATCGATTAATTTTCCAACAGCTACTAGGATAATGGCACCTAAAATTGCGGTGGGAAGATGATAAAAGAAAGTGGTAAAAAAGAGCAGTGTAAGCCCTACAACAGCAGCACTAAACAAGGCAGCAACGCCAGACTTAGCTCCTGCATCGTGATTGACTGCGGTGCGCGAAAACCCTCCTGTAGTTGGGTAAGATTGAAATAAGGAGCCAATAATATTCGCCGTTCCTAAGGCGATTAATTCTTGGTTTGCGTTGAGGTGATTGGTTTTTTCTTTTTCTTCAATGGCTTTTGCGACAGAGATGGCTTCCATAAAAGCAATCAAGGCTAAAGTAAGGGCCAATGGAATTAAATCATAGGCCTGACTTAAACTAGCGCTGGGGAGTTGAAAGGCAGGAAGGCCTTCTGGGATTTCTTTTACGACTTTAACCCCTAGTGCCTCCCAATTGTTTTGCGCTGCAATAAAGGTGCCTAACAGCACCAAAATTAACGCGCCGGGTAGTTGGGGAAAGAAGCGTTTGACAAGGAGCAAAAAAGAAACCCCCAAGACACTAATAAGGACGCTTAATAAATGTGCTTGAGGGCCTAATTCCAACAAAAAGGAAAAAAGTTCGTGTAGTTTGTTGCTTCTAGGAAGGTCAATTCCTAAAATATGATTGAGTTGACTTAATGCGATGATAATGGCTGCCGCAGAGGTAAACCCGCTAATAACCGGCTTCGATAAAAAGTTAACAAGAAAGCCTAGTTTTAGACTTCCTAAAAGCAGTTGAATCCCCCCCATAAACAAGGCGAGAAAAGTAGCTAAAGCAATATACTCTGAGGTAGAACTTAAAGAAAGCGCTCCCAAACCTGCTGCGACTAAAAGGGAATCCATGGCCACAGGCCCCACGGCCAGCTGTCTAGAAGTGCCCAGAAGCGCATAAACCACTTGTGGAAAAAGGGCAGCGTATAAACCATAAACAGGAGGTAAGCCAGCAATCATGGCATAGGCCATTCCCTGAGGGATTAGCATGATTCCAACCGTTAACCCAGCAAAGGCATCATTTTTTAAGGCAGAAGAAGAATAGTCTTTTGCCCATTCAAAAACCGGAAAGAATTGTTTTATCAGGTTCATCATTAGCACAAAAGTACGATAGCTATTCCAGACTTAATGTAACCCAGGTTACACTGGCTCAAAAAGCTCAACGGCGTTGCGATGCAAACGTATTTTATTTTCCACCTCAAGGCGTTTGAGCAAACGGGAGATGACCACCCTAGAGCTGTGCATTTCTTGGGCGATGGTTTGATGGGTAATGGACAGGGTGTTCGCTTTTACGACCCTTTTCTTTTCCAATAAATATTCCCAGAGACGTTTTTCTAGTTGATCAAAAGCGATACTGTCGACAGTGGCTAACAATTCTTCCATGCGTTTGTGATAGCTTTGAAAAATAAATTTTCGCCAGGAAGGAAAACGTGTTGACCAATCTTCTACCGCAGTTAAGGGCACCATGATTAATTGTGAGGGCAGTTCTGTCACCGCACGGATTTGACTTTTATGTTGGCCCATTTCCCAGGCCATCGTCATGGTACAAGAATCCCCTTCTTCTAGATAATAAAGCAGAAGTTCATCGCCATTGACGTCTTCACGAGAAATTTTAATGGCACCACTTAACATCAATGGCACTCCTTTAATTGGCTCGCCTATATCCATTAACTCAAAGTCTGCAGGGACATCCCTTAGGGTGCCAACCCTAGTAATTTCTTCGAGTAAGGCTTCTTCAAAAATTTCTCCAAAAAGACTTTTTAATGCAACAATCACAGTGAACGACTTTAATTCGATTTAAAAGTACTCAATTAAAGTGGTAGTTGTGAATTTTCCTATTTCTTACTTTCTGCAATAAAAGTTTCTTTCCACGCTTTTTGAAAGGCGACATAGTCTGGGGTGCTTCCCAGCCACTCTTCATAGGTTTTTAGGTGTTGGTCTTCCCCGCCTTTTAAGGCATCAAAGGCACAGTTGAGCCATTGTAAATGTTCTTTTTCGCTCATCTCATTAAAGTTGAGATAACGCAGTCTTACGCGACAATCATCGGGGAAAGCAGCGGAAGTTGGATAAAGCGAAAACAGCGAAATGAGTAGTAATGTTTTCATACAAAAAAGGTTTATGGTTACTTAAAGTTACGAAAAGCAATTGATTGTTCTGTTACTGTTTTGTCTAGGCAGTGTAAAAAGTATTTTAAACAGCAGCAATGACTATAAGAGAAGATGTTAAAAACAGGCGAGTCTCAAAGGTTTCAAAACTATTGCGGTACTTTAGGGTCTAAGCAGAAAACACCTCTTTTGGTCAGTAAGAAAGAACAACATCTAATTAATCATTTAAATGAGAAAGATTATACTTTGGCATTTCAAGCCATTATGAACCTTTATCACGAGATGTTATACTGGCATATCAGAAAACTCGTTTTAGTTCATGAAGATGCCGACGATGTTTTACAAAACACTTATATTAAAATTTATAAGGGCTTAAAAAACTTTAAGCAAAAAAGCAGTGTAAAGACATGGGTGTATCGAATTGCTTACAATGAATCTATACGTCATTTAGAAAAAGCAGGAAGAAAAAAAATGGAGGTTTCTGATCAGGTGGCCCAAATTTATTGGGCAAAACTAACTGCTGATCCTTATTTTGATGCTGCTGCTTGTGAGAAAAAAATGCATGATTTTATGGCAGAATTACCCGAGCGGAAAAGGCAGGTTTTTCTTATGAAATATTTTGAAGAGCAAACCTTTGAGCAGATAGGCGCAACACTTAAAATAAACACAAATTCAGTAAAAACCATTTTTTATAATTTAAGGAGACAGCTGGAAGAAAAAATTAAAGCAGCAATATGAAACAGAAACATAAAAAAGCAGAATTAGGATATACTGTTCCTGAAGATTATTTTATAGAATCCCAAAAACGGATGACAGCAAACACACTGTTAAAAGTAAATAAAAGTAATCGTGGGCAACGGTTTTTGTGGGTTGGAATCGCCGCCTCAATGCTACTATTAATTGGGCTTTTTGAAATGGAGAAAACGACATCAACTCAATTTGATTTTGAAGCCATCATTATTGATTCGCTTGTGGAGGACGATGCCTCTTTTGACGACTTGTTTGAAGAACAGTACATTTTAGCAGAGTATTAAAACTTTGAAAGAAAACAAGGGTCTAAGAATCCGAACCTAAAAAATATAATAATGAAAAAACTAAACTACACCCTTTTGATTCTTTTTAGTGTTTTATCGATGCAAGTTACTTTAGCACAAGAAGAGACGATTGAACAACCAACACCGGAGCGTATTTACACTCCTGAACAAATTGAAATGATCAAAGCTCAGAAGGCTTTGGCAAAACAAAACAAAGAAGCATTTCGCGAAACCCTTACCGAAGAGCAACTGGCCATTTTGAGTAATGAAGAGTTAACCCGCGAAGCCCGCAGAGAAGCTTTAATGGGCACCCTCTCTGAAGCACAACAATCTTTGTTAGAGGCCAATAAAGCTGAAATAAAAGATTTGCGCAATGCTTTTCGTGAAACAGTAACAGAAGAACAACGATTGGCACTAAAAGAAAGACGTCAAAACTTAGGAGAGCGACGCCAAAACCTTCGAGAAAGAAGACAAAACCTCAAACGCCGTAAAAGACGCAATTAAGAAAATAAAGCTTAAATTATATAAAGGAAGGTCAACTAGACCTTCTTTTTTTACATAAAAGATGATTAGAAAGAAACTGTTTTGTTTAGTGTTTTTAGGCTTTATTTATGGCCATGCACAAGAGAATAAAGCCCAAAGCGAAGAAGTTCTCGACGAACTTTTTGATCTGGATTCCACAGACCCAGAGGAAACGTTTGAGAGTTTAAAAACAGATTTTTTATATTTCAATGTAGGCTTTGATGAGCAAGCATATTTTTCAGGACGTGATTTTGGAATTGAACAATACAGTGTTCAGCCCAGTCTTACCTATATGCGAGGAAATCATCTTTTTTTCAATTTGGGGTCAGCGTATTACAGTGGACTAGACCCTAACTGGGATATCGTTTCTATTAGCGCGGGTTGTTTTTCCCATTTAGATAAAAAAAGAAAATGGAGTACAAGTTTCCTTTATGGAAGAATGTTCTTTACAGACCAAACAGAAGAATTGAATCAGAATCGATTAAGTGCAAGTCTGAGTTATAGTGTCCAAGCATTAAAATTTAGACTAAGCTCAGGCTACTTGTTTGGCGGGAACTCTTCTTACTTTTTAAGTCAGAGTACTACATGGAGATTAAACTTGGTTGAAGAAAAAAAGTGGGCCTTGAAATTTCCCCCAGTTTTACGATTTCTTTGGAGCCAACAGTTATCAACAGAAGAGATCACAAGTGGACGCTTTAATCAGTTTATCACAACAATTGAACAAGAGATTTTTGCTCTGGTCAATGTGCAAATTGAGCTTCCTTTAAGTTTTGATGTTGGCCCGTGGGACTTCAATTTATCCTATCAATTTAATCTTCCAAAAGCGCTGCCTAGCGAGGAGGAACTCAGCAACAATGGTTTTGTTCGTTTGAATATTGGATATTTAATAGATTTTTAATCCTTCCCTTTTCGAAAAGCGGTATGAGTAGGGAAGTTTCTTAGTAGCCATTGAGAAAGGAGCTAAACTAATATTGATGTTTTCCGCGCGTCCAGCCTTTATGTCCTAGTAAACTTTGTGCAGAATCTGCAGCAGGCTCTTCTAACTGAGTTCCCATACTATCATTCCAACGATTGAGGTAGCCAAAAAGCGCAACCACCCCCATGATCTCTACAATTTCTCCTTCCTCCCAATGTTGACGTGCATTTTCTGCTAAGGTTTCGTCTACCGCATTAGGCACTTGAGAAGCTGCAATGGCAAGGTCAAAAGCAGCCCGCTCCCCTTCGGTAAAAGCAGCATAGGTTTTATACTCCCAGATATGATGCATGCGATCTGCTGAAGAACCATAGCGTTCTGCTGCGCGAATAGCATGGGCCTCGCAATAACGACAACCGGTGGTCATACTAGAGAGGTAAGCGATTTCTCTTTTTAACGCACTACTCACCCTTCCTTTATTCTCCATCACCGCTTGATTCATTTCAAGAAAGGCTTTGGCGATGCGAGGGCGGTGCATCATGGTAAATAAGCTGTTAGGCGTAAAGCCTAAAGTTTCTTCATAAAACCGCGCCATTTCTTCGGCTTGTGGCGTTGCGTTGCGGTCTAAAGGGGATACAAGAGGTTGTTTCATATCAGCTGTTTTTATCAATGGAAAATTGAAAGTGGGTGGAAGATTTAAAGGTTTCTTCTGGTCTTAAAATCGTTGAGGGAAAGTGCGTTTGATTTGGGCTATCTGGATAGCCCTGAGTTTCTAAACAAACAGCCCCATTCGTCACAAAAGGCGTCTCGAGATGGTTCGCAGTATACAATTGCATCCCTGGAGAGCTGGTGTACACTTCCATTTTCCTGCCACTTTGCGGGTGATAAAGTGCGGCTACTTTTTTGAATTCCTTTTGGGTAACATCAAAACAATAACAATGATCAAAACCTTTGCCTATGCTTAGTTGCATATGGGGTTTTATTATGGCTTCGCCAATGTTTTTAACGGTTGTAAAATCGAAAGGGGTTTTGTGTACCGCTGTTTTTTCTCCTGTAGGAATCATGTTTTGATCAACGGCTAAAAAGTGGTCGGCTTGTATTTGTAAGTGATGATCTAAACAGTCTTGCTGTGGATTACCCGACAGATTAAAATAACTATGCTGTGTAAGATTTAATATGGTGGGGCGATCTGTATGCGCTATATAGTCCACCATTAAAGTGTTTTGTTCTGTTAGACGATAAGTAACTTGTGTGCTTAGTGTTCCTGGATAACCCTCTTCAAGATGAGGGCTAATGTGGGTTAAAATTAAACCTACCCCTTCTGTTGTAATGTCTTCTTGAACTTGCCAAATGGCTTTGTCAAAACCCTTTTCTCCGCCGTGCAAATGGTGTACGCCATGATTTTTCGCCAAGCGATATTCTGTTCCATCAAGCATAAACTTTCCATGCGCAATACGATTACCGAAACGGCCGACAATTGCACCAAAATAAGGACTTTGCTCTTCATAATCGCTTATTTGGTCAAAGCCTAAAACACAATTCTCCCATTGACCTGCTCGATCAGGGAGTGATAACCGGCGAATAATGCCCCCATAATTGAGGACCTCAACCTCAAGACCGTTGCTGTTTTTTAAAACATAGGCGTTCACGTCTATTTGCGTTTTGAGGGAGCCAAAATGGTATTGTGTAATCCCGGGCTTCATCTCACTAAAATACGGCATATTTTGGCATAAAAAAAGGCGATGTTTATCATCGCCTTTTTTTGGATATCAAAGAATCTTAAGCTTGAGCTTTAAAGGCTTTAAGCTTTTCAATTAACTGTGGAACAACCTCAAAAGCATCGCCTACAATACCATAGTCTGCTGCTTTAAAGAAAGGTGCTTCGGGATCGTTATTGATCACCACCTTTACTTTTGAAGAATTGATTCCTGCTAAGTGCTGGATCGCTCCAGAAACACCAATGGCGATATATAAATTAGAGGCGACAGGCTTTCCTGTTTGTCCCACGTGTTCGCTGTGTGGGCGCCATCCCATATCTGATACAGGCTTAGAACATGCTGTTGCTGCCCCTAGTGTATCTGCTAAATCTTCGATTAAATGCCAGTTTTCAGGACCTTTTAATCCACGACCTCCAGAAACAACTACTTCTGCATCTGCGATGGTCACTTTATCTGTCGCCTTATCAACAGATTCAACGGTAATAGTTGAAGCGGCTAAGCTAGGAGCGAAATCCTCTACCGTACAAGCAGTAGCATTTTCTACAAGACCAAAGGCATTGTTTGAAACCCCAATGATTTTTACTTCAGAAGAAATCTCTGTTTGGGTAAAGGCTTTATTGGTAAAGGCAGTACGTTTTACGGTAAATGGAGCTAGGTTAGAAGGAGCAGCGACAACATTTGTGGCATAACCTGCATCTAATCCTACAGCTAATAGGGGGGTAAGGTAGCGGCTGTCAGCACTTGAGCTAACGACAACAACTTTGGCTACAGCCTCACTAGCTGCTTGCTGGATTCCACTTGCATAAATTTTTGCGTCAAAGTTTCCATCAGCGCTAATGTTCATTACTTTACTCACACCATAGTTTCCTAGGGCATTTGCATCTGCAGCATTAAAAGTTACTGCGATTACTTCGGTTCCCATTTGGTCAGCAACAGCTTTCCCATAAGAGGCTACTTCAAAAGCAACTTTCTTTAATTTACCTGCTTCGGTTTCGGCATAGACTAATACAGACATATCTTCTCTACTTTTTTATCGTTAAATTACTTTTGCTTCGTTGTGTAATAGATCAATCAATTGATCTACATTATCGGCATCTACTAGTTTGACCTCACCTTTTGGCGCTGATTTTTCAAATTTTGTTGTTGTAGATAAAGCTGTCGCGCCATTAGGCTCAACCACCTCTAAAGGTTTTTTTCGCGCCATCATAATCCCACGCATATTAGGGATTTTTAGGTCACTTTCTTCTACTAAACCTTTTTGTCCACCGATCACTAGGGGTAAACTTGTCGATACAGTTTCTTTACCGCCATCTATTTCTCTTGCTGCAGTGGCTTTATCACCTTCTATTTCTAGACCTACACAGTTATTGACATAACTTGCCCCTAACATGGCTGCAATCATTCCAGGCACCATTCCACCATTGTAATCAATAGACTCTCTACCTGCAATGATTAAATCATATGCATCGTTTTGGGTTACTGCTACAATTTCTTTGGCTACTTGGGTTGCATCTACCGCTTCAGTATTGATACGTATCGCTTTATCTGCTCCTATGGCTAATGCCTTTCTAAGGGTAGACTCTGTTTCTGCTCCACCGACATTAATTACATCTACTGTTGCTCCAGATTTTTCTTTTAACCACATGGCACGAGTTAAACCAAATTCATCATTTGGATTAATAATGTACTGCACGCCATTTGTGTCAAATTTTGTGTCATTTTCAACAAAATTGATTTTTGAGGTAGTGTCTGGTACATGGCTAATACATACGAGTATTTTCATTTCCTTTTTATTTAAGGGTTAATGCATTTTTATTCCTATTCCAAAAGTAAACTATTATTCTTGCATAATAAAACGCTTTGATTAATTTTTTTTCAATTAAATAAAATATAACAGTTTGTGTATTTTGCAACGATTTGCTTAGCGTGAAAATCGGTTTTCAAATAATACCGCAAAAAGAATCAATGCCCCTCCTATGTAAACACCCCAGTGAGGAATCTCATTGAGAAAAACATAGGCGATTAAAATCCCATAAAGGGGATTTATACTCGACATCAAACTAGCAGTGGTGACGGTAAAATATTTAAGGCTGTGTAAAAAAAGACTGTGCCCGATAACGGTGGTAAATAAAGCTAAGAAAAGCAGGGCCCACCAAAAAGGGATACTCATTTCAAATTTTTCAAAAGACATCAAGGGAAAAAAACACAGGCTAATAATAACAACTTGAAACAACATCAACTGCAAGCCACTCTGCTCTTGAGCTGCCCCTTTTAATAAGAGATTTCGCATTGCATAACAAAAGGCCGAAAAGATTCCTATTGCTAATGCCCCACCATGGGTTTGTGCTAAAGCAAAAGAAGGCACTAAAAAATAGACCCCTAAAAGGGTCAATCCCCCCACAAATAGATGACGTTTTTCAAAAGCTGTTTTATAAAATAAGGGTTCTAAAAATGCCGTAATGACGGGATAAGTAAACAATGACAACATCCCAATCGCCACATTTGACCATTGCAGGGCATAAAAATAAGTGACCCAGTGGACCCCCATAAATAAACCTGCAAGAATTAGTTTAGGTTGCCATTGAAAAACAGGACGCAAAGACTGCTTACTCAATTTCAGGATCGCAAAAAGTAATGGAATCGCAATAATGCTTCGCCAAAAGATACTCACCTCTGGCGGAAGGTCAATCCACCTTCCCAATACCCCAGAAGTGCTGATAAATAAAATCGAAAGGTTGAGTAAAATAAAATGAGAAGAATGGCCTTTTATCAAATCAAACGAAGCTTAAAATTGAAGTGGAATCGGCTGTTTGGGGTTATCGCTATAATCATAAAAACCGCGTTTAGTCTTCACGCCTAAATTTCCGGCAGCAACAAGGTTGCGCAATAAAGGACAGGGGGCATATTTATCTTTCCCAAATCCTTGGTGCAATACTTCTAGTACAGAAAGACATACATCTAACCCAATAAAATCTGCTAGACGCAAAGGCCCCATAGGATGGCCCATTCCTAGTTTCATCATTTCGTCGATGGCCTCTACCTCTGCCACACCTTGAAATAAAGCTTCGATCGCCTCATTGATCATGGGGAGTAAGATCCTGTTAGCGACAAAACCAGGATAGTCTGCTGCAACTAAAGGGACTTTTTCAATTTGTTCTGTAAGGCTAGTAATTGTTTCTACTGTATTTTTACTGGTTTGATGCCCTTTGATGATTTCGACTAATCGCATCACTGGAACCGGATTCATAAAATGCATCCCGATCACTTTTTCGGGGCGTTTTGTAAAGGCCGCAATTGTAGTGATTGAAAGGGAAGAGGTGTTGGTGGCTAAAATACAGTCTTGGGGAGCATGAGCATCTAATTGAGCAAAAATTTTGGCTTTAACAGCTTGATCTTCAGCAACAGCTTCTACCACTAAATCAGCAATTTTAATAGCCTCTTTTAATTCAGTAAACAGGCTAATCCTATCTAAGGTCGCTGTTTTTTCTTCTACTGTTAAGACTTCCTTTTTGAGCTGTCGGTCTAAATTATTTTCAATTTTCACCATCGCTAAGGCTAAAGCTTCTTTCGAAAGATCAACCAGATTAACGTTATACCCATATTGAGCAAAGCAATGAGCAATCCCACTTCCCATGGCGCCGCTTCCAACAACTGTAATATTTTTCATGTGTTTTATTCTTAGCTCAAAGATAAAAGGATTTCTAAGACCGTGTAAATTTTGTCATTCGGCTTAATCCCCCGTTAAAGAATTTATACTAACTTGAAAAGATATGAAAGAAAACACGCTTAACATGTCTTTTCTCGCTCAAACAACTGATGTAAATTATCACGGGAATGTGCATGGAGGAAAGGTAATGAAGTGGATTGACGAAGTGGCTTATGCCCTTGCCGTTCGTTATGCTAGAAAAAATTGTGTGACAAAATTTGTCGATGATATCGAGTTTTTAAAAGCGATTCATATCGGGGATTTGGTCTTTTTGACCGCTACCCTAATCGAAGTGGGAAACACTTCTATGCGCATACATGTTGAGGTCCAAAGTGAGAATTTAATTGAACAAGTGAAGAAGGAGAATTGCGCCTGTGAAATCGTGTTTGTAGCGATTGATCAAGACGGAAATAAAACAACCATAAAATAAATTACTATGATTTGGATCTATCGTCTCTTTATTGTCCTTGTGTCTGGGACTGTGTTTAACGTTTGGCTTTTAAACATGGATCAAGCCTCTCCTTATCGGGGAAGTGCCGCGCCCAACCTCAAAGAAGAATTTTTGGCCTATGGCCTAAGTGAAAATATATTTTACCTCATCGGGGGGATTAAACTACTGGCAGCACTGGCATTGTTTTTTGGGTTACGGGTTAAACAAACCGTTGTACCTTCGGCCCAAATTATTGCGGTTCTAATGATCGGCGCCATCGGGATGCACTTTAAAGTAGCAGACCCTTTGTTAAGAAGTGTTCCTGCCTTTGGAATGTTAGCCATGTGCCTAATTATTGTTCGCTTACACAAAAGAGTGCGTTAACTTTTTTTTAATCATTCTTATAGGTTTTAGTCTTGAATAGAGTTGTATTTTCATCCTATGAAAACAACACTAAACAAGCTTATTGAAAAACTACCTATTGCTGATCTTTCTCAAGAACGCAAAAAGGAATTGGGTGTATTGATTGACTATATCAACACTCAAAAAACTCAAAATAAACCCCTACATCTCAACTTTATTTGTACCCACAATTCCAGAAGAAGTCAATTCTCACAACTGTGGGCAAAAGTCCTGGCGCACTATCACGGGATTGACTGCCACACTTATTCTGGCGGAGTAGAAGTTACCGCTTGTAACGAAAGGGTTATCAACACCCTTTTATCACAAGGTTTTGACATCAAAACCAAAGAAAACGGCGACAATCCTTACTATCAGATTAGTATGGAAGGAGAGGATTATGGCCAATATTTCTCAAAGCTTTATGACGATGCATCGAGCCCTTCAAAGGATTTTGCTGCCATAATGACCTGTGCTCATGCAGACGAAAATTGTCCCTTTATTCCAGGAACAGAAAAACGTATTCCAGTGCGATATAAAGATCCAAAAGCCTTTGATGATACCCCAGAAGAAACAATCGCATATCTCAACAAATCCATAGAAATTGCCACAGAGATGCATTACATTTTCTCTTCTATCGCATAAATTTTATACCTTGTTAGCATGCGGCACTCACTGTCTTTAATACTACTTTTATATCTGGTTAGTCACTGCACTACCCCAGAAAGGTGTGGGGACATTTATGATAAGGTGAGTCGAGATGGTCGCTACTTTTTTATCCTAGACGCTAATTACAGCCTTGATGTTTCTACTGATAATGACATAGCCTCTTTTTTACCCGATAATAGATTAAGTGGTGAGGTTACAAAAAGTGTATATGATGCTTTTTCAATAGGAGAAGAATACTGCCAATAAATGAAAAAAACACTCCTCGCAGGAAGCTCTGGAATGATAGGCCAACTTATTTTACAACATGCACTAGCGGCGCCTAACATCAAAGAGGTCGTTAGCATAGTGCGAAAGCCTTCTTCCCTTGAGCATCCCAAATTGAAAGAAGTTGTTGTGAAAGACTTTCTATAGCTGTCGCCCGGGTTATATCTATCCCGTGACCCCTAGAAAAGAAACCAGCTTTGCTTATGTCCTTAGCCGGAAACGCTATCCTATTTTAAAGCTTTTAGGGAAAAAAAGGAGCATCACTTCAGAAGAACTTGCCCTTGCAATGTTTCGTGTCGGGCTAGAGCAACCCAAACAAAGACTCTTTGAAAATGATCATTTGAGGGACTATCTAGAGACGCTCTAAAACCCACTCAAAGGTATCTGACAAGAAATCGTAATAGCTTTCATTAAAGCCTTCTTCTGTTTTAAATGCTTTGATGTATTTTTCATTTATTGGAACTGGAATCACAATCTTTTTTGATTGATCTGGATGCACGATAGTTAACTGAATAAAAAACGCACTCACTAAATAAGGATTTTGTCTTAAGCGATATAAGGTATATCGCAACACTTCTACAGGCCACTTTTGCGCCTCAAAACTCAAACGCAATTGATCGATTTCTTCTGTTGCAGGAGCAAAAGCCAATTCAGAAGTAATGGACAATTCATAAGGTGATAAGTCAATTTGTGCCCAAACCAATTGAAGGGAAAAGAGGAAAATAACAACGATACTTCGCATGACAGTGTTATGGTTTATAGCTATGAAGTTACACTTTTTCTAAAAAACGTAAAAACATCATAGCCATAACCCCATTCGATTTTTTCTACGTTTTTTGAGGTGATAAAAAAGGCCATATTGTTATTATTTGCATAACCCCCACCAATGGAAAATTGCTCTTTAAAGTTGACAGCAAAGGTGCCCGAGAAAAGATTTGGACTATTGGGCACAGCGCGATAAATCAAGACGGGTTCAAGTTTGAAGTTTTCATTTATAGCTAGCGTTGTTCCGCCAGAAAAATAAACATAGGCTAGTTCTGTCGCGGTGGTTTCCCAACCGCTATTGTCTTGAAAACGCTTGTTGTTGAATAAACTGGGCACGCCTATTCCAATAAAATAATCAGGTGTTAGATAATGCATCCCAAATCCCAGAATAGGGCTAAAATAACTTGTTACTGGCTTCAGTGCGGGGTTATGAGTGGCATATAAACGCTCTAGACGGTTGACATCAATATTGTTGTAAACTGCCATATTCTTTCTATTAAAGAGAATATGTGCTTCTTGAGCGGCAACAAAACTGCTATAGAAAACGATTATGAAGAGGAATTTTTTCACTATTTATCGACGGATGACTAGTGCAGAAGCTCCGCCTCCACCATTACAAATGGCAGCTGCTCCTAAAGATTTTTGATTGACTTGCAATGCATTTAATAAAGTCACCACGATACGCGCACCAGAGCATCCTAAGGGGTGTCCTAAGGAAACTGCTCCCCCGTGTACATTCACTTTTTCGGCCGCAAGGCCTAAGATTTTTATATTGGCTAAACCTACTACAGAGAAGGCTTCGTTAAATTCAAAGAGTTCTACCTCTTCTTGACTGACCCCCGCTTTTGCTAAAGCGATGGGCAATGCCTTTGCTGGGGCGGTGGTGAACCATTTAGGATCTTGCGCGGCATCGGCATAACTTTCTATGGTCGCTAGGACTTCTATCCCCAGGCTTTTTGCTTTCGTTGCTGACATCAACACTACAGCAGCTGCCCCGTCATTAATGGTTGAGGCGTTCGCGGCAGTAACGGTTCCCCCTTTGGTAAAAGCGGGACGTAAGTTGGGAATTTTCTCCATCATTACGTTAGTGTACTCTTCATCTTCCGCGACAATTTTATCTTCTCCTCTTCGCTGTGGAACAGCAACTGGAACAATTTCATTTTTCATCGCTCCACTGGTCCATGCGGCGGCAGAACGGGTATAAGATTCGACAGCAAAAGCATCTTGCTCTTCTCTAGAAATGCTGTGTTTTACCGCAGTAGCATCGGCAAAAGTACCCATGGCGACTTGGTCAAAGGCATCGATCAATCCGTCTTTTTGCATGACATCTTCTAATTGGGCTGTGCCAAATTTTACTCCTGTTCGCATAGGAACAATGTGTGGCGCTAGGCTCATGTTTTCCATTCCGCCAGCAACCACTACATCAACATCGCCTAAAGCGATTGCTTGTGCTGCCATTGCAATGGTTTTCATCCCAGAAGAACACACTTTATTGACCGTGGTACAAGGTACTGTATCTGGAATTCCAGCTTGTATGGCTGCTTGCCGTGCTGGCGCTTGGCCCACACCCGCTTGCAGGACATTTCCCATATAAACTTCTTCTACTTGAGAAGGTTCTACTCCAGCTGCTGCTAATGCTCCTTTAATAGCAATAGCCCCTAATGTAGGCGCTGGCACAGTAGATAAACCTCCCATAAATTTTCCTATCGGAGTTCTTTTAGCCGAAACAACAACAACTTTTTGCATAGGTTAAACTTTACTTTTTTCTTTAAAAACTGAAACAAAGATACTTCCGTAAATAGAATGTACCAAACTAGATATAGCCGAGGGGATTGCGGTGGCTGGATTAGTGAAGTTTTCTCGCGCTAAAACTGCCCCTAAACCAGAGTTTTGCATCCCAACTTCTATCGCAATGGTTTTACTTGCGGCAATATCTTTAATAAATAGCCGACTAAGCACAAAGCCTAATATAAAACCAAAAAGATGTAAAATCATGATGGCTAAAATTAAATTTAAACCAGCGTTCAAAATAATCTCTTTTCCTTGTCCTATAATACTTGCAACGATTAATACAATTAATAATACCGCTACTGGGGGCGCAAAAGGGATCGCCTTTTTGGTGAATTTTGGGAAATATTGATTGAAAATGACGCCTAAAGTCACTGGAAGCAAAACCACTTTTACGGTACTGTAAAACAAACCCCAGGCGTCAACAGATAAATAATTTCCAGATAAACTAGCCGTTAAGTAAGGGGTCAAAATTATACCTGCAAGGGTAGAACAAGTGGTCATGGCGACAGATAACGCAACATTTGCACGAGCCAAATAAGCAATCACGTTAGAAGCGGTCCCTCCGGGACAACTGGCTACTAAAATCAAACCTACAGCAAAAAAAGGCGGTAACTCAAAGAAAACACCTAAGCACCAACCCATTAAGGGCATCAAACTAAATTGAAGCAATAAACCCAGGAAAACCCATTTTGGTGTTTGGAAAAT
>ERZ807291.128-NODE-128-length-113336-cov-63.695183_pt1 | contig 113336 bp, 102 predicted proteins | sample MGYA00521257_ERZ807291 | MGnify/ENA primary metagenome ERZ807291 (study PRJEB31413, sample SAMN03169783) | marine metagenome | biome: Marine; feature: Water; material: Subsurface seawater | place: North Sea | collected 2011-04-28 | depth 1 m m ... | reverse complement strand
ATATCGTATTTTAACATGAAGAAGTAGTATAAAATTAAATAAAACCATACTTTTGGGGACTGATGAAAAAAAGAATTTTAATAATTGTATTGATTTTAATCGCCCAACAATACTTTTCTCAGCCTGGAAATCCTGGAGGAACTCCTTGTTGGCCTCCACCATGTATTCCCATAGATGGAGGGATAAGTGTGTTCACTTTTATAAGTATGCTTTTCGGCTATAAACTAGTTTCTAAAAACAAATAACTTAATTTGAATTTAAAGAGTCCTGAGTTTAAATTTCTTATAACTTTTATTCCACTTATTATTACCTGGTATTTCACTTATCATTATTTGTACAAAATAGATGATTTATTGAATTTTGACAGTGATTTATTAACAGGGTTTTCAAAAATATTAAGTTCACAATCCAATTTCATACTTTCGATTTTCAATTTCCAAACATCAATTGAAATACATGGTGATATGGTTGTTGCAAAGATAATTGATTATCCATACAGTCACGGAGTGTGGATTGGAGAACCTTGTAATGGAATAAAAGTTTTTGGCTTGTTCGCAATATTTATTTTATCATTTAAAGGAGATTTAATTAAAAAATTAATTTTCATTCCGATAGGAATATTAATTATTCATTTTTTAAATATTATAAGAATAGCTCTACTTACTTACATCTCTGCAGTCAATCCTTATATTTTAGATTTCAATCATAATATAACCTTTCAATTATTTATTTACGGTTCAATGTTAGCTCTTTGGTATCTCTGGATAATTAAATTTTCAAAAGTTAAATCTTATGAAAATTAAAATCTTTTTTTTAATCTTTTTTGCAGTCTTTTTTGAATATCTAAGAGATTATTTATTTGTAAATGTAAACCTTCAAATTGAATATTTAGAATACACAAATAATGATTTAAATGTTTCTAACTACACAGATTCCTTTCTATTAAAGTTTTTTAAAAATAATGAAATCAGTTCTTTGACTCAACTAAAATGGATAATGTCTTTACTTTTTTGCTTGATTTTTTTTGGGCTAGGGTTCTTTTTTTCTAAATGGAGTTTTGAATTATCCAAACATAAAAAGTTCTTAAGGTCATTCATTCTTGGGGGATGTTTAATATTATTGTCCAGTCTTATTATTTACTACTTTGGCAACTTATTAAGTATAGAAAATAAATTCAATTTTTATTACGTATCTCTCGAGCTTAGTCATTTTGTTCAATCTTCTTTATACCCTATCTCATTTTTGTTAGTATTTTTTGCGAACAACAGAACAAAAATTTCAGCATAATTTTAAATTTGTTGTTAAAACAAAATTACATGTTCAAAGACCAAAAAATAGAATCTTTAATTCATCAAGAATTAGTAAGACAAACAGAAGGAATCGAATTAATTGCTTCCGAAAATTACGCGAGTGAATCAGTAATGAATGCTAGCGGTTCCATACTAACCAATAAGTATGCTGAAGGACTTCCTAATAAAAGATATTATGGAGGTTGTAAGGTTGTAGATGAAATTGAGCAATTAGCTATTGAAAGGCTTAAAGAACTCTTTGGAGCGTCTTGGGCAAATGTGCAACCACACTCCGGGTCACAAGCCAATGCAGCCGTATTTCTAGCATGTCTAAATCCAGGAGACAAAATCTTAGGTTTTGACTTATCTCACGGTGGTCATTTAACCCATGGATCACCTGTTAATTTTTCTGGAAAATTATACGATGCTAATTTTTATGGAGTTGAAGAAGAAACTGGAACAATTGACTACAATAAAGTAAGAGACCAGGCTTTAGAAGTCAAACCAAAAATGATTATTTGTGGTGCATCTGCCTATTCAAGAGATTGGGATTATAAAACCTTAAGATCTATTGCAGATGAAATTGATGCACTTCTTTTGGCAGATGTTTCTCACCCATCTGGATTAATAGCCGGTGGAATATTGAACAATCCTCTTCCCCATTGTCATATTGTGACATCTACAACCCATAAAACCCTAAGAGGACCAAGAGGAGGAGTTATTATGATAGGAACAGATATTGAAAACCCATGGGGCCTAAAATTCAAATCTGGAAAACTTAAAAAATTATCTTCTTTAATAGACTCTGCTGTTTTTCCAGGAACTCAAGGAGGTCCACTAGAACACATAATTGCTGCAAAAGCAGTTGCTTTTAGAGAAGCCCAACAAGAAGAATATAAAACATATATTAAAAATGTAGTTAAAAATGCCCAGATAATGGGAGAAGAACTAATTAACAAAGGTTATAAGATAATATCAAACGGCACAGATAACCACTGTTTATTAATTGATTTAAGAAATAAAAATGTAACCGGAAAAGATGCAGAAAATTCACTTGGTTTGGCAGATATAACTGTAAATAAGAATATGGTACCTTTTGATACGCAATCTCCATTTGTAACTAGTGGAATAAGAGTTGGTACAGCTGCCATCACAACTAGAGGAGTATCTAAGGAGGAAATTAAAATTATCACTAACTTGATAGACCTAAGTATAAATAATTACCAAAACGAATCTGAATTATTAAAAATAAAAAGCCAAGTAAATGACTTGATGAGCTCAAAACCTCTTTTTAAATGGTAAAAAATATAAAAGCAAACGATTCGTCCTTAAAATCTTGGTTAGAAATTTCTAGAGAAAGTGATTTTCCTATTCAGAATCTTCCATTTGGAATATATTCAACAAAAAATAAAACTAAAAGAGTTGGGGTAGCTATTGGTAACCAAATCCTTGACTTATCTCAGTTGCTTAAACTTGGTTACTTAGATTCTCTATCCTTTTGTGAACATTGTTTTTCCAATGAATATCTCAATAGAATGATGGGACATGGAAAATTAGAAATTAGAGAACTTAGAAATAGAATTTCGGAATTACTAAATGTGGAAAACCCAGAGCTGTCTCAAAATAAAGAAGCTATTGCCAAAGTATTAGACTTACAAATTGAGTCTGAAATGCATTTGCCTGTAAAAATTGGAGATTACACAGACTTTTACTCTAGTGAACAACATGCATTTAATGTTGGAAGCATGTTTAGAGATCCAGACAATGCACTTCTTCCCAACTGGAAGCATATCCCAGTAGCATACCACGGCAGGTCTTCTTCTATTATTCCATCAGGACAAGATGTTGTTAGACCAAAAGGACAACAAAAATTGGACGACAACGAAAATCCAATATTTGGAGCTTCTAAACTTTTAGATTTTGAACTAGAAATGGGATTTATAACTTTTCAGGGAAAGCCACTAGGAAACACTATTTCAACAAAAGAAGCAGATGAATATATTTTTGGAATGTGTTTGTTTAATGATTGGTCTGCTAGAGATATTCAAAAGTGGGAATATGTTCCACTAGGACCCTTTTTGGCTAAAAACTTTGCCAGTTCTATGTCTTGTTGGATAGTTACTTTAGATGCCTTGGAACCTTTTAGAACAGCTGGACCAATACAAAAACCCAAAGTTCTTCCATACTTAGAATATAATGGGAATAAACATTTAGATATAGAATTAACTGTTGCCATACAAACAGAAAATGGATCAAAAAAAGTAGTTACCAATAGCAACTACAAGCACATGTATTGGAACATGAACCAACAATTGGCGCACCATACAGTTAACGGCTGTAATGTAAATTGTGGAGATATGTTAGCATCCGGAACAATTTCTGGACCCGAAGTAGGTTCTTTTGGTTCTATGCTAGAGATTAGCTGGAAAGGGACAAAACCCGTAAAAATGCCTGATGGCAGTGAAAGAAAGTTTATTCAAGATGGAGATTCTGTCATCTTTAACGGACGCGCAAAAAACAAAAACTTTAACATAGGTTTTGGAGAACTGATTTCAAAAGTTTTGCCACCTAAATAGGCCCAGATGGACGAGGTCTTAGAAAATAAAATGATTTTGAATGCCTACCGAGGTGTTCTTCGTTCTACAAAATCTAGAAGATCTAAAGAAGAAACAAAAATCATAAGAAAGGCTTTCAACCTTGCTGTTAACGCTCACAGAAATGACAGGAGAAAATCTGGAGAACCTTATATTTTTCATCCTCTGGCTGTTGCAAGAATTTGCGGTGATGAAATAGGCCTTGGAACGATTTCTATTGTCTGTGCTTTGATGCACGATACGGTAGAAGACACCACCATTACTTTAAGTGATATTGAAAAAATATTTGGACATAAAGTAAAGTCAATCATAGATGGTTTGACTAAAATTTCTGGAGAATTTGATTTCACAAGCTCTTCTCAAGCAGAGAATTTTAAAAAAATGTTCCTCACTATCCCTGACGATGTAAGAGTCATTTTAATAAAATTAGCCGATAGATTACACAATATGAGAACTCTCGATTCGATGAAGGAGAGTAAAAAACTCAAGATAGCATCAGAAACATCTTATTTATATGCTCCGCTAGCCCATAGACTAGGTCTGTTTTCAATCAAAACTGAACTCGAAGATTTATCTTTTAAATTCACCTACCCCAAAGAATATTCGTCTATCACCAAAAAGCTTCAAAAAACAAAAGCCGTAAGAGAAAGATTTATTCAAAAATTTTCACTTCCAATTAAAAAAGAGCTGGACCAGCAAGGTTTCAAATACCAACTAAAAGCAAGAACCAAAGGAATTCCGTCTATTTATAGAAAAACTCAAGAAAAAGGAGTTGATTTTGAAGAAATATTTGATGTATTTGCTATACGAATTATTTTAGATTCTAAAGACGAAAAAGCAGACTGTTGGAAAGTATATAGCATTGTTACAGATTTTTACATTCCTAATCCTGAAAGATTGAGAGACTGGATTTCTTATCCAAAACAAAATGGTTATGAATCGTTACACACTACCGTGATGAGTCCTACTGGAAAATGGGTAGAAGTTCAGATAAGAACAGAGAGAATGGATGTAGTTGCAGAAAAAGGATTGGCTGCTCACTGGAAATACAAAGAGAAAACAGAAAACGACACAAGACTAGATAAATGGATTTCTGATATTAGAGAAATAATGGAAAATAGAAGTAGAAATACTACTGAATTTCTAGATGAATTTAAAAATAACCTATACAGTGACGAAATATATGTTTTCACTCCAAAAGGAGATCTTTTTCCACTTCCTTTAAAATCGACAGCACTAGATTTTGCATTCTCAGTCCATTCTGACGTAGGTGCAAAATGTATTGGAGCAAAAGTCAACAGTAAATTAGTACCATTAAGTTATGTTCTAAAAAGTGGAGATCAAATTGAAATTCTAACATCCAAAAATCAGATACCTAAAGAAGGCTGGTTAGAATTTGTAATTACTTCAAAAGCTAAGTATAAAATCAAACAATGTCTAAAAGAAGAACGAAAAGAAATTACAGCAAACGGAAAAGAAATATTAAATAGAAAGTTGAAAAACTTGAAAATTAACAACTCAGAAAATAATTTAAAAATAATTTTAAAGTACTACGAGTTCGATCAACATACAGAGTTTTATTATCAAATAGCAAATAACAATATTGATTTAGGAAAAATTAAAAAAATAAGTCAAAAAGGTGGTGATCTTTATTTAAGCTCTTCCATAACAAAAAGCATTAAAAATACATTTGAATCTTTAGTTAAAAAGGTAAAAAGAGGAGACGATTCCATTCTTATTGGCGACGGAGCAGATCCAAATTTAGATTACAAATTAGCACCTTGTTGTAATCCGTTACCTGGTGATTCTGTATTTGGATTTATAACTATCAACGACGGAATTAAAATTCATAGAAATAATTGTCCAAATGCTAAAGAATTAAGATCGAATTATGCTTATCGAATTCTAACTGCAAAATGGAAGATTAACCTAGGTGATGCATTTATTACTGGCCTTGAATTTACGGGAATTGATATTGTGGGTGTTGTAAAGGAACTAACAACTATAATATCTGAAAATGAAAAAATAAATATGAAGTCCCTTAACTTTGATACTAACGACGGAGTATTTGAAGGGGAAATAATGCTTTATGTTTATGATAAATCTCATCTTGAAAAGCTTATTAAAAAATTAAGAAATATTAACGGAATAGAAAAAGTGGTAAGAATAGAATAATATTCTATTTTTGTTAATAACAAATAAATTTAATTATTGGAAAACTTATCCGATATACAAGAAAACGTAAGACAAGTATTCTCCGATTATCTAAGTGAAAAAGGGCACAGAAAAACTCCGGAAAGATTTGCAATACTTGCTGAAATTTACGGAATTAAAGGCCATTTTGATATAGAAGATCTTTACAAAAACATGAAGAATAAAAACTATCGTGTAAGTAGAGCAACCTTATATAATACTATTGAACTACTAATGGATTGCGATTTGATTAAAAAACACCAATTTGGTCAAAATAGTTCTCATTTTGAAAAATCATTTCAGTTTAAACAACACGACCATCTAATATTAGAAAACGGTGAGGTGATTGAATTTTGTGACCCTAGAATTCAAAATATTAGAAAAACCATTGAAGAAATATATAATGTGGATATTAATGACCACAAATTGTATTTTTACGGTAAAAAAAAATCTTAAATGTTAGACGTTAAAATTCTAAAAGATTCGGATTATTTATGGGTAGATATTAAAGGAAAATTAATTATTGAAGAGGATGGAAAGAATATGTTCGAACAGATTAATTCTAATATTTCTGAAGAATGCTCAAACATTGTCTTAAATCTTAAAGACTTAGAATATATCAATAGTTCGGGATTTAATAACTTATTAAAAATACTAACCAAGTCAAGAAACATGGGAGGCGATACTTTTCTATGTAATATTAATTCAGTAATTGAAACTTTACTAATTACAACGAAATTAAATACTATTTTTAAGGTCGAAAATAAAATAGAAAATCTTAAGGATTTTGTGAATAAACAATAATATGGGAGTTGATGTACTATTAGGTCTACAATGGGGAGACGAAGGAAAAGGAAAAATCGTGGATGTTTTAACTCCACAATACGATATTATTGCTAGGTTTCAAGGAGGACCCAATGCTGGTCACACATTAGAATTTGAAGGTATTAAACATGTTTTACACACCATTCCTTCTGGAATATTCAGAGACAATGTTGTTAATGTAATTGGTAACGGGGTAGTTATTGATCCCGTTATTCTTCTAAAGGAAATTAAACAACTAGAAGAATTAAATGTGGATGTTGAGTCGAAATTATTAATCTCTAAAAAAGCACATTTAATACTTCCAACCCACAAACTTTTAGATCAAGCTTCTGAAATCTCTAAAGGAAAACATAAAATTGGATCGACTTTAAAAGGGATAGGGCCTACCTACATGGATAAGACTGGTAGAAACGGATTAAGAATTGGAGACATAAAAAGTCCTAATTTTCATGAAAAGTATCAAAAACTAAAGGAAAAACACTTCAATCTACTTAAAAACACCAAACTCTTAAAGGATCTTGAATCTATAGAAAATGAATTTTTAGAAAGTATTGATTATTTAAAGAAGTTCGAACATATTGATAGTGAACACTACTTAAATAATGCCTCTAAAAATGGTAAGAATATTCTAGCTGAAGGTGCTCAAGGTAGTCTTCTTGATATTGATTTTGGAACTTATCCATTTGTTACTTCTAGTAACACCATCACAGCTGGAACATGTACTGGGCTTGGAATCGCTCCAAATAAAATAAAAAAAGTAGTTGGTATTTTCAAGGCTTACTGCACTAGAGTTGGCAGTGGTCCTTTTCCATCTGAATTGGATAACGAAGTTGGGGAAGAAATAAGAAAATTAGGCCATGAATTTGGCGCTACTACAGGAAGAGAAAGAAGATGTGGATGGATAGATTTACCAGCACTAAAATACGCCATTATGATTAATGGAGTAACTGAACTTTCCATGATGAAAGCAGATGTTTTAGACTCTTTTAAAGAAATTTATGTTTGTACCCATTATGTTCAACAAGGAGAACAAATAGATTATTTTCCTTTTGAGCTAAATGAAAATACAAAGCCTGTTTTTAAAAAAGTTTCAGGCTGGAATCAAGATATTACTAAATGCAAAAAAGAAAAAGATTTTCCTAAAGAGCTTTCCAGTTACATAGAATATCTTGAAAAAGAACTTGAAGTTCCAATAAGTATTGTCTCTGTTGGTCCTAACAGAACAGAAACTATTATAAGGTAGAAGATATACTATTGAAATGAAACCATCGTTTAAAATTAAATGAGAATTGTTTTATCAATACTAGCTATCTTCTTTTTAAGCTCCAATTTTAATATATATAGTCAGGGAAAAAAAATAAACTTTTCTTCAAAAGAAAGCAAAGGAATAACTTCCAATAGTAGAAAATTACTTATCCTTTGGAATAATGTTGTATTTAAACATGAATCTTCTCTTATGAAGTGTGACAGTGCTATTTACGAAAGGTCTAACAATTCATTCATAGCGTATAAAAACGTTGAAATTAACGAGAACGATAGTTTAAAAATTTATGGAGATAGTATTCATTATTATGGAGATATTCAAAAAGCATATATATACGGAAATGTTTCTGTTAAATCCAATAAAATTAATTTAAATACGCCATCCCTGATTTATGATAAAAAAACAAAAATTGCTTATTACACAAATGGAGCTACAGTAAGAGATTTAGAAAAAGGTTATAAAATAGAAAGTCAAAAGGGAGCTTTTAAAACACAAATTCAAAGTGTTTTTTTTAAAGAAAACGTTGTTTTAACCCATGAAGATTACAAAATAATTAGCGATACTTTAATTTATCACACCGACAACCAAAGGTCAGATATTATAGGAAATACAGAGATCATAACAAATAACAGCTCTATATATTCAAACAAAGGATGGTTTGATAGCCAAAATAACAATGCATCCTTTAAAGGAGAAGTTATTTTAAAAAGTAAAGATCAAAAATTATTTGCCGATAGTGTTTTTTACAACGAAATTTCTGGTGAATCTTATGCTGAAGGAAATGTACTGATTAAAGACGATAGTGCTAAAATAATAATAAGAGGAAACTACGGTATATACAATGAGAAAACAGACTCTATTAAAGTTTGGGACAATTCCATATTTACCCAACTAGACAGTTCGGATACAATAAATATTTATGCAGATCAATTTATAAGATACCAAGACTCGTTGAAAGAGTTAATTATTTGTTACAACAACGTTGTTATCAACGGAAATTTAATTAACGGAGATTGTGACTCTATTTATTACAACAAGACAGATTCTACTTTAAAATGTATTAAAGATCCTATTATTTGGTTGGATAAAAACCAGGTGACAGGTGAAAAAATAGAATTCAAGGCATTTGAAGGAGAAATATATAATATGTTCGTTACTAATAATTCCATGATAATAACAAGAAAAGATAGTATTCATTACGATCAAATAAAAGGAGAACAAATTAACGGTCACTTTAAGAATAATGAACTAAATATATTAGATGTAAATAAGAATGGACAGGCTATTTATTATACCAGTGAAGAAAAAGACTCTTTAATTAATGAAATAAATATTATTTCCTGTGAATCTATGAAACTCCACATGAAAGAAAATAAAATTGAAAAAATAAAATTCTATTCTAATCCCGATGGGAAAACTCTTCCTCTAGAAGGTAATGGGGAAAATATTTATTTGGATGACTTTAAAATAATTTCTAAAAGAAGCTATCAAGAAAAAAAAGTCGTTGAAAAAGGTGATTCTCCAAACGGAAGGTAAATTTCATCAGAGTTTTTTGTACTAAAAGTATTGCAATAAACAGTGCTTTTATTGACAGACCCTTTTTTTATTAGAGCGTCTAAATTGTTGTAGTTATGTACCACTATAGAATCTTGCTGAACAAATGCAATATTTGTCCTATTAAGTAAATCTAAATTAAATCCTTCATTAATTTGATTTATAAATCTTACCTGGGCGTCTACTGCCCTTCCGCACATTCCATTAGGAAAATAATCAGCTCCAACAACCAATAAATTATCTTTAATAAATTTTAATTGACCATTAACAGGCTGGCCATGCGATTTCCAATCGTCTACAAAATCTTTAAATAACGAGGAAATATTTTTTTTGGTAACACTATCTATTGAAACAGGTGAAATATATAGCCAAATTTTAGATTGAGGGTGTAGGTTCTGAAAAATCATAAATCTGCAGCGTTTGAAATGAGTTCTGCAATATCTAAAACTTTGACTTTCTCTTCTTTTTCAAAATGTTTGATTCCATCTGTCATCATAGTATTACAAAATGGACACCCTGTAGCGATATAGTCTGCATTTACTTCAATGGCATCCTCTGTTCTTTCAATATTTATTTCCTTATTCCCTTTTTCAGCATCTTTAAACATTTGAGCCCCCCCGGCGCCACAACAAAGTCCTTTTGCTTTAGACCTTTTCATTTCTACTAGTTCTGCATCTAATTTTTCCAGAACTTCTCTAGGTGCTTCATATACATCATTTGCTCTTCCTAAATAACAAGGGTCGTGAAAAGTGATTTTTTTTCCCTCAAATTTTCCTCCACCTTTCAATAATAACCTACCCTCTCTAATTAGTTGATTTATCAATTGAGTATGATGAACCACTTCAAAATCAGCTCCAAGTTCAGGATATTCATTTTTTAAAGTATTAAAACAATGTGGGCATCCGGTAACAATCTTTTGTATTTCGTATCCTTTTAACAATTCTATGTTTTGAATAGCTTGCATCATAAAAGCAAACTCGTTGCCTGCTCGTTTAGCAGGATCTCCAGTACAAGATTCTTCAGCACCAAGAATGGCAAATTTTATATTGCAATAATTTAAAATTTTAACTATTGCTTTAGATATTTTTTTTGCTCTGTCGTCAAAGCTACCAGAACAACCAACCCAAAATAAAATGTCTGGACGCTCATTATTTGCAATCATCTCTGCAACTGTAGGAACTCGAAGTTTATTCATTTCATTACTCATCTACCCAATTATTTCTATCTGCCTGTGCAAACTGCCAAGGAGCTCCGTTATTTTCAATATTAGTAAGCATACCTGCTAATTCAGATGGAACTTTAGATTCTTCCATAACTAAATATCTTCTTAAATCTATAATTATTGATAATGGGTCAATACTTACTGGACACTCTTGAACACAGGCATTACAGGATGTGCAAGCCCAAATTTCCTCTTCTGAAATATAATCTCCCAATAAAGATTTGTTGTCCTTAAAATCGGGACCATTATTTCTTTTGTTTGCTCCAACCTCTTCTAGTCTATCTCTAGTATCCATTATTATTTTTCTAGGACTTAATAATTTTCCTGTTTGACTTGCTGGGCATGCAGAAGTACAACGGCCACATTCAGTGCAAGTGTAAGCGTCCATCAAACTTTTCCAAGTTAAATCTTCAACATCTTTGGCTCCAAATCTATCCGGGACAGAGGCTTCTCCTTCTGTAGGAGTTGCATAAGGATCAAAACTTGGGTCAAACATTTTCAGCACTTCTTCTTTCACAGAACTTAAATTATTAAAAGCTCCTTTGTTATTTAAATTACTAAAATAGGTGTTGGGAAAAGCCATAACAATATGAAAGTGTTTTGAATAAGGCAAGTAATTTAAAAATCCAAAAACAACCAAAATATGACCCCACCAGCCCACTCTTTCTAAAATTATCAATGTCTCCACATCAAAATAATTAAAAAAGTAAGGTGCTGTAAATGATGAAATCAAAAAACCAAAAGACCCACTTCCTGCAACATGAGATTTACCTTGTAAAAATAGAGCTTCATCTGCACCATTCATAGTGAAAACACAAACCAATAAGACAATTTCTAGATAAAGAATAATGTTACCATCCAGTTTTGGCCAACCAGTCATTTCAGACATTTTAAATCTTGGTACCTGAAGTAAATTTCTTCTTGCTAGAAAATACAATGTAGAAATAAATGCCAATACAGAAAGAACTTCTATAGTACTAATTAATAAAACATAAATCCATCCTAATTTATTGAGGAAAAATCTATGACTTCCGGATATTCCATCTGCAATAATCTCTATCAGTTCAGTGGAAGTAAATAAGAATGCTACATAAATAAAAAGATGTAATAAAGCAGGAACAATACGCTGAAACATTTTTTTTTGACCTAGTGCAACTAATAAAGTAGTTTTAATTCTTTGAGCTTTATTATCAGATCTGTCAAGTGGTTTACCTAACGATATATTTTTTCTGATTTTAGAAATATTGAAGCTAAAAAACCCAAATCCGACAACCAGAAGAACAATAAAAAGCAATTGGCTAATCATAGAATATTAAAATGTTACTTATTTGAAACTTAGAGAATCAACTGCAAACTTTTTTAAGAGCTTTTCATCTCTAGAATCTAAAATGCTTTTGTCTTTTTTACCAAATATACTGAATTGAACATATCGTTTTGGTTCTGTTTTAATATTTTCTACTAGTCTAGTAGCCTCGTCAATCATTTGTGTAACGGATAAATAAACTGTAGAGTCGTTAATTAATCTAGTAAGTGTTCCATCTCCATTTTTAATATCGTAAAGAATCATATTAACTTCTTCTAAAGATTCTTTAGCGTTATTGATAGTACCCTTTATATCAGACGCTACAAGAGAATCTGAAAGTTGAGCAGTATTATTTAATATTTTATTAATTGCTTGATTACTTTCCTTGAGATTGGTTGTAACTGTTTTAATATTAGAAACAATCTGGGTAATATTATCTTTTTCGCTTCTTATCAAACTACTTATCTGAAGGGATACTTTCTCCAAATTTTTAATAGAATTTTTAATGCCATCAAAAGATTCATCTAAATTATCTGTATTCCTACTAAAAATTGCCTCAATGGTCTTAATAGCTGAATCTGCTGTGCTAATTAGTTCATTGGTTTTCTTCTCAAGTGGAATTAAACGCTCATTTATCTGATCTTCCAATGCTAAAGATACAGAGGATGGGATAGTATCTCTAGAATTATAATAATCTAATGAATCTCCCCAAGAAATGTCTAAGTAAGAACCAGAAAGTAAATCCGAGTTTAATAACACTAGAGATCCTTTCTTGAGCTTTAAAACATTAGGATCTGTCAACTCAAATTCTACAACTATGTTATTTAAATTATTTTTTTGAAAATTAATATTGGTAATTATTCCTACCTGTAAACCGTTCAAGTTAACGGGTCTTCCAGTTGAAAGACCTTCCGAATTAGAAAACACACTATAGTATACAAATCTAGATTTCCATATTTCTTGACCTTTTAAAAAAAACGATCCTACAATTAGAACACTAATTCCAATTAAAGTAACTATTCCAATTAAAAATTCTTTTTTAAGTTTCATTTAGCAATATTTTACGGCTTTTCCCAATTTAGTCTTTTTCCGTCTTGGAATGAAACTACAAAAGCAGATTCATATCCAGATTTTTTAGCTTGGCTTAAATGCTCATTAGCACTTTTCATATTTGAGCTAAAGCCAAAAGTATATTTGTAATAATTTCCACTAATATACACTTCTACATCTTTTAAACCATTAAAGTTTTCGGGAAGTGTTGGAATTTTAACACTTGATGTTGCTATTTGAACCTTATATATTAATCCTGTATCTTTAGGATTCTCGTTCTGTAAAACACTCTTTTCTTCCTTATATTTTGATAAAGATTCGTCAACATTATCGTATTTATTTTTATAATTTTTAAAACCTTCAAAAATATGATTTGCTAATTTTAATTGCCCACTTTTTGAAATAAGCAACTTTTCGTCTCTGGGGTTTGACAAAAAACCTAGTTCCAATAAAACAGCTGGCATTGTTGCTCTGTAAAGAACCATGAATCCAGCTTGCTTTACACCTCTGTCTCTGAGCCCTAATTTCAACCTACAATCCTTTTGAATTGCATTAGCTAAAATTAAACTTTGATCTAAAAATGCATTTTGCCTCATGGATAATGCTATATAAGCATCTGGATCATTTGGATCAAACTCAGAATAAGTTTGCTCGTTGTTTTCCTCCATTAAAATAGATGAGTTTTCAAACTTTGCCACTTCCAAAGCTGCTTTTGATTTATGCAACCCGAGAACCCATGTCTCGAAACCATTTGCAGAGGGCGCTTCAATAGCATTTGCATGAACTGAAATAAATAAGTCAGCTCCAATCTCATTGGCTATTTTAGCTCTTTTAGCCAATCCTATAAACCTATCGTCATCTCTAGTAAAAATAACTTTTACATCTGGAAATTCTTTCTTTATTAAATCCCCTAAAAGCAAACTAACTTTTAAAACAACCGTTTTCTCAAAATTGTTGTTTGGACTTACAGCTCCTGGATCTTTACCTCCATGTCCTGGGTCAATTACAACAGTATTTATACCTAATCCTGTCTGAGAGTTTATCTGAATTAAACAAAACAACAAAAGAACTAAGGGAAAATATTTTCTTAAAATAAGTACCATTATATTTGTATAATTTTATTTCGTTTTAATCGTTAATAAAAACAATCCTTTCTAAAGAGAGTCTATTTATACATGTTTAAAAATCAAAACAAATTTAAGCTGCAAATTGAATTGATTAAAGGTTATTCCTTTGTTTTTATACTCTTTTTGGTGTTAATAAACAGTAATTCTTTATTCGGACAAATAGAGAATAACCAAAAATCAAGCCAATTAGAGGATGCTCTGAACTGGAATGCAAAAGATTCTATTATTTTGGATATGAGTAATAAACAAACACATCTTTATTCTGAAGCACATATAGACTATGGAGAGATAATTTTAGATGCATGTTACATTAAATTTGATTTTGAAAGTAAAATTGTACATGCAAAATATTGTTTAGATAGTAATAATCAAAAAATTGGCAAACCAGTTCTATCTGACGGATCAACTTCTACCACTTCTGACTCACTGAAATATAACTTTAAAACAAAAAAAGGGATAACCTATGAAGTACTTCTTCAGGAAGGAGAAAGTTTTATTCATGGAGAAAAAGTTAAGAGGCAAAATAATGGTGATGTTCATATTAGGAATGCGCTTTATACTACATGCGATTTAGAACATCCACATTTTTATTTCAAACTAAGAAAAGCAGTTATCAAGCCCAACGATAAAATTGTTTCTGGGCCTGTAAACTTACATATTGCAGATATTCCTACTCCTCTTGGTTTGCCATTTGCCTTTTTACCCAACAAAAAAAATAAGAGTTCTAATGGTCTTATTATTCCAAATTATGGAGAATCTAGAGCACTTGGGTTTTATTTACTTGGTGGAGGATATTACCATCAGTTTAAAGGTGGCAAACTTAGCACGTCAATAACTGGCGACATTTACAGTCTAGGTTCTTGGGGGATTAGTAACTCTACAAGTTATAGAGTTAGATATAAATACAGTGGACAATTCTCTTTAAATTACAGAAATACTGTTCAAGGTGAAAAAGGGTTTGAAGATTACAACAAAAGCAAAGATTTCTTTGTAAAATGGAACCATCAAAATGATGCAAAACTTAATCCAGGAACTACTTTTAGAGCATTAATCAATGCTGGAACGACCACCAATTTTAGAAATGACTACAACAATATTTCAGCACAAAACTATTTGACTAACACTTTTAATTCCAACGTTGCTTGGAGTAAGAAATTTAAAGGCGCAATATCCACTAACTTAAGTGCAAATTTAAGACACAGCCAAAACAGTAATTCTGGATTAATGACTTTTACACTTCCCGAAATTGCATATAATGTAAATCGATTTTATCCATTTAAAATGTTAAGAAAAAATAGTATTAATAAAAACTTCATCCATGAAATAATTGATCAAACGAATATTAATTATCAAATGAATACCAAAAACCAATTGAGTTTAAGTTCTGAAAATCTTCTTAACAATAATATAGAAAGTTTACTTTCAAAATCAAAAAACGGGATGAGACATAATCTAAGTGCTTCAAGTTCTATAAAGCTTTTTGGAAAAAACGTGACCATCAACCCTTCTTACAAACTTTCTTCCTTATGGTATATGGAACAAATTAATAGAGCGTGGGACAATTCCGAAAATGAGATAATTAACGATACTGTTAAAGGATTTTCTCAAATTTATTCTCAAAGTATAAGTGCTTCTGCAACAACTAAAATTTATGGATTCTATAGTTTTGCGAAATTTCTTTCCGGAAAACATGGAACTAAAATTAGACATACTGTCACACCAAATATTAATTTTAGTTATAGGCCAAATACTCATCCATGGCAAACGTATCAGTCAGATTCTTTAGGAAATACTCAATCTTACTCTCCATTCTCAAATAATATTTATGGAACCGTTAATTCATCCGAGTCAGGAAGAATTGGTTTTAGTTTAATCAATTCTTTGGAATTAAAAAGAAAAAATTTAAAGGACACAACTGAAAAGGAACCATTTTTAAAATCAAAAATTTTAGAAAACCTTAGTATAAATTCCGGATACGACCTTATTAAAGATTCCTTCCAACTAGACAACATAAGAATAATTGGAAGAACAACCCTTTTGAAAAAAGTTAATTTAAGGTTTGCTGGTCAAATAGACCCTTACCAATATGAAAATGGACAAAGAATAAATCAGTATCAATTTTCTAAAAATAATAGCATAGGAACTCTGAAATCTGCAAATTTTGCCTTAGGAACTAGTTTGAAATCTCCAAAAAAGAACAACAAGGAATATAAAAGTGAGAAAGGAAGTAAAGAAGAATTAGAAGTAATCAATTCCAATCCAGACATGTATATAGATTTCAATATTCCCTGGACGGTAGGAATAGATTACAAAATTGATTATAGGAGAACAATTAGCGCTACAATGGACACTTCTTTCATCACTCAAAGTATAGGTTTAAGAGGAGACCTAAGCATTACTAAGAACTGGAAAGTTTCTTATATGACAAACTACGATTTTGTAAATAAGGAGTTTAGTTTTACTTCCATCAATATTGCTAGAGATCTTCATTGTTGGCAAATGAGCTTCAATTGGATTCCTATAGGATTTATGAGAAGTTATAACCTGAATATAAGTGTGAAGTCCTCGATACTTCAAGACCTTAAATTACAAAGAAGAAGAACCTGGTACGACAATAATATTCCTTAAATTTATATATGAAATCAACCATAGAAATTCCAAATGCACCGTCTCCTGTAGGACCATACAGTCAAGCTATTAAATACAATGGATTAACTATAGCAAGTGGTCAAATTGCAATAGATCCTAAAACAGGTGTTTTAGATACCAGTTCTATTGAAAATGAAACCCTCCAAATATTAAAAAATATAGATGCTCTTCTTGAGGCAGGAAATCTGAAAAGAGACAACATATTAAAATGCAGTATTTTTTTGAAGGATATGAACGACTTTAATAAAGTAAATGAAATTTATGGAAGCTTTTTTAATAAGCCATATCCAAGTAGAGAAACCGTGGAGGTTGCCAGACTTCCTAAAGATGCAAATATTGAAATTAGTTTTATTGCTGGGGAATAGTTAATTACTCAAATTTAAAAATTCGTTCCAAAGTGGGTCTACAGGTGGATTTGCCAAAATAGTTATTTCTTCTTTTTTAACTGGGTGCATAAAAGAAATTGATCTAGCTAGCAAATGAATACTACCATCTTTATTGGTTCTTTTTGCACCATATTTCACATCTCCTTTTATTTTACAGCCCATATGACTAAGTTGCACCCTTATTTGATGGTGGCGACCAGTCAATGGATTTATTTTCAAATAGTAATAGTTTCTACTTCTACCAATTAGGGTGTATTTTAAAACCGCTTTTTTACTTTGTTTGACCTCCACATCGTAAGCTCTAGACTTGTTTTTTTCTTGGTTTTTTTTGAGCCAATTGGTTAATTCTCCTTCTTCAAATGGTGGCTTTTCCTCCACAATAGCCCAATACTCTTTCTTAACTTCCTTGTCTCTGAAAAATGCATTCATTCTTGCAAGAGACTTAGATGTTCTAGCGAAAACAACTACTCCACCAACTGGTCTATCTATCCGATGAATTATACCTAAAAAAACATCTCCAGGCTTGTTGTATTTTTTTTTAATATATGCTTTGACATTTTCCGCAAGAGTAACATCCCCTGTCTTGTCTGATTGAATAATATCTCCAGAAAGCTTTTTTACAGCAATAAGGTGGTTGTCTTCAAATAATACTGAAAAACTTAGATTAGTACTGTTCTTTTTCATTGGGGAAATCTTGAGATTTTACGTCTTTCTTAAAATTACTACAAGCTTTTAATATCTCCTGATGAAGGTTATGGTACCTTCTTAAAAATCTTGGAGAAAATTCTTGGGTAATTCCAAGCATATCGTGTAAAACCAAAACTTGTCCATCTACTCCGCCTCCAGCGCCAATTCCTATGACAGGGATTTCTAACTTTTTAGCAACAGTGGAAGCTAGTTTTGCAGGAACTTTTTCTAGAATCAATGCAAAGCAGCCAGCCTCTTGCAATAAAAGAGCATCTTCAATAAGAGCATTTGCTTCTTCTTCTTCTCTTGCTCTAACTGTATAGGTTCCAAACTTATAAATTGATTGAGGAGTTAAACCTAAATGACCCATTACAGGGATACCTGCAGAAAGAATCCTTTCAACAGACTCAATAACTTCTTTACCACCTTCTAGTTTTACAGAATGAGCTTCAGCCTCTTTCATAATTCTTATTGCAGATCTTAGGGCTTCTCTTGAGTCTCCTTGATAATTTCCAAAAGGTAAATCTACCACGACTAAAGATCTATTTATTGCTCTTATAACAGAAGAGGCATGATAAATCATTTGGTCCAAAGTTATGGGCAAAGTAGTTTCGTGACCTGCCATTACATTGGAAGCAGAATCACCTACTAGAACCACATCAATTCCAGCCTCGTCTACAATTTTTGCAATTGAATAATCGTAAGCGGTTAACATAGAAATTTTCTCATTATTCCTTTTCATTTCTTGAAGAACATGAGTGGTTACTCTTTTTATATCTTTGTGTAGAGACATTTCAATTAAATTTTATACAAATTTGATACATTATTCGAGATTATCTTAATAATTTTTAGTTTTTAAAAAAATATGAGTGCTTTTAATAAAATATGTAGCTATCATTTTACAGTATTCTTTTTTTTACTATTGCCATTTTATTGCTTTTCCAATCATATAAATGGGGTCATCTCCAACAAGAATGGAGAGCCATTACCATTTGCATCGGTTTATATTAAAAATACAACATATGGTGTTAGCTCTAACGCATTCGGAGAATATTTTATAGAACTAAAACCAGGAAAATATACCATTGTTTATAGTTACATAGGCTATCAAAGCAAAGAAAAAATTATTACCCTTAATGATGATGCTCAAAAGGTTAATATCACTCTAGATGAAAATGATCAAAATTTAATAGAGTATGAAGTGGTGTCTAACACGAAAAATAAAGCTCTTGAAATAATTGAAAAAGTCAAAAAAACTAAAAAAAAATATATCCAAAAAAGTTTTACATCTAAAGAGTACTCTAAAAACACCATAGAAAAAAGACAATTTAAATTACAGAGAAAAGACACTATAGAGAAATGGGAACTAGATACTTCTAAAACCATTAATTTCAAAAATGATGTACTTAAATTTGTAGAATCTTATGGGGACTTTTATAGTTTAGAATCCAATAAAAAAAGCTGGTCTTATGACGCTTATCAAGACTTTGCTGACACCAAACAAGAACAGGATTTTGTAATTATACAATCTTTTGAAGATTTTGGAGAATATAATATAACACCACAATATGAAGTGGATGATAAATATGAATTTTTAATAACCTTATCCGAAATAGAATTTGATTTATTTGAAAATAATATCGACATTAAAATTGCCAATAAACCAATAGTTTCCCCACTTGCCCCTGGGTCAAGAACCTACTACAAATACGATTATATTGGATTTATTCCACAAGAAGATTCCACTAAAATTCACAAAATTCAAATTTCTCCAAGATTTAAAAATGAATTATTACTAAAAGGAGTATTATTCATTGAAGACTCCACTTTTTCAATAAAGTCAGTAGAATTAGAATTAAGTGGGCCTATTCAATCTGAATTTAATTTTGAGAACTTCCATATTATTCAAAACTACAAGCAGTTTAAAAGTCAAAATTTAATCGAAAGAAAAATTATTGACTACACAATTAAAGAAGAGATTTTCAAAATAATAGGAAATGCAGTAATTATAAATTCCAACTTCCAAATTATTGACAAGCTTCCAGATTATTTTAAAAAAAATCAAATAAAATTTTTTAGCGACTCTGCTGAGTTAATTTCCGATCAACAATGGAATGGATTTAGAGCCATAGATTTGAAAAAGAATGAACTTGAATATGTTGAATATACAGATAGTTTAAGAAATTATTACCAAAGTGAGCAATATGCTTTAGAACAAGATAGTTCTTATAATAAAGTCACCTTATCAAAAGTGCTTTGGGAAGGAATAGGACAAAAAAACAGGTATAAAGGATATTCATTTTATATATGGCCGATAATATCTCAGTTCAATTTTTTTGGAATTGGTGGATACAGACACAATCTTGGTTTTAATTACAATAAAAATATAAATGATCAATTTAAAATAAGTACAGAAAATAGAATAGATTATGGCATAGTAAATAAAGATTTCAAAGGTTCTACCAATATATCTATTATTTCCAATGATGAAAAATACAAACAGCTTACTGTAGGAATTGGAGATGAGTATAAGCCCATTAATAGATTCCCTTCAATTTCAACAGCTTTTTCTAGAAGTAATTACGTAAGATCTCAACAAATACAAACAGCCTACAGAACGGAAATAGTAAATGGCTTATATGGGGAAATGAAAATAGAATATTGTCTACAAACCCCAATAGATAATTTAGATTTAGAAAGCGATATATTTAACTCTACCGATTCTATTTTGGAACTTCCTCCTTTGTCATTTGAACCTTACAAAAAATTTGAAAGTAGAATTCAATTAACATGGCTTCCTTTTCAAAAATATTACTTTAAAAAAAATAAAAAAATTGTTCTTGGAACAAAGTTTCCTACAGTTAATTTTATCTACCGAAAAGGTATTCCTAGAATTTTAAATAGCGAGGTGAATTTTGACTATTTAGAACTAGGGGTAAATGATGAGTTTACTATTCCTCATTTAGGAAAATCAAAGTGGAATATTCAAATGGGAGCCTTTGTAAATAAAAGAAGTTTAAGAGTAATTGAGTGGAAGTACTTTAGAGGTTCAGATGTAGGTTTTTTTAGCAATCCTCTTTCCTCGTTTCAACTTTTAGGAAATACTCTTTTTACAGAAAACTCGTACTTAAGAGGCAATTACGTCCATAGTTTTGATGGAAATATTTTCAATAAATTGCCATTAATTAGCAAGCTAGGTTTGGAACTTTCTGCTGGAATTGCCACCCTAATTATTCCTGACCAGGATTTTGCACATCTCGAGTCCTTCATTGGAATTTCTAGACCGTTTAGAATATTTGGAGGCTTGGTAAAATTTGGAGTATTTGTATCTAGCTCTATTAATTCTAATGGTAGTTCTGGATTTGAGTTAAAAGGCGGGGTTAATGGATACGATTCATTTAGAAACCAGTGGGATTATTAGTTCTTAAAAGGGATAACTTTAAGAACCTCAACAAATAAACTCCAAAATTTCTGAACTGAGGCAATGTGAACTTTCTCGTCTGGTGAGTGTGGATTTTTAATAGTTGGTCCAAATGAAATCATATCTAATCCTGGATATCTTTCATTTAATATTCCACATTCTAAACCTGCATGACATGCTTGAACTTTAGGGTCTGAACCAAACATGTTTTTGTAAAGAGAAACCATAATATCTAAAATTTCAGAATCCGTATTTGGAGCCCATCCTGGGTAAGAACCAGAATGTTCAACCTCAGCACCGATATTTAAAAATGAGGCACCAATTGTTTTAGTGATATCCACTTTTGAACTTTCTACCGAACTTCTTTGTAAACTTTGGGTAATAAAACTCCCCTCTTTTAAAATAACTCTCGCCAAAGAAGAAGAAGTCTCTACTAAACCATCAATGGATTGGCTCATTTTAAAAACACCATTAAAAACAGAATATATAGCATTTACCACTTCATTAGAGTCGATTTTTGATAGTCCATGCGTTATAGAATCTATATTATTTACTTCAATTATTAAATCAGGTTCAGATTTGAAAAATTCGCTTTTAATTTCAGCTGCTAAATCATCTAGTTGATTTAAAAAATCTTTACTATCCACTACAATCTTAGCTACAGATTCTCTTGGAATAGCATTTCTCAGGCTTCCACCGTCAATTTGAGAAAGTTGAAGATTATAATTTAATGCTAATGCTAAAATTCTATTCATTATTTTATTGGCATTCCCTCGTTCTAAGTGAATATCCATTCCTGAATGACCGCCTTTTAATCCTTTTACAATAATTTCAAACCCAATACCACCGGATATCTTTTCTTGCTTGTATAGTTTTGAAGTATTGGTATCTATTCCACCAGCACATCCAATACTAAACTCGTCATCGTCTTCGGTGTCGAGATTCAACAATATTTCTCCTTCTAAAATCCCCTTTTCTAGTTCAAAGGCACCAGTCATTCCAGTTTCTTCATCGATTGTGAACAATGCTTCAATAGATGGATGTTGAATCGTACTACTAGCTAAAAGTGTCATTATTGTGGCAACTCCCATCCCATTATCTGCACCCAAGGTTGTTCCTTTGGCTGTTACCCAATCTCCATCAATATAACTTTGAATTCCCTGAGTTAAAAAATCAAATTCTGTATCTGCATTTTTTTGGTGAACCATATCCAAATGACTTTGGATAATTACGGTTTTTTGGTTTTCGCTTCCCTTAGATGCTGGTTTTTTAATAATAACATTTCCACATGGATCTACATAAGTAGATAAGCCAAGGTTAAGACCAAAATTTTTAATAAACTCTATCACTCTTTCCTCCTTTTTGGAAGGTCTAGGAACAGCATTTAAATCTTCAAAGTTGTTCCATAGTTCAACTGGTAATAAATCTCTAACTTTCATTTTAATTCTCTTTTATAAATTTTATAACCTCCATAGTCTTGTACAACTTTTAGATTTTTAGCTTTTTCTAACTGTTCAATAGCCTTATTGTTTTTAACAACAAAATATGCTGCTTTATCCAGCTCACCATTAATTAACCAACTAAGAACATAACTGTTGAATGTTGTTTTTTCTTTTCTATTTAAGTCATTTAATGAACTTTTATTAAATCTATTTCTTAAAATCTCATTTTTCTTAATGTATAGAAAATCTGTTGACTTCAAAGGCTCAAATTCCGAATAAAAGTAATGCGCATAACTCTTATAACCTACAGTTGTTAAATACTTTTTTTCTTTGGATATTTTCTTGTAAAAAGAAATTACTGAACCTTGAGTTATATTTTCTATTTTAGGAATGGTAAACTTACTTATTAAAGAAAAAAATAAGCCGATGATTAACGAGTAGGAAACTAAAGAAAGTAAAATTTTAGATTCAAATATTGTAAGCCAAATAATACTTCCTAAAATAAATAAGGAAGGAATAATCCATTCCCAACCAATCCAATTCAATTCAATATTCAAAAGCTTTTGAATATATAAATCATTAATCGAATTAATCAAAAACTCCTTTTGGTGGATTAAAATATAAAATGCAACCATTAATATTAACCCTATTAAAATGCCGGTAAATGATAATGAGTATTTCAAAACCCAGTGAAAAGATTTGCCCATATATAGTTTGTAGATTTCAATGGAGGCTAAAAAAGATAATGGCAAGTAAGCCATAGATGAGTAATGAACTATTTTAGTACTAACTATTGTAAATAAAATTAAAATCACCCATAAAACAATCCTCATCATTCTTTCAAAAGCAATGCCTGAACCAGAATCTATAAAACTATTTCTAAAAGCAAAAAAAGAGAAAGGAATACAACCAAAAAGGACAACTAAAAAATGGTAATAAATAGGTTGTTTATGTCCTGCCACTGGATGTGAAAATAATTCTATTTGGTACTGTAAAAACTCAACTAGAAACCAAGGGCCTTTGTTTAATAACTCAAAAAAATACCATGGAGAAGAAACTAAAATCACGGTTACAAAAAATAATAACACATGTTTAAAAGGAACTTTTATTTTGTACAATAACAAGTAAATGAAACAAGATAGAAGTACTATTAAAAGTCCTACTGGACCTTTACATAGAATGGCTAACCCAGCGAAAAAACTTGATAAAAAAATATATCTGGAATATTTAATTCGAATGTAAGAAAAGAAAAAATAAATAGATAAGAAGATAAATAAATTAAAATATGGATCAATAATGCCAGATCTGAAATATAGATTAGGCAAGAATCCAGCTAAGAAAGTAATAGACCATATCCACCCAAAAGTTGTATTTTTAAATCGAGTTCCAATTTTAAATAAAATAATTGGAATTATAATTGATAATAGAGCATTAGGAAATCTTGCAGCAAAGCTAGTTATCCCAAATATTTTAAAAGAAATTGTTTGAATCCAAAAAAATAAAGGTGGTTTCTCATGAAAAGGCTCAAAATTAATCATCACTTGAGAAAAATTATTTGACAACAACATTTCTCGAGACGACTCAGCAAAATTAATTTCATCCCAATCAAATAAATTAAAATCCCCAATTGTTGAGAATATCAAAATACATGCATAACAAGAAAAGAAAAGAATTGGTTTTAGATTTATTTTTAAGAAGTTCATTCTAATCTTTAATCTTGTTTTTATTAAATAATAAAGGTTCTATATATTTAAAAGTTAATATGGGAATTAAAGATCCTATTAAAGCACCAGCTAGAACATCGATTAAAAAGTGTTGGGATAAATAAATTCTAGAAAAACCCACAATATATGCTAGAAGAACAAGTAATAATGGAAAGTATTTTTTTTTCATGCAAATACAAATGCTCATGCACAAACAAAATATTAATGCGGTATGTCCGCTTGGGAAAGAGAATTTTTCATAAAGCTCTACTCCGTCAATCATATTCCAAGAACCATCTTCAATTAGATTCTTAAAATAAAAACTAGGTCTGAACCGATTAGAGAAAACAACTCGTTTTAAAACTTGAATAAGGATGGTATTGATTATTAAAGAAATCAAAATAGATGTGCCATATTTCTTATATGCAAATAAATAAATCAATGCAATTAAAAAAACAAATCTACCATCCCCTAAAAAAGTAATGTATTTGAAAAATTGATCTAAAAAATTGTTGTGGAAAGCATTGACAATTATAGAAAAATTGCTGTTTTGGAATATAGCTAAAAATAAAATCCCCAACAAGAATAAAAAACTCCATAACAGCCAATGATAACTAGTTAAATTTTTTGAAAATCTATCAATCATTTTTTACTTTAAAATTTTCCAATTTATAATTCCAATTTTAGTAAGAAAGTATTTTATGGAAGTCCATAAAACTCCAATTCCATAAATGGAACTTCTTTGAAAATTAATGGAGGATGCTTCCTTAAAATATTTAGTAGGACAGGTAATTTCTCCAATAAGATGTTTTTTAAACATGATTTGGGCCAGCATTTGATTGTCAAAAATAAAATCATCTGAATTTTCATTAAACTTAATATCCTTAAGTACTTCACTAGAAAAAGCTCTAAAACCAGAATGGTATTCTGAAAGCTTTTGATTCATTAAAATATTTTGAAATAAAGTAAGTATTCTATTTGCAAAATACTTATAAATTGGCATACCACCTTTTAAAGCACCTTTGCCCAATATTCTAGAGCCTATCACTACTGGATATAAGTCATTTGCAATTAAATAACACATACTTTCAATTAATTTTGGAGTATATTGATAATCTGGATGCAGCATAACCACAATATCAGCATTTAGTTCTAAAGCTTTGTTGTAACAAGTTTTTTGATTTCCTCCATAGCCCTTGTTGTATTGATGTCTTATCACATGATTAATTCCTAATTTTTTTGCTAATTCATAAGTGTCGTCTGAACCATGATCGTCCACTAAAATAACTTCATCTACCATAGGAAAAGGAATTTCAGTATAGGTTTTTTCAAGAGTTTCCGAGGCGTTGTATGCAGGCATGACAACAACTACTTTTTTTGACTTAATCATGTATTATAAATTCCTTCAAAATTACAATTAATAATAGGAATTGTCGTGAAAATTAGATTAATTCATTATTTTGCATCTCAAGATAAAAAAAATGGATTTTAAAAATATTAGAAACATAACTGGTAGTTTCTCAAGCAAATCAATTAAGGGAGATTTTACTGGGGGATTAACTGCCGCTATCATCGCATTGCCGATGGGATTAGCATTTGGATTGCAAAGTGGCTTAGGACCTCAAGCAGGACTCTATACTGCCATTATTTTAGCTCTTTTAGCATCTATTGTTGCGGGTACTAAAACCTTAATTAGTGATCCTACAGGTCCTATGACCATTGTTGCTGCTACTATCATTGCAGAAGCTGGATTTAATGGCGTTGGTAAAATTCCTGTAGTTATTATATTATCATTTGCACTAGGAGGAATTTTTCAAATACTGTTTGGACTTATTAAAGTTGCTCAATATGTAAAATATATTTCTTACCCCGTTCTCTCAGGTTTTATGGGAGGAATTGGAGTAATTATAATTCTTACTCAGTGGCACACCTTCCTAGGTGGGGAAAGACCAGGTGGAATTATTGATATTATTTTGGATTTACATACTCCAATAATTGAATACCACTGGAGTTCAATTATTCTTGGTTCTCTTACTTTAGTTTTTATTTATTTCATTCCTAAAATATCTAAAAAAATTCCTGCTGGATTACTTTCTTTGATTATAGGAACTCTTATTTCATTCACTTTTAAGAAAGAATGGGGTTGGCATTGGGATTATTCTACTATCGGAGAAATTCCAAGTGACCTTCCTCAAATTGTTCTTCCTTTTAGTGAATTTTTAAATATTTCATTTTCAGAATTTAGTATTGCAGTTGTTAGTGGATTGACTTTAGCTGGATTAGGAACTATTGACACATTACTTACTTCTGTAGTTGCAGATAACTTAACCAAAACTAAACACAATGGAAATAGAGAACTTATTGGACAAGGGATAGGTAATTTTGTTGCAGCACTATTTGGAGGGCTTCCTGGAGCTGGGTCCACCACTGGAACAGTTGCCAATATCAACTCCAATGGTAAAACAAATATGAGTGGGATTTTTAAAGCTATGTTTCTACTAATTGTTTTAGTGGGATTGGGACCACTACTAAAAGATGTTCCAAAGCCAGTTCTTTCTGCACTTTTAATTTCTGTAGGAATAGGAATAATTGATTTCAAAGGAATGAAAAAATTATTCAGCTTGAAAAATAGCGATTCATTAGTGTTGCTCCTCGTGGTGGTACTAACAGTATTTGTTGACTTATTAGTGGCCGTAGGAATAGGAATGGTACTTTCTTCATTTTTCTTTATGCAAAGAATGGGAGAATTAGTAGACCAACAAAGTAAATCTGGCGATATCAATGAAATCGAGAAAAAATTAAAAATTCCAGAATCTATAAAAAATAGAATTATGGTCTATGAACTAGACGGTCCTCTTTTTTATGGTTTTTCTGACCAATTTAAAGAACAAGCAGAAGCTATAATTGGTAAAGATGCTGTTATAATAAACATGTCTCAAGTGCCTTATATAGACGCTTCAGGAACTTATGTCTTAGAAGAGGTAATTAAAAACTTTAAAGATAAAAAGGTGGAAGTAATTCTTGTAGGTGTTAAAGATCACATATTTAAGCAGTTCGAAGAGTTTAAAGTGATTCCTAATACACTTGCAGAAGAAAAAGCATACAACTCTGTAAGAGCCGGACTTAAATATTTAAAATTTCAACTGGAGGAAAAGAAATAAACAAAAACAAGTTTTCATATTTAGAATTGCTATTTTTGTGGAGTGTATAAATTTCTTGTAAGACCCTTATTATTTTCTTTTGATCCTGAGTGGGTTCACTATTTTACATTAAATGCTCTTAAACTACTTAATAAAATACCATTATCGAGCTGGTTATTAAGGAAAATTTACTCTTATGAAGACTCCTCTCTTGAAAAAGAATTGTTTGGAATTAAGTTTAAAAATCCAGTAGGATTAGCTGCAGGTTTTGATAAAAATGGCAAGTATATTAAGGAAATGTCCAATCTAGGGTTTGGATTTATTGAAATCGGTACTATTACTCCAAAACCTCAACCAGGAAATCCGAAAAAAAGACTTTTTAGAGTGAAAAATGATTTAGCAATAATCAATAGATTAGGAATTAATAACGATGGAAGTTTTATGTGTGCTGAGAGACTAAAGAAAAACAATTCAAATGTTGTAATTGGAGGAAATATTGGAAAAAACTCTACAACTAGTAACGAAAATGCAGATGCAGATTATATTCAGAACTTTGAAACGCTTCACCAGTATGTCGATTATTTTGTTTTGAATGTGAGTTGTCCTAATGTTAGTAATTTCACCAAGCTTCAGGATGTTGAATTCTTAAAAAAACTAATTCCTCAATTAAAAAAAATAAATTCTATCAAACCAAAGAAAAAACCAATTCTTATAAAAATTTCTCCAGATTTAAATCGGGATCAATTAGATGAAACTATTGATTTAATTTTGAGTGAAAATTTAGATGGAATTATTGCTACTAATACAACTACAACTAGAGAAAATCTTAAAACCAATAAGAGTAAAATTGAAGAAATTGGAAATGGTGGACTAAGTGGAGAACCTTTAAAAAACAAATCGACAGAAGTAATTAGATATATCTCTAAAAAAACTAACGGAAATTTGCCAATTATTGGAGTTGGTGGCATTATGAATTCAAAAGATGCGTTAGACAAAATCGAAGCAGGAGCAGATTTAATACAACTTTACACTGGTTTTATATATGAAGGCCCAAGTATTGTAAAAAAAATAAACCAATATTTAAGTAAAAAATAATGAATCACAACATTAAAAATGTCATTGATGAAATTCAACCACTTAGAGAAAAGTTGAAAAACCATGAATTATATGAATCTTTAAAATCTATTGAGGATATAAAAGTTTTTATGGAATCTCATGTCTATGCAGTATGGGATTTTATGTCGTTACTTAAGGCATTACAAAATCTTCTTACTTGCACCAAAATTCCATGGACACCAAATCTCGACTCAAAATCTGCAAGATTAATTAACCAAATTATTGTGGATGAAGAATCAGATTTAAACTACAATGGAGAACCTAAAAGTCACTTCGAAATGTACTTAGAAGCTATGGAAGAAATTCAAGCCAGCACATTACCAATTAATGATTTTATTAATAGAATTAAGGAAGTTGATACTACAGTTGATTTTATCAATAATTATAATATTGATTCATCCGTTCAATCGTTTTTAAATTTCTCTTTTAAAACCATTGAAGGTAGAAAGTCTCATGAAATAGCTGCAGCTTTTACTTTTGGCAGAGAGGAAATCATTCCAGACATGTTTATAGAAATCATCGAACAAACTGAAAAATCAAAAAAAGTATCTCTTGATAAAATAAATTATTATTTGCAAAGACATATTGATTTAGATGGTGATGAGCATGGACCGTTAGCACACGAAATGATTGTTGGATTATGTAAAGAAGATAGTTTAAAGTGGCAGGAAGTGACTAAAGTTAGTATAAAGGCATTAGAGGAAAGAATTAAACTTTGGGATTACATAAATGCATCCATTAAATCTAAATACCATTCTGAAAATAAAATAAAAAATTCAATATTTGCTAATGCCTAATAATACAATTGAATGAAACTTGGGATTGTAATATACTCTGACCATCCTGAAACAGTATGGAATGCTTTTAGATTAGCTAATTTCTCATTAAATAAGAAAGATCAGGTTAAAGTTTTTTTAATGGCCCAAGGGGTTGAATCGGAATCTATTGGTAATGAGCAGTTTAATATTCTAGATCAGATGAACAAATTTTTAGATGCCAACGGTACATTACTAGCTTGTGGAACTTGTATAGAAATAAGAAAAAAAGACAGCACAGAGCTGTGTCCAATGTCTTCCATGGGAGATCTTTACGATATAATTAATGAATCTGATAAATTAATTAGCTTTTAGATTTACTAATAAGAAGCAAGCCTAGAAAAGACAATGCAGCGTTATAAATTATCAATTCTGCTCCAAATTTGTAGTTTCCCAAAAACGGAATCTTTTCTTGACCATGAAAGTACCAAACCATAGCAACAATTACAGGAACTACAATAGAAATTATTGGAACCCATTTGTCCTTAAGTTCTCTATTGGTAATAATTCCAAAAAAGAACAATCCTATTAGTGGTCCGTAAGTAAATCCAGCTAATTTAATAAGCATCCAAATTGCAGAATCATTTGAATAATTTCTCAAAATTAGAATTATTACAATCAATACAAAGGACATTAATAAATGTGAATTTCGTCTAATTTTGTTCTGGGATTCAACAGGTTTGTCTTTGATATTCATGAAATCAACTGAAAACGACGTAGTAAGAGAAGTCAGTGCTGAGTCGGCACTAGAATAAGCAGCAGCTATAAGCCCTAAAAGAAATAAAATCGGAACTAGAATTCCTAAAGAACCACTATTAGCTATTTCAGCAAATAACAAATCTGTTCTTGGATTTTCTACTTTTAGAACACCAGATCCAAACCCTGTTTTTTCAAAATACATAAATAAAAGAGCACCAAGAACTAGAAAAATTAAATTAACTACCACTAAAATACCTGCAAAACTAACCATGTTTAATTGTGCAGATTTTAAATTTTTGCAACTTAAATTTTTTTGCATCATATCTTGATCTAAACCTGTCATTCCAATAGTAATAAAGATTCCACCGAAAAAATGCTTCCAGAAATAATTGCCTTGTTCCCAATTTTCAAAATAAAATATTTTAGAATATCCACTATTTGCTATTTCATTAACGAAACCATTTTTTTGAGACAAGTTTAAAGCATCCCCAATCAACCAAACGGTAATTACAACAGATGCTAACATGAAAAATGTCTGAATGGTATCTGTCCAAATAATAGTTTTTATACCGCCTTTGTTGGTATAAATCCAAATTAATAAAACAGATGTTATTACAGTGATTTCAAACGGTATTCCAATATCATCGAACAAAATTAGTTGCAGAACACTGGAAACTAAAAGAAGGCGAATGGAAGCACCTATTAATCTTGAAAGTAGAAAAAATCCTGCTCCAGTTTTATAACTCCAAAAACCAAATCTTTTCTCTAAATAAGAATATATGGAGGTTAGTTCCATTTTATAATAAATAGGAAGCAAAACATAAGCTACTATTAGATAGCCAATAAAGTAACCAAAAACCATTTGCATATAACTAAACTGATCTGTAGGGCTAAGTCCATATTCTGCAGAATATTTGGCAACAGAACCAGGGATAGAAATAAAAGTTATCCCAGATAAAGAGGCTCCAATCATACCAAAAGCAACAATGTACCATGGAGATTTTCTATCTCCAGTAAAAAAAGAATCGTTAGAAGCAGATTTGGAGGTGAAATAAGAAATCAATACCAATAATAGGAAGTATAAAATAAGTACAATGAATACTATTGTAGTGGTCATAATTATTAATCTTGTACCAATTTAGGGATTGTAAATCGACCTATTATCAATAGTATAAATAAACTATTCAGTTCCAAGAGTTAATAAAAATGAGAATTAGTGCATAGTTTGGTGTAGCATTTTTAAATTAGCAATATGGATTTTAAATCTAAATTATTAAACGATGCTGTGGAACAAATGTCTAGTCTTCCTGGAATTGGAAAAAGATCTGCATTAAGGCTTGTACTTCATCTTTTAGACCAGAGCGAAAAAGAAGTAAAAGATTTCACCCAAGCTTTTCTAAGCTTAAAAGAGCATCTTAATTTTTGTAGTGAATGTTACCATATTACAGAACAAAAAATGTGTGAGATATGTAGAAATCCATCTAGATCAGAAGAACTAATTTGTGTTGTTCAGGACATTAGAGATCTTCTTGCAATCGAAAGCACTCAACAATTTTATGGTAAATACCACGTTCTTGGGGGAGTAATTTCCCCTATGGATGGAATAGGTCCAAATGATTTAAAGATTAATGAATTAAAAGAAAGAATTGTTAAAGAAAGTACAAAAGAAATTATTTTAGCTCTTCCTGCAACTATGGAAGGAGACACAACTAATTTTTATTTGTATAGAAAACTTCAAGAAACAAATGTAAATATTACACTAATTTCAAGAGGCATTGGTGTAGGCAATCAATTAGAATACATTGACGAACTAACTCTTGGCAAGTCTTTGTTGGACCGATCTGTTTATAAAACAAATATTACAAACTAATAAATTTGGAGCTATCGGTAATCATAGTAAATTATAATGTAAAACACTTTCTTGAGCAATGCTTAATATCTGTTAAAAAAGCTTTAGTAGGAATTGAAGGAGAGATTATTGTGGTGGACAACAATTCTGTAGATGGTTCCTTAAACCTTATAAATAATAAGTTTAGCGAAATTGTACTTATAGCCAACAAAAAAAATACTGGATTTTCTGTTGCAAATAACCAAGGAATAAAGATTGCAAAAGGGAGCAATATTTTATTGTTAAATCCCGACACGGTTATTCAAGAAGACTCCTTAAGAAAATGTTTGGAGTTTTTTGACAAAAATGAAGATGCAGGTGCTTTAGGAGTTAAAATGTATGATGGGAATGGAAGGTTTCTTCCAGAATCTAAAAGAGGATTACCAACACCTAGTGTTGCATTTTATAAGATTTTTGGTTTGTCTTCTTTATTTCCAAACTCTAAAACATTTGGCAAATACCATCTTGGATATCTTTCACAAAATGAAAATCACAAAGTAGATGTTCTCTCTGGTGCCTTTATGATGATTAGAAAGAAAGTACTAGACGAAGTGGGCTTATTAGATGAAACATTTTTCATGTATGGAGAGGACATAGATTTATCCTATAGAATAAAAGAAGGCGGATATGAAAATTACTATTTTTCAAATACAAATATAATTCATTATAAAGGGGAGAGCACTAAGAAAAGCTCGGTCAATTATGTATTTGTTTTTTACAAGGCAATGGTGATTTTTGCAGAAAAACATTTCTCTAAGCAGCACGTTAAAACATTTTCTAAGCTAATAAATATTGCCATTTATTTTAGGGCAACAATTGCACTTGCAGAAAGAGTTTTAAAAAGATGGATTTTACCTATTATGGATTTTATTTTTTTTAATGGTTTTATTTTTGGGATTTCTTCCCTCTATCAAAACTATTCTGGAATATCTTTCCCAGAAGAAACAGTAAAATACATCATTCCAATATATGCTTTAATATGGACAATTTGTAATAGTTTGTTTGGGAACCAAAGACCGCCAGTTAAATATTTAAATCTTTTTAAAGGAAACCTAACTGGTCTAATTATAATATTATCACTCTATGCTTTATTGCCAAAAAGCATTCAATTTTCAAGAGCAATTATTTTGGGCTCCTCTTTAACTTGTTTACTAATAAGTTTGTTTACAAGAACTACATTTAAGTTGTTAAAAATTGGACTATTTAAAGGTTTTACAGATTTTCATAAAAATATAGCATTGGTTGGATCACTTGAAGAAATTCAAAGAACTGAAAAACTTATGCTCATTGATAGGGACAGTTCTAGAAATATTTTCAAAATTTCTTCGGATATAAAATCTCATAATCGAGAAAATTACCATGGAAATATTTCTCAACTTAACGAATTCATAAATATTAATAAAATAACGGAAGTTATTTTCTGTGCCAAAGATATTAGTGCACAAAATATTATCTATTCAATGGCGGTGGTCAATTCTAAGAAGAATATAGATTTTAAAATAATTCCAGAGAAAACTCAATTTATTATAGGAAGTCAATCTATTTATACTAATGACACATATTTTACAACAGAACTTAACCATATAAATAGTATAGAAAATATACGGAAAAAAAGAAATTTTGACATCTATACAGTTTTTATTTTAGTTATATTCTCTCCAATTTTTGGAATATTATTTAAAAACTATTTAAAAGCATTGAAAAATATTAAAGGGGTATTAACAGGTGAAAAGACATGGATAGGTTACGAATATTCCTCTTTGAACAATAAACTACCAAAAATTAAAACAGGCGTTTTTTCGATAGTAGATATTGAAAAGAATATGCAAGAAGAAGTCATTGACAAAATTAATATTATTTATGCCAAAGATTATAACTTGATACTGGATAGCAAGATATTTTTAAAAAATATTTTTAAATTATACTAGAATTAGAATCTTATTTATTAATATCCTAAATAAAGTTATTTTTGCACTTTAAACTAAAAAAAAGACTTAAAATAGAATGGCAGAATTTAAAGTAGAATTACCTAAAATGGGGGAAAGCGTTGCCGAAGCAACCATCACTACATGGTTAAAAGCAGTAGGAGATGTAATTCAAGAGGATGAACCGATTGTTGAAATTGCTACGGACAAAGTTGATTCTGAAGTGCCTGCCCCATGTTCCGGGATTTTAAAAAAAGTTTTATTTAATGAAGGAGATGTTGTTGAAGTAGGATCTGTTTTTGCAATTATTGATTCTGAAGCAAGTTCTGAGACTCAAGACACACCAGCCTTAGAACCAACTATTTCAAATGAAGAAATAGAAAACAAAGTGGAGCAAGAGATATTAGAGCCATTAACAAATACCGCTAAAATTGAAATTCAAAACAACTTTAATAATTCAAGTAAATTTTATTCTCCATTGGTTAAAAGTATTGCATCCAAAGAAGGAATTTCTCTTGAAGAGTTAGAGAAAATTAATGGTACAGGTTCTAATCAAAGAGTTACTAAAAAAGATATTTTAAATTATGTTAGTTCAGGAAAAAAATCAAATTCATCTGAAGCTATTGCCAAAGCTAACCAACCAATAATTAATACTCCAAAAACTCTACAGACTATCAGTGGCCAAGATGAAATTATTGAAATGGATAGAATGAGGAAACTTATAGCTGACCATATGGTTAGTTCTGTTAATACTGCTCCTCACGTAACATCATTTGTAGAAGCAGACGTTACAAATCTTGTTCTTTGGAGAAATAAAACCAAAAAAGAATTTTTAGAAAAAGAAGGTGAAAAGTTAACTTTTACGCCAATATTTATTGAGGCTATTGCCAAAGCATTAAGAGATTATCCATTAGTGAATTCTTCAATAGATGGGGACAATATTGTCATTAAAAGCAATATTAATATAGGAATGGCAACTGCTTTGCCATCTGGAAACTTAATAGTTCCCGTGATTAAAAATGCAGACCAACTAAATCTTGTTGGTTTGGCTAAAACTGTAAATGACTTGGCCAACAGAGCAAAATTAAGTCAATTAAAACCAGATGAAATTTCTGGGGGAACGTATACAGTTTCTAATGTTGGCACATTTGGAAACGTAATGGGAACACCAATTATTAATCAACCACAAAGTGGAATTTTAGCACTTGGAGCAATTAAGAAAAAACCTGCAGTTATCGAATCAGACTCTGGAGATTTAATTGGAATTAGACATATGATGTTCTTATCACACTCCTATGATCATAGAAATATTGATGGGGCTTTAGGTGGGCAATTTGTTAGAAAGGTTGCAGACTATCTAGAGAACTTTGATGTAAATAGAGCCTTATAAAATGCGAAGGCTTCAAAAAATAATACTTTTTTATTTTATCTATTTACTCCCTTTTTCAATAGTACACAGCCAAAATTCTAAAGACTTAAACCTAAAAATTCAAGGTGCCAATCAATTAATGATTGAAAAAAAATATTCTATTGCAAAAGATCTGTGGATGGAAATAGTTATCCAGCAGCCAAAGAATGCAAATACTAATTATAAAACTGGATTATGCCTTTTAGAATCATCTAATTCTAAACTAGAATCATTGAAATATTTAAAAATTGCTGCGAAAAAAATTAATAAAAATTACTCTCCATTTGACAATACAATTACTACTGCTCCAATTGAAGCAAATTTTTATTTAGGAAAATCTTACCATATTAATGGATTTCAAGATTCAGCAATTAAATACTTAAAAAAATTCAAAGAGTTGGCATCTAAGAAACATTATTTGAAAAGTGAAAATGAAAAAATAATAAAGTGGTGTGAAAATGAAAAAATAGTGGACGACAACAGTAAAGAACATATAGTTTTGAACGAATTTAAAAACACAAATACTGCCTACGACGATTTCAACCCGCAAGTTTCTAAAGACGGAAACACTATTGTTTTTTCATCTAATAAAACTAGGTCTGGAAAACAAAATGAAGAAATATTTGATGTTAATTCTGGCAACCATTTTACAGACTTATATATAATATATAAAGATTTAAAAAATGAATCTTGGATGGAGTCTAAATTATTAAAATTTTCAAAATCAAAAACTAATCAAATAACCATTGGAAAATCTAATGATATTGAAAAAGTTTTTTTCACTAATGGGGAAAAAAATACTAAAGGAGGAAATACTATTTCTTACAGTAGAAAGAAACAAAACTTTTCTTATGCGAAAGAGTTTTTGGAGTTATCTGGATTTAATATTTCAAGTTTAATGATTACTGATGATGGACAAAATTTATTTTTCTCTAGTAATAAGTCTGGTGGTTATGGAGGAGAAGATTTGTGGGTTTGTAAAAGAGAAAATAATTCTTGGTCTAAGCCTACCAATATGGGAGGTTCTATAAATTCTCAATATGATGAAATATGTCCATTTTTGCACGCAGATGGAATGACATTTTTCTATAGTTCAAACGGAGAAAATAGTATAGGTGGATACGATGTTTTTTATAATCAAAAAGGAACTGATAAAACCTGGAGTAGTTCTGTAAATATAGGAACCCCAATAAATACAGTTAATGATGAAATTTATTTTTCTACTTCTATAGATGGAAAAAAAGGATATTATTCTTCTACCAATAGCCAGCAAAATTTAGACCTGTATTCTGTTAACATAATCAAACCCTACTCCAATCCTGTTGTGCTGCTAACTGGATATATTGACAAAGGGGAAAGTGAAAACCTAGTTTATAACTTTAAAATCAAATTAACCAATACAGATTTAGATAATAAGCCTAGGTTCTATGAACCCAACAAAATAAATGGAGCTTATGCATTTAATGTGGAGCAATGTTACCATTACGATGTGCAATATTACAAATCATTTACCTTGAGTAGCGGGAAAGTAAAAGAGGTATTAATTCAAGAACAAACTATAAAAGTTCCTTGTGAAATAAATGAAGGACTAACAATTAGTCTCCCTGTGATAAATACAAAAGGAGAACTATTGAAGAATAATAATTACGAAATACCAAGAGATAGTATTCTTGAAATTTTAAAGAAAAAGAATAAAAAATACAGTTTTAAAGAGATTATTAGTACAGGAAATAAACTGATTGGTCTTCTATTAATAGATGAAGATGGAAATATAATTGATAGAGCAATATTAACTCCAGATGGATTTAAATTTGAAATATTAAATTCAAGCTCTAACTACAATTTTAAACTGGAAAACTTCCCAGATAGTCTGGAACTTTCAGATATTCCTATTATTCTTTTTGAAGAGGGTAAAGAGACCTTAATTCATGGGGATTTTGGAGAAAACAATACTTTTAAATATTTAAATAATTTTAGCACTTTTAAATTCAAAGAATTAGTTGGTTTAAATAATCCCTTGTTCAAAGTATATCTAATTGATGAAAATGGAACAATAATTCAAGAGGGAATACTCACAGAAAACGGATTTAAATTTGAGTTAATATCCTCTTCTACCCAGTATAAATTTAAATTAGAAAACTTTCCGGAAAATCTAGATCTTTCAGAAATACCAATAGAACTGGTTAACCATAATGAAACACTTTTTATTATGGGTGATTTTTCTAACAAAAATGAATTTCTTTTACCAAAAATACATTTTAAGAAAACTTTTCAAACAAATGAATACGATATAGAAAAAGACCCTGACTTCCTTAAATTCATGGAACTATCTTTAGACAAAATTCAAGAAAATGGAAAAGTTAAATTAGAGATAGTTGGTTCAGCTTCTAGAATTCCGTCTACAAAATTTAAAAACAATACTGAACTTGCAAAACTGAGAATTGAAAAAGGGAAGAAAATAATCTATGATTATTTAGATTCCAAGAATATTTCTAGAGATAGTTTCAAAATTATTAAAGAAAAAGCAATTGTTTCAGGACCTAAATACAATTACAAAACAAAAGATAAGAGTATTTATTACCAGTTCCAGTATTTTAGTATATGGGCAGAATAATTTATTAAATTTTATTTCAAAACTTTTACCCTTAAAATGGAAATCAAATTAGACAAACCACTTATTGTATTAGATATTGAAGCAACTGGTGATCAAATAAATAAAGATAGAATTGTAGAAATTGGAATGATAAAAACCAATCCCGATGGAAGCGAAGAGATTTACGAACAAAGAATTAATCCTCAGATTCCTATTCCATTAAATATTTCTGAAATTCATAGCATTTATGATTTAGATGTTAAAGACAGTCCAACATTTAAGGAATTAGCTTATGATATTAAAACATTTATTGGGGACTCTGACCTGTGTGGATTCAATTCTAACAAGTTTGATATTCCAATTTTAGAAGAGGAATTTTTAAGAGCAGGATTGAAAAGCAACTTTGAATCTAAAAAATTGGTAGATGTTCAAAATATATTTCACAAAATGGAAAAACGAACTTTAGGTGCAGCACACGTGTTTTATTGCGGCAAAGAGATGGAAAATGCCCATTCTGCAATTCATGATGCTAGAGCTACTCTTGATGTTCTTAAATCTCAAACTAAAAAATATTCAGAACTAGAAAATAATATAGATTTTTTAAGTGATTTCTCAAAAGCAAATAAAGCATCAGTAGATTATGCAGGAAGAATAGTTTTAAATGATGAAAAGCAACCAATTATTAATTTTGGAAAACACAAAGGAAAAGAAGTAGAATTTGTATTTAAAAAAGAGCCTGGTTACTATTCGTGGATATTAAAAGGCGATTTTTCTCAAAATACCAAATCTTGTTTTACAAAACTTTGGGAGGAATTTAAATCTAAGACATGAAAATTATTTGTATTGGTCGAAATTATATAGAGCATGCAAAAGAAATGGGTAAATCTATTACAAAAGACCCTATTTTCTTTCTTAAACCTGACTCCTCTCTTATAGCTAAAAAGCAACCTTTTTTTTTACCAGATTTTAGTGATGACATTCATTACGAAGTAGAACTGGTTTACAAAATAAAAAAAGTGGGTAAAAGTATTGATTCTGTTTTTTCTAAAGACTATTACGACAAGGTTGGTCTTGGTATTGATTTTACAGCAAGAGATTTACAAGCAAAATGTAAGTCGAATGGACATCCATGGGAAATAGCTAAATCTTTTGACCAGTCGGCTTTAGTCGGTGAAGATTTTTTCGATGTTAATTCTTTAAAGGAGTTAAATTTTTCATTGTCAAAAAACGGGGAAACTGTTCAAAAAAGCAATGCCAATGAGATGGTATTTAGTATTGATCAAATAATTAGCTACGTCTCTAAATTTATTACTTTAAAAATTGGAGATTTAATTTTCACTGGAACACCTTCTGGAGTTGGTTCGGTAAGAATTGGGGATAAATTAGAAGGGTTTATAAATAAGGAAAGAGTATTTTCTCTAAATATAAAATAATTCAATATTCTATAAGCTCTTGAATATATTCACTGCCTTGTAAAATATCATTTTGATCTCCATTGTTTATTTGAGTTACTATTTCTTCTTTATAAACTAGTCCTAGGCCTAATGAATAGATTTCTTGAGAATTTTCGTATTGTAATAAGTTAGATTTATAATGTTGGTTAATAGTTATACAACTATCAAAAGTTAAATTATTTAAAGTGAAAGTCGTATGGATACTTTGGACTATATACTCTTGGTATCCCAAATTATTAAATGCATTTCCATTCCAAAAAGAGTTTTCATCAATAGGGAATATTAATTTTGTATAACTAATATTTTCTTCAATTTGTTGTACAGAAGTTGTTGTTTTTTTGGCGACCCAAACATCTTTAATAGTGTAATTATCTGTAGTATCCGTCCTCGAATATCTTTCTATTCTGTAAGCAGTATCTCCTTGTAAATCAATAAAAGATTCTGCAATAATTTCTTTTAGGTAATAGGAAGAAGTATCTTTTCCTAAAGAACTATGAATAATATTAGTAACTAAAAAATGTTTTTCTCTCTCAAGTTCTATTGGAAAATATTCTTTGTAAGACTTAACTTCATTATACTCTACTGGATCGCATGAAAAGTGGATAATTAATATTAAAAAAAAGATATTATTCTTCATTTTTCTTCTCCACTAATTTTCCTTTTTCATAGGTCGCTTTTTTCATATTTGACTTTTCACCATCGTAAAAAAACCAATCTCCTTGCTTCAAATCATTTTTAAAACTCCCTTTTGTATCTACAGTTCCATCGGCAAAATAGTAAGTGAACAATCCATCTCTTTTTCCCATTGAATAATTACCTTCTGACTTTACTCTTCCCAATTTATAATATTGTTTCCAAGATCCATTTTTTAATCCTTTTTTACAATTGTATTCTTCCATAATTTTAACAGAATTAGTTTCTTCATCTGCTGGGTAATATAAATATTGAGTGCCTTCCATAGCACCTTTGTCAAAATTAAAAACGTTAAGTAATATCCCTGTTCTAGAATAGGTAAACCATTTGCCTTGTTTCATTTGGTTAATAAATTTTCCTTTTGCCATAACATACCCATTGTCAAAATACATTTCTGAGGAAGAAAGAGAATCGTTAATGAAGTTTACTTTTGCCGAAATATGACCTTCTTTGGCAAAATAGGTAAAAAGTCCAACTGGTTTGTCGTCGATAAAATTACCTTTATATCTTATGGTATTGGTTTCTTCATGGTAACCTACCCAGTCCCCTATTTTTTGATTTTTTTTATTGAGTTGATTTTTTTGAGTATCCTGTGAATGGACTATAAATGTGGAGATAATTAAGAGAATGAAACAAAAAGAACTCTTCATATTTCTAAGTTAATTAAAATAAGTCATTTTAATATGTGGAATTCCATCTTCTAGATAAGTTTCTCCCTGAGAAACAAAACCTAAGGAAGCGTAAAAATTAATTAAATATTCTTGAGCAGATAGTTCAATAGTTAGATCTGGAAATTTAGTTTTTACTTCTTGTAGTATAAATTCCATTAGTTTTCTAGCATAACCATTTTTTCTATAGTTACTTTTAACTGCAATCCTCCCAATAAAAACAGTATCTAACTCTTTGTAGACTCTTCCTAAGGCTATTAGTTGTCCATCTAAAGAACCAAAAAAATGGTTGGATATTAAATCTAGATCATCTAATTCTTGATAAGGACAGTTCTGTTCTACTACAAAAACACTAATCCTTAATTTAAGCAATTCAAAAAATTGATTTGTTGTTAAATCTGTATAACTTATACTGTGTAATTCCAAAATATGAATTTGAACTACAAATTTATAACTTTACCTAGATGATAAAGAAGTTTAACGAAAACTATATTTACCAACCCAAGAAAAATCTCCATATTAAGGAGATTATTAATGGAATTTCTAATGCAAATCCAGCGATTCTTTCTCAAGCTATAACCTTGCTAGAAAGCCAAAGAAAAGAGGATAAGGCTCTAATTTATTCTGCACTTTCTAAATTACCACCTACCGATCATAAATCATTTAGAATTGGAATAACTGGAAGTCCTGGAGTTGGAAAAAGTACATTTATTGAAACTTTTGGCAAGCATTTATCCTCTATGGGCATAAGTGTTGCAGTGTTAACAATTGATCCAAGTTCTAAAATTAACGGAGGGAGTATTCTTGGGGATAAAACAAGAATGGAAGAACTTAGTAAAGAACCAAACGTATTTATTAGACCAAGCCCTTCAAGAGGCGAGCTTGGAGGAGTTGGAGAACAATCCTACGAATCTATTTTACTATGTGAAAAAGCGGGATTTGATGTTATATTAATAGAAACTGTTGGAGTTGGTCAATCTGAAACTCATGTAAAACATGTAGTAGACTTTTTCTTACTATTAATATTAGCAGGTGCTGGTGACGAATTACAAGGAATTAAAAGAGGAATAATGGAGCTTGCAGATGGAATTGCTATCACAAAAAGTGATGGAGACAATGAGAAAAATGCAAAAATTGCAAAAAACAGTTATCAAAATGCAATTCATTTACTGCCTAAAAAAAACAACCATTGGATACCTGAGGTTAAGACGTGTTCTAGTATTGAAAATAAAGGAATTGCGGAAATATGGAAATTACTTGAAAAATTCCAAAAACATGGCATTGAAAATAACTGGATAAATAACAATAGATCTAAACAAGATGTTTTTTGGTTTCACCAAAAATTAAACCAATTCTTAATCGAGGACTTTTTATCCAAAGACAATGTGAAAGAAAAGGTAAAAAAAATGGAAGAGTCTGTTAAAAAAAGAAACCTAGATCCATTTACAGCAGCTACTAAAATATTTAACAATGAGTCTTAGAGAAAAATTTTTAAAATACCAAGCAAAAGATTTGATTGAAGTGGCAGAACCTCATAGTGATTATACCCACGAAGCTAAAACTATTGCGATAGACATCATAAAAGAAAACAATGCTTTTAACTTTAAAAATGAAGCTCAATTATTTTGGGAGGAGAAAATAAAAAAGGATATTAAATCTGTCTTAAATTCAAAAGAAATTCCAAAAAGTCATTTTATTAATGAATCAGAAATGAGATTAATTATCAAAGATTGTTTTGAAAACTGGAAAGAAGAGCAAGAACTCTTTGGTATAGATACTACTAAATATTGGGTAGTATAGTTAATATGAATAAAAAAAAGAAATTTTATATTGCCATAATAGCCATAATAATTGGGATTGTTATTCTTTCTGTAGTTTTTGTTTCTAGAGCTAATAAACCATCCTATTTAAATATTAAGTCTATTCCAGAAAACACTTCAAATTATTTGTTGATTCATAACGATTTAATTGTAGAGGGATTTTCAAGTTATTTTTTGAAACATCCCCTAGAACTTACTAAATTTTATAAGTTTTTTAAAAAATTTAAACTTATTAATAGCTCTGTAGATTACGGAGTAATATTAAACGAGCCTACAGCAATTTATTTGGACAACAACACTCAATCGTTAAATGGAATTGTTAAAGTGAAGGACTCCGATTATTCAATAGATAAAGTAAATGGGAATTTAATAAAAGAGGGTTTTAAAGAAATTGTTTCTAATAAAACTTATTCCACTTTTGTTTTCAATAATAAAAAATACAACCAACTATATATAATTTTCAAATATGGAGAAGTCAATAAAGACAGTCTTTATTTTCAGCTAAAAGAAATTAGTTTAAACGCAGATACAACAAATGCTAATAAAGAGATCGTAGAATATTACCAAGAAAATAAAAAAAGTATTCTTTACCAATTTCAAAATCTAGAAATTTTAAATAGTGTTGGCACAAGTAATTTAAAAGGGTCAATTGATTTAAAAAGTAATAAAATAGATTTTCTTGGCACAGGAAATATAGATGAAAATTTCATTTTTAAAAATGATGATCAGTTAAATTCCACTAATTATGGTTGGGCAGAGTTCTCAGGAAATTTTAATCCCAATCAAATACCAAAAACCATATTGAAACAAATAACAAGGGATGGAAATTTAGATGGTCGAATAGTTTTAAGTATTCATCAAATTAAAAATATAGCCAAGCTATTATCTAAAAGAGATATTAATACATTTTACAAACATTTTGACGTAAATATATTACTTGGACATCAAAAACTAGATTCCGTAGCCTTAGAAATAGAAAACTCTGAATTTAATTACTCTTTGAATAATGAGTTCAAAGGATTTTCTATGACAAATTATCCTAAAGAATTTTCATTAAAAGCTGAAAAAAATAACTTTTTCCAATTTTTTATAGACTTTGAAAAAATGATTGCTCAAAACCACGATGAGTGGGCTTGGAACGGATTCAAGACAATAATGAAAAAAATGAATTTCAAGAAGTTAGACTTTATTTGCTCAAAAAAAAATAAGACAGAATTTGAAATAAAAGGAAGATTAACATCCTTAGACTCTTCAAAAAATATTGTACTAAACCCCTTTATTTATTGAAATTCTTATATTTAAGAAAAGTTGTATAAATGGAGATTAAAAACTATGTTTTAGGAGAATGGATTTCTGGTGAGGGAACAGAAATTGACCATATCCATGCAATAACTGGAAAAATTATAAGTACAACTTCTAGTAAAGGTTTAGACTTTAGTTCCATTTTAGAATATGGCAGAAAAAAAGGAAGTTCTTCTTTAAGAAAAATGACTTTTCAACAAAGAGGTGAAATGCTAAAATCATTGGCACTTCATCTAAATAAAAGAAAAGAAATATTTTACACTCTTAGCAAAGCCACTGGAGCAACAAGAATAGATTCTTGGATAGATATTGATGGAGGAATCGGTAATTTATTTGCCAATGCATCTTTAAGAAGACAATTCCCAGACCTTCCATATTACATAGACGGACAAATGGCAAATCTTTCCAAAAACGGAACATTTATTGGACATCATATTATGGTTCCAAAAAGAGGTGTTGCTGTTCATATTAATGCTTTCAATTTTCCTATTTGGGGAATGTTAGAAAAAATTGCTGTTAATCTTATGGCAGGTGTTGCAGCAGTTGTAAAACCCTCTGAGTATACTTCTTATTTGACAGAGCTAATGGTAAAAGAAATTATAGATTCTAAAATATTGCCAGAAGGTAGTCTCCAACTAATTCCTGGAACTGGAAAAGGGATTCTAGACCATGTTGGACACAACGATATAGTCACATTTACAGGTTCTGCAACTACCGGAAAAATTTTAAAATCTCATCCTAACATACTAGAAAACTCGGTGCCATTCAATATGGAAGCTGATTCGCTTAACGCATGTGTTTTAGGAGAAGATGTAGATGAAAATTCAGATGAGTTTGATATTTTCATTAAAGAAATATATAGAGAGATGACTGCTAAAACAGGTCAAAAATGTACTGCAGTTAGAAGAATTTTAGTGCCAGAAAATAAAATTGATCAAGTTCAAAAAGCTTTAATAACAAAACTTGAAAAAACTATTATTGGTAATCCAGAAAACAAAGATGTTAGAATGGGAGCTTTGGCTTCTAAAATTCAAGTGGAAAGAGTTAAAGAAAATGTAGAATTACTTATGGAAAGTCAAGAAAAAGTTTTTGACAACTCTTCAAATTTAAATCTTGTAGACGCTTCAGAAGAAAAAGGTGCTTTTTTCTCTCCAGTTCTATTTAGAAACGACGAGCCATTTTTTAAAGATGCAGTGCATAATATTGAAGCTTTCGGTCCGGTATCTACTTTAATACCTTATAAAAATATGGAGGAAGCTGTAGAATTGGTAGAAATGGGGAAAGGGTCTTTGGTAACTTCTTTTGTTTCCAATGACGACCAAAAATCCAAAGAATTTGTAGTAGAAACTGCACATACCAATGGAAGAATATTGGTATTAAATTCTAGATGTTCTAAAGAAAGTACTGGTCATGGATCTCCAATGCCACTTCTTGCTCATGGAGGCCCTGGAAGAGCTGGAGGCGGAGAAGAAATGGGTGGAATCAGAGGAATAAAACATTATTTGCAAAGAACTGCTATTCAAGGCCACCCTGAAACAATAACCAAAATCACAGAACAGTTTCAAATTGGAGGAAACCAACCTGAATCAAATCCACATGTATTTCGAAAGCATTTTGAAGAACTGAATGTCGGGGATACAGTATTTACTCACAAACATACCGTTACTACTGCAGACATAGTTAATTTTGCCAATGTAAGTGGAGATAATTTTTATGCTCATATGGACGAAACATCTTTGGATGGGACCATTTTTGAAGAAAGAGTAGCTCATGGTTATTTTTTACTATCCAAAGCCGCAGGACTTTTTGTAGATCCTGCTAAAGGACCTGTACTATTAAATTATGGAATTGATGAATGTAGATTTACTAAACCAGTATATGTTGGTGCTACTATTGGGGTAAGATTTACTGTAAAAGAAAAAATTGACCAGAAGAAAAAAGACGAAGAAGATATAGCAAAAGGGATAGTTAAATTTCTTGTTGATATTTACGATGAAACTAATGAGACGGTTGGAATAGCTACTATTTTAACAATGGTGAAAAAAATAAATCAAACTAAATGAAGAGTTTAAAGGTTTTCAATTTTATAGTTGTACTTGTTTTTAGTGGATTATTGCTTCATGGCCAGCAAGTTGTAACAAGAGCTTCTACTAAAATAGAGCTTATAAAGCGACGAATTAAGAAATCTAAAAACGATACTGCTAAAATAAAATTATTGCAGCAATGGAGTGATTTAGTATTTATTACAGATCCGCAAAAAGATTTAGAACTACAAGAAGAGGTAATTAATATCTGTACTGAACATTTAAAAAAAGAAAAAATTCCATATCTGCAGCAGTGGTTCAAGGAGCAAGAGTCTATGGCTTTAGATAAAACTGCAACTTCCTATTATTACGATGGTAAAGACAAAAAAGCATTAAAATTTTATACAGCAAGTTGTAAAATTTTAGAGGACTTAGAAGACGAGAACTTACTCTCTATAGACAACATATATTTGCTTTCTAATACTTGTAATAAAATTGCGAGAATGTACGAGGGAAATGGAGAATTTCGAGAAGCATTGAGTTATTATCAAAAATCTATGAAACTAGATGGTGATGTGCAGGCTCAAAGAAATAAACAACAGTCTCTTCAGCACCTAAGCGACAGCATATTATTGGTCAGTACTGAAATAATGCACGATAAAGAAATTAGTTATCAAAAAGAAGTTACCAAGCAATCAGAAAAGAATTTATTTTATATCTCCTGCAGTCTTTTCGCATTCTTGATTCTTTTTGTATTGGTTCTACGTTCCTGGAGAAAAACAAAATCACAAAATAAAATCATAGAAAATCAAAAAACAGATATAGAAAATCAAAAAGCAAATCTTGAAGAGTCACATAAAGAAATTACAGATAGTATTAATTATGCAAAAAATATCCAGGATGCTTTAATGACCTCTAAGAGTTATATGGACGAAATATTGCCTGAAAATTTTGTTTTCTATTTACCAAAGGATGTAGTTTCTGGCGATTATTACTGGGCTTATAAAAATTCTAAGGAAGATATTTTTTTCTGTGTAGCCGATTGTACAGGCCATGGTGTTCCTGGAGCATTTATGAGTATGATTGGAACATCCTTACTCAACGAAAATATTATTGAAAACAACATAGAAAATCCTGCTGAAATTTTGGGTAATATGCGAACCAAAATAATTGAATCTTTAAATGACAATGTTTCTAACACCAATAACAAAGATGGGATGGATATGTCTCTTTGTAAATTAAATTTTAAGAAAAAAACTCTAGAATTTGCAGGGGCAAATAATCCACTTATTCATATTTCAAATGATCAGCTAGAAAATATAAAAGGAAATAGTCAACCTGTGGGCTTATCTGTGATTGACAATAAACCTTTTACCAATCATAAGATAAAGTTGAAAAAAGGAGATATGATTTATATTTATTCTGATGGTTATCAAGATCAATTTGGTGGTCCAAAAGGAAAAAAATATATGGTCAAAAAGTATAGAACCTTCTTAAAAGAACTAAGCAAATTACCAATTGAAGAACAAGGAATAAAAATTCAGGAAGAGTTTCATTCTTGGAAAGGCAACCACGATCAAGTAGACGATATTTGTGTGATGGGATTAAGGGTTTAGCTTAACCATTAAGAGCAACCACTTCATTAATTTCAGGTATATGAGATTTTAATAAATTCTCCACTCCACCTTTCAAAGTTGCTGTGCTAGATGGACAACCGCTACAAGAACCCTTTAGAACAACCGTTACTTGTCCATTATCTTCATTATAAGACTGAAAATGAATTGCGCCTCCATCCTGCTCTACAGCTGGTTGAATATATTCATTTATTAAATCCACTATTTTCTGATCCATTTCAGTATTAATTACTGGTGAGATATTGGTAGTTTTTGTTTGAGATTCTGAAACAACCTCAATTTTGGATTGTTCTGGAATCTTTTGAACAGCATCTTCGTTTTCCATCAACCACTCTCTTATAAAATCTCTCATTTCCAAACTAACATCACTCCACTCTATCATATCGTTCTTAGTAACTGTTACAAAGTTTTGAGCAATAAAAATTTTGGTTACAAATGGAAAATTGAATAAAGCATCTGCAAGAGTAGAATACCCTTTTGAATCAGATGGAGAGAGAAACTCTACAATTTCTCCCGAACTAATAAGCATGTGGTCTGCAACAAACTTCATAGTCTTGGGATTAGGTGTCATTTCTGCATAAATAGTAACTGGTCTGCTCATTTTTTATAATTTACAACTAAATTAATCAATCCTAAGCGATATGAAACCACTCATTAAAGAAATTAATGGTAAAAATCCACAATTTGGAAGAGATTGTTACCTATCCGAAAATGCTACAATTATTGGAGATGTCATTTGTGGAGACCGTTGCAGTTTTTGGTTTAACTCTGTTACAAGAGGCGATGTTCACTTTATAAAAATGGGAAATGAAGTAAACGTTCAAGACGGAGCAATTATTCACTGCACCTATAAAAAGAGTCCAACTACCATTGGCAATCAAGTAACTATTGGCCACAATGCTATTGTTCATGGGTGTACTATTAAAGACCGAGTACTAATTGGAATGGGAGCTATTGTACTAGATAATTGTATTATTGAAAGTGATAGTATTATTGCAGCTGGAGCTGTAGTTACTATGGGAACCCATGTAAAATCTGGAGAAATATATGCTGGTGTTCCAGCAAAAAAAGTGAAAGAGGGGGACTTTAAAAAACAACTTTTAGACTTGGCCAATAAGTATGTGGAATATTCTAAGTGGTATAAAGATTAAATAATTTGAACGGTTTTAGAACTATAATTTGAATTGTAGAATAAATTTAAATGGTCGTCAAACTTTTCACTTTCTTCTGTTGTAAATATCTCTATATTTCCAGACTTGGATATTTTACCATCAATGATTAAATGTCTTTTAAAATATTCTATAAGCTTATCTGCAACCAAATCTCCTTGGTCAAATAATTTTACTTCTTTAGGCAAGAACTTCTCTATGGATTCTTTTAAAATTGGATAGTGAGTACACGCCAAAACTACTGTATCTATTCTTGGTTCTTTTTCCAATAGCTCATCTATATACTTCTTTATATAATATTGACCTCCTTCTTCTAAAAAAGTATTATTTTCCACCAAAGGAACCCACATAGGACAGCTTTGTTGAACTACCTGAACATTGGGAAACAATTTAGATATTTCAATAGGATAACTATTAGAAACTATTGTTCCTGCAGTGCCCATAATTCCAACGTAACCAGATTTAGTGAAATGCCCAACTTCTTCCGTAGTTGGTCTAATAACTCCCAATACTTTATTATTGGGATATTTATTTGGTAAAATATTTTTCTGAATATTTCTAAGTGCTTTTGCAGAAGAAGTATTACAAGCTAAAATAACAATTGGACAATTTTGGTTAAATAAATATTCAACTGCTTCGAGTGTATACTGATTAATTACTTCAAAAGATCTTGCCCCATATGGAGCTCTTGCATTATCACCTAAATAAATACAGTCGTAATTAGGAAGTAGATTTTGTATGGATTTAAGAACTGTTAAACCACCATAACCAGAGTCAAATATACCAATTGGGCCTTTCATTATAATTAAAAAAAAAGACTCTTAAAAAGAGCCTTTAAAATTAGTTGGAAGTAGATATACCAAGTTTCTTTCTAACCTTGTCACTTATATCGTCTCCACCAGCATGTAAAAGAGTAGTTAGCTCAAATATATAAGAATAGCCATCTGCTTTAGCAAGTTCTTTAACAGCGTTATTTACTTTTATCATAATTGCTTGTAAAAGCTCCTGCTCTTTTTGTTGCAATTTCTGCTCTGCTTCATAAGCTTTCTTTTCATAGTTCTGCTGTCTCTCCATTAAATCAGCTTCTTTTCTCTGTCTAGATTCTTGAGACATTTCAGCTTTTTGTTGTTCATAAGCTTGAGCAAATTCCATGATTAATTTTTGATACATTTCTAATTCTTTAGCCAAATCATTTTTATAACTTTCTAACTCTTGCCTTGCAGATTCATAATCTGGCATTTCCTGAACAATAGCCTGAGAATTAACATGACCCAATTTTTGAGCATTTACGTTAAATGCAGAGGAAATTAGTAGTGCTATTAGAATAGATTTAATTGTGTTTTTCATTTTTACTTTTTTAGTTTTCTGATTATTGCATCGCTTTTATCATACTTTGGATCTGCGTACAATATATTCGAGTTTTTACTTTTATCCAAAACATATGCGTAATTATTGTCTTTCGCTAATGACTGGATCGCCTTAAATACTTTTCTTTGAATGGGTTGGATTAATTCTTTTCTTTTTCTAAAAAGATCTCCTCCTACGCCAAATTTTTTAGTTTGAAATTTTCTTAATTCATCTTGAAGAGTAGTTATCTCTAACTCTTTTTCTATTCGGGTGTCTTCTGGGAGCAAAAGTTCGTTCTTTTTTAGTTCGTTACTTTTTTGCTCTATAATTATCATTTTTTGATCTAGCTCTTTTTGCCACTGTGCAGCCAAGTCGTCAATTTGTTTCTGTGCTTTTTGATAACCTTCCATTTGCTCTAAAATATATTCAGAGTCTACAAAAGCAAATTTTTGTCCATTACTTTTTAAGGTAAATAAAGTAACCATTAGAAATAATATGATAGATCTTAAAAACATATTTTATAATTCTCCAATATTCATGCCAATTGTAAAATGGAATTGTCCTCTATATCCCTTTGCTTGAATTTGAGAGTTATGATTTACTTCTCCTTGTGCTCCAGGATCTAGTGGATCAAAACCAAATCCGTAATCAAGACCCAATAAACCAAACATAGGTAAGAAAATTCTTACTCCAAAACCTGCAGATCTTTTAACCTGAAATGGATTGTACTTTTTATAATCGTTCCAAGAATTACCGCCTTCAAGAAAACTTAGAAGATAAACAGTTGCAGATGGATTTAAACTTACGGGATACCTAAGCTCTAAAGTATATTTACTTATCAATCTATCTCCAGTACTGGAAGAAATAGTTTGTTCGTCGTATCCTCGGAGTGCAATAATTTCTCTACCATCTAAACTAAATCCTGAAAGACCACTTCCTCCCAAATAAAATCTTTCGAAAGGTGGTGCTCCCAAATCTTTATTCCAACCGTTAAGCAAACCAAAACCTAATCTAGCATTAACTACTAATTTTTTATCTTTTGAAATAGGAGTAAACCAAGAAGAAGTGAATTTGAACTTATTATATTGTAAGAATTTATATTTTTCTTGATCTGTAAGCGTACTATGGTCTTCTATATTATTAATCCTAGAGTAGGGATAAACGCTGGATTTTAGCGACAGGGTTATGGAAGAACCACTTCTTGGATACAATGGCTGATCGATACTATTTCTAGAAATTCTCCACTGAACATACGGATTATTTACATAGCCATTTGCAAAACTAAATATACTTCCAAAATTATTTAGCTTGTAATGTTGGTAACCAGCTTCATAATAAACACTAAAATAATCATCAGGCCATTTCAATCTTTTTCCCAACCCCACTGAAACCCCAGTAATTTTAATAAATCTTCTATTTTCATTAACTACATTATTTCCTTCTGTATCCAAAGAATCAAATAAGAATTTTCTATCGTAAGACTGCATAGAATGAAAAGCAGATATGGTAAACGAGTTTGGTTTCTTTCCTCCAAGCCAAGGTTCAGTAAAAGACATATTGTAACTCTGGAAAAAATAGCCGCTAGACTGGGCACGAATGCTCAATCTTTGTCCATCTCCTGAGGGTAATGGGGACCAAGAACCTTTTTTAAATAGTTTTTTTGCTGAGAAATTATTAAAAGTAAGACCTAAAGTTCCCACTAAAGAATTATTTCCCCAACCTCCTGAAAGCTCAATTTGATCATTTGGTCTTTCTACCACTTCGTAGTCTATATCTACTGTTCCATCTGTTGGGTTAGGCATGGGATTTACACCCAACTTCTCTGGGTCAAAATATCCATTTTGAGCCAACTGTCTTTGTGTTCTAATTATTGCATCTCTAGAAAACAAATCTCCAGGATGGGTATACATATCTCGAAGAATTACATGGTCACTGGTTTTGGTATTTCCATTGACATTGACTTTTTTAATTCTAGCTTGTTTTCCTTCATAAACCTTTATCTCTAAATCTACCGAATCGTATTCAATTTTTTTCTCTACAGGCGTAACCTGAAAAAACAGATAACCATCATCCATATATAAGGAGCTAATATCATTCCCGTTAGGATTCATAAATAGTTTGGTATCTAAAGTGGCTTGATCGTACAAATCTCCTTTTTTAATTCCCAATATGGTATCTAATAGACCTGTAGAATATTTTTGGTTGCCAGACCATTCTATATTTCTAATGAAGTATTGATTACCTTCCTCAATTCTAAATATAATGTTGATGGTATTTTCATCGAAATCAACAATTGTGTCAGAAACTATTTGTGCATCTCTATGAGCAATCTGCTTATATTTTTCAATTATTTTTTCTTTGTCTTGTTCAAATAATGAATTTTGAAACATAGATCTTTTGTAGAATCGATACCATTTTTTTTCTTTGGTCTCTTTCATTAATCTCTTTAGCTTATCGCTAGAAAGTGAAGAATTTCCTTCAATAATTATTTCGTTTACTTTATATCTTACCCCTTTTTCTATATCAATTTTCATGATTTTGCTGTTGTTTACCAGCGTATCATTTTTTGTAGATATTGTAGCCTTGGCTTTTAAAAAACCTTTTCCTATAAAATAATTTCTAGAAATCTTTTTGACATTCATTTTTAGCGACTCGGAAATTATTTTGCCGCTGTAAAGGTCTAAGTCGTCTCTTAATTGGTCGGCTTCTGATTTAGATATACCCGAAAATGAATACCTAGACATTCTTGGACTTTCTTTTAGTTTTATTCTTAAAAAAAGATTGTTTCCTTGAGTTTTTTCTTTAGAAATAGATACCTGACTAAATAATCCTTGGTTCCATAAATTAGTAATGGCCTTAGAGATTTTATCACTTGGTATAGCAATTTTCTCTCCCCTAATTAGTCCAGATTTTTGAATTACCATTTCGTGATCTAAATGAACTACACCATCAATAGAGATACCAGCTAGGGTATATTCTCTTGGTGAGAGCTGGTAATTCGTATAAGATTCCTGTCCATAAATATTATTTACAGCTAAGATTATAATTAAAATAATTTTGAAATATCTATGCATTAGAATCCAGTAGTTGTTCCGATGTTTTTCCAAATCTTCTTTCTCTTTTTTGGTAATCAAAAATTGCTTTGTAAAAATTCTTCTTCTTAAAATCTGGCCATAAAATTTTTGTAAAATAAAGCTCTGTATACGCCAATTGCCACATTAGAAAATTACTTACTCTATTTTCACCGCTAGTTCTAATTAATAATTCTGGATCTGGATAATCAGATGTACTCAAATAAGAACTTATTAATTCTTCATTTATTGCACTAGAGTCTAACTCTCCTTTTACAACTTCATTGGTCATCTTTTGTACAGCAAGAGAAATTTCTCTTCGTGAGCTATAACTCAATGCCAAAATAAGCGTTATTTTTTTATTGTCTTTTGTACTTTGTTTTGCTTCTTCAAGGGCTTTTTGACAGGACTCTGGAAGAAATTCTATGTCGCCAATGGTGGCTAATTTAACTCCTTTACTATTAAGTTCATCTACTTCATTGTAAATAGATTGGACTAATAAATCCATCAATGCAGAAATTTCTTCTTTAGGTCTACTCCAATTTTCAGAACTAAAAGCATATAAGGTAAGATATTCAACACCAATTTCACCTGCGGCGGTCAAAGCTTCTCTTACTGAACCTACTCCATTAGTATGTCCAAAAATCCTCATCTCTCCCTTTTGCTTGGCCCACCTTCCATTACCATCCATAATGATGGCCACGTGCTTAGGAATTCTAGTACTATCTAAATTAAAATCTTTCATAAAAAATGAATTTCAAGAAGTGTTTATTTTGTTACCATTTTGGACAAACTACATCCTTAAAAAATTCATACGTTAAAATAATCCCACTTACAGCATACCAATCCTTATTACTAGCATCTCCTCTTTGCAAACCGTAACTTGAATCATTTAAGCCTTGAGGAAATCCAGATTTATCGCTCATTTGAGCTGCCTCTGGGCTAACTGCTGCCAGTTCTACTAAATCTGGGTAAAGGCCACTTACATCGTCAAAATAATCTGTGAAAGTTTTTCTCATTCCATACTCTAAACCAAATGACAAATGATGAGTAATATTCATTTTAACACCTACTCCAAAAGGAATAACTATTTGGTTTCTGGAGTATTTTTTAACAATCTCATTATTTTCATTTCTCAAAATACTTCCTTGACCTTCAGTTCCCAAAGGTTGCAATTCCACCCATTCTCCACCAGATTTCCCTTTGGGATTCATTCTCATATAATTAATTCCAGCAAAAAAATAAGGGGAGCCGAAATCGGGTTCATCTGTATGATTTTGACCAGGATGAAATTTAAAAAAATCAATCTCAATAACAGGACCAAACTCAATAACTTCAGATTTAAATTCCAGGTTTCGATAAATTTGACTTTCAACACCTGACTTTCCGTCGTTGGCCTTAAACTTATTATACATTAAATGAAATCTTAGAGACATTCTCTCATTAGGAAAGTCTGTTTTGTAAACTAATCCAAGACATAAATCTTGTTGGGAAAAATGACTTTTATTTAAATCACCAATGTAGTAACCGGTTCCCGAAAAAAAACCAAATTCAGATACCTGTGAAATGGAGCTTAGGCTAATTAAAAATGTTGAGAGTAAAATTAAATTTTTCATCTAGCTATAACTTACAGTGAAATTACAAAAGAAATTATAGGAAAACCCTAAAAAGAGTTAATTTCTTGAATCTTTTCCCCAAAATAACTTGTTTCTGATAGTTTTAAAGAAATTATGATCCGGCAACTCTATTAATTTAATGGAAAAATCAGCTTTGCTTATAAATATTTCTTCATTGTTTTCTATAGAGACAGACCTACTGTCCATAGTTAAAAGAAATTGACTTTCTCTAGACTCTGCTCTCAGCCTTATTACCACTTGATCACCAACAACCATCGGTCTAAGATTTAAATTATGGGGAGAAACAGGCGTAATTACGAAATTATTAGAACCAGGGGAAATAATTGGACCTCCACAAGACAAAGAATAAGCTGTTGAACCTGTGGGAGTAGAAATAATTAAACCATCGGCCCAATAAGAATTTAAAAACTCATTGTCCAAGAAAGCATCAATTTTTAACATGGAAGAAGAGTCTTTTTTATGAACCGTAATCTCGTTAAGTGCAAAATTTGAGGTTTTAATTTCAGACAAAGTTTTACTTTTTACCTGAAGTAAAGATCTCTGATCGAGTTTATAGTCTTTATTTTTAAGTGCTTTTACAGCTAAAACTATATCCTCCTGGGTAATATTTGCTAAAAACCCAAGTCTTCCAGCGTTAATTCCTAAAACTGGAATATTGCTGTCTTTAATCATTGTAACGGTATCTAGAAGTGTTCCATCACCACCAAAACTTATCAAAAGATCAATTCCATTTACTAATAAATCTTGACCATTAAAAAAATTTATATTAAATCTTTCGATTAATGAAGAATGTTCCTCTAAAGATTGGTGTATAAATAACTGAGGATTTAATTCGTCTTTTAACGTTACAATAAGCGCTTCTAAGAATTTTAAATTGTTCTCCGAAATAGACTTTCCGTATATAGCAATATTCTTCACTCTAAACTTCTAAATAATTAATTAAATGATCGTATCTATCTTTGGTTTGGTTGGCTATTTCTTCATCGCTAAATATTTCATCAATCATATAATCATATCTGGAAAAAGTTTGCAAAACAGCTCCTAAATTGGTTTGGGTAATTTTAATTGTAAGTTTTATTTGGTTTGTTCCTTCAATAAAATCGTTGTAAAAAGCAAGAATTTTAGAGTCGTTACTTTCAATTATTTGGGCTATTTCTGAAAACTGATAATCCATATTATTTAAATACAGGATTAAAGTTGCTCCATTTTGAGTAAAACTTGATTGATTACTAAATATATTTAATAAGTTTTTTCCACTTATAGACCCTTTGTAATTGTTTTGATTATCACAAACAGGAACTACACTTAGATTATAATTGGAAAGCAGTAGCATAATTTGAAATAAATGGGCATTCCCAAAAACGAACTGCTGCTTGCCAATGAAATTAATTTTGGAGATTAATTCCTTTGAATTATTGAAATCATAAATCATGTCATCAGAAATTAAACCAACAAATTCAGAGCCACTTACTACCGGCAGATGATTTACTTTAAACTCATCCATCCAGTTCAAAGCCTTTTCCAATGACTCATCAATTTTTATTGGTGGAACGTCGTTTTGTATTAAATCAATTGCCTTCATTTATTATAATTATTTGTAAAAATACAATTAAAGTAGCGATTAAGATAAATTGTCTTTTAATTTTGTGTCATGATCGCATTAAGTGTAAATATCAACAAAATTGCAACATTGAGAAATGCTAGGGGTGGAATTATACCCAATGTTATTGAGCATGCTAAAAATATTGAACTTTTTGGAGCTAATGGAATTACTGTTCACCCAAGGCCAGATGAGAGACATATAACTTATCAAGATGTTAGAGAATTGAAGAAAGTTCTTAAAGTAGAACTAAATATTGAAGGAAATCCAAAAGAAAATTCTTTTGTAGATCTTGTTCTAGAAACCAAACCTAGTCAGGTTACCTTAGTTCCTGACGAAAGTGGTCAATTAACTTCCGATCATGGCTGGGATACAATCAAAGAAAAAGACTTTTTATGTGAAATGGTTCAACTTTTTTCAAACAATCATATAAGAACCTCTTTATTTATAAATCCAGATGAAAAACATGTACAAGGAGCTAAGGAAATTGGATCAGATAGAATAGAACTTTATACAGAAAGTTATGCAAGTTCTAATGTTTTAAGCTTTGAAAAAGCTATTGAACCATTTGTGAAAGCAGCTAATAAAGCCAATGAGTTAGGAATAGAAATAAATGCGGGACATGATTTAAATCTGGAAAACTTAAAATTCTTTGCAACAAATATCCCAAACTTAAAGGAAGTCTCTATTGGTCATGCCCTAATTGCAGATGCTCTAAATTATGGAATGGAAAACACTGTTAATTTATATCTCAGAGCTCTTTTAAAATGAAACTTAATTACAAAAAAACAGGTAAGGGAAAACCCTTGCTAATACTACACGGATTATTCGGCTCATCTGACAACTGGGGAACACTTGGCAAGAAATTCGCTGAAAATAATTTGGTTTATTTAATAGACCTTAGAAACCATGGCAGATCTCCTCATAGCAAAGAGATGAGTTATGACCTTATGGCGGATGATTTGCTAGAGTTAATTGAGTACGAAAATATTAATTCTCCTATAATTCTTGGGCACTCTATGGGAGGTAAGGCAGCTTTATTATTTGCAGAAAAATATCCAAAATATCTAGATAAATTAATTGTAGCTGACATTGGAATAAAAGCATATCCCATGCATCACGATGAGATTCTAAAAGGGTTAAATAGCGTTAACTTACAAGAAATTTCAAGTAGAACTCAGGCTCAGCAGTCTATCCAAGTTCATATTGACAATTTAGGTATCCAACAATTTTTACTGAAGAACTTGTATTGGATTGAAAAAGGAAAATTAGCATGGAGAATGAATCTAAAAGAAATAGAGAAAAATATTGGAGAGATTTTAGTGAAAATCAATGTCCACAAAAACCCAACTGATACACTTTTTATTCGTGGAGAAATGTCCAATTATATATTAGAGGAAGATTTTCAAAATATTCTAGAATCTTTTCCCAATGGAGTAATCAAAACAATTCCAAAGGTCGGACATTGGTTACATGCAGAAAACCCTATAGAATTTTACAAAATTGTAAATGAATTTATAAGCCAATAAGAAGAAAGTGATTTACTGCTTATTGAGTTGCATCTCAATATCAATTTCAGAGTTTATTGTAAAACCCATTGTGTCAATTACAAATGGTATAATCCCTTTTAGAAAACAAATGTCTTGTTGAATTGATAATATTTGATAATCGGATACCAATCCAGTTGTTAAATCTGTAATTAGTAAGTTGTTATCGTCATTGGATAATTCCCAAGTTCCTTCACTAGTAATATCAATTGGAACACCAGGCAAGGTTTGTCCAAGAATATCAATTCCTTCAGTAACAAAATTTAATGAATTTGAGCAAGTATATTCTGGAAATTGAAAGTACCAATAGCCAGCATCATTTGCATCTCCGGAAATAGTTTGGCTTCCTAAAATAGGAATATCAATTTGTGTCTCGTATTGTAAATTGGTAATATTCCAATCACCATTTAATAAGTAGGAATTTGAATATATACACGAACCATTGTCGTCAGTGGCATTTGGATTGTAATTAATTGAATTTGAGTCTGTGCAACCTAGTATAATACAAGAATTATCATCCTTATCGGCCGATGGATTATAATTGGTTGCTGTTGGATCTGTACATCCATCTTTTCCGCAAGACGCTATTAAAAAACTTAAGAATAGAATGCTTGATATTTTTAAAAACCTTTTCATATAAAATTATTATTCAATTATAAATTTATGATTTATTCTGCCATTTTGCAAAAGACAATCTACGATATAAAATCCTTTAGGTAGAAAAAGTAATTCAATTTCTACATGTTTTTGATTATGAAATCTATTGTTGTAAATGATTTTTCCCGTCAAATCATAGATATTTACAGTCAAATCCTCTTTAATAGGGAAATCCAAAACTAAATTTTTGGTTGAATTCAAAAACCTTACATTGGTGTTTTTACCTTTCGAAGTTAATACAGACAAAGGGGGATTCATTGAAAACATTAAAGATACTGGTAGATGATCACTCATATAAAAAAGAGCTCTGGCTATATCTTGAGTTACTTGTAAATTATTGATACTGTTTATAGATTGATTGAAATAACTACCATCTTGACCATCTGCAATATAGGTATTGGATATATATTCGATGCCTGAGCTACCATCCATAACATCATCGGAGGTGAAAATAATATCAAATCTATCGTCCATTCCACCATATGCTCCACCAGCATAACCACCTGTTGCAGATCTTGTACTTTGAGTATGTACATTTTTATAAAAACTGTTGTTATGCCAATTTCCCATTTGGTTAATAGGGTCTATTAAATCTAAGCCTTGACCGTAAAGAATTTCTTGACAAGCTGGTTCGGTATGGTAATAAAAATTGAAATCTCCCCCAACAATCAATCTTTCAATCCTGTTATTATTTACTAAAAACTGCTTAAAGGTTTCAGCCTCTTGCCTTCTAAGTTCTTCATTAGTAGAACTACTTCCTGCTTTTAAATGAATTGAATAGATGTATATAAAGCTGGTATCGTTAAGAATACCTAACTGATTTTTATAATAAAGAACATATTCACTAATATCTCTAAGCTGGGTTGGTATTTGTTGCTGAGAATAAAGTTCAAATTTATTTTGATCATAAAATAGCAAGTTGTCTGTATCAGGACCATTAAAATATAATGCACTTTGAAAGTCGTTGCTCGATCCAGAATTTAAAACATTATTTTTAATTAAAGCTCCACCATTAAATGAGGTGAGCTCGTTAACCACAAAAATATCTGGCTGAATAAAATCTAAAATCTTTTTTAAAGTATCTACTCTGTCTTGTTGAGAAGATGGGAAATTTAACAGGTTATAATAAGTGATTTTTAAGGAATCTTGAGCAAACAAAAACGTTAGAGAAATAGCAAAAAAAAACATTAGTAAAAACTTCATGAAGCCTTCTTTACTAAGAACATATAAACCGGGAAATGATCACTATATCCTCCTAAAAAACTAGAACCACCATAAGTCCTAAAAGGGTATCCTTTGTAATTTCCACTTGGATTTTTTAAGAAGGATTTATTGTAAACTACTGACTTGTAAAAACTAAAAGAATTATACATATTATCAGTATCTATCTCCGAGGGATTCACAATTAAAGATGGTGTTAAAATAAATTGATCGAATAAATTCCACTGATCTCTGTATGCTAAGGTTCCTATTCCTTTTTTGTAATGATCGTACATGGTATTATACATTTGATTGTTTCTTAAAAGTGTAGATCCATTGGCATGTAAAAAATCTTTAATACTTGGTGAGATAGGATCGTCGTTAAAATCGCCCATTACAATTACCTTTGCTTTTTTATCTATTTGCTTAAGAGAATCTACGATAGATTTGGTCAACTTAGCAGCTTCTATACGTTTGGGTCTGCTTTTCGCCTCACCTCCCCTTCTCGATGGCCAATGAACAACAATAAAATGCATTTCTTCACCTAATAATTTCCCAGAAACTACTAATTGGTCTCTAGATCTGAACCTATCGTTACCAGGAATTTTAAACTTAACTGATTTGCTTGAAGTTACCTTGAAATGTAAGGGATCGTAAATTAATGCACAGTCAATTCCTCTAGCATCTGGCCCTTCGTGGTGCACAATTTTATAATTCTTGTCAGCAATTGAAGGTTGAGTTACTAAATCTTCTAAAACCAATCGGTTTTCAATTTCACATACGCCAATAATACTTGCCCCAAGTGGAGTTACTTCTTTACCAAGAGTGTCTATAACAAAAGCCATATTTTTTAGCTTAAGAAGATATTTAGGTGTATTGAAGTTTTTAGACCCAAAAGGAGTAAAATCCTCTTGCAAAATCTTGTTGGTATCAGGATCTACTATGGTATCAAAAAGATTTTCAAGGTTATAAAATGCTATACATTCTAAATTTAACTCAAGAGACTTTCTGTCTTGAGAATATCCCGCTTTTAGGAAAAGAAAAAATGTTAAAAAAATTAGATGGACTTTCAAGTTGAGAAATAATTTAAGTTACTTTTGACTAAAAGTAAACAACTTAATTTAATTTCTATACTTTAGGACAAATGATTCTTAATTACTTCAAATCTCGTTTTATTTTTCCTTTGTTGCTAATATTTTACTTTACAGGTTTTAAAGGCCAAACAGATTCGTCATTTGTTGTAGATACTGTTAAAAATATAATTCCCGTTTTTACTACCACGGTAGATTTACTTGACAATGAATTACAATCCCAAGACATAAGTGGTTTATTACAGTCTTCAAGAGATGTTTATGTTAATCAAGCAGGATTTAATTTCAGTGCAGCTAGATATAGATTGAGAGGTTATAGCTCTGAAAATACTCGACTTTTTATCAATGGAATCCCTGTTAACGATCCAGAAAATGGATGGACAATATGGAGCTATTGGGGAGGGCTAAATGATGTTACAAGATATCCAGAAACAAGTTTTGGAATAACTAACTCTGCTGCAAATTTTGGAAGTATTGGAGCATATTCTTATATGTCTGCACTTCCATCAGTGAAAAGAACTGGGTCTAGAGTCTCTTATGCTTCAACCAACAGGTCTTACAGAAATAGAGCAATGTATACTTACAATTCTGGTCTTAACAACAATGGCTGGGGATTTTTAATAAGTGGTTCTTCTAGATGGTCTGATGAAGGATATGTTCCAGGATCTTATTATAGTTCTGGAAGTTATTTGTTATCTATTGAAAAGAAATTTAATGAAAACCATACTTTAAACTTCATGGCTTTTGGAGCACCAACCGTACAAGGGAGACAAGGAATTGCTGTTCAAGAAACTTATGATTTAACTGGAGATCCTTTTTACAATCCTTACTGGGGCTATCAAACTCAAAGTGACGGAAGCCTTAAAAAGAGAAATGCAAGAAGTAGAGACAACCATAAACCATATATGACCTTGGGTCATTACTGGAAAGTTTCAGAAAAACTTAATATACAATCTAACTTTTATGCCATTACAGGAAAAACAAGTAATACGAATTTAAACTGGGTAGACGCAAATGATCCAAGACCAGATTATTACAAGTATTTACCAAGTTATTTTGTAAACGATCAAGGAACACTTTCTGGAAATCAAATTATTGAAAACCAAGAACAGTACGACAATATTTCTCAACAGTGGCAGCAAAACAATCCTGACTATACACAGTTGAATTGGGATTTAATGTACAATGCCAACTATAATAATTTATATACTCAAAATAATATTGGCAATATAGATTCCTCATTTACCGGAAGAAGATCAAAATACATCGTGGAAGAATACAGATTAGATCCAAGACATTATGGATTTAATACTTTTGGAAAATATGACTTCAACGAAAATAGCAGTTTAAATTTCGGGCTCAACATCAGCAATTACACAAGTAGAAACTACCGTAAGATAAATGATCTTTTAGGAGGAGATTTTTGGGTAGATATTGACCAGTTTGCTCTTAGAGATTTTAACGATCTTGCCCTTGCACAGAACGATCTTCAAAACATTAATAATATTGTTGGCAATGGAGATATTTTTGGATACAATTACGATATTCATGTAAATAAAAATGAATTATTTGGCACCTATAGCTACAATAAAAAAAGAATAGAATCCTTTATAGGTATAAATGCGTCTACTACAACATTTTGGAGAGATGGAAAAATGCAAAATGGAAGATTTCCAGAAAGTTCATTAGGAAGTTCTGAAAAACAAAATTTTTACAATTATGGTGTAAAGTTTGGCTTTCTTTATAAAATTACTGGAAGACATTTATTATCCTTCAATGGAATGTATAAAACAGAAGCTCCTTATGTTAGAAATGCCTATGTATCTCCAAGAACAAGAGACCAATTGGTTCCTAATTTAAGTTCTACAGAGATAATTTCAGCAGACCTTAACTACAACATAAGATTGCCTTTTCTAAAAGCGCGATTGACTGGTTTTTATACCCAAATAAATGACCAGACTTGGGCAAGGTCTTTTTACCATGATGAGTATAGGACTTTTGTAAATTATATGATGACCAATGTAGATCAAATTTTCATGGGAATTGAACTAGGATTTGAAAGTAATATTACCTCCACCGTGCAATTAACTGGTGCATTTACAATTGGAGATTATTTATATAATTCTAGGCCAGTTGCTACCATTACAAGAGACAATTCTCAAGAACTAATTGCTTTAGACAAAGTAGTTTACCTTCAAAATTTTAAGATTGGGGGGATGCCCCAACAAGCTACTTCTTTAGGGCTTAAATACAATGCTCCAAAATACTGGTATGCAGGAATTAATTTCAATTATTTTAGAGATATATATCTTTCACCAAATCCTGATAGAAGAACAGCAGAAGCAATTAGCGCATACGGAGCTGAGTATCCTTATAGAGATGAAATAATTGACCAAACCAGACTAAGTGATGGTAATGCTGTGAATTTATTTTGTGGAAAAAGCTGGAAAATCTATAAAAACGATAGTTATATAAGACTTGGTCTTAATGTCAATAATTTACTGGATAATACTTCTTTCAAAACTGGAGGGTTTGAACAACTTAGATACGATGCCTCCGATATTCAACGGTTCCCCAACAAATATGGCTACATGTATGGCAGAACCTATTTCCTAATGTTAAGTTATTTATTTTAAAGATGAAAAAAATTCAAAATTTACTACTAATAATATCTGTTACCTTACTGTACTTTTCATGCAACAAACAATACGATGACCCGCCTGTAAATCAAGTTCCTATAGGAGAAGTTATTTTAATAAGTGACCTTAAAGATATGTTCACTGGTTCAGTTACTTTAATTGAAAGCAACTATAGTATTTTTGGCAATGTAACTTCGGAAGAAACCAATGGTAATTTTTACAAAGAAGTTTTTATGCAAGATTTAAGTGGAGCCATCAAACTAAAATTAAAATCATCTGGTGGTCTTTACATTGGAGATAGTATAAGAATTAATATCCAGAACGTATCTATGAGTGAATATGGAGATTTAATACAATTAGAGAATATTGATGTGGATCAACAAGTAGTGAAAATTGCAACAGAAAAATTTATTGAGCCATATGAAACTACTATAAACCAACTTAGTCTTTCTGAAGACCAAAGTAGATTAGTTAAATTAAATGATGTTGAATTTACAGAACTAGGAATGACCTACGCTGATGCAGTTAATTTGAGTACAGGATCAAGAATTCTTACAGACTGTAATGGAAATACTGTTTCTGTTAGAACAAGTGGATACGCAAATTTTGCAAGCGATACTTTACCTTCTGGAAAGGGTTCTATTACTGGAATATTTACTATTTATAATTCCGAAAAACAATTTGTCATAAGAGATATTAATGAAGTACAATTAGATTCTTCTCGATGTAATGGATCTTCTGGAGGAGGAGGAGGAAGTGGCGGAGATATTTTGTATAAAGATTTTGAAGATGGATCTATGACTTCAGGAGGCTGGAAAAACTTTTGGAGTGGAACTAATCCAAATATTGGAGAGTGGGAGATTTATACCACTTTTGGGGTTAATGGACCAGTTGCAAAAGCAAGTAACTATTCAAATAGTAGCAACTATGCATGTGAGAGCTGGATGGTTTCACCATTATTTGACCTAACTGTTGCCTCTGCCCCATATCTAGTTTTTGATAATGTTACTAGATATAGCGGAAACGCATTGGAACTATATATCTCCTATGACTACGATGGATCTAGTAATCCTTCACAACAAGGAACTTGGATAGATATTACCGGATATGTTCCTAACTGGGATACCGACGATTTTCAGTGGGACTTAGTATCTAGTGGAAACACAGATTTAACACCGTTTATAGCACCGTCTGTTGCCATAGCTTTTAAATATATAGGAACCAATTCTAATGGTGCAACATGGGAGGTTGACAATATTATTATAAGAGAATAATATTAATAATTCATTAAAATTTTCTTCGGATCTTTTCCTTTGAAAACCATGTCTTCTGGATTTTCTAGTACTTCTTTAACTTTTACTAAAAACCCAACACTATCTTTTCCATCTATTATTCTATGGTCATAAGAAAGAGCAACGTACATAATTGGTCTAATCTCTACTTTTCCATCTATAGCCACTGGTCTTTGAACAATATTATGCATTCCTAAAATTGCTGATTGTGGAGGATTGATAATTGGAGTACTTAACATAGAACCAAAAACACCTCCATTGGTAATAGTAAAAGTTCCACCAGTAATTTCTTCAATCGAAATTTTACCATCTCTAGCCTTAATTGCAAGTTCTTTAATTTTAGATTCTATTTCTAACAAATTCATCTCGTCTGCATTTCTTAGTACTGGAACCATCAACCCTTTTTCTGTACTAACAGCTATTCCTATATCGTTAAAATTATAGGAAATCATATGGTCACCATCTATCATAGAGTTAACAGTAGGGAATTCTTTTAAAGCAATAGTACAAGCATGGGTAAAAAAGGACATAAATCCCAAACCAACCCCATATTTCTCTTTAAAAGCGTCTTTGTATTTTGCTCTTAAATCCATAATTGGCTTCATGTCTACTTCATTAAAAGTAGTAAGCATTGCTGTTTCATTTTTTACAGTAACCAATCTTGATGCAATTTTTCTTCGTAGCATACTTAACTTACGTATCTCACTTTTCCTATTGCCTTCTTCAGGTAAAGAAGCCAATAACTGAAGAATATCTTGTTTGGTAATTCTCCCTCCTTTTCCCGAACCCTCGATGTGCTCTACTTGAATATTATTCTCTACAATTATTTTTTTAGCTGCAACACTTGGATGTCCAGATGCATAGGTTTTTTCATTTGTTGGGTTAGAACTAACTGGACCTGGTGATGGGGTTGAACTTTTTGGACTAGTCTTAGCTGGAGATTTACCACCTTCTGGTTTAGCAGCAGATGTATCAATCAAACATACGACTTGACCTACTGCTACAACGTCACCCATTTCAGCCTTTAAAGTAATAATTCCTGCTTCTTCTGCAGGTAGTTCAAGAGTAGCTTTATCAGAATCAACCTCAGCTATGGTTTGATCTTTTTCTACATAATCTCCGTCTTCAACCATCCATTCTGCAATTTCAACTTCTGTTATAGATTCTCCTGGACTAGGGACTTTCATTTCTAATACTGACATAATTTATTTTTTTAAGAATAGGACATTACTTTATTAATTATTTCTTGTTGTCTTCTTTCGAAAACTTTAGGTGAACCTGAAGCAGGACTTCCAGATTCTTCTCTTGAAAAACACACTATTTTTGAATATTCCCATTTTCTGAGAATATAAGACCAAGGACCCATATTTAATGGTTCTTCCTGAGCCCATACATACTTACAATCCTTTCCATATTTATTAAAAATGGATTTTAGTTGAGTTTCTGGATATGGATAGAGCTGTTCTAATCTAACAAATGCAATGTTTGCTTTATCTAGAGTTTCGTAATGCTCAACTAAATCATAATAAAATTTACCAGAGCATAAAACTACCTGATTGATTTTTGAGGGAGTTGCAAGAGAATCATCAATAACTTCTTGAAAAGAACCTGAAGACATTTCCTGAATTGAAGAAACTGCTCTATTGTATCTTAATAGTTTTTTCGGAGTAAATACTACCAATGGCTTTCTAAAAGGTCTAGCAATTTGTCTTCTTAAAAGATGGAAGTAATTTGCAGGGTTGGTACAATTGGCAACTTGAAAATTCTCTTCAGCACATAGCTGTAAAAAACGTTCTATTCTAGCCGAAGAATGCTCAGAGCCCATACCTTCATATCCGTGTGGTAAAAGCATTACTAAACCGTTAGGCGTTCCCCACTTATCCTCCGCAGCACTTAAAAACTGATCAATTATAATCTGAGCACCGTTAAAGAAATCTCCAAACTGAGCCTCCCAAATAGTTAATCCATTAGGTGTATTAAAAGCATAACCATAGTCAAATCCTAAAACAGCATATTCGGAAAGCAGGGAATTATATATTTCAAATTTTCCTTGGTGATCATTAAGAAGGTTTAAAGGAACTATCTCTTCTTCGTCGTCTTCTGTTTTCACAATAGCATGTCTGTGAGAAAACGTACCTCTTTCAACATCTTGACCAGATATTCGAATAGATTTGCCTTCATCAAGAAGTGTAGCGTATGCTAAAAGCTCACCCATTGCCCAATCAAGTTTATCAGATTCAATCATTTTTAATCGATCGTCAAAAAGCTTCACAATTTTTCTAAAATATTTTTTTCCTTCTGGTAAGGAATTCATTTTTTTGGCAAGTAAAAGCAACTTACTTTTTTCCACGCCAGTAGGTGGTGAGTTTTCAAAATCATTTCTTTTTGACTTTCTAAAATCAGTCCAAACTTCTTCAAGAAAATTAGTGATTTTGGCTTTTTCAATTTGTTTAGCATCGTCTAAACGTTCTTGAAGCATGTCGTCAAATTCTTTTTCCATTTGATTACCTTCTTCAATATTGACTACATTTTCATCCACTAATTTTTTTAGATAAATTTCTCTTGGATTGGGATGATTTGCAATTATTTTGTAAAGTTTAGGCTGGGTAAATTTTGGTTCATCGCCCTCATTATGACCATATTTTCTGTAGCACAATAAGTCAACGAAAACATCTCTTGAATATTCTTGTCTATACCTTAGCGCAATGTCGAGAGTTTGAACCACTGCTTCAATATCATCACCATTAACATGAAAGACTGGACATAGGGTAGATTTTGCAATGTCTGTACAGTAGGTACTTGACCTTGCATCTAAATAGTTGGTAGTAAATCCAACTTGATTATTGATTACTATATGTAGACTTCCTCCGGTTCTATAACCCTTGAGTTGTGCCATCTGAACCACTTCATATACAACGCCTTGACCAGCTATTGCTGCATCACCATGAATTAAAATCGGTAAAATTTTCTTCTCGTCTCCGCCTAATTCGTGGTCAATTTTAGATCTTGTAATCCCTTCAACTACAGGGTCGACTGCTTCTAAATGTGATGGATTTGGTGACAAAGTTATTTTCACATTATTACCACTATCTGTCATCACTTCAGAAGTTATACCTAGGTGATACTTAACATCTCCATCAAAAAGAACTTCTTCATCGTATTCTTTCCCCTCAAATTCACTAAATATCTTGTCATAAGTTTTATTAAAAATATTTGCCAAAACATTTAATCTTCCTCTATGAGCCATTCCTACAACAAATTCTTTTAACCCTAAGTTGGAACCATTTTCAATTAAAACATCCAAGGCGGGAATTAAAGACTCTGCGCCTTCAATTGAAAATCTTTTTTGGCCAACAAACTTTTTTTGAAGAAATTGCTCAAATACTGTAGCTTGATTTAATTTATGTAAAATATGTTTTTTTTGATCTTTAGAAAACTGTGGTCTATTTTTAAGTTCTATATTTTTTCTTATCCATTCTACTCTTTCTGGATGCCTGATATATTGGTACTCAATTCCAATTGATTCGCAATAAGTAGCTTCTAAATGAATAATTATGTCATTCAATGAACAAGGCTCTAAGCCAACTTGTTCACTAGCCTGAAAAACAGTCAATAAATCTTCTTGATCTAAACCAAAGTTTTTTATTTCTAAAGTTGGATGGTATTTTCTTCTCTCTCTAACGGGATTTGTTTTGGTGAAAAGATGACCTCTCGAACGGTAGGCATTGATTAAATTAATAACCCTAAACTCTTTTAAAACATTGGTTGGTATTTCATCGACTTCTTGGTAATTAAATTTAGAAAACTCGTAGCCATCAAAAAAACTCCTCCAACTTGGCTCAACTAATCTTTTGTCCACTAAATATCTTTGATGCAACTCATCTATATAGTCTATATCTATACTGTTTAAAAAAGAAAATCTATCTAATGCCATTATACTAACAAATATGCAAAATAATTAATTGTTATAACAGTTGGAAAGAAGATTCTTTCAGGACTTTTTAAATAAAAATTATACTTAAAAAAAATTTACCATTATTCTTTTAAATTTTTAAGATTTGATACTAAACAATGCCTTCGATGTTAATTCTTAAATGTAATTTCGTAGTATGAAAATTTTAATAACTGGAGGTTCTGGGTTACTTGGTTCTGCACTCACAAAAAAATTATTACTAAATAATATTGAAGTGGTTCATCTTACTAGAAATAAAAGTTCAAAAAATGATGTAAAAAATTATCTGTGGAACTGGGAAAAGAACGAAATTGATGAAAACTGTTTTATTGGAGTTACACATATTGTACACCTTGCAGGTGCAGGAATTGCGGAAAAAGCATGGACACAAAAAAGAAAAGAACATATCGTTAAAAGTAGAGTTCTCACTACACGCCTTATGTATTCAAAAATAACCGAACTAAACTTACCAATATCTGCATTTATTGCTGCTTCTGCGGTTGGAATATATGGTGCGCAAAAAAGTGAAAAAGTTTACGATGAAGAAGACGAGCCATTTGAAGATTTCATGGGAAACTGCTGTAAGCAATGGGAAAGTTCAGTAAACAAATTTGAAACAATATCTAGAGTTGTCAAACTAAGATTAGGCGTAATCATGGACAAAAACCATGGTGCTTTACCCAGGATAGCAAATATGGTTAAAAATGGATTAGGATCTCCATTAGGGGATGGGCAACAATATATGCCGTGGATTCATATAGAAGATGCTGTTAGTATATTCTTCAGTTCTATTAAAAATGAAAAAATTTCTGGAACTTTTAATGCAGTTTCTAGTGACTACATAACCAATTCAGAATTGACTAAAAAAATTGGTGAAGTTTTTAATAAAAAAATATGGCTTCCTAATGTGCCAAGTTTTGTACTTAAATTTCTATATGGAGAAATGTCAGATACCATATTGAAAGGGGTTAAAGTTTCTAATAAAAAATTAAAAGAAATAGAGCTGAAATTAAAATATGAGAAAATAGAGGACGCTCTTTCAGAAATTTATTCTTAAAACTTTCTATTCATTAAATGAACTGAAAAATTTTCTACAATTTTCTTTTTTTCTTCCGGTAAAGATAAGTTTTGTAGAGAAATCATAGACCTATTATAAAAATCATTTTTTGATTCTTGAGCTACTTTCAAAACATCATATTTAAGGTAAAAATCTTTTACTTTTGATACTTTTTGATCCTTACTAAGTTGTTTGTCGTCAATAATATCGTTAACCATAATTTGATCTTCTTCGGATGCTTTACTTAAAAAGTCTATGAATAAAATTGTTTTCTTTTTTTCAATAATATCCCCACCAACTTGTTTCCCAAAATTATCTTCTTTTGGAAATACGTCTAATATATCATCATCAATTTGAAAAGAAGTACCGAGATTAAATCCAAAATCGTAAAGTAATTGCGCATCTTTTATGGAAGCCCCTCCAATTAATGCTCCCATTTTTAAAGAACATGCAACCAAAACTGCAGTTTTAAGCTGAATCATGTTTATATATTCGCTAATTGAGATTATTTCTAGATTCTCAAATTCCATATCTAAGGACTGCCCCTCACATACTTCTACAGCAGTTTGTTGGAAAATTTGATGCAAAGTTGGGGATTGAGAAGAAGAGTCTGATAAAAGCTGGTTTACAATTGCATACAACAAGTCTCCAGAGAGAATTGCGATATTTTCATCCCACTTTTTATGCACAGCAGGCAAGTTTCTCCTAATTGGTGCTTGGTCCATAATATCGTCATGAATCAGAGTGAAATTATGAAAAAGCTCAATTGCAATTGCTTCATTAATAGCTAAAAGAGGTTGATTGGAGAATAAATCTGCAGCCATTAAAGTAAGGGAAGATCTAAACCGTTTTCCGCCGTTACTAATAATATACTTTATAGGGTCATAAATTGAAAGTGATGGTAATTTATCGCTAAATAATCTTAACTCTTTGTCAATAATTTCTTTGTACTCAATTAGCATAATAATTTATCAATCGATTAAACTCATCAAATAATTTCCATAACCACTTTTTAAAAGAGGAATAGCGAGTTCTTTTAGCTTTGCGTCGTTAATGAAGCCATTGGAATATGCAACTGCTTCAATACAACCCACTCCAAAACCCTGTCTTTCTTCAATAGTTTGAACAAAATTGGAAGCCTGTATAAGGGAAGTAAAAGTTCCTGTATCCAACCAAGCAATTCCTCTTGGAAGAGTTTTAACTTGTAGTTTTCCTGATTTTAGATACTCCTGATTTACATCTGTAATTTCATATTCCCCTCTAGCACTAGGTTTTAAGTTTTCAGCAATTTTAATGACCTCATTATCGTAAAAATACAGGCCTGGTACTGCATAATTAGATTTTGGATTTTCTGGCTTTTCCTCAATAGAAATTGCTTTTCCTTGATTGTCAAATTCAACTACTCCATACCTTTCTGGATCATGTACTCTGTAAGCAAATATTAATCCACCATCAGGATCATTAGAACTTTCTAATTTTTCTCCCATGCCACCGCCAAAAAATATATTATCTCCAAGAATTAGAGCAACATTATCGTTTCCAATAAACTGTTTGCCAATTACAAATGCTTGGGCTAAACCGTTGGGTTCGTCTTGAATTTGATATTCAAATCTGCAACCTAATTTAGAACCATCCCCTAAAAGATGTTTAAATAGCGGTTGATCATTTGGGGTCGTAATAAATAGTATTTCTCTAATTCCAGCATGCATTAATGTGGAAAGAGGGTAATAAATCATAGGCTTGTTGTAAACAGGCATTAATTGTTTGCTAACTGCTAATGTAAGTGGGTGAAGTCTTGTTCCTGAACCACCTGCTAAAATAATTCCTTTCATTGGTTATAATTTATCTAATTCTATATCGGAATCATCGTAAAAATAATCCTCCGAATTTTTAAAGTTTTTACTTAAAACTATTTTCTCTAAAGATAAGAGCAAAGAAGGCAATAAAATTAAATTGGTAAGCATAGCAACAAATAAGGTTAAGGAAACTAAAACGCCCAAAGCTTGAGTACCTCCAAATTCAGAAGCAGTGAAAATTGAAAATCCAAAAAACAAAATTATTGAAGTATAAATCATACTAACACCTGTTTCTTTTATTGAAATTTCAACAGCATCAGAAATAGTTTTTGATTTCAACTCTTGACGATATTTTGCCAAAAAGTGAATAGTATCATCTATAGATATTCCAAAAGCAATACTAAAAACTAAAATTGTAGAGGGCTTAATACTAATGCCAAAATAACCCATTAAGGCAGAAGTAAAAATTAAAGGCAATAAATTTGGAAGTAATGAAACCAAGACCATTTTAAGAGATTTGAAAAGTAGGGCCATGATTATTGCAATTACCATAATTGCCAGAAGTAAACTAATCATTAAATTCTTAACCATATATGTAGTTCCTTTGGTAAATAAAACACCAGAACCAGTAATGTCAGACTTTACTTTTAAGGACCCTACTGATTGTTTAACAGCGTCACTAAATTGTTGTTTTCCATATAGTTTTTCAATTGCAGAATTTCTTTTGGGAAATTCATTATTTAAAGCCAAATCTCCATTGGTCAAAATTTGTTTTACCCTGTATCTTATAATTTGATTGGAGGAATAAAATTTATCTACTGTACCTTCTTTCACAGCTTTATGATAAAGCAATTGTTCTGGGTTTATTATGCTATCAATTCTGTAATTTATTCTTTCGATCAAGCTATCCATTGCTGCAGTACCAATATCTGCAATTTGTAAAGTAATTCTTGTTGTTAAATGGGTAGAGTCTAGAAAACTTCCAACAAACCCATTGCTGTTATCGGTTTTGGAATTAATAAAACTATTTTTAAAATACTTTGATTTAATAATTCGAGAAAAATATTTTTGGTCTTTTGATTTACTAAAATTTAGATCGTATTTAGATTTCTTTCCATTGGAATAAGACTGAGAAATAAACTTCATAGCATCCACTATAGATAAAGACTTAGAAAGATATTTTTCGGATTTTAAGGACTCCTGTAGTTTTTGAATTTTAGCAATATTTGAAAAACTTTTATAAATAGTATCCCTGTAGGTAAGCACTATTTCAAAAGGCAGAACTCCGTTAAGTTCTTCCTCGAAGAACTTCAAATCTTTTACTATTTGTCCTTTTTTTGGAAAATCATCTGTGAAATTGCCCGTAACATGCATTAAACTTACTCCGTAAGCTCCAAAAAATAACAATATAATTGTAGATATGTATACCTGCTTTCTGTAGCTTTTTGAAAAAATGACTAACGTATTTACAAAACTAAAAATCCATTTCCTATCCAAATGTTTGGTGTGTTTTTCTTTAGGAGGAGGTAAAAAACTATATATAATTGGAACAAGACATATGCTTATTATAAACATGCAGAGAATATTTATAAATGAAACCAATCCAAATTCAATCATTATTGAAGAGTTTGTGAAAACAAATGTTCCAAAACCTAAAGCAGTGGTTGCATTGGTTAAAAAGGTTGCATTTCCTACTTTCTGAATGATTTTATCTAAAGCAGAGAGTTTATCACCATGATTTTTGAACTCTTGTTGGTATTTATTAATTAAATAAATACAATTAGGGATGCCAATTACAATTATTAATGGTGGAATCAAAGCCATAAGAGATGTTAACTCATAGCCAAATACCCCTATAACTCCCATAGACCAGACAACACCTACTAAGACAACAATCATAGAAATAACAACTACTTTGAAGGACTTAAAAAAGACAAAAAGTAATAACGAGGTGACTAATAAAGCTAATAAGACAAATATTTTTAACTCTGATTTAATTATTGTCATAACATAAGACCGTATATATGGAAGACCAGAAAATCTCCAGTTTTCAAATAAATGATCATAGGACATTGCAATTTCATTGATTTCACTAATTAGAGTACCACGAGATTTAGAATTAAAAACCTCTTTATTTAAGAACAACATCATTAAGTGGAGATCACTAGAGTTTTTATAAACAATATTCTCATAGAAACTAAGGTTGCTAATAACGTTGGAAATACTATCAATCTTTTCTTGATCTAAAGGGTAATTGTCAATTATCTGAACTAGATTAAATTTACCTTCCTTCTTGTTTTTAATAATATTGTAAAGATGACCCTCAGAGAAAATAGAGTCTATTGCATTTTTGTAGTAGCTGGTATCTTTTTCTTTTACTAAAACTTTAACATTTCTAATGCTATCGGCCATTTCCAACCAAGCATTAAATTTTTTTTGAGAGTAAAAATCAGGTTCTGTTGTTGCAATGACCAACATCAACCCATCTTGACCAAAATTAGATTTAAAGTTCTGGTAAGCAATAAAAGTAGAATCGTTGTCCGGAAGAAGTCTATTTAGCTGGTACTGTAACTTAATTTTAGTAGCAAAAAAACCAAAAAAGATAGTTAGAACTAAAATCAGAAAAACAATTAAAATTCTATTATTAAGAATAATTTTAGAAATATTCTTCCACATTTTAAACTAAATTACAATAATCATACGCTAAGTTATCAATTAATAGAGAAATTAAAGACTAATAGAATAAAGGATTTTACTAATTTTAGAAAAAGCAAATGCATAAATCTGAATTAATAGCCTTAATAAAGTTTTTTTCTGTTAAAAAAGCAGTAAATGTAATTAGGCTTTACCTAAGTTTTATCGTTTCAAGGTTTTTTAAAAAATCTTTCATTTCAGGACTTCCATTTGCATTAAGTATAGAACCAACCACTTCTTGTAATTTAGGTTGTCCAGAATGTCCAAGTGGGCTAAAACAATTCACAAGAAAAACAGGAAATCTTTCCATTGCTTTAAATAAAAAAATAATTGATGAGCTAAAAGGAAGACTAACATATATAAATTACTATTTCCAAGGAGAGCCTTACATAAACAAAAACTTTTTTGATTTTGTACAATACGCTAATTCAAAAAAAATATTTTGTTCTACTTCTACAAATGGTCATTTTCTAAATGATGAAAATTGTGTAAAAACAATTGAATCTGGCCTAAAAAGATTAATCATTTCAATTGATGGAAATAGCCAAGAGACCTATGAAATATATCGTAAAAAAGGGAAATATGAAAGAGTAATAGAGGGGACAAAAAACATTATAAAATGGAAAAAGGAATTAAATAGTCAATATCCTCATGTAATCTTTCAATTTTTAGTGGTTAAAACCAATGAGCATTTAATTGAGGAGATGAAAACATTGGCAGCAGATCTCGGAGTAGACGAACTTCGATTAAAAACTGCTCAGTTCTACAATTTTGAAAACGGAAATGAATTGATTCCAGATAATGAAAAATATTCTAGATATAGGAAAACAAAGGATGGAAATTACATTCTTAAAAATAAATTTTCTAATCATTGCTGGCGAATGTGGAGCAGTGCTGTTGTAACTTCTAAAGGTGGAATTGTACCTTGTTGTTTTGATAAAGACGCAGTAAATACCCTAGGGGATTTGGAAAAGGAAAATTTTGAAAAAGTTTGGCTAAGCAAAAAGTACAATGATTTTAGAAAACAAATATTTTCGGATAGAAAAGAGATTGAAATTTGTCAGAATTGTTCTGAAGGGTCGAAAGTATGGGCATAAAAAAAGCCCTAAAAAGGGCTTTAAATAATTCTAAAAGAATTTTTAATGATCGTGACCATCGTGCTCTTCCTCTGCAGGAGCTTCTTCAGCAGCTTCTTCCATTGTAGAATCAGCAGCAGCTTCTTCCATTGTAGAATCAGCAACTGGAGCAACTTCTTCAACTGGAGCAACTTCTTCAACTGGAGCAGCTTCTTCAACTGGTTCAGCAGCAGGAGCTTCTTCTGTTGCAGCACCACATGATATCATCAATGCGGTAACAGGTAAAATCCAAAACTTTTTCATAATAATTGATTTAAATATTTATAATTTGCAAATTAATTCGTGTAAAACTCTAGATATTTTTGATAAAATCCTAATTATCAATGATAAAAGTACAATAAGATTTTAGACTTTCATGATGTCTACTTCTTTGACAGCTACTAAATCGTCAACTTTTTTTGTAAAAGTATCTGTTAATTTTTGGATAAATTCTTCAGAATCTTTGACTTCATCTTCACTAAGACCTTCTTCTTTCAAACTTTTGATCATATCGTTAGCATCTTTTCTTTGAGATCTAATACTAACTTTTGCATTCTCACCTTCTGATTTGGCTGTTTTAACAAGATCTTTTCTTCTTTCTTCGGTCAAAACGGGAACTGAAATAATAATAACTTCTCCATTATTCTGGGGGTTTAATCCTAGATTGGCATTAATTACAGCTTTAGTAATTTCATCTAACATAGGTTTTTCCCATGGTTGGATAGTTAATGTTCTAGAATCTAAAGTGCTTACATTTCCAATTTGAGCTAATGGGGTGGGTGAACCATAATAATCAACTTTAACGGTGTCTAGCATTGAAGGGTTTGCTCTTCCAGCTCTAATTTTACTTAATTCTACGGAAAGATGAGAAACACACTTATTCATTGCTAACTCAGCCTCATCTAAGATAATATCAACTTCTTCCATTTAAGATTTATATTGTTACTAATGTTCCAATCTTGTCACCTAATATAACTTTTTTTAAATTACCAGGATTATTCATATCAAAAACAACAACAGGTATTTCATTTTCTTTGCAAAGAGTAAATGCAGTCATATCCATAATTTTCAATTGTTTGTCATAAGCTTGGTCAAAAGTTAGAGTATCAAACTTTAGTGCATTACTATTTTTTTCTGGATCAGAATCGTATACTCCGTCCACTCTTGTTCCTTTAAGGATTACGTCTGAATCAATTTCTACAGCTCTAAGAGATGCAGCGGAATCTGTTGTGAAAAATGGGTTTCCAGTTCCAGCACCAAAGATTACAATTCTTCCTTTTTCCAAGTGTCTTACAGCCTTTCTTTTAATATATGGTTCTGCAATTTGCTTCATCTCAATAGCAGATTGAAGTCTGGTAATTAACCCTATTGACTCCAAAGCAGATTGAAGAGCCATGCTATTAATCATGGTCGCTAGCATTCCCATATAGTCTCCTTGGGTTCTATCCATGCCCCCCTTTTCAGCTTGAACACCCCTAAATATATTTCCACCGCCAATAACAATACCAATTTCCACATTCATTTCAGAAATCTCTTGAATATCTTTGGCATATTGCATTAACCTTTTATTATCGATACCAAATTGCTTTTCTCCCATAAGGGCTTCTCCGCTTAGTTTCAGTAAAATTCTTTTATACTTCATAGTTTTTTAAAATTAGCTCAAAAAAAAGAGAGCTAAAAGCTCTCTAAATATAAATAACAAAATTAAATTGATAGTGAATATCTCTTAAAACTTGTGACCATTAAGTCCGGATCGCTTTCTTTAAGAAATTGACCAACTGATTTTTTATTGTCTCTAATAAATGCTTGGTTTACTAGTGTAGTCTCTTTAAAAAATTTATTTAATCTTCCTTTAGCAATTTTTTCAGCCATTTCAAGAGGTTTTCCTTCTTGGATAGCGAGTTCTTTACCAACTTCAATTTCTCTATCAATAACGTCTTGACTCACAGAATCCTGATCTAGTGCTATAGGATTCATAGCAGCTACTTGCATGGCAACTTGCTTTCCAATATCCTCTGCGTCCATTGTAAGACCTACTAATGAAGCAATTTGGTTTCCTGGGTGATTGTATGCCACTACTTTCTCTGAAACTATTTTATCAAAGAAAGAAATTTCAATTTTTTCTCCGATTACACCACTTTGCTCTGTAATTTTATCTGAAATGGATAATCCAGAATCTTGATAGTTTAATTTCAAAAAATCTTCTAAAGAATCAGAATTTGACTCCAATGCTAATTCAATAAAATAATTAGCTAATTTACTAAAATCATCATTTTTAGCCACAAAATCTGTTTCGCAATTTAAACAGATTAAATAACCAATATTGTTATTAGATTTTGCAATAACTAGTCCCTCTTTAGCATCTCTATCTCCTCTTTTAGCGGCTATTTTTTGACCTTTTTTCCTTAGAAAGTCAATAGCATCTTCCATGTTTCCGTTGGATTCAGTCAAGGCTTTTTTGCAATCCATCATTCCAGCACCTGTCTTTTTTCTTAGCTCATTTACATCTTTAGCTGTGATACTCATTTAATTAAATTTAAGATTTAACTTCTTTTTTTTCTTTGTTATCTTCTTCGCTTAATTTTTCTTCTTCTTTAACTTCTACTTTTGCAGCTTCTTTTGCAGCTTTTTCTTCTGCAATTTTATCTTTGGCTTGTTTTCTCTCACCTAAACCATCTTTAATAGAATCGCATAATGTAGTTATAACCAAGTCTATAGATTTTGTTGCATCGTCGTTGGAGGGAATAATAAAGTCAACGCCTTCAGGGCTAGAGTTGGTGTCCACCATGGCAAATATTGGAATATTTAAATTCTTGGCCTCTGCAACCGCAATGTGTTCTTTTTTAACATCTACAATAAAAATTGCTGCTGGTAGTCTATTCATTTCAGAAATACTTCCAAAAATTTTATCAATTTTATCTCTTTGTCTTGTAAGTTGCAGTCTCTCTCTCTTGGACAAATGCATAGCAGTACCATCTTTCATCATCTTGTCAATAGATGTCATTTTCTTAATGGTTTTTCTAGTCGTCTTAAAATTAGTTAGCATTCCTCCTGGCCATCTTTCAGTAACATATGGCATATTTATTTCAGAGACTTTTGATGATATAATTTCTTTGGCTTGCTTTTTGGTTGCTACAAATAGAATTTTTCTTCCAGATTTAGCTATTTGATTTACAGCATTTGATGCATCTTCTAGCTTAATAAGTGTCTTGTTAAGGTCTATAATGTGAATACCTTTTTTCTCATCAAATATGTATGGAGACATACTTGGGTTCCACTTTCTTTTTAAATGTCCGAAATGCACTCCGGCATTTAACATTTGTTCAAAGGTTACTTTACTCATAATGTTTACTTTCTTTTTACTGTTATTCTAATCAGCAGAAGTATAGTAGCAAATTAATGGTCTATACAACTTAGATACTAAACTATACACCCAGGTGTATATTGTTTTAAAATTTTTATCTCTTACTAAATTGAAATTTCTTTCTAGCTTTAGGTTGACCTGGTTTCTTTCTTTCGACCATTCTTGGGTCTCTAGTCATTAATCCTTCAGCTTTTAAAAGCGGCTTGTATTCTGCATCAATCTCTACAAGAGCTCTAGAAATAGCTAATCTTATTGCTTCAACTTGACCAGTGTTACCACCACCCTTAACATTGATAGTAGCATCGTATTTGCCTTTTGTTCCGGTCAACTCAAATGGTTGAAATATTTTGTACTGCAGAACATCTGTTTTAAAATATTCTTTGTGATCTCTTTTATTTATGGTGATTTTACCTTTACCACTTTTGAGGTAAATTCTAGCAACTGAAGATTTTCTTCTTCCTAATTTATTGATTACAGACATTTAATTATTAATTAAGTTCTACTTTTTTTGGTTTTTGAGCTTCTTTATCGTGGTTTTCGCCAACGAAAACATACAGATTTCCAAATAGTTTCTTTCCAAGCCTATTTTTTGGTAACATTCCTTTAACAGCTTTTTCTACTAATCTTTCAGGAAACTTTTTCAATAATGAAGATGCATTTATCGATCTTTGTCCTCCCGGATAACCAGTGTGTCTAATGTATTCTTTATTTTCCCACTTATTTCCAGAAAGTGTGACTTTCTCAGCATTTATTACCACTACATTATCACCACAATCTACATGAGGTGTGTAATCTACTTTGTGCTTTCCTCTTATTAAACTGGCTATTTTACTAGATAGTCTTCCTAAAGGCTGACCCTCCGCATCAATTAATAACCACTCTTTACTTACAGTTTCACTGTTAGCAGATACTGTTTTATAACTTAAATGACTCACTTTGATTATCTTAATTTTGTTTATTGGGGTGCGAAGATATGATATAATTTTGATACTGACAATGGAGAGAGCAAATTTTTAAAACATCTACTTAAATGACCTTTAACTCTTTTCCTACTTTTATAAATGCATTAACTGCTTTATCTAAATGTTCTTTGGTGTGAGCTGCTGAAATTTGTGTTCGAATTCTTGCCTGGCCCTTTGCTACAACTGGATAGAAAAAACCTACTGCATAAACACCTTCTTTAAGTAACATATCTGCAAAATCCTGAGACAAGGCAGCATCATAAAGCATTATTGGAACAATAGGAGAATCACCTTGTTTAACATCAAACCCTGCGCTAATAATTTTTGTTTTGAAATACTTAGTATTTTCTTCTAATTTATCCCTTAAATGGGTGTTATTTCCAATTATTTCAAAAACCTTATTTGCTGCTCCAACAATGGATGGTGCCAAGGAATTGGAAAAAAGATACGGTCTTGATTTTTGTCTTAACATTTCAATAATTTCTTTTTTTCCAGTAGTATATCCACCCATAGCTCCTCCAAGTGCTTTTCCAAGTGTCCCAGTAATAATATCTACACGATCCATAACATTATGATATTCTGGAACTCCCCTTCCTGTTTTACCAATAAAACCAGCTGAATGACACTCGTCAGTCATCACCATTGCGTCATACTTATCGGCTAAATCGCATATTTCATTCATTTTAGCAATATCACCGTCCATTGAAAAGACACCATCTGTTACTATAATTTTGTTTCTTAAATCTTTGGATTTTATTAATTGAGCCTCTAAATCCAGCATGTCACTATGCTTGTATCTAAATCTTTGTGCTTTACAAAGTCTTACGCCATCAATAATTGATGCATGGTTTAGTTCATCTGAAATAATTGCATCTTCTGGGCCAAACAATGGTTCAAAAAGTCCACCGTTAGCATCAAAAGCTGCTGCATATAATATAGTATCTTCCGTTTGATAAAAGTCTGCAATTCTTTGCTCCAATTCTTTATGAATATCTTGAGTTCCACATATAAATCTTACAGAAGACATGCCAAAACCATGGGTTTCTAGCGCAGATTTAGCAGCTTCAACAACTTCTTCATTAGAGGATAATCCTAAGTAATTATTGGCGCACATAACAACAACCTCTCCACCATCACTAACTTTAACACTTGCACCTTGAGATGTTGTAATAACTCTTTCTTTTTTAAAAAGCCCTTTAGATTCAATATCTAAAAGCTCTTTACTTAGTTGGTTTTTGATTTTTCCGTACATAAATTAAACTAAACCTTGATCTATCATGGCATCTGCAACTTTTACAAAACCAGCAATATTCGCACCTTTTACATAATCAATATATCCATCTTCTTCTTTTCCATAAGCTACACACTGGTCGTGAATGTCCAACATTATATTGTGAAGTTTAGTATCTACTTCTTCTCTAGTCCAATTGTATCTAAGAGAATTTTGTGACATTTCTAATCCTGAAGTTGCTACTCCACCAGCGTTAGATGCTTTTCCAGGTGCAAATAATATCTTTTTGTTGGTAAATAAAGTAATTGCTTCTGGTGTAGAAGGCATATTAGCTCCCTCAACTACTGCAATACAACCATTCTCCACCAATAAATTAGCTTGCTCTTCATTAAGTTCATTTTGAGTCGCACATGGTAGAGCAACATCTACTGCAACCGACCATGGTTTTTCACCTTCGTGAAAAGTTGAATTTGGATATTTTTCAATATACTGAGATATTCTTCCTCTTTGTTTATTTTTTAAGTTCATTATCCATGCAAGCTTGTCTTTATCTATGCCGTCTGAATCGAGGATGAAACCCTTAGAATCACTCATGGTTACAACTTTAGCACCTAGCTGAATACATTTTTCACAAGCATACTGGGCAACATTTCCAGAACCTGAAATAGCAACTTTTTTATTTTTAAAATCATCGCCCTTGTTTTTTAACATCTTTTCAGCAAAATAAACTACTCCATATCCAGTTGCCTCAGGTCTTATTAGCGACCCGCCCCAATTAATTCCTTTACCAGTTAAAACTCCGGTAAATTCGTTTCTAAGTCTTTTGTATTGTCCAAACATATATCCTATTTCTCTTCCTCCAACACCAATATCTCCAGCTGGAATATCTGTATTAGGACCAATATGTCTTGATAATTCGGTCATAAACGATTGACAAAACTTCATCACCTCATTATCTGACTTTCCCTTTGGATTAAAATCTGAGCCTCCTTTACCTCCACCCATAGGAAGAGTAGTTAACGAATTTTTAAAAATTTGCTCAAACCCTAAGAATTTAAGAATAGATAAATTTACAGATGGATGGAATCTTAGGCCTCCTTTGTACGGACCTATTGCAGAATTAAACTCCACACGATATCCTCTGTTAACTTGTGGTTCTCCTGCATCGTCAATCCAGGGGACTCTAAATTGTATCACCCTCTCTGGCTCCACAATTCTTTTTAAAATTTTAGCTGTTTTATATTTTATATTTTTCTCTATAAATGGAATAACAGTTTCTGCCACTTCTTCAACTGCTTGAATGAATTCTGGCTCATTGCCATTTTTAATAATTAATTCCTCCATAAAGGAATCAATTTGTGTTTTATATTCAGACATAATTAAGTTTGTGTTTTAATATGGTTACCCCAAATGTATGCAATTTTATTTTCTGATTTTGTGGATGTTAATCAAATTATTGTATGGTTTACGTAAAACAAAGTATAATCGTCTGTTTGACTTTTTTAGATTTACAGTATGAAAAGGTCAAATTTTGACACATCTATCAAATCCCCCTCTAATGAGGACCATTTTTATTATTCTAAAGATGGATTGATTATTTTTACAGAAAAATACCATGAAAATAGAGGATATTGTTGTGAAAGTAAGTGCAAACATTGTCCCTACGGATTTTCTAAGTAATACTACATTCAATTTATTATATGTCTGAATTTAAAAACTCCATTTCCAAAGGAATCCCAGAAGTGTTACCAGATTTTAAAAAAAGATCTGAAAATATTAGCCATGCCCCAAATAGAAAAGACTCTCTAACCATCAATGAAAAAGCATTAGCTCTTAAAAATGCCTTGAGGTATTTTCCTGAAAACCTACATAGTGTTTTAGGTCCTGAATTTAAAGAAGAATTAGATAGGTATGGAAGAATCTACATGTATAGATATCAACCAGATTATGAAATTTTTGCAAGGCCTATTGACCACTATCCTGGTAAATCTGTTCAAGCTAAGTCCATCATGTTAATGATTCAGAACAACCTTGACCCTGCCGTAGCTCAACACCCACAAGAACTTATCACCTACGGAGGAAATGGCTCTGTATTTCAAAACTGGGCTCAATATCTTCTTACCATGCAATACTTATCCAATATGGAAGATGACCAAACATTGGTAATGAATAGTGGTCATCCATTAGGATTATTTCCATCCCACGAAAATGCTCCTAGAGTAGTGGTATCCAATGGAATGATGATTCCTAACTATTCAAAGCAAGACGATTGGGAAAAATTTAATGCTTTAGGAGTTACTCAGTTTGGTCAAATGACAGCAGGCTCTTATATGTATATAGGTCCTCAAGGAATTGTACATGGCACTACAATAACTTTACTTAATGCCTGCAGAAAGATAGATAACGATGGTCCTGCTGGTAAATTATTTGTCACAGCTGGACTAGGTGGAATGAGCGGAGCTCAACCCAAAGCTGGAAATATTGCCGGGGTTATTTCAGTAACTGCAGAAATAAATCCAAAAGCAAGTTTCAAAAGACATGAACAAGGATGGGTTGATGAGATAATAAGTGATTTAGACGAGCTATGTAATAGAGTTAAGGTTGCAAAAAAAAATAAGGAAGTTGTGTCAATTGCTTACGATGGAAATATTATTGACGTATGGGAGAAATTTCACTCTGAAGATATTTTTATTGATTTAGGATCAGACCAAACGTCTTTGCATAATCCTTGGGCAGGAGGGTACTATCCTACGGAAATAAGTTTTGATCAAGCAAATGATATGATGCGGAAAAACCCTGAAAAGTTTAAAGAAAAAGTCAAAGATTCACTTATTAAACACGCGGGATTTATAAAAAAACACACTGATAAAGGCACTTACTTTTTTGATTATGGAAATGCTTTTTTACTGGAAGCTTCTAGGGCTGGTGCAGATGTAATGAGTAAGGATGGAATTAACTTTAAATATCCATCCTATGTTCAAGACATAATGGGTCCAATGTGTTTTGATTATGGGTTTGGGCCTTTCAGATGGGTATGTACATCTGGAGACATTAACGACTTAATAAAAAGTGATGAAATTGCTTGTGAAGTTTTAGAGAGATTAATTAAAAGTGCTCCAGAAGAAGTTCGACAACAAATGAAAGACAATATAAAGTGGATAAAAGGAGCACAAGAAAATAACTTAGTCGTTGGCTCTAAAGCAAGAATACTATATGCTGACTCCGAGGGAAGAATTGAAATTGCCAAAGCATTTAATAATGCAATAAAGAATAAAGAAATCTCAGCACCAATAGTTTTGGGAAGAGACCATCACGATGTTTCAGGGACAGATTCTCCTTACAGAGAAACTTCAAATATTTACGATGGCTCTGCATTTACTGCAGATATGGCTATACAGAATGTAATTGGTGATTCATTTAGAGGTGCTACCTGGGTAAGTATTCACAACGGAGGAGGTGTTGGTTGGGGAGAAGTTATTAATGGAGGGTTTGGACTGACTATTGATGGTTCTCAAAACTCTGAAAAAAAGCTAGTTAACATGCTTTTTTGGGATGTTAATAATGGAATTGCTAGAAGAAATTGGGCAAGAAATAAAGAAGCTATTTTCGCAATAAAAAGAGAAATGGATAGAAATCCTAAGTTAAAAGTAACTTTACCTAATATAGCTAATCAAGATTTTATCGACGGGTTAACCAAGTAATCGTTTATTATCTGTCGTTAGTTTTTTTATTTAGTGGTTTTTTAATTCAACTAATCTTATATTTATCTCATGATTGAATTTAATGAGAAAACAGTCTGGATAACTGGCGCTTCATCAGGAATTGGCAAAGCATTGGCATTAAAAATTAGTTCCTTGAAAGCAAATATTGTACTTTCTTCAAGAAATAAAGAAGAATTAGAGAATGTTGCAAAACAATGCAAGGGCGAGGCTTATATTTTACCACTAGATTTAGAGAAACCTGAAGCTTTTGAAAAAGCAACTCAATCAGTTGTTAAGAAATATGGAAGTATTGACTTATTGATAAATAATGGTGGAATTAGCCAAAGGTCTGAAGCTAGTCAAACATCTATTGATGTCGACAGAAAACTTATGGAAATAAATTATTTTGGAACCATTGGCTTAACAAAATCAGTTCTTTCTATAATGCAAAAACAACAAAAAGGACATATTGTAACTATAAGTAGCTTGTCTGGAAAATTTGGATTTTTTCTTAGGTCTGCTTATGCTGCATCTAAATTTGCTCAATTAGGGTTTTTTGAATCTTTAAGGCTTGAAGAAGAGAAAAACAATATTGATATAAGTATGGTTTTCCCCGGCTTTGTCAATACAGATATTTCTAAAAATGCTCTTTCTGGAACTGGAGTTCAGCATGGTGTGAAAGACCAAAACCAACAAAATGGAATTAGCCCTGAAAAATGTGCACAAGATATTATTGACGGAATAATTGATAATAAACACGAAATATATACAGGAGGCAAAGAAATATGGATGGTGAAAATTAAAAGGTTTTTTCCCAGTCTATTTCATAAAATAATTAAAAAGCAATCCGGCACTTAATTCCTAATTTTTAACTCTTGTAAACTTTAATGCCTTCAGCATCCAGTTTGGAAGTGGTTGAGAAGGTTTTCTTTTTTCAACATTTAAAAAAAGACCTAATTTTTCGATAATTGGAATTTTATAAACCTCTATCAGTTCTATTAGAGTTCCATCAGGATCTTCACAATAAGTACAGTGAACTTTGGTATTTTCTCCCATACTTAAAACATCTTTCGTATCACAAGTAAACCCAAAACCTTCATTAGCGAGTTTTTCTCCTAGAGCCTGCATATTTCTTACGTCAAACCCTAAATGGACAAATCCTATATCCCCCCACAATCTATTTTCGTATATTTTATTTGGCAATCTTTTTGAAGTGTCTTGAACCAATTCAATATAACTCTTGCCCGCTAATTTTGTAAATCCTCCTCCAGATGGGTTTTTCTGAGACAATAAAACTCTTCGGTATTCATTATTTCCACCCAAAATATTGGACCAGTCCTGGAAAATCCCAGTTTTGTCTTCTATAATTTCATCGTAACCAAGCATCTTGTAAAAAGACAATGAATTCTCCATATTGGAAACACCTATTGAGCAACCAACTGTTCCACCAGTTAAATGATTGTGATTTGTGTAAAAATCATTCGCTGGAATTATTTGCCAAAGCAGTCCATTTAAATCCTTAACATAAAATGTTTCCCAGCCATATGGAGAGTCAACTACATCGGAAATTATGTTAGCATTATTTGATTTAAAAAAATCAAAAGCTTTACTGATATTTGGAGTTTTTATAAATCCGGTATAAATACCTAAATCTCCAAGCTGAAAATCTATTTTAGCATTACTTGCTTTAAAAGTTGTAGGAGAAACAACTTCCATTGCGCAACCACCCTTAATATTAAGAACCATTGCAGCTCTTTTAGAAATTACTTTGCCCTTTGTATATATAGTCATTAATGGAGCCTCTGCCTCATCATTAAATAGTGGAATATCCATTCCAAAAAATTTAATGTACCAATCCCATGCTTCTTTGTGTTCTGGTACTCCAACGCCAAGATGCTGTATGCCGTGTATTGTAAAACTCATGACTTTACTCTTTCTACGTACATACTTTTTTGAATATCCACCTTTATCATGTCTCCAGTATTAATAAATAATGGGACTTTTACTTTTGCCCCTGTGTCAATAGTAGCTGGCTTCATGGTATTGGTAGCTGTATCTCCTTTAACCCCAGGTTCTGTATAGGTTACCTCAGCTTGTAAAAACTGTGGTTGCTCTACCAAAAGCGGCAACTCTTCTTCAGCATGAAAAATAATTGTACATATTATTCCTTCCTTTAAAAATTCCGGTTTTCCAATCATATGAGATTCTAAAAATATTTGTTCAAAATTCTGAGTATGCATAAAATGATAACCATCTCCCTCTTTATATAGATACTGATAAGATCTATTTTCAATTCTAACAACTTCTATTTTATGTCCAGATGGAAAAGTATGATCCAAAACCCTTCCGTCTTCAATACCCTTCATTTTTGTTCTTACAAATGCCGGACCTTTGCCAGGTTTCACATGCTGAAACTCTATTATTTGCATTAATTTGTGGTTGTGTTTAATGCACAATCCATTTTTAATTTCTGAAGTTGATGCCATAGATAATTTTTAATTTTGTAAATATAAGAAATGTTAAAAGAGTGGTTAACTAATATTACTCCAATTAGGTTTTAATTTCATTTGACGAATCAATTCTTTTTTTACTATCTGATTTTCTGCTGTCGAAAGATTTACATCTTCTTTAAGAATTTGATCTACATCATTTTTAGACAATTGTACTATTTGACCATCTCTAGCCAAATCTGCTAATTTAAAATCTAAAACACCGCTTTGTTGAGTTCCCATAACATCACCAGGGCCTCTAATTTTTAAATCTTGCTCTGAAATCTCAAATCCATCACTAGTTCTAACCATTGTCTCTAATCTAATTTTTGCTTCTTTGGAAAGCTTATATCCACTCATTAGAACACAATAAGATTTTTCCGCTCCTCTTCCCACTCTTCCTCTAAGTTGATGCAATTGTGACAAACCAAATTTTTCTGCACTTTCTATTATCATTAGTGAAGCATTTGGAACATCTACTCCAACTTCAATTACGGTGGTGGCAACCATAATTTGTGTTTTACCACTTACAAATTGAGACATTTCATATTCTTTTGCTTCTGGTTTCATTTTTCCATGAACAATACTTACTTGGTAGTCTGGTAATGGAAATCTTCTTACGATACTCTCATAGCCATCCATTAAATCTTTATAGTCTAATTTTTCAGATTCCTCAATTAGAGGATATACTATATAAACTTGGTGACCTTTTTTAATCTCATCTTCAATAAATTGAAAGACCTTTAATCTACTAGAATCAAATCTATGAATGGTATTAATTGGTTTTCTCCCGGGCGGAAGTTCGTCAATTACAGAAACATCTAAATCGCCATAGAAAGTCATTGCTAAAGTTCTTGGAATAGGGGTAGCTGTCATTACTAAAACATGTGGAGGTTGGATATTTTTTTTCCAAAGTTTTGCTCTTTGAGCAACACCAAATCTATGTTGCTCGTCTATTACTGCAAGTCCTAAGTTTTTAAATTTTACTTTATCTTCCAAAAGAGCATGGGTACCAACAAGAACGTTCAAAGTCCCATTTTCTAAAGATTGATGAATAATTTTACGATCCGATTTCTTGACAGACCCCGTCAATAAAGAAACCTTTACCCCCAAGGGATCTAGAAATTTAACTATTGATTTGTAATGCTGGTTTGCCAATATTTCTGTTGGAGCCATTAAACAGGACTGGAATCCATTATCTATAGAAAGTAAAATTGTTAAAACTGCAACCAATGTTTTTCCGCTTCCTACATCTCCTTGCAACAATCTATTCATATGAACACCAGACCCCAAATCTTTACGAATCTCTTTTACTACTTTTTTTTGGGCATTGGTCAGCTCAAAAGGTAAATGTTTTTTGAAAAAATCGTTAAAGTTATTTCCAACGAACTTAAAGACATAACCCTTCAATTTATTTCTAGTGCTTAATTTTTGGGTAGTCATACTTAATTGAAGAAAAAATAATTCTTCATATTTTAATCTTAATATAGATTTTTGAAGTAGGTCTTTATCAATTGGGAAATGAATGTTTTCATATGCTTGATAAACATTGGGGAAATTATTTTTCTTCTCAATATTATTTGGTAAAGTTTTAGGAATAAACTTTAATACCTGAGGCAATAAATTTCTCATTAGATTTTCTATTCCTCTAGACTGAAGACCAAAAGCAGATAGTTTTTCGGTAGAGTGATAAACTGGTTGAAGACTACCAAGCTTATTCTTACTTTTTTCTTCCAATTCCATTTCGGGATGGTTGAAATTCCATGAGCCTGCGTAAGAAGTTGGCTTCCCAAAAATAACATACTGTTGGCCAAGTTTAATGGTTGGCTTAATCCATTTTACACCTTTAAACCATACTAGCTGAACAGATCCAGATGCATCAAAGGCAGAGACTAAAAGTCTTTTTTTTCTTGGTTGTCCAAGCTCTTGGACATTAGATACTTGAACTGAAATTTGAACACTTCCTTGAGGTTCTACAATATCTTTAATCAGCACTGTTTTAGACCTATCCACATATCTAAATGGAAAATGATTTAGCAAATCTCTAAATGAATATATAGACATTTCGCTTTTGAGCAGGTCAGCCCTTTTGGGCCCAACCCCCTTAAGAAATTCAATAGGAGTATTTAAAACATCTACATTCAAGGACAAACATTATTAGTTTGGTCTATGAAAATATAATAAATTAATTAAAAAACATGAAAGCCTAAATCGCTTGTTTTCCTAGCAATAGAACAGGGTTTTCTAAATAGTTTTTAAAAGAATTTAAAAAAGCAGATCCTACAGCGCCATCTACTACCCTGTGATCGCAACTTAAAGTAACTTTCATTATATTTCCAGGAACAATTTCTCCATTTTTCACCACCGGAACTTGTTGAATACCACCAATTGCTAATATGCAAGCATCAGGAGGATTAACAATAGCAGTAAATTCATCAATACCAAACATTCCAAGGTTAGAAATGGTAAATGTATTTCCTTCCCATTCTTCTGGCTGAAGCTTTTTATCTTTGGCCTTTTGAGCAAGCAATTTAACTTCCTGACCAATTTGAGTCAAAGATTTTTCATTAGTAAATCTAATTACGGGAACTAACAAACCTTCGTCAACTGCTACAGCAACACCAATATGAACATGCTCATTATATCTTATAAAATCACCATACCAAGATGCGTTAACTTTGGGGTGGTCTTTAAGAGATACTGCTGCTGCTTTAACTACCAAGTCATTGAATGAAATTTTAGACGGGTTAATAGCATTATTAATTGCCTTTCTTGCTTCAATAGAGTTGTCCATATTGATAGAAACAGTCAAGTAAAAGTGTGGCGCAGAAAACTTACTCTCTGCCAATCTTTGGGCAATAACTTTTCTCATTTGAGAAACTGGCTCATCCACAAAGGACTCTTGTCCTTGAATTGTAGCACTTCCTTGAAAATTATCAATATCTCTTTTTACAATTCTTCCATCGGTACCAGTTCCGCTAACAAATTTCAAATTTATTCCTCTTTCTTCTGCAAGTTTTTTTGCCAATGGTGAGGCTTTAGTTTCTAAAGAATTTAAAGAGTCTAATGAAGGAAAAGATTTATTAGAAGACACAGTTGGAGTAGGTACTGAAGGTGCAGCACTTACAGATGGCTGTGGTTTAACTTCTGCAGGAATAGGTTTTGGAGTTGGAGCGGGTTTAGAATCTTCTTTTTCAACAGATTCTGCTTCTGAAGCTTTTTCCTCTTTTAGTAATTTGGCTACATCTTCTCCCTTTTCACCTAAAATTGCCAGAATAGAGTCAACAGGAGCTGTTTGACCTTTTTCGACTCCTATATGTAATAATACTCCCTCTTGAAAAGATTCAAATTCCATGGTAGCCTTGTCAGTTTCAATCTCTGCTAATAATTCACCACTTTCTATGTTGTCACCAACTTTTTTATGCCATTCTGCAACCACTCCCTCAGTCATGGTGTCACTTAATTTGGGCATTCTTACTATTTCAGCCATAACAAATATTTAATCTTTAATAAATGGGTAATCCTTTTGCATATAAACATCTTCATACAATTCGTGTGCTTCAAGCTCTGGAGAGTCTTCGGCAAATGCAATTGATTCGTCTACAAGAACTTTTACTTCTTCTTGAATTTTTTCAATATCACTTTCAGAAGCTAGTTTATTAGCTGTAATTGTATTTAAAACCTGAGAAACTGGATCCTTTCCTTTGAAATCCTCTACCTCGTCTTTTGTTCTATATTTTTGAGGATCTGACATTGAATGCCCTTTATATCTATAAGTTCTAATATCTAAAAGAGTTGGTCCTTCGCCTTTTCTAGCTCTTGCAGATGCTTCTTCAATAGCTTCATGAACAGATTCCACTGACATTCCATCTACAACAAATGAAGGCATATGATAAGATTTTCCAATTTCACTCATATCCTCAACATTTGTAGTTCTTTTAACAGATGTTCCCATTGCATAATTATTATTCTCTATAATAAAAACAACTGGTAGTTTCCACATCATTGCCATATTAAATGTTTCATGAAGTGCTCCTTGTCTCGCAGCACCATCCCCAAAAGAACAATAAGTTACACCCTTATTTCCTTTGTACTGGTCAGCAAAGGCAATACCAGCACCCATTGGAATTTGAGCACCAACTATTCCATGACCTCCCATGAGGTTAACTTCCTTATTAAACATATGCATTGAACCACCTTTACCTTTAGACATTCCTGTCTTTTTACCATAAAGTTCGGCAACCATATATTTTGGATGAACTCCTAGTGCAATTGGGTGAGCGTGATCTCTGTAAGCAGTAATGTGCTTATCTTCTTTTATACATGCAGAAGCAGTTCCTGCAACCACAGCTTCCTGACCAATATATAGATGACAAAAACCACCAAATTTCTGTTGAATATATAAATGCCCGATTCTCTCTTCAATTTTTCGCATTAGCAGCATGTCTTTGTACCACTTTAAATATTGCTTTTTAGAGTAAGGCAAAGCTTTTTTTGACTTTGTTTTAACTGGTTTTTCTATAGTTGATGTTGGCATGTTAAAAATTTTATAAACAAATATAATATTTATGAAAAGAAATTAAAGTTTTGTAGTGATTTTAATAACGTTTTAAAACATCAGTTTTAAAAGCCAAAGGAAGAAGGTCTTCAACACTATTTAATTCATATACTTTTCCTACCTCTCCCATAAGTAAAATTTTAATGCTTTTTTCTTGATTTCTCTCGAACTCAAACATTACTTGTCTACATCCACCACAAGGCGAAATTGGTTCATCAATTATTTTCTCTACTGCTTTTACAGTAATTGCAACTTTTTCAATAATACAATTTGGGTAATTTGCTTTACAAAAATAAAAAAGAACTCTTTCTGCACACATTGAGGAAGGATATGCAATATTTTCTTGATTATTTGCAGCTATTATTTCTCCACTATCAAGCAAAGCTGCTGCACCTACACTAAATCCGGAATAAACAGAATAGGCTTGCTCTAAAATTTTTTCTGCTTTTTTTAAAAGTTTTTTATCAATAGGTGTTAGATCATCAACTGAACTGTAGCTATTGTAAGAGGTTGAAATTTTTTCAATCATTCCTCATTTTTAGACCCTGAGCTACCCATATTTAGCTTTATAGAAAACCTTATGGTATTTGCTAAAGGACTTGCTTGAGTTAAGGCCAGTATATAAGAAAGGTCTAGTTCCAGAACTTTGTATTTTATTCCAGCCCCAAAAGAAATAAATCTTCTATTTCCTTTTGTTGGATGCTCGTGAAAATAACCAGCTCTTAAAGCGAATAATTCACTGTAAAGAAATTCTGCACCAAAGGATAAATTAATTTCATTAAGTTCTTCCTTAAAGACAGATCCACTTTCCACATAGTAAGAACCATTGTCTTCAAAAACATTACCAGGCGCATCTGTGAAAGAACCAAAAATACCAGAGGCAACTCCTACATCTGGATTTCTCCCAGAAACAATATCACCATTACTTGGGTGGTAATACGGATTGGTAGGAACTAGTAATTTGTTTGCATCGATAGAAAACGAAAATTTATTAAACTCATCTAATTCCATATTAAGAGTAGTTCCTAACCTAAAATTTGTTGGGATAAAATCTCTTGTTGCTGCTTCGGTGTAGGACATTTTAGCTCCAATATTAGAAATATTGGTTCCAAAAGCAAGAGTAGATGGTTTATCTACTAAATTAAAAGAATTTGTAATATAGTATAGCGATAAATCAGCTGCTGCACTTTGCCCAGGTTTGGTATCTGCACCACCAACGGATGTGCCTCCAGTAAGATTGGAATAAATATACCTCGCTGCTAGACCTGCTGAAAAATTATCTCCTAATTTTCTTGAGTAAACTACATCAAAAGCAAATTCGTTGGGTTTAAAATCTCTAATTGTAGTTCCAAAGTTGTCTGTAAAAGTGATATTTCCTAAAGAAAAATATCTTAAAGAAGCTCCAATAGTAGAAAGTCTATCAATTCTTTTGTAACCAGATAAATATGCTAAATTAATGTCATTTACTAAAGCTCTAAGCCATGGAGAGTAAGACATACTAAATCCAACATCTTTAATTGGGTCTATGAATACCAGCTTTGCTGGATTCCAATGAATTGAATTAGCATCTGGACTAATTGCTACTCCAGCATCACCCATAGCACCAGACCTAGAGTCAGGAGAAATTAAAAGAAACGGAACTGCAGTAGTAATCGTATTGATTTGACTACCACCAAGTTGCTGTGTGCTAATTTGTGAAAACGCAGAATTTTTAAAAAATACCGCTGCAGTCAATACGAAAAGTAGTTTAATAAATGTTTTTTTATTTAAGATCATCTAATAAGAATTATGTGTGCTAACGACAAATATATATAAATAGTATTTAGAAAATAATTATTTCAAAAGGAACATTGTTTGGGTTTTGTCTGCACTCAGGCCTTGTTCGTTGGTTACCCTTAAGTTATATACATATACACCCCGTGCTAAAACTTCATTAAAATCATCTTTTCCATTCCATGAAATACCCTGAGATCGAAAGCCTTCATTTAAAATTCTTTTATTAATTCTTTTAACTACTTTTCCTGAAACTGAATAAATAAGAATACTAACATCTAAAAAATTACAGTTTTGATTGTGTTCAAAATAAAAAGCAGTATTAGTAGTAAATGGATTAGGAAAATTTAGAACATGAGATAATTCAAGTTCGTTGTCTTCAACAACTATAAAATTTATTTCACTGAGAGAAGAATTATTATAATTATCCCAGACCTTTATTTTGATATTATGCTCACCAGGATCAATATCATTAAGTTCGAAGTTGATTCTGCCACTTTTATAAGTGTCTAAATCTGCAACATAATAATCATTTAAAACAATAGAGTTTGCATAATCGTTGTCTATCACAAGCTCAATATCGTGACCAATTCCATTGCCAACTGTATTTATACCATTTTCATCAAAAGCTGAAACTATCAATAATGGATTAGCATTAGAAATTCCACCAGAAACAAAATTTTCGTCGTTTAAATACAATTCCAAATCAGGGCCTTGTTCATCTAAAGATGCTGTTGTATCTATTCCACCAATTATTAGAGAATCGTTATATCCACTAGCATCTAATGTTCCATCCTCAGCATACAAACTTATTCTTGAAAATCCATAATCATATCCAATATCTTTAGGGACTTTAAAGGTGAAGCTAAATTCTCCATTAGTAGCAGAAGATTTACCCTTGTAAATTACATTTTTCCACATTTTAAATGGAAGATTATCAGAACCAGGGTTAGTTCCCAAAGTAGATAAGGAAGATTCTTTGTCGTAAAAAGTGAGATAAACTTTACCATTAAAATTTGTTAAAGTATTTTCAAAATTATCACTCAGGTGACCATAGATTTTGACTTCGCTCAAAGCATTAACAGTGTCTCTATTAAAAGAATCAATTTCAACTTTCAACTCAGGAATAGCAAATCTTATAGCTGGATCCCCTAAAAGCGCAAATTTTCTATAATTTTTATCTGCACTAAATTGAGCAAATTTATTTTTAGTACCCACATAGATATCACCTAGTCTTTGTGGCTTTTGATTTACGAAATCAAAAACTGTATCGTAAAAAAATCTATTCAACCATTCATTTGGAGTAGCATAAACTAATCTCGTTGTTGTAAATAGTCCAATGCCTCCTCCATCCTTATTAAGAAGAATATATTCACCGCCCGAAACCCTATCGTGGTCATCAAACCTACCAAATTCACAAGTTGCAGTCATAAAAACTGGTAGAGCTTTGTTATTGTCCCAATTTTGGATGGTAGGAACAGTTAATATTTGCTCATGAGCCCAACCAGTCTCCCCTCCGTGACCTATATAGTTTACCAAAAGTGCTCCGTCTTTTACTTTTTGATTAATAGCAGCCTCAGCATCTGGAATTCTTTCTCCTACTGTACTAGATTGTTGAACATAGGCATCTGAATGAATTTTAATTGTATTTATAGATCTCTTATTAACTTTTATCTTGGATGCCATAATTTCAATGTCATTGAAATATGCATTGTTGTCCTCATCATCGCTAACTAAAACAACTTTATTCCTCCAATCTCCATATATGCTATTGGTCATTGGATTATTACAATTTAAACTTGTCATTGAATTTGCGTCCTCTTGAGTGTAATTCTTGATTTTCTGAACCATTTCATTAGCCTCTAATAAGGTTGTAACCACCAATCTTCCAATTCCTATATTTAAAAAATCTGTGTTTTGCATAGATGCCCCATCGGCTAAAATTGCATAATAATCATCCGAAGCATAAGTGTTTACAATACTGACAGACTCTGAAGATTCAAAAATTGGCAATATATTTTTATTGTGACCCAAGATATTTCTGTTATCGTAAGAACCATCTCCAAAAAGTAAACAGTATTTTGGAATGGTTAATGGATTGCCATTTTCTCTAGAGTAAAACATTCTTAAGAATTGTTTTATTGCAGTTGCATCAATTAGCCCACCTGAAAATTCATTGTAAATCTGCTCATCAGAAACTGTTACTACATTTAAACCCTCATTTTGATGTAATAAGCTCAACTCTTCAGCAGCAGTTAAAAATTCTGCTGGTGAAATTATTACCATATCAACATTGCTGAAACCATGGAGGTTTTGATTAGACACCTGTTTAACAAAAGTTGGACTTTGAAAGTTAAAACCAGAAACTGCCACAAAATGTCTTAGGGTATCAGAATAAGACAAAAAAGTTAATTCCTCATTAGATTTAGTAAATGCTAAATTTTTAACATCTTTAAAATCTGTAATATCCCAGATCATATCTACAGATGAAGAATTATCTAATATAACTTTAGAATAGTTAAGCGAGGAAGAACTCAAAACATTAAAATAGAAATCTTGGTTATCTTTTACCAATTCTCTATTACAATTTATTTCTATATAATCTAAGTAGCCCTTGGATGACGGCGCGCCATTATTGGAGTATTCTAAAGTTAACTCATAGGGAACGTTTGGGTTATTTAAAACATCAAATTCTTCAATAACTACTCTTCCTACATCTGAATAATAGGAAGAGCCAGTTGAGTTAATTGGAACTATTCTACTCACACCAAAAATTGAAGGATAGAAATAAGCAGTAGAATAATTAGACTTGCTCATTAATTTTAATTTTATGTGCGAGGAGTCCGTACAATAATTAAAAGGGAAAGGATAAATATAATTATTAGTCAAATCAAATACATCACCAAACCATTGGGAACCAGACTTTAAAAGATTTAATTTATCCTCGTTCAGGTAATTAAAATCCTTGTATTTAGTAATCGTTTGATTAAAGGTTTGACTCAAATTATTTACACTGTCTAGGTTATTTGGTATTCTAGAATTATCAATATTTAGAAAACAATACGCACTATCTGAATAAATATGTTTGGTATGGCTGAAATTTTGACCATCAAAATTAATTCTATCCGGACCATTTAAGTAAAATAAAATATAATCTCCCTGAGAAAATAGCCCATCACCGCCATCAAAGACAAAAATGGACTGTTGCTCTAGATCATCTGGCCTAGAATCGTCATTAACTGGGCTTAGAAGCCCTTTATTATTGGAAAATAAATGAATGCTATTTGAAGGTATTTCAGAACTAATAATAGAATTACTTATCAAATAATTGTAATCAACTTTATAAATACCAGACTCAAAATTACTTAGCTTATACCAATTAGCACCATTGTTAAGTACAGATTGATTTTTAAAAGTTGAATTTTTAAAGCGTTTTAAATGGTTTGTTTTTTTAACTATTTGAGCCTTAAAATCCGTCATTAAGTACAATTCACCATTAGAGCTTCTTATGCAGTTTATTAGCAAAAGGTTGTTTTTAAGAGTTGAATTTTGCTCTTGTTTTCGAAAGGAAGGGAGATATTTATCAGCAAAAGAAATACTGGAATATGCTTTCTTTTCATTATAAGTTAGTGGCCTTTCATTGAATTCAAAACTTGTAATTTCATAGTCTGCAAATGGTAATTTATATTGATAAACAGCTTGGAATGTAAGTTGATCAAAGTAGCCATTTTCAGGACACAGAAATTTAATATCTGAATTGTCAGTCCATTTGACAATTTGGTATTCGATTTGCTTTTGAACACGAATTGATTTTTGCGAAAAACAATTTGAGGCAAGGAAAACAAAGGAAAATATAACTACTTTACAATAATTCACAGTTATTTTTGTTGGTATATAACTCAAAATTAAAAGTAATATTGTATTAAAATGTATTGATTAATCATTTTTATACCTCTATTATGAATATTGGATGATAAATTTCAACAAGACATATTATTGTATTATTCAAAATTGTCTGAAAATTATATTTTCTTTTTCTGTTGCTTTTTCCTTTAAAATAGCAATTAGTCAAGATGCGGAATTTACTCAATTTTATTCCAATCCAATTTACTTAAATCCAGCTTTTGCAGGTACTAATAATTGTCCAAGACTGAGTACCAACCATAGATCTCAATGGACTGGGTTACCACAAATATTCAATACCACTTCGTTTTCTTACGATCAAAATATAAGTAAAATTCATGGTGGATTTGGATTTATGGTATTATCTGACAGGCTCAACAACGCTATTCAAAACAATAGAATTAGCGGAATGTATTCTTATGAAATAAAGATTTCTAAAAATTTCACTTTAAGAACTGGGATAGAGGCAAGCTTTTGGCAGAACAAATTCAATCAAAATGAATTAACATTTGTAGACATGATTGATCCAATCCGTGGATTTGTTTATTCAACTGCTAACAATACCTTAAATAGTTCTAAAAACGGAGTAGATTTCAGCAGTGGTATTTTGGCATATGGCGAGAAATTTTTTCTAGGTTTTTCTACCCACCACTTAACAGAGCCTAAACAATCTATCTTTTCAGAACAATATAAATTGGAAAGAAAATATTCTATAAATTTTGGCTACCATTTTCCAATTGGATATAAAAGCTCAATTGATGAGAGAAACTGGATCGTTTCTCCAAATATAATTTTCAAAAAACAAGGACTAAATGAACAACTTAATATCGGACTTTATGGAGAAAAAGGATCTTATGTTTTGGGGTTATGGTACAGAGATAATCAAAACTATGCAGTTTTGGTGGGTGCTAAAATGGGTATGATAAAAATTGGATACAGTTACGACCTAAATTTATCCAGATTGTACCTAGCTTCTTCAGGATCTCACGAAGTTTCAATTCAAATAAATTTTGACTGTGACAATAAAAACAGAACTATACAGTCATTTAGTTGCCCATCTTTCTAAAAAAAAGCATAAATTTGTAACTTTCGTATTAAAATTACGTTAATTGCGTGACATAAACCTATTTAAAAATGAGAAATAATTTAACTTATTTAATCTGTTTTCTTTTTGTATCCTGCTTAATATCAAGTTGTGGAACAGAGTATGAAACATCAAGCATCACTGGTTGGGATTACAACAATCCAAAAAATGGAGGTTTTCAAAAAGTTCCTTATTCGGAACAAGAAACTGGTCCTGGTTTAATTTTAATTGAAGGTGGTACATTTACCATGGGAAGAGTAGAGCAAGATGTAACCTACGAAAACCATAACATTCCAAGAAGAGTTTCAATATCTTCTTTTTACATGGACGAAACTGAGATTTCTAATTACCATTGGTGTGAGTACATGTACTGGGTACGAAGAACATACACAGATTTTCCTATGGTTTACAAAAAGTCGCTTCCAGACACGCTTTCTTGGAGAGAAAAATTAGGTTTTAATGAAAAATATGTAGAATATTATTTAAGACATCCCGCATATAGAGATTATCCTGTTGTTGGAGTTTCTTGGCAGCAAGCAAGTGAGTTTTGTAAATGGAGAACCGATAGAGTAAATGAGTTTATACTTATCAGAGAAGGCATACTGGTATCCAATCCAAATCAACAAAACGAACCTTTCACAACGGATGCATATATGGCAGGGCAGTACGAGCAAGGTCTTAATCCACAAGGTCAAATTGCCGATCTAGACCCTTCTAAGGGTGGATATGATCCAACCACTGGGAAACTTAAAACTAAAGATTTAGCCACTAGAAAAGTGAGAATGTCTGATGGAATTATTCTTCCTAGATATAGGCTACCTACAGAAGCAGAGTGGGAATTTGCTGCTTATGGTCTTATTGGAAATACTGTTGATGAAAGAATAATTGAAAAAAGAGTTTATCCATGGGATGGTCATTGGGTTAGAAATCCTCAAGAAAATTTTCAAGGTGATATGTTGGCAAATTTTGTTAGAGGAAGAGGAGATTACATGGGTGTTTCGGGTCATTTAAATGACAACGCAGATATTACTGCTCCTGTTTTTTCTTATTGGCCTAATGATTACGGGTTATACAATATGGCTGGAAACGTTAGTGAGTGGGTTTTAGATGTATATAGACCTATGACTTCCCAAGATGCAGACGAATTTAGACCATTTAGAGGAAATGTATTCAAAACTAAAGTACTTAACGCTTCTGGTTCTATCGATGAAAAATATGATGTTACCATTTATGACATTGATGGAATTGAACAGTACATTACTGAATTTAAAGCTGAAAGAGAAGACAAAGTTGCTAAAGGTAGTAGGACTTATGGTTATGTAAAGAAAAACAGGCTTGACTCTGTAGAAAACGAACTACTTACTGTAATTTCTAATCAAATCAAAGAAGCTCAAGATCTTATAAAAAATAGACAAACTCTTGAAGCGTCTGGAAAAATTCAAGAAATTTTTGATCAAATTTTTCAAGACTTTGATTTGCAAGTTCAACAAGACCCAGATTTAGCTGGCTACAATATTGAGATAAGCCCAATGTTAAGATCTGGAATGGCAGATTTTATACTTAATACACCTGGAAATGTTCAAATGAGAGATGTTACTGCAGAAGAGAATATGAAAAGAAGTAATTACAGAGTTGCTGACAATATTGACTATTTAGATGGAGATTTAAAATCCTCGATCTATCACCCAGGAGATCCTGACAACAATAATGATGAAATTGATGACTTTAATAAAGGTATTAAAAACGGGGGAATGAATGAAGATTGGGCTATGTACCAAAGAGGTTTTCAAAAGAAGAATGGACCGGCAGGTTCTCTTACATCACTAATTTCCGATAAATCTAGGGTTTATAAGGGAGCTTCATGGAAAGATAGAGCTTATTACCTCAACCCTGGAACTCGAAGATATTTAGAGGAAGACAGGTCTACATCTGCCATTGGGTTTAGATGTGCTATGGACAGAATTGGAAGTCCAAGTGGAATGGATGCATGGCAATAGAATATTAAAACTCAATGTTTTTATAAGAGGGATTTAAATCCCTCTTTTTTTTGTTCTAATTTATAGTGTTTCTTGCGATTATAATTCTTTGGATTTCAGATGTTCCCTCATAAATCTGAGTGATTTTAGCATCTCTCATTAGTCTTTCAACATGGTATTCTTTAACATATCCATAACCACCGTGAATTTGAACAGCCTCAACCGTAGTTCTCATTGCAACTTCTGAAGCATGTAGTTTTGCAACAGCACCTGACAAATTATAATCCATATTTTGGTCTTTATGCCATGCAGCTTTGTAAACTAAGTTTCTTGCATTTTCAATATCTACATACATGTCAGCCAATTTAAATTGTATGGCTTGATGGTGATTAATTGGTTTTCCAAAAGTTTCTCTTTCTTTAGAGTAGGCAAGAGATAATTCATAAGCACCAGCTGCAATCCCCAAGGCCTGAGCAGCAATACCAATTCTACCACCTGCTAGAGTTTTCATTGCAAATTTAAAACCAAAGCCATTCTCTCCAACCCTATTCTCTTTTGGTATTATTACATCGTTGAAAACCAGGGTATGGGTATCGCTTCCTCTAATACCTAATTTATCTTCTTTGGCACTAATTTCAAAACCCTTCATACCTTTTTCTACAATAAAGACATTAATTCCTTTATGTCCTTTATTAGCATCGGTCTGGGCAATTACTAGATATGTTGAAGCGGTGCTTCCGTTAGTAATCCAGTTTTTAGTTCCATTAAGAAGATAATGATCTCCCTTATCGATCGCAGTAGTTCTTTGAGAAGTAGCATCTGAACCTGCTTCTGGCTCAGAAAGACAAAAAGCACCAATTTTCTCACCCTTTGCGAGCGGAACCAAATATTTTTGTTTTTGCTCTTCGCTAGCAAAATTTTCTAGTCCCCAACACACCAAACTATTATTTACAGACATAGCAACAGAAATAGAAGCATCTATTTTAGATATTTCTTCAATAGCCAAAACATAGCTGATTGTATCCATTCCACTACCACCGTATTTAGGGTCTACCATCATCCCCATAAAACCTAATTCACCTAACATTTTTAACTGATCGAATCCAACTTTTTGATGGGTATCTCTTTCAATAACACCAGACTTACATTCGCTTTCTGCAAAGTTTTTAGCAGCTTCTCTAACCGCTTCGTGTTCTTCTGTCAATTTAAAATTCATATTCCTTATTTGGACTTAAAACTATAAAATAAATACTATATTGTAATGGTTAGTTATAGATAAAATTTATGAACAAATATAATGTTGTGGGAATTATGTCTGGCACGTCTTTAGACGGAATAGATATTGTTTGGTCAAAATTAAGTTTTAACAAAACATGGTTTTATGAAATTATAGATGGGAAAACTTATGAGTATTCTGAAGAATGGAAAAATGAACTTCAAAATGCCAGTAGGTTAAAGGGTAGAAACTTAGTTTTTTTAGACAATAAACTTGGGAATTACATAGGAGAAAAAATCAACGAATTTTTAAAAGAAAAAAAGATTCAAAAAAACAAGATTGACCTAATTGCATCTCATGGCCACACATTATTTCACGAACCTGAAATTAATTTAACTAAACAAATTGGGAATGGAGCTTATATATGTTCCTCAACGAATATCAAAACAGTTTCAGATTTCAGAACAATAGATGTTGCGTTTGGAGGGCAAGGAGCACCACTTGTCCCTATTGGAGATCAATTATTATTTGGGAACTATAAAGGGTGTCTCAATCTTGGGGGAATTGCAAATATTTCATATGATTTAAAAGGAAAACGAATTGCCGGTGATGTAAATTTTGCTAATATGATTAGCAATTATTTATCCAATAAAATCGGCCATTCATTTGACAAAGACGGAGAACTTGCAACTCGGGGCAGACTAGATGAGGATTTAATTTTAAAATTAGAGAAATTAGATTTTTATAAAAAAGGATTTCCTAAGACATTAGGAGTTGAAGACTTTAACCAATGGTACAAACCTTTATTTGAGAAAAGTAAATCCTCTGTAAACGACCAACTTTTTACTTCAGGGACTCATTTATGTAGAACAATTAAAAATATTTTCAAATTTGATACCAACGATATGCTTTTAATTACAGGCGGAGGAGCACATAATAAATTCTGGATCAATAAACTTAAAGAACTAAAAATTAAAGCGGTAATTCCAGAAACAAAACTTATAGATTTTAAAGAAGCATTAATTTTTTCACTTTTGGGAGTTCTTAAACTAAGAAGCGAAATAAATATTTTAGCATCTGTAACTGGAAGTTCCAAAGATTTGTCCGCAGGAGTTATCCATAATCCCTGAAATTATTTAAAAAGAGTTACAAAGAACTGCAACAATACCTAGTTTCTTTTTTACATTTGAAGGATTAAAATTTAATTTGAAAGATTTACTTAAAAAATTTGAAAATAAAACTCCTGAAATTATCTTTCAGTGGCAAGATTCTCAAACAGATGCCAAAGGATGGGTAGTTATAAACTCTCTTAGAGGAGGAGCAGCAGGTGGTGGAACTAGGATGAGAGTTGGTCTAGACCAACACGAGGTAATCTCATTGGCTAAAACCATGGAAGTTAAATTTACAGTTTCAGGTCCTCCAATTGGCGGTGCCAAATCTGGAATAAATTTTGATCCTAATGACCCAAGAAAAAAAGAAGTTTTAAAGAGATGGTATGCTGCAGTTACTCCTCTTTTAAAACATTATTATGGAACTGGAGGTGATTTGAATGTAGATGAAATTAACGAGGTTATTCCAATAACTGAAGATTGTGGTGTATGGCATCCGCAAGAAGGTGTATTCAACGGTCACTACCAGCCAAGAGAATCTCAAAAAATAAACAGAATAGGTCAACTTCGACAAGGTGTTTTAAAAACAATTGAAAGTAAGAATTACACTCCAGATATTGAAAGAAAGTTTGTTATTGCAGATATGATAACTGGTTACGGAGTAGCAGAATCTGTCAAACATTATTATCATATATACGGTGGAAATTTAAAAAATAAAAGAGTAATTGTTCAGGGTTGGGGAAATGTTGGCTCTGCTGCAGCCTATTACATTGCACAAGATGGTGCTAAAATTGTAGGGATAATAGATAGAGATGGTGGATTGATTAATGAAAAAGGTCTTTCATTTGAAGAAATTAAAAAGTTATTTCTAAATAAAAATGGAAATGCAATCAATGATAAAAATTTGCTTTCTTTTGAAGAAATTAATGACCAAATTTGGGATCTTAAATCTGAAATTTTCTTGCCGTGTGCTGCATCAAGATTAATTACCAAAGACCAAGTAGATAGGATGCTTAAATCAGGAATTGAAGTAATTGCTCCTGGTGCAAATGTTCCTTTTGCAGATAAAGAAATATTCTTTGGTCCAATTTCTGACTATACAGATCAGAATACTAGTTTAATACCAGATTTCATTTCTAATTGTGGGATGGCTAGAGTATTTGCCTATTTAATGGGGAATGATCTTGAAAGGATGGAAGACGAATCTATTTTTAAAGACACATCTAAAACTATCCAAAATGCGTTAGAGAATGTTTTTGAAAAAAATTCAAGTTCAAAAAATATTTCTAAAACTGCTTTTGAAATAGCTTTAAAACAATTAATTTAACAATTATGGAAACTGCGATAGTAATAATATTTATTTTAGGTTATCTAGGAATTACTCTAGAGCATACAATTAAAATTGACAAGCTTGTTCCTGCCTTACTAATGATGGCAATTTGTTGGGCACTAATAGCATTTGGCTTAGATGATTTTGTCAACTGGTTTGACTCAGACAGTCATGAAATGGTAAAAGGATTTGCATCTCTTCCTCACGAGGCTCAAGGTCATGGCCCATCCAAAATGATGTGGTTTGAAAGCACCTTGTTACATCATTTTGGAAAAACTTGTGAGATATTGGTTTTTTTAATTGGCGCTATGACCATTGTGGAAATCATTGACCACTTCAACGGATTTGCTACAATAAAGAATTTTATAAAAACAAAAAAGAAAATATATCTTCTTTGGATCATGTGTATATTGGCCTTTATTTTATCTGCTATTATAGATAATCTAACAGCTACTATTGTATTAATTACCATTCTTAGGAAATTAATTAAAGACAATAAAGATAGAATGTGGTTTGCAGGACTGATTATCATTGCAGCCAATGCTGGTGGAGCTTGGTCACCAATTGGTGATGTGACAACCACCATGCTTTGGATGGGCAAAAAAGTGTCCTCTATACAACTTGTGAAATTGCTTATAATTCCGTCTTTGATTTGTATGATTATTCCTACTGTAATAGCAAGTTTCTTAAAACCATTTAAAGATAATTTTGAACCACCAAAAGATGAAATAAAAGAAATTAAACATGGATCAACCATGCTTGTTTTAGGGCTGGCGGCAATAATATTTGTTCCTATTTTTAAAACCGTGACCCATTTACCTCCATATGTAGGAATGATGCTTTCTTTGGCAATAGTTACTTTGGTGGGAGAAATTTTAAGTTCGAGACAATTTAGCTTACACAGTCTTTCTAACGATTCCTCGAGCGAGTCAGACAGTCATTCTAATAGTCCAATTTTTAGAGCTTTATCAAAAATTGAAATGCCATCCATTTTATTTTTTCTTGGAATTTTAATGACTGTTGCTGCACTTGAATCCTTAGGAATTGTATTTAATTTAGGAAAAAGTGTTCAAGAATCGATTCCAATAAATTTCTTTGTTTTATTACTAGGTGCTGGATCTGCTGTTATAGACAATGTCCCATTGGTAGCAGCTAGTATGGGTATGTTTGATTTGGCAATGGACGATACTGTTTGGCATTTTATTGCTTACTCTGCAGGTACAGGAGGAAGTATGCTTATTATTGGATCAGCCGCTGGTGTAGTTGCAATGGGTATGGAAAAAATATCATTTTTTTGGTATTTGAAAAACATTGCGTGGCTTGCTGCAATTGGTTACTTAACGGGTGCCTGTTCATTTCTATTATTTCAAAGTCTCTAAGCATTTTCAAAAAGTACTAATTTCACATTAAAACTTAATAAAATGAATTTTAATATTTTTCCTATGTTGTTAAACATTCAAGAAAATACATCTTCTATTTTAGAAGATGCACCATCTCTATTAGAAACAGAACAAATCTCCATGTGGCAGTTAATTTGGGGATATGACTCTATAAGCGGAGAATATAGCTTGACTAGTTTAATAGTAATGTCTCTTCTTTTCTTATTTTCTTTCATAGCCATTTATGTATTCATTGAGCGTTTTATGACCATTCAAAGAGCTTTGAAAGGGGAAAAAGATTTTATGCAAAAAATCAACGATTTTGTTTTAAAAGGAGATTTAAGCGCTGCTAAAGAACATTGTAACTCTAGTAATAATCCTATTGCAAGAATGATAGAAAAAGGCCTTAGTAGAGTTGGTAAACCAATGAAAGATATTGCAATATCCATAGAAAACATTGGAAAATTGGAGATAAGTAAATTGGAAAGGAGATTGTCTATGCTGGCTACAATTTCTGGAGTTGCTCCAATGCTTGGTTTTTTGGGAACAGTACTAGGAATGGTAAAAGTTTTTCAAAACATGTCTAAAGAAAAAACATTTGAAATAGCCAGTCTTTCGGGAGGAATTATGGAAGCTATGATTACCACAGTTGGGGGGTTAATAGTAGGTATAGTTGCCTATGTTGCCTACAACTATTTAGTGAGTAAAGTAGAAAAAGTAATCCACAATATGGAAGGCGCATCTATTGAGTTCTTAGATATTCTTGAAGCTCCAGGAAAATAAAATATGAATTTTAGATCTGGAAATAAAATAAAAATTGAAGGCGGAATGTCTTCTATGACCGATTTAGTTTTTCTGCTTTTAATATTCTTTATAGTTATTTCCACCATGATTACCGCAGGAGTTAATATAGATGTCCCAAAAGATGGAGGAACAGCATCAGAAAAAAAAATATTAACTATTAACGTAAATGATAAAAATGAATATTTCATGGACAGTAGAAGAACACCAATTTCCAGTTCTGATATTAAAAATGAAATTTTAAAAAACCTTGGTTCAGATAGTATAATTTCTCTTTATGGGAGTAATGAAAGTTCTTGGGAAGCCTCGGTATACATAATAGATATTGCTAAACAAAATAATATTAAAATCTCTTTGAACGGAAACAAAAAGTGAAAGCAGGAAATAAAATAAAAATTGAGGGTGGAATGTCTTCCATGACAGATCTGGTTTTTTTATTGCTAATATTTTTCATAATTATTTCAACTCTTGTAAATACCTCCCACGAAATAAAACTTCCTGAAGGATCAGGAGATCCATCACTAACCTCTCCGATAAAAGTATATGTAGATGCTGAAAACAACTTTTATTTGAACAGCGATCCAAAACCAATTCAAATAAGTTCTATAGAAAGTTCATTAAAAAAAGAAATTGGCGACAACAAAGCAATTGAGTTACTAGCAGATAAAGATGCAAATAGAGCCTCTGCCTATGAAATAATTAGAATTGCAAAACAGAACGCACTAAAAGTAGTTATCAAAACAAAAGGGAGTAAATAGCTTGGAATTGTTACAAAAGAAAGACAATCGATTAGGAATAATTATTAGTATAGCTCTTCATCTATTCTTACTAATTGCTATTTTTTTTAGTAAGGGCTGTATGGAATTACAAAATCCTCCACAATTTACCTTAGAAGAAGTAATAACTTTGGATTTTAGTGATGCAGGTGGTGGAAGTCCAGGAAGTGCTAGCCCTACTCCACCAACTGTGGAAGAAGAAGCACCAGCCGAAAAAGTAATTACTCAGGAAGAATCCCCAGTTGCTGTAAAATCTAGCAATTCTACTACTAAAAATGAAAATGCAACTAAAAAAACTGAAACAAAAGAGGCTCCGAAACCAAAAAACGATTTTAGTAGTTTGTTTGGAAAAGGAAATGGAGATAGTGAAGCTGGAAATGGTGAGGGCGAAGGAACAGGAATTGGAACAGGTAAAGGCCCTAATACTGGTGGAGGAGTTGGTACTGGAAAAGGAAGACAGGTAGTTGGAAACCCAGAACTAGACAATCCTAAAAATTGGGTTGGTTTTGTAATGGTTCAATTTACAATTGATGAGCAAGGAAATGTGCTAGAAACAAAAGTATTGTATCCTCACTCTAAAACAACAATAACTTTAACGAGTATGGATCAAAAATTTATTGCCAATGATTGTAAAATGAAATTTAAGTTTACTCCTACAAGTTCTGGAATTACAAAAGACAGACTAGTAAAAAGAATTCAATACATCGAAAAATAATGAACAACTACAAAGAGGTTGTAGAATTCTTATTTGAACAGTACCCATCTTACCAAAAAAAAGGAGTTAATGCCTACAAACCAGATCTTAGTAATATCCATGGGATTTGTGAAATTATAGGCAATCCACAAAACAAGCTTAAATTCATACATGTAGCTGGAACTAATGGAAAAGGATCTGTATGCAATTTTTTATACAACATCTACCAAAAAGCAGGTTATAAAGTAGGATTATTTACTTCTCCGCATTTAATAGATTTTAGAGAAAGAATTGTGGTTGGAAAAAAAGAGATTTCTAAAGAATATGTAGTAGATTTTTACAAGCAAAATCTAGAAAGATTTAAAGAAATAAGTCCATCGTTTTTTGAGTGGTCTACTGCCCTAGCATTTTCCTATTTTGAAGATTCTAAAACAGAAATAAACATAATTGAAACTGGTCTAGGTGGGAGACTAGACTCCACCAATATAATAATGCCAGAACTTTCTATTATAACAAGTATTGGAATGGATCATGCATCTATTTTGGGAAATACAATTGAAAAAATTGCCAAAGAAAAAGCAGGAATAATAAAAGACAATACTCCTACTCTATTAGGGTCAAGTATAGAGCAAGAAAGTGTATTTAAAAAAATTTGTAAATCGAAAAATTCAAAACTTTACATAGCAGAGTCAAATAATAAACATCCAGAATCTTCTCTACCAAATTATCAAATTAAAAATTGGAATACCGCTAAGAAAGCAACTGAAATTTTACAAAATAAATTTAAGCTTGGGGAAATAAAAAATGAACCTCATAAATACTTAACTATTAAAGGAAGATGGCAAATAGTTGGACAAAATCCATTAACAATTTTGGATATTGGACATAATGAGCAATGCATACTAGAGTTAAAAAAACAATTAAAAAAAGAGAACTTTAATAAGCTTTTTTTAATTGTTGGATTCTCTAAAGACAAGGATATATCTTCACTTTTAAATTCACTTCCAAAAGCAGAGACTTACTATTTCACAAAATCCAGTAATGACAGAAGTATTGGTCCTAAAATATTGAAAACAAAATTTAATAAAGAAAATTCTAGAGTGTATGGTAACTACAAAGAGGCTTTTGAGGAAGCAAAAAAACAGGCAAAAAAAGAAGATATGGTATTAATAACTGGGAGCGCCTTCCTTATTGGAGATATACTGAATGAATTTTATTAGATTAATAAGAGAAGAATAAAAAAATAAATATATTTGCAGTCCTTAATTTAGGGCGATTAGCTCAGTTGGTTCAGAGCACCTCGTTTACACCGAGGGGGTCGGGGGTTCGAATCCCTCATCGCCCACTAAACCTCCACTGGAGGTTTTTCTTTTTATGGGCAATTAGCTCAGTTGGTTTAGAGCGCTTGCTTGACAGGCAAGAGGTCACAGGTTCGAATCCTGTATTGCCCACATCTGTTATTTTGATATTTTACAAAGAATTTTATTTTTTATTTGCAATGGATTTGCAATGTGGCTAATTTAAAACACCTATTTTTTATAGAAAAGGTATTGGAGACAAGGAGACAGACGACAACTTTTTCTTACTTTTAGTTTAAAACTTATGAAATGAAGAAAAGAACAACTGCAATATTACTATGCTTATTTTTAGGTGGGTTTGGAGCTCACAGATTTTATTTAGGAGAAACAGGGAAAGGAATCTTGTATATTTTCACAGGCTTTGGTTTATTGGGTATTATCCCATTTATTGATTTAGTAATATGGTTACTTGGCTCAAATGAGAGTTTTGATAGTAAGTATAACGCTCAAGCAATACAAAAGCAACAAGTAGAAGTTCAAAAAGAGATGTTGGATGAGCTAAAAAAGAAGAACGACTAACCTCCCTTTGCTTTCTTAACTAAGTCAACTTTTGACTACTAAACTTTATTTAATTCAAAAATCTCATAGCTTGACATTACTTCGTCAAATATAGGGCTTGAAACTGGATTTGAGCCGTTCACAAAGGACTTTAAAGCAACTTCGTCGTGAACATAAATTTTAAACATTACATTACTCTTGTCTGGTGAAACTGTGGCTATGGTTTTGCTTAAATCTGCAACTTTGCTTCTTTCCTTAATTGCTTCTTCAGATTGCATAAATCCCATAAATTTTTCAAACTTACCTTCTTTTAGTTTTACAACTACAAGCATATCTTTCATATCTTAATTATTTAAATTGTTCAATATAAATTTAAAAAAATAGTTATATATATCAGAAAATGTCAAGAAGAATTTTTTATCCTTTGTTTTTATTACTGATTCCAATATTTAGTAATGTTTTTTTTGATGAATTTGATTGGAGTTTATTTGATTTTATATTAATGGGAATTATTTTAACATCCCTTGTTTTTCTAATTAACCTAATAATAGACAAATTAAAAAAGAGAAGCTACAAAATCATACTAATCATAATAACTTTATTTTTTTTCATATTATTATATGTAGAATTAGCGGTAGGAATAATTGGAACTCCTTTTGCAGGTAATTAACATTAATAACTTCTCCTTTCAGCTAATATAATCTCCAATACAAATTGTGTAGATAACAAACCTCCCTTTGCTTTCTTAACTAAGTCAACTTTTTCTTGCTTTAATGGTTTAAAACTTACAAAATGAAGAAGGTATGATTTGTTTAATCCTTTTTACTCTTACTAAATTTAATCTGAATTAGAAGAATATAGTTTTTAATTTAAATCCTTTTTTAATTTTTTTTGATTTGGATTATCCTTCACAAGAAAGTAAATTTATTTTAATGAAAAAAATAAGTTTTTTAATCTGTTTATTATCAATTTTAATTTCTTGTAAACAAAAAAAAATAACGTCTAATTTTAACAAAAGCTCTAAGAAAACACATGTCAAATCATTGAGTTTAGACAATAAAATACTTTTAGTTAATAATAAAATCACGTCTAATAATTATACTAGAAATTCTATTAAAAAAACTAGTAATAACTTATCTGATTTAAAATCACATGATGATAACCAATTAGACTTATATGCGGAATTAGATGTCAAAGTTCCAACAATCATCTTAAAAGAAAATCTAACAGACGAAAAATTAATAAAAACTGATAATATATTAATAACTAAGCCCAAAGAAAAAAATGATTTGCTAAAGCTTTCTCAAAGAGCCAAAAAAAATAGTCTTTTAGGACTTGTTTTCATAACAGCTTCAATTCCATTTTTAATTGGTATAATTAATGGTAATTATTTTAGTGAAATATCTAATTTAATTTTATATTCTACATTAAGTATAACTGGTCTTATCTTTTCATTTATTGGTCGTATGTTTTCTTCTTTATCATTAAAAAGAATCAGGAAAAGAAAATTAAAAATCAAAAACCAAAAATCTGATTTCAAAAAAAATATTTTAATTTCATTAATTGTTTATCTGATTTCTATAATTTCTTATTTTTTATTATTAATATATGCGCTTTTAATATTTAATGGTGGAATTAGGATTATCTAAATAATGAAATATCTGGATGTTTTAACCTCCCTTTTCTTTCTCAACTAAGTCAACTTTTTCTTACTTTAATGATTTAAAACTCACAAAATGAATATTCCTACATCCAAACCCCTGTCATTGTTTAAAGGGTTATTTAGTAAATTTTTATTGATCTTAATTATTTTATCTTTCATAAAATGTAAAAAGGATGTTTCGCCCAATATAGATTATGAAGGATATTCCTTAGTTTGGAGTGATGAGTTTGATGATAATGAAATAAATTCTTTAAACTGGGTTCACGAGCTAGGAGATGGCACAGCATATGGTCTTCCAGCAGGATGGGGAAATAATGAGATTCAATTATACACAGATAATTTAGAAAATTCTTACATAGAAACTGACGAAAACAACTCCTCTTCATTGGTAATTGAAGTTACTGAAGAAAATCCAGGAGAATATTTATCAGCCAAACTCACTACCCAAGGATTAAGAAACTTTAAATATGGGAAAATAGATGCAAGAATAAAACTACCAACAGGACAGGGAATGTGGCCAGCTTTTTGGATGTTGGGAGAAAATAAATCAATCATTGATTGGCCTGGTTGTGGTGAAATTGATATAGTAGAATTAGTTGGTCATTCTCCAAGCACAGCTCACGCTAATGTCCATTATACAAATGGAAATAATGAATATAGTAATGACGAAGGAATGCCAAAAACTATAAGCCAAACTTTCGATCAAGAATATCATAATTTCTCTATAGATTGGACTCCATCTGAGATTAATTTTAGCCTAGATGGTGAGATTTACAAGACTACTAGCTTAAGTGATGATATGAGGGAATTTCAACGTTCTTTTTACCTGATTCTAAATGTTGCAGTTGGTGGACCTTGGGCTGGGAATCCGAACGCTTCTACTACTTTTCCTCAAAAAATGTATGTAGACTACATCCGCTACTACAGTAAAAACGATTTTACGCCACCTATCGAACCTGAGCTTATCATTGCTGAAGAAACAGTTGGAAATTATGTACCTCCTACTTTAGCTGAACAAGCATTTAATTCATCCTTTAATCATTTTCAAGATTTAGAATTAAATATTTTTGGAGCTGGAGGAGAACCCTTTATTACTGCTTCTGATAACTCACTAGAAGGAGATAGTGCTTTACTTTTTAGTTTTCCAGGTGGTAACTGGGGAGGTGGATGGTTTGAATTACCCACAGGAAGTGATTGTAGTTCATTTTCAAACGGAAGATTGGTTTTTTCTTTAAAAGTTCCAAACGATTTTAATGATGCAGAAATTAAATTAGAATCTTTTACAAATAGTGCCTCTGTATATTTAGTAGATTATACTTCAACTCCAGTAGCTAACGGATATGTAGAATATTCTATTCCTATAACTGATTTTAATAATCTAGATTTAACTGAAATAAAAATTCCATTTGCACTTTGGAATCCAAAAAACTCAGTTGGGGCTTTTGATCCATTTGATATTTATGTTGATAATATATATTGGGAACCATAATTGACTTTAAAGAATATTATTTAGGTTAAGCTCTATAAATCCAAATAATTATTTAGGTATTTTAAGAAGGTCAACTTTTTCTTACTTTAATGGTTTAGTTAATCCTTGATTTAATTAGTTCTAAAAAGGTTATTAATAATATTTTTCTCAAATTTAAAGAATGAAAAAAAATTGGTTTTTTTTGGTTATCCTATTAAATTATTTCCAAGGGCTATCTCAAGATATTAACA
>ERZ807291.127-NODE-127-length-113684-cov-8.270591_pt1 | contig 113684 bp, 102 predicted proteins | sample MGYA00521257_ERZ807291 | MGnify/ENA primary metagenome ERZ807291 (study PRJEB31413, sample SAMN03169783) | marine metagenome | biome: Marine; feature: Water; material: Subsurface seawater | place: North Sea | collected 2011-04-28 | depth 1 m m ... | reverse complement strand
AAGCGAATTGGCTAGCGCCGGAAAACATCAACAAGCTCAAAAGCATCACCGCGGGGACCGACAAACCTGCGGCTGCGCCTATTGCACCAAAGGAAACCCCGTAAAGACCCGTGGCAATGCCAACAGAAACAGAGGTGGAAATCACTTGTTTTGTCATGTTGGCCTTCAAGTAATGGCTCCTCGGCTTGGACTCGAACCAAGAACCTATCGGTTAACAGCCGATTGCTCTGCCAATTGAGCTATCGAGGAATGCATCCCAAAGGACGCGTGACAACATTAGCAGATTGAGAGGCTATTTCATCAAATCTCGTCGTTCAGATTCTAAGTTCACCAGCTGTCGTTGAACCTGAGAGAGTTGCTCCGGGCTTGCCGTCGCATCTACTCTGCGAAGGGCCGACATTAGATCCAATTTCTCCCGTGACAGAGTGTTCAGCATGGCACTTTTGACTATTCCCGAGGAGTACTTTGCAAATGCGGCATCATTTGCCACCGGCAAGTCGGCCATGGCAAAGGCTCGCACTAAGTCAACGTCATCTGGCTCGACAGTTGAGACAAGCAGGTTAGCGAAGCTGTTATCTGTTAGCTGAGACGACAGCGACAAGACCGCCTCAAGGACTCGCTGATTTTGCGGTTCAGATAATCCAGATGCTGTCATTCGGCGAAGCTGCTCGCTACTGAATACGGTGGGCGCCTGTACCAGCACCTCTAGTATTTGCTTCTCAAGCCTGGTCTGGGGAGTTTCGGATGACTTTGGCGCCTGACCGGCCTGTCGCATGGGTTCTACCCGCTGTTGCACAGCGCTCGTGACTCCGGATCTGACCATTTGCTCGATCTCGATTGAATCCAAAGACACCCAGTCTGCCAATGCTTTCGTATAACCAGCTCGAAGCGCAGAATCTTTGATTTCAGCTACCACCGGCGCAGCCGACCTTGCCGCTGCAACCCTTGAATCAAGGTCCTGAAGCGAGAACTGGCTGATTCGGTGACGAATCACGAACTCAAATAGTGGCTTTTTTTGCTCAAGCATTTTTGGAATTGCCTGATCACCATGTTTTTGACGTAAATCTGCCGGGTCCAACCCCTCTGGACCACTGGCCACAAAGGTCAAAGCGTTGAATTTGGAACTGTCACCGTAGACCCTGAGGGCAGCCTTCTCCCCCGCGGCATCAGGGTCAAAAGTGAAAATAACTTCTGCCGGCTCGCTGGACTGACCAAGCAGCCTGTTGATTATCTTTATGTGGTCTTCGCCGAAGGCTGTACCGCAGGTTGCGACTGCCGTCTGTATGCCAGCAAGGTGGCATGCCATAACGTCCGTGTAGCCCTCAACAACCACAATTTGTCTGGTTTTGACAATTGACTTTCTCGCTAAATCAAGACCGTATAAGACCGAGGACTTGTGATAAACAGGAGTCTCCGGGGTGTTTAAGTATTTTGGTCCCTGGTCCTCTTCGTAGAGCCTTCTGGCACCAAAACCAAGGACTTGAGAATTCGCATCCCTAATCGGCCAGAGCACACGCCCGCGGAAACGGTCATAGCCGCCTTTGTCACTTTCCATGGCTAGGCCAGCCGAGACCATTTCTTGGGGCTGGTACCCGGCACCAGTCGCGGCAGTTATCAAATTCTGCCAGCCCTTTGGTGCGTAACCAATTCCAAAGCTTTCGAAGCTCTCAGCCGCAAAGCCCCGCCGAACCAGGAAATCTCTAGCGAAAAGGCCTTCCTCAGTCTCAAGCTGACTCTGGTAATACTCTGCGGCAAATTTATTTAGCGCTAGCAACCTGGAGCGTGTTGACGCTTCCTCGGTGCCCTCTTCGAACTTCAGTTGGTAGCCGGCCTTATCTGCTACTCGCTGAACCGAGTCTGCAAAACTGACAGACTCAATTTCTTGAATAAATTTATATATATCGCCACCAGCTCCACAGCCAAAGCAATGGTAAAAGGCGGGGTTTGCTCGAACATTAAAGCTTGGGGATTTCTCGTCGTGAAAGGGACATAAGCCCTTAAAGGAACCTGAGCTTGCAGGCTTTAAAGATACATAGGATCCAATAATTTCAATAATGTCTGCGCGCTCTTTGAGCTCCTCAATGTCCCCCTGCGCAACTCTTCCAGCCATAATCAAATCCTATGCTCTGGTCGCCTTGTGCAGCGCGATCGCGGCAGGGTCGGTCAATGAGGCCACAGAATCAACAATTACACGTTTTTTGGAACTGTCACTGTGCGCTGCACCCCATGCTTCGGTGGCTTGAGGGTCAAGTCCGAAGCCGTTCTTCGCCAATAACGCGTCTGCCAGCTCAATAAGCAACGATCTTTGATCCTCGTAATAGGGCTGTCGAGAATTGTGTGTCATAACTGAGGATGCCACTATTCCTTTCAGAACAGCTATTTCACTTCTAACCTTGCTCGGGACAATTACTCCGGCACGATACCTCGTCAGTGAATTCTTCGAAGCATTTTGCAATATGGCCTGAGTGGTTCTGGAAACAAAAGAACCGATGATGTCGCTGGCAAGATTCTTTAGCTGAGCAAGATGTCGCGGGGACCCATCAAACTCGTGCAACCAATACTTTGATGTCCTGAGCGAAGCCAGTGCCTCCTCCAACTGCACCCTGGCCAGCGTTCCGCCGGACCATTTGCTGATGTCATCAATCAGTGCTTCATCTGAGTTTGAATCTGAAATTTCAGCAGCGATAACAAAGCCCTCGACAATAGAATCTTCGAAATCATGGACCGAGTATGCAACGTCGTCTGCAAAATCCATGATCTGGGCCTCGACACATTTAGCACCGTCTGGTGCTCCGTGACGCATCCAGCCGAAGACTTCGAGATCATCTTCGTAGACCCCAAATTTGGTAGTGCTTCCAAATTCCGCTGCGCGTGATAATTGCCAAGGGTATTTGGTCGCCGCATCAAGTGATGCCCTGGTGAGGTTTAGACCTCGAGAGATTCCGCTTTGATCGTAAATTTTCGGCTCGAGACGAGTAAGAATTCTAAAAGTCTGAGCATTACCCTCAAAACCGCCGATGTCTGCCGCCCAGAAATTTAGGGCCGCCTCACCATTATGACCAAATGGCGGATGCCCAAGATCGTGGGCTAGGCACCCCATGTCCACCAGGTCTGGATTGACTCCGAGTGAGTTGGCCAGCTCTCTACCAACCTGAGCGACCTCAAGGGAATGAGTAAGTCGAGTCCTTGCGAAGTCACCCGAGGTTGGCGACAGCACCTGAGTTTTAGCACTGAGTTTTCTAAAGGCGGCCGAGTGTAAAACCCTTGCGCGATCGCGGGCAAATTCACCCCGACCCTTCATCTGTGATGTTGGCTGCTCAACGAACCTTTCGAAGTCGGCAGGCTTATAACCAGCCTCCAAGAATTCATTCATGGGCTAGCCCCCTGAAACAGACAGTTCGGCGAACTCAAGCTGGGAACGATGGTCAGATGACAGCTCTCTGGAGTCAAGCCAGCCTTCTGGCAACGCGCAGCGCTTCAGCGAACCCAAGCGGCCCCTAGGTCCCTCCGCTTCCTCTCCAGGATAGGGAGCGTCCTGATCAAGTGTCGCCAGCAGGTCAGCTGCCTCTTGAAGTGATTCCACGCGAGACAAGTTGGCACGGAACTCTCCGCCGACTGGGTACCCCTTGAAATACCACGCAACATGCTTTCTTATGTCCCTGCACGCTCTCCCCTGGTCTTCAAAAAATTCAGTCAACAACTCAGCATGACGATAGAAAGCGGTTGCAACTTCACCGAGTGTGGGCATGATTTCTTGAAATGAATTTGCCCTTTTTCCACTCAGATAATCTGCAATTGCCAGCTCGAGGTCCTGGAATAGCCATGGGCGCCCAAGACAACCTCTCCCAACTACAATTCCGTCAACACCTGTTTTGTCCATCATCGCCACAGCATCAGCAGCTGACCAAATATCACCGTTGCCAAGAACTTGGACATCCGGCAAGGACTGCCTCAACTCAGCTATGGCATCCCAGTCAGCCTTGCCGGAATAGAAATCTTCTGCGGTTCTGCCGTGCAGGGCAACCGCGCTAACTCCGGCATCACGAGCAGCTTTTCCAGCGTCCAAAAAGGTTAGGTGATTCTGGTCGATACCTTTACGCATCTTCACCGTGACCGGAATCTCTCCAGCAGCCCTAACGGCTGCCTTAACTATGGATTCGAATAATTCGGCTTTCCATGGAAGTGCTGCTCCTCCCCCTCTGCGAGTGACCTTGGCAACGGGGCATCCAAAATTCAAGTCAATATGATCAGCTCGGTTTTCATCGACTAGCATCTCAACTGCCCTGCTAATAGTTGCTGGGTCAACTCCATAAAGCTGAACCGAACGAAATTCTTCCGACTCATGGTGACCGATCAAACGCATAGATTCTTCGGTTCGCTCAACCAATGCCCTGGATGTGACCATTTCGGATACGAAAAGGCCGTTTCCATACTCCCGACATAGCCTGCGAAAGGCAGTGTTGGTTATACCAGCCATAGGTGCCAGTACAACTGGTACCTCAAATGTCTTGCTGCCGTAGCGGAGAGCCAATGAACTAATTGAGCCTTTCAAATAGATAAGTAGACACCTTGTCGAGGGAAACTCTTTCCTGGGCCATACTGTCGCGCTCTCTAATTGTCACAGCCCTGTCTTCAGGGCTTTCGAAGTCAACGGTTATGCAAAATGGCGTTCCAATTTCATCCTGTCTGCGATATCGTCTGCCGATTGCTCCTGAGTCATCAAAGTCAATGTTCCAGTTTTTTCTGAGCTCTTCGGCTAAGTCACGCGCAATCGGGTTTAGCGCCTCGTTGCGGCTCAGTGGCAGCACCGCTGCCTTGATTGGTGAAAGTCGGTAATCCAGCCGAAGGACCGTTCTGACGTCTACACCGCCCTTAGCGTTAGGTGCTTCATCTTCTGAATAAGCATCCACTAGGAAGGCCATCAGCGATCGGGTGAGTCCTGCTGCAGGCTCGATAACAAAAGGTGTCCAACGCTTCTCTTCAGTTGGATCAAAATAACTTAGATCCACACCCGATGCTGCTGAATGAGTCTTTAGGTCAAAGTCCGTTCGATTAGCAATTCCCTCGAGCTCTCCAAACTCTCCACCCTGGAAACCAAATCGATACTCAATATCAACAGTCCGCTTTGAGTAGTGAGAGAGCTTTTCCTTCGGGTGATCGAAAAGGCGCAAGTTCTCAGGCCTAATTCCAAGGTCTAAGTACCAGTTATGACGCTGCTCAATCCAGTAATCGTGCCACTTTTCATCCTCACCGGGCTTTACGAAAAACTCCATTTCCATCTGTTCAAACTCGCGAGTCCTGAAGATGAAGTTTCCCGGAGTAATTTCATTTCTAAAGCTCTTGCCCATCTGGCCGATACCGAAAGGCGGCTTCATTCTTGAAACGTTTAGGACATTATTGAAATTGACAAAGATACCCTGAGCTGTCTCTGGCCTTAGGTAGTGCATGCCAGAGTCATCATCAACCGGCCCAAGAGAAGTCTTCAGCAGCCCATTAAAGCTTTTTGGCTCGGTCCAAGTTTCCTTGCCGCCGCAATTTGGGCAGGCTATTTCAGCCATGGACTTCGCCGGCCTGCTTTTCTTCTCTTCAAAAGCCTCTTCGAGGTGATCCTGCCTGAATCTCTTATGGCAGGAGGTGCATTCAATCAGCGGATCGACAAAAGCCTCAACGTGGCCAGACGCTTCCCAAACCTTTTTTGGCAAAATAATTGAGCTGTCCAAGCCGACTACGTCTTCCCTGCCTGAAACCACCGACTGCCACCATTGACGCTTGATGTTCTCTTTCAACTCCACGCCTAAGGGGCCATAATCCCAGGCAGAGCGTGAACCGCCGTATATCTCACCGGCTTGGAAGACAAAACCTCTTCGCTTTGCGAGTGAAATAACTTGGTCTAGCTTCTGGGTTGCCATCATTCTCCGGGGTTTTTTTACTTGGATTCCTGCGAGTTGCTAGTTTAGCGGCGCATCCATCGCTGCACCGAAGCGGCGCTGCCTTCTATTGAACTCGGTTATTGCTTCCCACATCGACTCGCGCTTAAAATCAGGCCACAGAACATCCATAAAAATCATTTCCGCGTAGCTGGATTGCCAAAGCATAAAATTTGAAGTGCGAAGTTCACCGCTGGATCTCAGAAACATGTCCACATCCGGTAACTCCGGGACATATAGATTTCCTTGAATCGACTTTTCGGAAACGCGGTGTGGGGAGGATTTGCCGGCTAGCGATTTATTGACCGCGTCGACTATCTCCTGCCGTCCACCGTAGTTAACCGCCATCGTTAGAACCAGGCCAGTGTTTTTCTTAGTCAGTTCCTCAGCAGCTTTTAATTCTGAGATCACCGAGGGCCACAGCTTCCGCTCCCCGCCGGCCCAACGGATTTTTATGTTCCAGTCCATCAGTAGGTCTCTTTGACGACGAAGTACCTCTTTGTTGTAGCCCATTAGGAATCGCACTTCATCTGCCGATCGCTTCCAGTTCTCGGTAGAAAACGCATAGGCGGTTAGATGTTGTACCCCAGCCTCAGCAGCGCCGGCTACTGCCTCGAGCAGTGCCTGCTCTCCGGCGCGGTGACCCTCTGTCCTTGTCAGCCCGCGCTGATTGGCCCACCTGCCATTACCGTCCATGACCATGGCAATGTGCTCTGGTACCGAGTCAAATTTAGGAGCAGGGCGTGATTTGTCATTGAGAATTATCATGATCGCTCCACGTGCTCGAGAGACCTGAGTCCTCTTTCGAGCTGCCATTGCAAGTAGGCAGACACTACTCCGCTAACAGCTTTTCTGGTCTTACTGCTGGAGCGCGTGACGCTGGGCCAATCGCCGGACAAGAGAGCCTCGATGTGACCAATTCCCTCCTCGCCGAGACGAACAGAACCCGGGAGCATGCAACTTGTGCAACTTACAGCTCCGGTATGCACCGAGAATGCCACTGGAGAATCTGACCCACAGCCTTGGCAATTTTCGAGATTCGCTATCCACCCAGAGATAGCAAGAGCACGTAACAAATAGGAATCAAGAATTTGATCAGAAGCATTCTCCTTGAGTGATAGTGCCCTAAGTGCTCCAACAACAAGCATGAATTGCTGGCTGGATGAATCCTCTCTCGTGAGGCGCTCGGCGGCTTCTAGCACTGCAGTCGCGGCAGTGTAGGTCGCGTAATCAGCGATTATCACCGATCCGTAATTGGAAAGCTGCTCTACCTGAGACACAGTGTCAAGTGTTCGACCTTGATATAGCTGCACGTCTACAACAGTGAAAGGCTCGAGTCTGGCGCCGATGCGGCTTGATGTCTTGCGTACACCTTTTGCCACCGCTCTAACCTGACCATTGTTTTTTGTTAGAAGGGTGACAATTCTGTCTACCTCACCAAGCTTATGTGTCCGAATTACAACGGCTTCATCTCGGTAGTGTGGCATGCGATAAGTATGGCAATAAATTGCAGATTAGCTTGGAACTGCAGTCCTTAGGGCCCTATTCGTGCCGCTGATCAAAGCTTTGAGTGAAGCGGTTGCAATGTCACCATCGATCCCCACTCCCCAAAGAGTTTCGCCATCTACTTCGAGCTCGATATAAGCTGCCGCAAGGGCATCTCCTCCGGCACTCAACGTGTGCTCGACATAGTCGAGCAATCTGATATTTGGGCCTATACCCTGCAACACATTTATGAAAGCAGAAATTGGACCATTTCCGGTGGCTTGGGCTTCAACGTCAGAGTCACCGTCTCTCAGGACCACCTCGATCTTCACTTCACCATCCATATCGGACTCAGTTCGCATCTTCTTCAGTTCAAAACGACCCCATCTTGGCTCCAATGAGATTGATGGCAGATACTCGTCTTGGAAAATCTCCCAGATTCGCTCCGAGCTCACCTCACCACCTTCGCTATCAGTGTGACCCTGGATGACTCTGGAAAATTCAATTTGCAATTTCCTAGGCAGGTCGAGGCTGTGGTCAGTCTTAAGCAAGTATGCAACCCCACCCTTACCGGACTGGGAGTTGACACGAATAACGGCCTCGTAGTTCCTACCAACATCCTTTGGATCAATTGGAAGATAGGGAACGGCCCAGTTAAATTCGTCAATTTTCTTGCCGGCCGCCAAGGCGTCTGCTGCCAAATGGTCGAAGCCCTTCTTAATAGCATCTTGATGTGACCCGGAAAATGCCGTGTAGACCAAATCTCCGCCATATGGGCTTCTCTCGGGCACCGGAAGCTGATTGCAATATTCGACTGTTCGCTTGATTCCATCGATGTCACTGAAGTCAATCATCGGATCAATTCCCTGGCTGAAGAGGTTCAGGCCAAGAGTGATCAAATCGACGTTTCCGGTTCGTTCTCCGTTTCCGAAAAGGCAACCTTCGATTCTGTCTGCTCCAGCCAGGTAGCCGAGTTCAGCGGCGGCCACGGCAGTGCCGCGATCGTTGTGAGGGTGCAGCGAAAGCAAAATTGCCTCTCGAGGCTCTAGGTTTCTGGACATCCATTCGATTGAGTCGGCATATACATTCGGGGTTGCCATCTCAACGGTTGCCGGCAGATTGATGATTAGCTTGCGCTGAGTTGTCGGCTTGATAATCTCTGCTACCGCATTACAAACCTCGACCGCAAATTCCAACTCCGTGCCGGTATAGGACTCCGGAGAGTACTCATAAAAAACGGCAGTTTCTGGAACGGTTTTCTCCAGCTCTAAACACTTGAGAGCGGCGTCAGTGGCGATCTTCTTGATGCCATCCTTGTCTTGCCCGAAAACTACACGCCTCTGAAGAACGGAGGTCGAGTTATAGAAGTGGACAATTGCCTGTTTCGCACCAGCAATAGATTCGTAGGTTCGCTCAATAAGGTGATCTCTTGACTGCGTGAGCACCTGGATAGTTACATCATCAGGGATCAGCTTCTGCTCAATCAGAAGCCTTACAAAATCGAAGTCCATTTGCGATGCAGATGGAAACCCAACCTCGATTTCTTTATATCCCATGGAAACCAGAAGATTGAACATTTCAAGCTTTCGTTCCGGGTTCATGGGATCGATTAGAGCCTGATTGCCGTCCCTGAGATCGACAGCACACCATCTAGGTGCTGTCTCGATTGTCTTTGTGGGCCATGTTCTGTCGGGAAGGTTGACCGATATTTGCTCAGCAAACGGCTGATAACGGCCGAATGGCATTTTTGAAGCTTTTTGATTATTTTTCATTTCTCTCCGCCTAAATCTGATGTGGCCGCACTTTGGCTCCGCGACGAGATTGGGCCCTAACTAGGCCTCGTCGCGGCCGATAAGCAGTAGAGAAAAACTCATTTACTTAGGCTAACACTTGAAACCTTTTAGCGCTAGAACCCTAACTTGCCGAGTTGCTTTGGGTTTCGCTGCCAGTTTTGTGCGATCCGAACCTGAATCGCCAAGTGAACAGGCTCGCCCATCAAGGCCTGAATCTCGCGGCGAGCCTTCTGTCCAATGGTTTTTAGCATCGAGCCCTGCTTGCCAATAATGATTCCTTTTTGGGAGTCACGCTCCACCCAAACCGACACATGAATTATTGGTTTCGGGTCCTCATAAATTATTTCATCCATCGTCACGGCGAGTGAGTGAGGCAGCTCGTCATTGACCAGTTCCAGGGCAGCCTCTCGCACCAATTCGCAAATCTGATCCTCCAGAGACTCTTCACTTACGGTGTCCGCCTCATAGAGTAGCGGTCCAACCGGGAGGTAACGAATAAGCAGTTGCTCTAGAAGGTCAAGCTGTTCTTGGGTCACTGCGGAGACCGGGACTATTTCTTCCCAGCTATCCAGGTCAGCGACTTTCATTAAATGTTCCGCAAGTTTTGACTTAGATACGGTTTCACATTTCGTCACCACGGCAATCTTTTTTGCCTTGGAATATGTCTGAATGTCTGAAACGATTTTTTTGTCTCCCGGGCCAATCGGCTCATTTGCAGGAGTGCAAAACACGATTACATCCACTTCACTGAGGGTTGAGCTAACCACGTCATTGAGTCTTTGACCCAAAAGAGTTCTAGGCCGGTGAAGGCCTGGAGTGTCAACCATTATCAACTGGCCAGCCTCGGAAGTCTTAATTGCCCTGATGGCTCTTCGAGTGGTCTGTGGTTTGGAGCTAGTGATAGCCACCTTTTGACCAGCAATTGCATTGGTCAAAGTCGACTTTCCAACATTGGGCCGCCCCACGAAACTTACAAAACCAGACCTAAAATCACTCAACCGTTTCAATCTTCCTGACCAGCACGCTAAGCAGCTGACCCTTTTTTGCCACAACCCGCTCAGCTTTGAGCCAAATTTCAGCTATTTCAACCTCTTCGCCGCCAACTGGCAATTCGCCGATAGCTTTTACCAATAGTCCTCCGACGGTATCGACATCATCATCACTAAGTTCTATTTGGAGCAATTCAGAAACTTCATCGAGTGTGGTCCTGGGATGCATGCGGTAACTTCCATCCGCCAGAGACTCGATGCCAATATCTTCACGATCGTATTCGTCGCCTATTTCACCAACCAGCTCTTCGATTAAATCCTCTACGGTAACGATGCCCGCCACGCCACCGTATTCATCTACAACGACCGCAATTTGCGTGCTCGCCTTTTGCATCTCCTGCAGTAATTCGGCGACAGATTTTGACTCCGGAGTAAATAGTGCCGGTCTGGATGCCTCCACAGCTTTCTTGCTACCAAGGAGTGCTGGGTCTTTGTGGACAACTCTTGCTAGGTCTTTCAAATACAAAACCCCTAAAACATCGTCAACATCTTCCCCGACAACCGGCAGCCGAGAATAACCGCTCGCAATAAAAGTGCTCAGCGCATCTTGCAATAGGGCATCCGAGTCAACAACCTCCATGTCCACCCTCGGAACCATGACTTCTCTCACCACGGTTTCAGAAAATTCTTCAACCGAATCAAGCAGCTCCTGCTCGTATGCCTCAGCGACTGCGGGAATGACGAGTCTGATTGGGGAGATCGTTTTGGCCCACCAGGTCACAAAAGCTTCAGCCCTGAGCCCAAAGCGCTCTGCTAGCTTTGTGGCACCAAGCATTCGCCCAATAATTTGCTGGAACAACCAAATGGCAATTATGGCAACCGCCAGCCACACTCCTGCTGACATCGATCCGGGCTGGTAAATCAACCACAGTGCCGCGAGCGAGACCAGTATCACTGCCCTTGCAATGGAAAGTGCGCCAGCACGAAAATCTTCTGCCAACTCGAGGCGACTTTGCACCGTGGCAAGAATCGAAAGGGCGATGACTGCAACTAATCCAGAGATGATGTAGATCATTTGTTTTCGCCCTCGTAAAAATCAGCAAGCAGTTTTCGTTGCAGGGAGAACATTTCTGCTTCCTCCTCCGGCTTGGCATGATCAAAGCCAACCAGATGCAGCATGCCGTGAGTTACCAGCATCAGAATTTCATTCATGGTTTCGTGATTGGCAACAATTGCTTGCTTTATCGCCACTTGGGGGCAAACGACTATGTCCCCAAGGATGCCCTCTGAAGGGTTTGACATGTCTGAACCTGGTCTCAGCTCGTCCATGGGGAAACTAAGGACATCGGTGGGCCCTGGTTCATCCATCCACTTGATGTGAAGGTCGGCCATGGGGCCTTCATCGATAAAGGTGACCCCCAGCTCTACGAGCTCGTGCAGCTTTAGCTCACCTCTCACAAAGCTGGCAAGTTTCAGAACTCTTGCGGTGTCAACATCCTCAAGCGACTCATTGGTGATCTCGATGCTCACTTAGTTTCCGCCCTTTCGTAGGCATCGACGATTCGAGTTACTAGTTCATGACGAACGACGTCTCGGCTCGACAGAGTTGCAACGTGCAAGCCTTCAACCCCCTCGAGAACTTCCCTGGCGACTCCAAGTCCTGACTTCCCACCTGGAAGGTCAACTTGCGTGACGTCACCGGTAATCACCATTTTAGAATTGAACCCCAGGCGGGTGAGGAACATCTTCATCTGCTCGGCAGTAGTGTTCTGTGCCTCATCCAAGATGATAAAACTGTCATTCAGAGTCCTGCCGCGCATGTAGGCAAGCGGAGCAACTTCAATGACTCCAGCGTCCATCATCTTCGCGGTGACCTCAGGTTCAAGCATTTCCTGAAGCGAATCGAATAGCGGTCTTAAATACGGATCGATTTTTTCACTCAGTGTTCCTGGCAAGAAACCCAGCCGCTCTCCAGCTTCAACAGCGGGTCTAGTCAAAATGATTCGACTTACCTCTTTGCGATAAAGGGCCGATACTGCCTTTGCCACGGCCAAATAGGTCTTACCGGTGCCTGCCGGACCAATTCCAAAAGTAATAGTGTGCTCATCAATAGCATCCAGATACTGCTTTTGGCCGGCTGTCTTTGCCCTAACGGTCTTAGCGGGAGTTGAAACGCTTGTTGCTGCAAGTATTTTTGACGCTGGCTCCTGATTTTCGGATGTCACTATCTTGATGGTTTCAGAGACAGACTGAAGGTCCGGAGCTAGGCCCTGCAAAATCATTTCAACCAGCTGCTCAAGAACGGACCTTGCGGTCTTCACCTGTTCTTCATCGCCGGTGAGGGTAAAACTGTTTCCCCGATTTTGAATTACCAGACCGGGTAGATCCGCCTCTAATTGTTTGACATTTCTGTCCTCTTGCCCGAGCAAGTCAAGAAGTGCAACTGCTGAAATTTCGAAGGAAGTTTTTACCACTACTTGGACTGCTGACTTAGAACGTGAGCATGGGTGTGAAATACAGACTGACCTTCGCGGCTTCCAGTATTGAACTGAAGTTTGAATTGGCCGTCAGTGAAGTCAGCTGCCACAGTTGTAATTAGCGAGAACAAACCTGCCAGTTCTCCCTCCTGATCCAATTCCGTGATGTTGGTGGAGTGCCGTTTGGGGACTACAAGAATGTGCACCGGCCCCTGAGGATAAAGATCCCTAAACGCAACAGCGTGCTCGTTCTCCCCCAGTAATTCAGTGGGTATTTCACGCCCAATGATTTTGCAAAAAATACAATCCAATTTAGCCTCCACCTACAATGCTATCCGTTGTTCCAAGAGCCCGACAGAGCCTGTATGGCAGCGATGGCCGCTGGGCCAGCCGAGGATGTTCTCAAAACTGAGTTTCCCAGCCTCACAGCCTTGAAGCCATTTGACATCAAGAGATTGAGTTCGCCAGCTTCAAAGCCGCCCTCTGGCCCAACCACAATTGTGATCTCAGGCGAAAGATCAATTTCCGACAACGATTTTTCGGCACCTGGATCCAAGACGAGCTTCAACCCCGAACCAACCAAGTCTTTGGCAGTCGATAGCGATCCGATAGTAGGCAGAAAAGACTGTTGAGACTGTTTCATGGCAGAAACGGCGATTTGGTGCCAGCGCTCCTGATTTCGCGCAGTCTTTGAACCCCACTCCACTATTGATCTCTTGGCCTGAAAAGGAGTGACACTAGCGACGCCGAGTTCGCATGCGGTCTGCACTGCCGACTCATCTCGTCCCCCCTTCGCCAGAGCCTGAACAAGGTGAATAGTCACTGACTGCTCATTGGCGATGGATTTAGCAAGGAGTCGAATTTGGCCCGAGCTAACATCTACAACCACGGCTTTGTGGCTAACGCCTAAACCATTGGTGATCACAATTTGGTCATCGTTTCTTATTCTTAGTGCCTTGAAATGTGTGAGCTCACGCTCAAATATGGCAGTTGAGCTCTCTGTAATTTCAGGGTCGTAAAACCAATGCACTAGAAACGACCTCGGCTGCGCCTGCTGCCCAGGCGAGGAGTGTCCTCCTTGTGGAGCTCTCGAAGCTTCTTGAATATGTCTTTTTGCTTACCGTCCAGCCTGGAAGGAGTCAGCACCTTTATTTGGAGCAGCAGGTCTCCCCTGCCTCGGCCACGCAACTTATTTGACCCGAACCCTTTTAGTGTGATGACATCGCCGTGTTGTGCCCCAGATTTGACCGAGACTTCTGATTTACCATCCAAAGTTTCGATGTCGACCTCGAAACCTAGAGCAGCGTCAGCAATCGGAACTTCAAGAATTGCGACCAGGTTGTCACCATCTCTTCCAAAAATCGCGTCGGGACGAACCGATACTTCGAGGTAAATATCACCGCTTGGCCCGCCACCAAAACCTACTTCTCCCTGGCCTGGAAGGTGTAGACGCAATCCATCCGAAACCCCCGCTGGAATATCTAGATCAAGGTCGCGGGACGCGCGCACTCTTCCTTGACCGCGGCAACCAAGGCAGGGCTCTGGGATTACCTCGCCTGTGCCCCGACAAGTACCGCAGGGAGCAGTGGTGACCATCGCACCCATGAAGGACTGCACCTGACGTTGAATCTGACCCGAGCCTCGGCAAATATCGCAGGTCTTGGGGCCGGTCCCTGGCCTGCAGCAACTCCCCTGACAGTCCTCACACAAAACGGCAGTATCGATGGTCAAAGTCTTGTTGACCCCGAATACCGCTTCCTTCAACTCAAGGTCCACTCGTAACAGTGCGTCTTGACCCCGCTGAGAACGAGACTGAGGACCCCTTTGACCGCCGCCAAAGAAGCTGTCAAAAATGTCACCGAGACCGACACCTTCTTGGCCCCCACGATCATAAGTTGCTCTGGCTTTGGCATCTCCCAGAACTTCGTAAGCGTGAGTAACCAGCTTGAAACGCTCCTGGGCCTCTGCTGCCGGATTGATATCTGGATGCAATTCCCTAGCGAGCTTCCGATAGGCCTTCTTGATTTGATCTTCGCTGGCGTCACGTTGGACTCCCAACACCTGATAGTGATCGCTCAAGAATTTGCCTCCAGTACATTACTCAAATATTTCGCAACCGCTCGAACGGATGCTATGTTGCCCGAATAGTTCATTCTCGTCGGGCCCAAAACGCCAATTTTAGCAGCCTCAAGGCCGGTTGCCTCGTAGCCGGTGGCCATTAGGGTCGCATGACTAACACCTGCCACTCCCAGCTCTGAACCAATCTTCAAGTGAACACCGTATTGATCGGTCTGCATCTCCTGAAGCAAGCGCATCATTACGACCTGCTCTTCAATTGCTTCTAGAACGGACGACAATTCGCCGCCGAAATCCTCATCATGCTTTGCAAGCTTGGAGGCGCCTGACAGCACCAATTTTTCTTGGCGATTCTCGTCGACCATCGACTGCAAGGTTTCCACCACGGTTTGGACAAATACCCGTCTAACCGGCAAGAAATCTTGTGGCAACCGGTCGAGTAATGCCCTCACATCAGAAAGGCTTGCTCCCGAAAGGATCGCGTTGAGTCGTCCCCGGAATTCAGGAAGCAGATCGCTTTCAAAACTCGCAGGTAGCTCAACCTGCAGCTGTTGCAACCTGCCGTTGTCGGTAATTAGCATCACAAGCACCCGGAAGTCAGCAACTTGAATTAGCTCCACATGTCGAACGCGCGACTTTCCAAGGGTTGGATACTGCACCAGCGCTAAATTATTTGTCAACTGGGAAAGCGCCCTCGCAGTTCTTTCCACGATATCGTCAAGGTCATTGGCACCGTCCAAGAAGCTCTCTATGGCTCTTCTTTCTGAGACCGAAAGCGGCTTTACTTCGCCAATCTTGTCCACAAATAGTCGATAGCCCTTCTCGGTTGGGATTCGACCTGAGGACGTGTGAGGGGCTGTGATTAGGTCTTCCTCTTCCAGAAGTGCCATATCATTTCTAATCGTCGCCGCAGAGACTCCAAGTGGATGACGGTCAAGTAGCGATTTTGACCCAACCGGTTGGTTAGATGAGATGTAGTCCTCCACGATTGCGCGCAGCACCTCTAGGGATCTACCTGGAATCATTGGCACTCACCTCACTTGAGTGCCAAGTCTAGACAACATTGCTCTAATTGGTAAGAAGATCGAGCACAATGCGGTCCACAAATAGCCTCCCGGTGGCAGTTACCGAGACTCTCTGATTCTTTATTACCAAAAACTCTTGAGCGAAGAACCCCTCAAGAGCATGCGGAGAGACCTGCAGGGCCTCTAAGACCGAAGTGCTGACCCCCTCTTTAGTTCTGAGCTCTAACATCAGCATTTCTTCCAGTCTGGTTCTGGCATCAATATGCTCAACCCCGGCAACCGGAGTTTTCGTGGCGACAGCCTGCTGATAGGTCAGCGGGTGCTTGAGGTTCCAAAACCTATTTCCAGAGATATGCGAGTGTGCCCCCGGTCCATAGCCCCACCAGTCAAAAGATCGCCAGTAAGCCTGATTGTGCCTGGAAGGTTCACCCCAATTTGAAACTTCATACCAAGCAAGGCCCGCCTCACTCAAGATGTTGTCGGCAAGCTGGTGCTTTTCTGCATCGAGATCATCATCGGTTTCTGGAACCTCGCCCGATTTGATCTGTCGAGCCAGCTTTGTTCCCGGTTCGACGATCAGTGAGTAGGCAGAGATGTGTCCAGTCCCCAGTTCGACAGCCGCTTCTAGAGTGTGCCGCCAAGATTCGATGCTCTCCCCCGGGGCTCCATAGATCAAATCGATGCTCGTTGCCAAGCCAACGTTTTTTGCCGCCGAAACCAAAGGTGCCACCAATTCGGGCCTGTGCACACGCTCCAGTGTTTTCAAAACATCAGCATCAAAACTTTGAACACCCATGCTCAGCCGATTAATGCCGACTTGAGATAGCTCTTCAAGATACTGAGCAGTGGTTGATTCAGGGTTGGCCTCGAGAGTGATCTCGGCATTTTTTTCAAAATCAAATTGGTCTTTCAGGGCCGAAACAATCGAAGCCAACTGATCTGCGGAGAAAAGAGAAGGTGTTCCACCACCAAAAAACAATGTGGAGATTGGCCTTATTGGGTATCCAGATCCGGATAAAACCTTTGAGCTTCGCTCAATTTCGGAAATTATGGCATTGTGAAAATCCTGCTGGGATACGCTGCCTATTTCCTTAGCGGTGTAGGTGTTGAAATCGCAGTACCCGCATCTAACCTCACAAAAAGGAATGTGAACGTAGACGTGAAAGGACTTGTCCACTCCAAAAAGTGGAGCGATTACATCGTCCTCTGGCCAGGCAAGCCCGATCGGCAGGGCAGATCCCACTACTTTTTCTTTTCTGACTTGGAGGACTCATCTGAGGACAGTGCAGAAATGAAAGCCTCCTGCGGTACTTCGACGCGGCCAACCATTTTCATGCGCTTCTTACCCTCTTTTTGCTTCTCAAGGAGCTTGCGCTTTCTACTTATGTCTCCGCCATAACACTTAGCTAAAACATCTTTTCGAATTGCTCGAATGCTTTCTCTGGCAATGATTCTTGATCCGATGGCAGCCTGGATGGGCACCTCAAACTGCTGCCTTGGAATAAGCTCACGCAACTTTCCAGTGATTCTGGTTCCTTGAGCGTAAGCCTTGTCTCGGTGAACAATTGAACTAAAGGCATCAACTTTTTCACCCTGAAGTAGGAGGTCAACTTTGACCAGATCTCCCGGTTGGTAGCCGTCATCCTCGTAGTCCAAAGATCCGTAGCCCTGGGTTTTGCTCTTTAGCTGGTCAAAGAAGTCGAATACGATTTCAGCCAGCGGGAGTTGGTAGCGAAGTTGAACTCTGTCCTCACCTAAGTACTGCATGTCAATCATGGTGCCGCGTCTTGACTGGCAGAGCTCCATGATTGTTCCGACGTAATCCTTTGGACTAAGAATTGTTGCCTTTACTATCGGCTCTTTGACAACCTTTATCTTGCCTTCTGGGAACTCAGATGGATTCGTAACAATGAACTCGGTATTGTCCTCACGAGTGACCTCGTAAACCACTGAAGGGGCAGTTGCTATCAGGGACAGATTAAACTCGCGTTCGAGACGCTCGGTGATGATTTCCAGATGAAGCAAACCCAAAAATCCGCACCTAAAACCAAACCCGAGTGCAGCCGATGTCTCTGGCTCATAAACCAGCGAAGCGTCTGAAAGCCTCAGCTTGTCAAGCGCTTCACGCAGGTTTGGATAGTCACTGCCATCAATCGGGTAAATTCCCGAATAAACCATTGGATTAGGTTCTGAGTATCCCTTAAGAGCAGAGGTTGCCGGCTTATTTTTGGTGGTAACTGTGTCGCCGACCTTGGACTGTCGGACATCTTTAACGCCTGTTATCAAATAACCGACTTCACCGGCTGCTAGCCCTTTAGTGGCAGTGGGCTCTGGGCTGATCACGCCAATTTCCAAGAGCTCGTGAACTGCACGAGTCGACATCATTTGGATCTGCTCACGAGGAGAAAGTCGGCCATCAATCATTCTGACGTAGGTGACAACACCACGGTAACTGTCATAAACAGAATCAAAAATCATCGCCCTGGCGGGGCCATCAGGATTCCCAGATGGCGCAGGCACCCGCTGGACGATTCGATCAAGCAACTCCGCAACACCCTCACCGGTTTTTCCAGAAACCTTCAGACAATCTGCTGGGTCTCCACCGATGAGATTTGCAAGCTCCTCGGCATACTTTTCGGGCTGAGCTGCGGGTAAGTCAATCTTGTTTAATACCGGAATGATCTCAAGATCGTTTTCCATGGCGAGATACAGATTGGCAAGCGTTTGTGCCTCGATGCCCTGCGCGGCATCAACGAGTAAAACCGCTCCCTCACATGCCGCCAGAGACCTCGAGACTTCGTATGTGAAATCAACGTGACCCGGAGTGTCAATCATGTTCAGTGCAAAAGTCTTGTTTTCAAGCTCCCATGGCAGACGCACCGCTTGAGACTTGATAGTGATTCCGCGCTCGCGCTCGATGTCCATGCGGTCCAAGTACTGATCGCGCATCTGGCGGTCATTGACAATGCCAGTTAGCTGGAGCATTCGATCCGCGAGCGTTGACTTGCCATGATCAATGTGAGCAATGATGCAAAAATTTCGCAATTGCTCTTGCTGAGTCAAGGAAGGCTCGAGTGCAGTCCGTGCGCGTGGCGACAAATAAACCTCTTTGTGGGATGAAATACCTGCTTATTCTCCCATGTTGCTTGCCCACTGGTAACCAAGCTGGTAGAGTTTTGCCTTGTTCGCGAGGATTTCTTCGCAAAAAAAGTTTTTCGCCAGAGAGAGTAGAACATGGCAAACATCAAGTCAAAGATCAAGAGAATCGGCACCAACCGCAAGTCCGAAGAGCGTAACAAGGCTGTTCGTACTGAAGTTAAGTCTGCTATCCGCGCCGTGCGCGATGCCAGCACAGCCGGCGACAAGACCGCAGCAGCTGCAGCTCTAGTGGGAGCAAACCAGACAATCGACAAGGCAGTTAGCAAGGGTGTAATTCACAAAAACCAGGCTGCTAACAGAAAGTCAGCAATTGCCAAGAAGGTAAACGCTCTCTAATAAAAGGTCTAAATGGAGAAACCGAGACTTTGTTCTCGGTTTTTTTATTTAACCTGCCCTTGCCATCTTCAGGAGCAGTTTTTCAATTGAGTATTGGGGATCTCGGCTTGCACCCTTGGTGTCGAAATCGGTCTTTGCGGAGAGCTGAACCAGTTCAATCAGCTCCGCTTCACTCCAGCCGTTTAGCTCGCGCCTGGCCTTGTCAACTTGCCAGGGTGCCATCCCAAGAGCGGCAGGAGTTGCATTTCTGTCATTGAACAGCCTGGCTAACTGGCGTATTTTCATAGCCAGTGCTGCGGTCAGGGCAACTGGGTCAATGCCGGTTGCAGATCCGTGACGAAATAATCGAATAGCTTCGGTCGCATTCCCCGCTAGTGCAGCATCGGCAATCTTGAACGCGTTCGTTTCTTGCCTGCCCTCGAAGCTCTGCTCGACATCTGACGCAGTCACTTTGGCTTTGCCAGATTTGGCAAGTTGATCACAGGCTGCCCCTAATTCGCCCATGTCTGAGCCGAAGGCTGCCACCAAAGCCTTTACTGCGGGCTGATCGATTGGGATGCCGAAGGTTTTGAACTCTCGATTTATGAAGTCGATGCGATCCGAATCCTTTTTGACCTCATCGCAAGAAATGTTCAAGGCCAAGGACGCCAATTCTTTTTTTACCTTGCCGTTTTGTCCAACGAGGTTTGGAGTTCGGATAACGATTGTGCAGTTCTGGGCAGGGTCAGACATGAGAGACTGGATGTCTTCCAGCAGGCCTTCGCTTGCACTCTGGATAACAACAAGCCTGGGTTCGTTAAAGAGTGAGGGTGCCGCGAGACTAAATAGCAATCCAGGTGAGTACTCACCCTCGGCTACCTCGCTAACCTCAAGTTCTTGGTGTTCCACTCGCAATTGATTCTTGATCTGTCGAATCGCCCTGGAGGCAAAGTAGGTTTCCGGACCTGAAATTATAACCAGGGGCCATGCAGCAGCCTGATGCCAACTTACCGTCTTGCCATTGCTCACGTTGTCAGTTTACCTGCGACGCTAACCACCCAGCCCTCATCCTCCATAGTCATTGCAACAGATCCAAGTTCGTCTGTTCTTAGTACTCGAGATCCGAACTGCCTGGCCTGACTTAGTGCCTTGTCTGTAGGGTGACCATAGGGGTTTGGCCCAACCGAGAAAACAGAAATGTCAGGCCGCAGTAGTCGAAATAGTTCACTGGATTGGTCGGCGGATCCGTGGTGTGCGACTTTCAGAATCAGCGGTTGCGACCGCAGCAGAGTGAGCCTTGCTTCGCTGGTCCGCATTAGACGCTGCTGACCGCCTTCGCCAAGGTCACCAAGGGCCAAAACCGAGTAGTTGGGTCCGCTAAAGCTGATAATCACAGAGGCGTCATTACTGTCCTTCGCCTCATTTGCCTGCGCCGATGGGGCTAGTACGTGCCATTGGAGCTGGCCAAGCACACCATTCATGCCCGCAAAACCCTGCAAGATTTCAGTTCCGGCATCCTCAAGAGATTCAGATACCAACGCTACAAGCGGTCTGTCATCACGAAATCCAGAGATGACGGCGGTCCTAATTATTCGGTCACCAAGGGCGCCTTGAATGCCTCCGGCGTGATCGGCATCGAAGTGGGTAATCACCAATAGGTCAATTATTTCTATACCCAGACCGCTCAGGCAATCATCAATTGGCTCGTTTTCCCTCCCAACGTCAATTAAAGCAACCCGGCCCGCGCTTCTAATCAGCAACGCATCGCCTTGACCGACGTCGCAGTTCAGTATGTCCCAGTTGCCAGCGAAATCCTTGTGTCTAAGTTGATCGCTTGAGGACCACGCAATCGAGAAGAGCAAAGTGCAAACCAGACCGGACACCAAGACGGGTCGAAAACGAGACAATCGCGGCTGATAGAGAGCAAGCGACAGAAGCACAATTAGTGCCGCCAAAACCACGCCGGCAGGGCCTGCAACAAAGTGGATGCGTGCTGCAGGCCAATCTGAGAGCTGACCCGCGACCAAAGTTATCCACCAGGTTCCGAGAGACGCAAGATAACTTATAAACGTGGAAATGGCAGGAAATGGAAACGCAAGTATTAGCGAGAGAATTCCAAGAATGGTGACCGGCGCCACAACCGGTTCAACAATCAAGTTTGCCAATACCGAGTAGAGCGGAATCGAAGGTTGAAGCATCAGCAGTATCGGGGTTGTTGCAAGCTGCGCTGAAAAACTCGCGGCAATTCCAATCGCTATTAGTCGTGGCATGTACTGCGCCAGCCAGGTATAAATCGGTAGAGCCATTGTCAAGAGGCCAACCGTGGCCAGTGCCGACAGAGCAAAACCGAAATCGGTGGCCAATCCCGGGTCAATTGAAAGTAGGAAAATTACCGCCCATGCAAGACAGATGATCGGTTTTGTGCCACGGCCTAACCACAGGCCAATTGCCACGAACGTGGCCATGGTGGCCGCTCTTAGAACACTGGATTCTGGTCCAACGACTAACACGTAGCAAGCCATTACCGTCAAAGCGAAGATGAACCTGGCGTTTCTAGATATGCCGGATGCCGCACCTATCAGGTAGGCCACTCCCATGATTATGGCAAGGTTTGCTCCCGAGACCGCGACGAGGTGAGTGAGTGAAAGAGTCTTCATCTGCAATGCGACTTCGGGCGATAGTAGCTCCCTCTCGCCAATCGCCAAGCCGGCAACAAGAGCCTCGGCATCCGGCGAGACCCCGTTCAATCGATACAAAAAGGTTGCTCGCAGTGTCTCTATGAATTCGATCCGCGGGTAGGAGACTTTGATCTGCGAGCTCGAACCCGGCTCGGCGACCACCCAAAGAATTAGCCAGTAGATAGCCGCCACATAGACAATCACAAAGTTAGATTGTCTTTCAGCTGTTCAAACAGCTTGCTGCCAATACCCGTGACCTCGCGAAGTTGATCGACACTTGCAAAAGAGCCAATTTCTTCACGATAGGCAAGTATTCTGCCGGCCAAGGCAGGTCCGATTCCTGGAAGTGTTTCCAGCTGTGAAGAGGTGGCTCTATTCAAAGAGATGAAGCCGTCGCCTCCTGACACAGCCATCTGCGATTCGGCAAGAATAACAACCTGCTCTCCATCCGAAACCAGCCTTGCAAGATTGACGCTCGATTGAACCGCGTCTTCAGTGAAGCCACCCGCAGCTGATATGACATCTCGGACCCTGGACCCATAATCAAGTTCGTAGAGCCCTGGATTACTGACCTCACCGACGACATGGATAAAGATCTCTCCAGAAACCGTGAATTCGCTCCCCGGCTGCTCGGTGGCTGCCTCCGGTTTTGGAGCCGAGCTATTTGATAGGAGAACACCCAAGAGCAGCGCCACGACGGCAGCGACAAGATATAGCTGCTTACGTCTTTTGGGTTCTAGGTTGTTTAGCCAATCAAGGACTTTCTGCATTTGACCAGAATGCCTTGGCGGCCCTCATCAAAAGACTGGACCAAACCAAGCTGTGGAGAAAGAGCTATTTGGTTGCGATGTTAACTAGTTTTGGCGCACGAACAATCACGTTCGCTATCTCGAGGCCTTGCAGTGATCTGATGACTTGATCTGACCCAATAGCCAGCGCTTGGAGATCCTCTTCTGAGATGGAAACATCAACCTCGAACTTGTCACGCAATTTCCCATTCACCTGAACGATTGCCACAACCGTGCTTTCTGTCAGGAGCTGAGGCTCAACGTCTCTAAAACCCGCAAGCGCAACAGCTGGCGCATGACCTAGCAAACTCCACATATCTTCAGAGGTGTAAGGGGCAAATAGCGACAAAGCCTTTGCCAGCTCCTCCGCGCCCTCGCGGACTGCAGGATCGTCAGGTCCAGGGCCTTGGTCTATGGCCTTTCGGAGGTGATTTGTTAGCTCCATAGCCTTGGCCACGCCAACGTTGAACTTATGCGCTTCAATGGCCTCAGCAAAGCCCTGCAAGAACTGGTGAGTTGCTTTTCTAACGCCCTTATCACCGGTTGTTACATCGATGTCGACTGAAGATTGGACGTCCTGGGCAATTCGCCAGGCCCTGGCAAGAAACTTGGCTGAGGCAGCGGGCGAAACATCAGCCCAATCGATGTCGTCTTCTGGGGGTCCAGCAAAGGCCATCGTCAACCTAATCGCGTCAACACCGTGAATGTCCAGCTGGTCACTTAGGCGAACTAAGTTGCCGCGAGATTTGCTCATCGCAGAACCATTCATTAGGACCATTCCCTGGTTCAGTAGTCTGGTGAAAGGTTCCTCAAAATCAACCATTCCAATGTCGTGAAGCACCTTGGTAAAGAATCTGGCGTAGAGCAGGTGAAGTATTGCATGCGTAACTCCACCGACATACTGATCAACGGGCGCCCACTTTTCTGCGTTTTCTTTGCTAAATGGAACGTCATCGGAATTCGGGTTTAGGAATCTGAGAAAGTACCAAGAGCTATCTACAAAGGTGTCCATGGTGTCGGAGTCGCGCTTTGCGGGGCCATCACAGTTCGGGCAGTTAACATTCAGCCAACTGCTTGCCGCACCCAGTGGTGAAGTTCCCTTGGGCTGAAGGTCTAGACCCTTGCTGTCTGGCAACTCAACAGGAAGTTGATCTGCAGGGACCGGGACCTCACCACATTTTTGGCAGTGAATTATTGGTATCGGTGTTCCCCAGTAACGCTGTCTGGATATCAACCAGTCTCGCAACCTAAAGTTCTTGGATCCCTTGCCAGTCCCTTTTTCCTCCACAATTTCAATTGCCCTGGCAATTGCGTCTATTTTGGAAAGGCCATTCAGAGGACCGGAATTTACAATTTTTCCGTCTCCCGAAGTTGCAATGCCAGTTTCTTGAGGGTCTCCTTCGCCGGTGTCAACGACCATCTTGACCGGTAGGCCCATCGCCTTTGCAAATTCAATATCACGGTCATCATGCGCTGGGACCGCCATGATCGCACCGGTTCCATAATCCGCAAGTACGTAATCAGATACCCAAATTGGTAACTGCTCATCATTTATTGGATTGATGGCATAGTGGCCTAGAAAAATTCCAGTTTTCTTTCGGTCGGTAGCAAGCCTTTCAATGTCATTGGCTTTTTTAACCTCTTCTAAATAGCTCGCAAACTGATCTTGAATGCTCACAGAAGCGCTTGCTGCAAGCTCCTGAGCCAACTCACTGTCAGCTGCCAGGACCATGAAAGTCGCGCCATAGAGAGTGTCTGGCCTAGTGGTAAACACTGAAACTTTTTTGTCCATGCCTTCGATGGCGAAATCGATATTGGCCCCCTGTGAGCGGCCAATCCAGTTGCGCTGCATCGAGAGCACCTTCGAAGGCCATTTGCCCTCCAGGCCATCAAGGTCATCCAGTAATCGATCGGCATAGTCAGTTACCTTGAAGTACCACTGAGTTAGAGACTTTTTCGTTACAGAAGAATCACATCTTTCACATAACCCTTGAACAACCTGCTCGTTGGCAAGCACAGTCTGACAACTTGGGCACCAATTGACATTTGAGTTTTTTCGGTAGGCCAGTCCACGCTTATAAAACTCTAAAAATAGCCACTGGTTCCACTGGTAGTAACTAGGGCTGCAGGTTTCCAGTACTCGATCCCAGTCAAAGCTGCAGGCGTAGCGTCTCATGGATGCTTTTTGCTGTGCAATGTTCTCGTAGGTCCACGCCTTCGGGTCTAGCCCTCTTTTAATCGCGGCATTTTCAGCGGGCAAACCAAAAGCGTCCCACCCAATTGGATGCATGACGTTATAGCCGCGCTGAGACCAGTACCTGGCAATCACATCGCCGAGAGCATACGCCTCGGCATGACCCATGTGCAGGTCACCTGAAGGGTAGGGAAACATGTCCAAGACGTACTTAGTTGGCCTGGAATCATCTTTTTTAGACGAATCGAAAGGTTTTAGGTCATCCCAAACCGGCAGCCACTTATCCTGAATGGCGCGGGTGTTGTACTCTTCTTGCAATTTCAGGCCTTTTGATTGACGTTTGCTATAGGTTACCAATTGACCGAGGCACTCATTGCCTCAACCAGCGCTAAAGCTTTTAATTTGATTTCCTCATGTTCAGCCTCTGGTTCGGATCCCGACGTGATTCCGCCTCCGATTGCAATGGTTACTGAGCTACCAGAAAACACCGCAGTTCTAATAACCATTCCAAGGTCCATGTCTCCAGAACCTGAAATCCAACCGATTGCGCCGGAATATGCACCGCGCTGCCGATTTTCTATCTGTGCAATCAATTCACATGCTCGTATTTTCGGTGCTCCAGTCATTGAGCCTCCTGGAAAAAGCGCGGTCAGTGCTTCTAGCCCCGTCATGCCTTGCTGAAGCTCCCCCGAGACGTCTGACACCAATTGGTGAACCGTTGAGTAACTTCTGATTGCGAGCAAAGCCTCGACGGTAATTGATTCGGCCTTACACACCGAAGACAGATCATTGCGAATCAGATCCACAATCATCAGGTTTTCAGCTCGCTCCTTTTCATCACTGACCAGCGAATCCATTAGTGCCCGATCCATTTCAGGATCCTCTGATCTAGCCCGGGTGCCTTTTATGGGTGAGCTCAGCACCCTTGAGCCAGAAACTGTAAGGAATCTTTCCGGTGAAATGCTCAGGTATTCGACCCCGTCCACTTTTAGATAAGTGCAGTAAGGGGCATGGTGTTGTCTTCTCAGCCTCAGAAAAAGAGCGAGTGGATCGCCAGTGAATTCCCCTCGCAATTCTGTGGTTAAGCAGATTTGGTAAATCTCACCCTTAGATATTTCTGCTAGGGCAACATTTATGTTGTTCAAATAATCAGATTTTGAGTCGACCGCTGTCAGCTCTGCTGCAGTCGCGGCATCATTATTGAAATCATAAACAGCAGCGTCTCCACCAGCTATGGCGAGCCTCAGCAGGGCCGCATGAAACCACTCAACAAATAGCTTCTGATTGGCAAACTCGCCAATAAAAAACATGGCCCGCTTATCGTGATCAAAGACAAACGCTCTATCAACATTTATACCGGCTACCACCAGTGGTCCCTCTCCCGGACTGGAGTACTCAACAACCCCTACAAAGCCAGGCCTAAAGGCAAAGGGCAGATCCTGAAAGCTTTCTACGGATGGTTTTGGAGCGAGGTTTGAAGTCGGATGCCCGGTGCCGATAATCGAAAACCTAGAGTCATGATGATGCTCCCTGTCTAACCAAAAACAATTGGGCAGACTGGAAAAAAAGGATGTAAAAGTGTCCGCAATTGGACTCCAGCCCGCTATGCGTTCGTAGTAAAGAGTCATTTCACCTCCTGCCAGCCCTCTATCCTTAGTTGGTGATGAGTGTTTCTGGAGACTTCTTTCAATTCACCGGAGGTGAACTGATTCCAGTTGCCCACGCTATACCAGCACCACTAACGGTTGCCGATAGCTGGCTGGTTTCGGACGGATCCACCCGAGCCCTCTCCCGACACCTAAAGAGATTCAGCAGCTCAGTTGACAACCTTGAGTCAGACTACCTTCTGGAGTTTTTTGAAAACGTCATTGCCACGACCCCAGACACCGGTGATTGGTTTCCAAGAATTGAGTTTAGGGAACAACTTCCAATTGGAGAGCAATTATTTTTTAGGCTGCGCCACGCGCCAGTCAGGACCCAAACTTGCATCCTCTGGTCGCTAGACGAATTGGATCCAAGACAAAACCCAACCGTAAAAGGCCCTGATTTGTCGGCCTGCCAGAAACTGCGCAGAAAGGCCAACCTCCATGGCGCCGACGAGGCAGTAATTCTTGATGGCGATGGCTTTATTGCCGACGGAGCACTTTCTGCAATCGTGTGGTGGCGCGACGGAGTACTTTGCGCCCCAGATGAATCCACCCCTTGGTTGCCTTCAATAACCAGAGAGCTAGTTTTTGAGCTTGCAAGTCAAGCCGGCCACGACACTAGAACTGAAAGAGCAAAGCCCGAGGAGCTGGCCAATTGCGAAACCTGGAGCTTGTCTTCACTTCAAGGAATTCGTGGTGTGACTAGCTGGCAAAACATTCCAATGGGTAAGCACAAGATGTTGAACTCTTTTCGAAAGCGATTGATGATGCTGTCTGAGGGTTCGAAAGGTGAGAACTCAGTAATTGCCTAGTGAATTAGCAAGTTCTGAATTGGGTGCTATGCAAGAATTTGCAGCGTGAGGAGTGATTTATGTGTGGTCGATTCGTAATTGCCAAGGAAATATCGGCGGTTGCTGATTTATTTGAGGTAGAGAACTACCCTTCTGATCAAAAGCTCATCAACTACAACATTGCACCTACCACTCAGGTTCCAATCATTCTCGAGCGTGAGATTGAATCACTCCCTGTCAGAGAAATTCATTTAGCGCGTTGGGGCTTGATGTCACCAATTACAAAGGATTTTTCTGGCCCACCCCTTTTCAATGCTCGGGCTGAGACCGTTCTAACCAAGCCAAGCTTTGCCGAGGCGGCTCTTTCTAAGAGATGTGCGATTCCCGCAAGTGGTTATTTCGAATGGCAGGGAACGGAAAGTAAAAAGACACCGTTTTTCATTCATGCACCGGATCAGATGATTTGCTTTGCTGGTATTTATAGCTGGTGGCGTGATGAGAGCAAAGATGTCTCAGACCCCTCCCGATGGGTTCTGACGTGCAGCATTCTCACTCAAGACAGCTCAGAGAATTTAGCAAACATTCATGACAGGTCACCGGTCTTCCTAACTGAAGACGGTTTGGATGCCTGGATTTCTCCGGATTATCACACCACCGATGCACTAATTAGTGAGCTTCAAGTTGAGTCAAATGAAGTTGCCTCTAACTTGCAATTTCATACTGTCAGCTCTGAGGTTGGATCCGTTAAGAATAATTCCGCAGAGCTAATAAAGAAGATCTAGTCGGGATTTTGTAAATGTCCTAGACAGCACTTACACTTCTAATTATTCGAACAAATGTTCGATTAGTTAGAAGGGGCGCTGACTGTGGACTTAGAACCTGCCACGGGCATCATGTTGGATGCTGACGGTGCTCCGACCTGCTTTACCTGGCGAGACGAGGTATTTATGGCTGCTTCTCGACCGGTGCGCTGGTATTCCAGAGCACTTTGGTGGCAAGATGCTGAGCAGGCAGCTGCAGGCGAGGGCCAGAACTTAGTTGAAACAGAAATGTGGCGCCTGTGGGCGGCGAGTCACGCTGGTAGATACTTTTTCCAACTTCGTCACCGAATGCCCGGTGATCAATGGGAAGTTGAAACAGCCACTCCCTAAATGAGCTTTACTCACCTAAACGTAAGCTCTGCATTTTCCGCCCACTACGGAGTGAATCGACCAAATCAACTTGCATCAGCTGCCGCAGCAATGGCATCTCCTGCACTGGCTATAACTGATCGTGATGGTCTGTACGGAGCCATAAAACACATTGGTAGCTGCATCCAAGCGGGGATTATCCCAATTGTTGGGGTGAGCCTTCAAGTCACAGCAGAAAAACCACTGGGCCGCGTTGTAATCCTTGCCCACGGCAACAACAGAGGCAAAGGTTGGGCAACTCTCTGCCGAATAATTTCACAGGCCCAAGAACACAGGGGAAAGAAAAAAGAAATTTCCATCTCGATTACAGATCTGGCTCGCTTTTTTAAAGATGAAGCCAATTGCACGATTTTGATAGGACCTGAAAGCGCTCTTGGAAAACTTGCTCTGCCTTCACGCTCAGAGGCACTGAAATCAGCCAGGCAGTGGCTTGAATACTTCCCCTTGCCCTCGTCATTGGCAATTGAGCTTGTGAACCACATGACTGAACCTGGAACAGTAGGATCTGCTCAGCACGCCAATTCAATGTTTGAGTTATCCAAACAGACTGGGATACCTGCGATCATCACGAACGCAGTTCGCTACATAGAGCCCGATGGCGCATTGACCGCTGATGTTCTTGACTCAGCCAGGAACTTAGAGGCTTTGGGTCTATTTGCTCCACAACCAAACGCTCAAGCATCACTAAAGTCTTGGCACCAGATGGCGGCAATCGCTCTTGAAATCACTGAGAATACCGCAGAATCAGTTGCACTGCTGAGAAACACTGAACTGCTTGCTCAGAAGTGCTTCCTAGATCCGGATACCGATTGCGGATGGAATCAACCAAAAACACCCGAGCAGTCAGCCCTTGGGATCACGGGTAATCCATTCGAAGTGCTTTGGCAAAAAAGTCACGCGGGGATTTCTTTACGATACCCAAACATAAAAGCTGCAGAACTAGCCTCAGTGCAGCACCGGCTCTCTCAAGAGTTAATAGCAATCAATAAATTGGGCTTTGCAACTTACTTTCTAACGGTTGCCGATGTGGCCCAGATGATCCGAGATATGAGGATACGAATCGCGGCCAGAGGTTCCGGTGCCGGTTCGCTAACCAATTACCTGCTGGGCATAAGCAATGTTGACCCAATCGAAGAGGGTTTGCTGTTTGAAAGATTCTTGTCTACTGAGAGGTCCACCCTGCCGGATATCGACATAGATGTTGAATCTGCAAGGAGGCATGAAATTTACCGTGGGATTTTTAGACGCTACGGAGGAAACAGAGTCACACTGCTTTCGATGCAGTCAACCTACAGGGGCCGGGGAGCAGTTAGAGACGGAGGCATGGCTCTTGGTCTAGAAGACGAACAAGTGGATGAAATCGCCAAGAACATGTGGCGCTTTTCTGCCAGAAACTTTCGGGCAGAGATGGCTGAGAAGCCTGAGCTTGCAGAGTTTTCAAAGCTCACCGAAACCGATCGCAAGCTTAATCTCCTGGTAGATATCACCCAGCGCCTAGACCGACTCCCCCGACACATTTCTATGCACCCGTGTGGCGTAATACTTGGTGATTCTCAACTGCTCAATCTCACGCCAACTGAACCAAGCGGCATGGGTCTACCCATGAGCCAGTTTGATAAAGACGACATGGATCCAATGGGGTTTCTAAAGCTTGATGTGCTTGGAGTTCGAATGCAAAGCGCTATGGCCTACACAATCAAAGAAATAGCCCGCGTGCAAAAAAAGGAAGTCGACCTGGATGCAGCTCCAAAGGATGACCCTGATGTCTACAAAATGATTAGGACAACTAACACCCTTGGTCTTTTCCAAATTGAAAGCCCCGGGCAACGTGAACTGACAGGTAAACACCAACCAACAAAATTTAATGACCTAACAATGCAAATATCACTGTTTCGGCCGGGGCCAATGAAAGGAAACATGATTAAGCCCTATCTGGATGGCAGGCACGGGTTTATCCAGCCAGACTTCATGCACCCAGATCTAAGGGAGATTCTTCAGGAAACCTACGGAGTGGTTGTTTTTCATGAACAACTAATGAGAATTATGAACGTGATGACCGGTTGCACTCTGGCCAGAGCAGACGAAATGAGAAGGCAGCTCGCGAACCCCAAGAAGGCTAAGGCAGTTGCTAGCTATTTCAAGAAAGCTGCCGCTGCCAGAGGCTATAAAACAGCAGTCATCGAAAGAGTCTGGTCAATACTGGAAGGCTTTGGAAGTTTTGGTTTTTGCAAAGCTCACGGTGCCGCCTTTGCCGTTCCCACCTACCAATCGGCATGGCTAAAAACTCATTACCCAACCGAATTCATTGCCGGCCTGCTAACCCATGATCCTGGAATGTATCCGAAAAGACTTTTGCTGGCCGAAGCAAGGAGATTGGGAGTTGAGCTTTTAGGGCTAGACGTAAATAGGTCCACGATTGACTATGTGGTTCAAGAGCAATCAGGGCGCTTAGGCGTGAGAGTTTCCCTTGGGGAAATAACAGGTATCTCTAAACCGGAACTTGAGCGAATCATATGCGAACAACCATTTGACAGCGTCACCGACTTTTACCTGAGAGCAAGGCCATCCAGAAGAACACTAGAAAAGCTCGCCCTTGTTGGTGCTCTGGATGCTGTGGCTGGCATCTCAAAAGAAGATGCAATTAGCAACAGAGCCGATCTGCTGGTAAAAATTAGGCAGTTAAGCTTCAAGGCCGCCCCAGCTTTAGACAAGAACCAACTTGCTTTTGATTTGAAAAATCTCGACCAACTCCCAACTGGGAACCCTCTACCCACTGAGCACGAGAGACTCGAATCAGAGCTTCATGTAACAGGTATGGACATCTCCCAGCACCAAATTGAGAAGTTCCAATCGATGTTGAACGAAATGGGAGTTGTCAGAGCAAGTGAAATTGGTTCACTCAGAAGCAATACTGAGGTGCTCGTGGCTGGGGTGCGAGTTGCCACTCAGACTCCCCCGATGAGAAGCGGGAAGAGAGTAGTCTTCATTAGTCTGGACGACGGTTCAGGACTTACTGACGCAACATTCTTTGACGAGGCTCAGCGAAGGTGCAGCCACCTACTGTTTCAGAACAAGCTGCTTCTGATATCAGGAAGGACTCGTCGTACAGGAGCACGGGGAGTCTCAATTCTTGCCGAGAACGCCTGGGACCTTAGACAACTTTGGCAGCAGTGGGAAAGACGTGCCTCTTAGTCTTGGTTAAAAATAGCTAGCAGACGAAGAATCTCCACGTAAAGCCAGATCAATGATGCAGTCAGACCAAAGGCCGCTCTCCACTCCATCTGTTCTGGCCAGCGCTGCGCCACACCCTGACGGATCACTTCGAAGTCCAGATTCAATGTGAAAGCTGCAAGACCAACACCTACGAGAGCTATCAACCAACCAAACGGTGAACTGTAAATGCTAATACCGGCAATCAAAGCAAAACCGAGGTTTACAAGTGCGAAGACCAAGTAACCAGAGATAGCAAAAGTCATAAAGCGCGTGAATCGCTGGTCAACTTTGACCCAACCAAAACGATAAGCCGCAAACATCGCACCCGCGGTCGCGAAGGTTCCAATCACTGCCGTCTGAACAATCCCGGGATAGATACTTTCGAGCAATCCACTGAGTCCCCCAATGAAAACTCCCTGCACGAGGGCATACGCCATGTACAGACCCGGACGAACCTTCCTGCTAAAGCTAGCCCAGAGCCCTAGACCCAGGCCTACAAACATCGCAGGGAAGAACAATGAATACAGCTCCAGATACCAAGTAGCACCGGCCCCAACAAGCACAGCCAAAAACATACCCAACACTTTGGAGGTGGTGCCCTCCATTGTCATTGGGTTCGATGTCATGCGATCGAATTCCGAGTTCACCTGCTGTTGTTCTAAAGTTGCGGCCTGAAGACCTGAACGCATACTCCGGTTAAAGGCTGGGTTGTGCGATGCCAAGATTGTCCTTTCGATAGACAAAGAAGATAAAAGAAGACTAGGCCAGTTGTCTGGAAATTTCCTGGAGATGTGCCTGACTGATTTGATGGCCACCAGAATGCCTTAGCCAACTGACATCCGCTCCCGCAACCTCAAGTTCTGCTACCCAGCTTTCAGTTACTGACTCTGGAGCATAAGGGTCGTGAGAACCATTACCAATCCAGATTCTCTTTCCAGTGAGATCTACCTCGCTAATGCCAGAAAATGGCCGAGTGCTTCCAAAAAGCACTGCAGCACTAAAAAGCGTTGGTTGCCGAAGCACTAGGGCCGCAGCAGTGTTTGCCCCGTTAGAAAAGCCAACCGCAATAAATTCATTACCTGCAAGTTGGTATTCGATTATTGCTGCAGAGATAAAATCCGTAAGCTCTGATACTGCCTGCTCGATGCTTTGCTCGTTGAAGGAGCCGTCCTGATACCTTTCAAAAAACCGATTCATTCCATTTTCGACATAAAGGCCCCTTGGACTCAGTATTCCGGCTTCCTTGTCCAGTAATTCCGCAAGTGGCACCAGGTCATGCTCATCGGCACCTGTTCCATGAAACAGCAGCAGTGTCCTTTTCGAGCCAGCCTTATAAAAATGAGGCCTAGTCATGTCTCTACTGTTCACGGTTCAACCTGAATCGCAGGAAGTGATGCCTGAATCTGTTCCCTAGAAGGCTCTAACCACGGTGGGAGTTTCAATTTTCTTCCAAGTTCTAAGAGTGGCTCATCGATGTCAAACCCAGGCTCATCGGTTGCAATCTCGAAGAGCACTCCGCCCGGTTCACGGAAATATATGCTCTTGAAATACTGTCGATCAAGAATTTCTGTAACTTGAACACCGCGAGAACCTAACTCCTGCTGCCAAAGTGTCATGGTCTCAATGTTTGGAGCTCTAAACGCGACATGGTGAACCGTTCCTCCGGCCTGAAGTCCATTTTCGTGAACCCCACCCAGGACATCCACCAGTGCCCCACCTCCACCATCACCCATCTGGAATTGCGATGAGCCTTGCAAATCCTTGAGGTGCTCCATTCCAAGAAGATTAGTCAGCATTCCGGCTGTAGGGTCGACCTGGCGCTGAGACAGAGTAACTGAGTGAAGACCCCTAACCGCGTGTTCTGCCGGTATCGAACTGACTCCGTCCCAACCGCTTCTTTGATCACCTTCGTTAGCTGTTAGCTCAATTCTCATTCCGTCATAGTCAAATAAAGTTAGAACCTCAGAGTCACCGCGAACAACTGGGGCTTCTGGCTCTAAGCCCAAATTCATAAGGTGCTGCTGCCACCAGCCAATCGACTCTGGTGGAACACTAAAGGCTGTTGCCGTGGCCAATCCGGCGCCCTCCTTGCCCTTGGGTACACCGACCCAGGGGAAAAAGGTCAAAATACTGGCTGGCGAGCCTTTTTCATCCCCGTAGTAGAGGTGCCAAACGTGTGGAGCATCAAAATTCACAGTTTGTTTAACTAGGCGTAGACCAAGCACCTTGGTGTAAAAGTCCACATTTTTCTGAGGATCGCGTGCGATAGCGGTGACGTGATGGATTCCGTGAGGTTTTACTTCCATAAGCTTTTGCTGAGCCTCTCGAGTGTTTCGCCCGAAATTCTAGAAGACAAAAAAGGTAGAAGTTATTCCAGAGGCTAAAGAATTAGAAACACGGTGGACCTGAGGGGACTCGAACCCCTGACCCCCTGCATGCCATGCAGGTGCGCTACCAGCTGCGCCACAGGCCCGTGAACTGCCTTAGTCTACACAAAAAACCTAGCTGGTTGGAACCACAGGGCAATCGCTCCAGAGGCGTTCTAGAGAATAAAACTCCCGCTCTTGCTCGTGCATCACGTGAACAATTAGGTCTCCAAAGTCAAGCAACACCCACCTGCCAGTTTGTCTTCCCTCTCGAAATCTAGTCTTTACCTTATGTTGAAGCAGTTCATCCTCAACCGAATCAGAGATTGCCTGAGCTTGGCGCTCGTTAGTCGCGCTGATAATAAGAAACACTTCCGCTAACGCGAACGGCTCGGTCACGTCTAGAGCTACTAAGTTTTCTCCTAGTTTGTCCGTGGCTGCCTTGGAGGCTATTTTGACCAACTGAATGGTCTCTTTACTTGCTGGCAAAAAAGTTAGCCTCCTACGGCACCGAGAATCGTTATGGCTGCAAGTATCGCAGTAACTACCAGTCCTAGCGAACCAGCAGCCAAAGCCCATGGCTTCCACCAACCTCTTCTGAGCACCGACTGAGGAACGACGCCAACCGTGGACCTCTGATTCACCAGTTCTTTAGCACTAATTGGGCTCACGGTGGACATAACGCCGGTTATGCTCTCTTCGTCGAAAGAGTGCAGTTCATCAATATCGAACCCATCAGTTTGAGGCCCGTTGGAAGGTTCGGAGACTATAGAGATTGAACCGGTTGTGACAATCTCACCGGTGTCAAGAGGAAGGTCGATGGCTTGAGTGTTTGAAGAGAGCACAATTGACTGAGTACTTGGCTCGGCAAGCAAGTTAGTTCCCGCGAAAGTTAGTTCTTCGGGGGCATCTAGAGCTTGAAGGCCTTGGACGGCTTCGCCTGCAATGTCAGTGCTTCTCTGGCCATCATCCAACATCGACTGCCGGATCAGGCGCCTGGCTCCACTCTCGCCTGATTCCATGTAGTTTGCTTTCGCCTCCTGTGCGACAGGAGGAGCCGTTGAGGAGAGGTCTAATGAGTTACTCGCCTCAGACGCTAGACCCAGTTCTCTGATTTGCCTTCGAGTCATTTGTGAAATGTCTGGCGATGCGGGCGACAGCTCTTGAGGTGCTGATGCATCCGAAATTGGAGCGGCAGCCTCCATTTGAATGGGGGCTTCTGGCGCAGCTTCGCCCGCCCTTTCAAGCTCACGGAGCTGCCTTCTAGTCATGTGTTCACTCAAGTGCCACCCCTGTAAAGCTGGTGTTTAGCAATGTACTGAACGACACCATCGGGCACTAAGTACCAAATCGGTTTGCCCTCTTCTGCGCGGGAACGAATGTTTGTAGAGCTGATCGAGAGTGCTGGGACTTCCAGAACTGAGATTGTCCCCGCCGGAGCCTCTGGTAACTCAAGGTTGTGCCCCGGCCTGCTCACCGCAATAAATTCAGCAAGTGACCAAACTTTGTCGATTTCCTTCCATGCCAAGATTTGCGCAATTGCATCGGCTCCAGAAATGAAGACCAAGTCTGCTTCCGGGTACTGCTTGGCAAGATCTCGAAGAGTGTCAATTGTGTAGGTAATTCCCGGACGATCAATGTCTATTCGACTGACCGTGAATTGCGGATTCGCAGCAGTGGCAATAACCGTCATCAGATATCGGTGCTCGGCTGAGCTAACTGGCTTCTTATGCCACGGCTCCCCAGTGGGGACGAAAAGCACTTCATCTAGGCCGAGTGTCGATGCTGCTTCGCTTGCAGCGACCAAGTGACCGTGGTGGATTGGGTCGAAAGTACCGCCCATCACACCAATGCGGAGTCGCTTGGTAGTCATAAAAAACTAATGGCTGGCTTTAGTGCCAGCAGTTTTGTGGGAGTGACGATTGGCAACGTCTCGGTAGGACATTGTCACCAATCCCAAGGCTAGAAATGAAACAAAAGCGATGACGCCAAAAAGGATTCCGGGAATTGGTAGTTCAGAGTGGTGAACAATTGCACCCTCGGCCAGTAGTTGTGAAATCAACTTTTCTCCTTCTTTATCTTTGTAGTTTAGTTGCGAATCTGTCCGTTGCCACGAACCAACCACTTGGTGGAGGTCAATTCCGGCAAACCCATTGGGCCTCGAGCGTGGAGTTTCTGAGTAGATATACCGACCTCAGCCCCAAAGCCAAACTCGCCGCCATCAGTGAATCGCGTGGACGCATTAACCATCACTGCTGCCGAATCCACCTCTGCCAAAAACCTTTCGGCATTATGAATGTCTTCAGTGAGAATCGATTCAGTGTGGTTGGTTGAGTACTTTGCTATGTGCGCCAGAGCCTCATCAAGGTCTTTGACCACCCGAATTGCCAATTCAAGCGATGAATACTCGGTGAACCAATCCTCTTCCGTCGCGGGAGTCGAACTTGGCACAATTACTTGCGTCTTGGGGCAGGCGTGAATTTGAACACCCTGAGCTTCCAGCTCTAGGGCAAGCCCCGGAAGCAGCTGAGTTGCGACGGCTTCATGAACTAGGAGGGTCTCCAGTGCATTGCAGACTGAGGGCCGCTGGATCTTGGAATTCAAGATTATTGGAACCGCCTGATCCAGGTCTGCACTTTCGTCTACAAATATGTGAACCACTCCGTCACCGGTCTCAATGACCGGAACCGTTGACTCCGTGACCACCGTCTTTATTAGCCCAGCTGATCCTCTCGGAATAAGCACGTCAACATAGCCTCTCGCCTTCATGAGCTCAACAGCGCCTTCGCGTCCGTAGGCATCTACCGAGGAGATTGCATGTTTTGGGAGTCCAGCGCCGACTAGACCAGATTGAATTATCGAGACTAAAACCTGGTTTGTCTTTTCAGCAGCCGAGCCGCCACGAAGAACCGCAGCATTGCCGCTCTTGATTGCCAGAGCAGCAATGTCCACTGTGACGTTTGGCCTTGCTTCATAGATGCAACCGATAACGCCAAATGGAACCCGAACCTGCTGGACTTGAAGTCCATTTGGCAGCTTCATTCCACGAACAGAGTCCCCAATTGGGTCCGGAAGCTGTCCAATTAGCCTTACAGCGTCTGCCAGAGCTTGAATTCGTTTCTCATCAAGCAGCAGTCGATCCTGCAGTGACTTGCTAACACTGTTTGCGACAGCTTGAGCCAGATCCAACTTATTGGCATCAAGAATCTCTTGAGTGTTGCTCTCAAGCTCAAGGGCAATCAGTTCAAGGGCAGCGTTTTTGACGACTGTCGTGGCTAGCGCCATTGCATTTGTCGAGTCTTTGGCGCCTTCGAAAACGTTAATAATGCTCATCCTAAAAATCCTAGGGCCTAGAGCTTGGTTCAAACCAGGTGTGCTTACAGTCCCCGCTTAGAAGTTCAACCACATTCGCAGTAGAAGTCAGAACAACACCGACACCACCAATGGTGGCCAGCCTCGCTGCAGCTAACTTTGTAAGCGCTCCTCCGGTGCCATACCCAGTGGAAGTACCGGACACTTCGATGCTGTTCAATGAGTCACCGAACTCAACCGTCGAAATGTGCTCAGCCCCTTGATCTTGAGGGGGTTTCGTGTACAGGCCATCAATGTCACTCAACAAGATCATCAGGTCGGTTCCGGCTAGCGTTGAGACCCTAGCCGCCAATTGGTCGTTGTCACCAAAGCGAATTTCATGTGTTGCAACGGAGTCATTTTCATTAATGATTGGAACTACGCCCAGCTCCAACAGCCGCTCAATCGCCTTCAGAGCATTTAGTGAGGACTGGTCTTGATCTAGGTTCTCAACAGTTAGAAGAATCTGGCCGGGAATCAAAGCGTGCCTTGCTAGAGACTTTTCGTAGCGACCCATTAGCTTCGCCTGTCCAATGCTGGCAAGCGCCTGCGATGTTGGAAGATCGTCGGAGCGAATTGTCAGACCCAAAAGCGGTGCAGCCGTAGCGATCGCACCTGAGCTCACGATTATGACTTCTTTGCCAAGCTTTTTAAGGTCGACTGTGAAGTCAACAATGAGGTCCAGGTTTGCCTCTTGATCACCAGTGATAGAACTTGAACCGACTTTAACCAAAACCCGGTGAGCCGAAGAAATCAAATCTGCGGTGCTCAATTTCCGTCCTCCTCCGCGAAAACGCTAGCCTCTCGGACCGCTTGCCGTTCCTCACGCCCCTGTGCTCGCTGATCCATCATTGCGTAATACTCGTCCCGGCGCGTTTGGTTAGTTCGCCTTGGTTCAGAATCGTTCATACCGAGTCCTTCAGCAAGCTCCGCCACGGAATCGATAAGTGGATCCCAATCGAAAACAACTCCGTTTCCCTCGCCAATAATCACGGTTGAACCGCGCTTAGCGCCCTGCCTCACTAACTCGTCCTCAATACCAATCTTGGCCAGTCGCTCCGCTAAGTATCCGACCGCTTCAGTGTTGCCAAAGTGAGTTTGGGCAACCCAACGTTCCGGCTTAGAGCCAATAATTCTAAAAACATCCTCGCCAGAAATGGACTCTTTGCGGACTAAATATGCAGAATCATCAACCTTGGACTGAATCAAAGAAAAGCGTTTCTTGGTTCCGGTGATCTGATGTTCTCTGGCTGACTCGACTACCTTGCTCAGGGCAAAATTTAGATCTTTCAACCCCTCGTGGCTAGCAGTTGAAACCAAAAAGACGGGATAACCAAGAGACTCTAGGTCTTTCTTTACAAATTCCGCTAACTCTTTGGCGTCAGGGACGTCGATCTTATTCAGCGCAACTAGTTGAGGCCTCTCATGCAAGGGCGTTTGACCCTCGGGGACTTGATAATCACGCAACTCGCCGAGGATGATGTTGAGGTCACTAATAGGGTCACGGCCTGGCTCCATGGTCGCGCAATCGATAACGTGCAGCAGCGCGCTACAGCGCTCTACGTGCCTTAGAAACTCCAGCCCCAAGCCTTTACCTTGGCTTGCGCCTTCGATTAGGCCAGGAACATCGGCCACGGTGTAGCGCCGCTCCCCCGCCTGGACTACACCAAGGTTTGGATGAAGCGTCGTAAAGGGGTAGTCGGCAATCTTCGGCCTCGCTGAACTCATTGCGGCTATCAAAGAGCTTTTGCCGGCACTTGGAAAACCAACTAGCGCCACATCAGCAACAACCTTAAGCTCAAGAATTACATCGCCCTGCCACCCTGGAACGCCTAGCAGGTGAAAACCGGGTGCAATTCGCTTTTGATTAGCTAGGGCGGCGTTGCCGAGCCCGCCCTGGCCCCCCTGGGCGATAACTATCTCCATGTCCGGGGCATCAAGGTCCGCCAGTAACTTACCCTTGGCATCTTTTACGACAGTTCCAACCGGAACCTTAAGTGAGATGTCCCCGCCGTGAGCACCATTGCGAAAGTCTCCAGCTCCGGAAGAGCCGTTTAGTCCAGACCTGTGAGGTCGGTGATGGTAATCCAAAAGAGTAGTTGTATTTTGATCAGAGACAAGAGAAATAGTGCCACCGTCACCGCCATTAGCCCCATCCGGGCCTGCAAGTGGCTTAAATTTCTCCCGCTTGGTGCTGGTGCAACCATCGCCACCATTACCTGCCGAAAGGTGCAGGGTAACTTGATCAACGAATGTGACCATTTTTCCTCCCTACAAAAAAAGGCGAACCCGTTCCAGGTTCGCCTTTTTTCAAAATCTGCTACTGGGTAACGATATTTACTACTCGACGACCGGCCTTGGCACCAAACTTGACGGCGCCTGCTGCTAGAGCAAACAGAGTGTCGTCTTTGCCACGGCCTACGTTCACACCCGGGTGGAAATGCGTTCCGCGCTGACGAACGATGATTTCTCCGGCGTTGACAGCTTGGCCATCGTGGCGCTTCACGCCCAAACGCTGTGCATTTGAATCGCGACCGTTTCTAGTGGAGCTAACTCCCTTTTTGGATGCCATTGTCTAACTCCTCGTTACTTAATCTCTTTGACCTGAACACGAGTGAGGTCCTGGCGGTGGCCCTGACGCTTCTTGTATCCGGTCTTGTTCTTGTACTTCTGAATTGAAATCTTTGGGCCTCTGGTCTGCTCTAGTACTTCAGCGACAACCTTCACCTTGGCAAGTAATTTAGAGTCTGAGGTGACCTTGTCACCATCCACCAAAAGTACTGCGGGCAGCTCAATCATGCCCGATGATGCTGCAATTCGGTTCATGGTCACAATGGTGCCGACCTCAACCTTTTCCTGACGTCCACCAGCGCGAACAATTGCGTAAACCACGTTGAAACCTAACTTTTTTTAGGGAAACCTCGTTAGCTCACAGATGGTGAGCAACAGCCTCGAAGTTTAGCAAAGAAACTGGGTATGGGCAACACAGATAGTAAGTATTTACTTCTTTGTGTCAACTGATTTACCAGCTGATGTTGCTCTGCGACGCTTCGGCTTGGCTTCGGTCTGGGGTTCAGGAAGTGAGTCAAGCACTGCATTCAAGATTTCTGTCTTACCCTCAGGCTCTTTTGTCTCAGTAGCAGCGTTGATATTCTCAGCATGGCCAGCAGCTGCGATCTGATTTACTACCGACTTAAAAGCGTCCGCTTGCTCAGCTGTGACGATTTTCTTGACCACCTGAGGCTCTGCTTGAGACTTGGCCTTTTCTTTTCGCTTACCCTTTTTGGGCTCGCCGGTTTCAGGCATTCTAAATCTAGGTTCGTCATGAACCACCACGCCTCTACCGGCACAGCAATCACAGGGCTCAGAGAAAGTTTCTAGCAGTCCAAGGCCGATTTTCTTTCGAGTCAGCTGAACAAGCCCGAGTGATGTAACCTCACCCACCTGGTTTTTTGTCCGATCCCGCGAAAGACACTCTAGAAGCCTTCTGCGAACCATTTCCTGGTTCGACTCCTGGATCATGTCGATGAAGTCAACTACAACGATGCCGCCGATGTCTCTCAGTCGGAGTTGGCGGACAAGCTCTTCGGCTGCCTCCAAGTTGTTCTTCGTAACGGTCTCTTCGAGGTTTCCCCCGGACCCGATGAACTTTCCAGTGTTCACATCTACGACGGTCATCGCTTCGGTTCGGTCTATGACCAATGAGCCACCCGAAGGCAAGAAGACCTTGCGATCAAGAGCCTTAATGATTTGGTCGCCAAGCTTGTAGGTGTCAAAGATGTCTTCTTTAATCTTGTGCTCAACTATGCGTTCGAGAAGCTCCGGGGCCACGGACTCTAGATACTTACTGATGGTTGCAAGCGAGTCACTGCCAGAAATTACGAGCTCAGCGAAGTCTTCATTAAAAACATCACGAATAATTTTTACAAGCAGATCAGGCTCGCTATGTAACAGAGTTGGTGCCTTGCCCTTAGCTACTTCTGCTGTGATCTCTTCCCACTGTGCCTTAAGTCTCTCGACATCTAGGGTCAGCTGGTCCTCGGTGGCACCCTCTGCGGCGGTACGAACGATAACACCAGCATCCTCCGGCAAAGCGTGCTTCAGAATTTGCTTCAGCCGCTGCCTTTCACCTTCGGGCAATTTACGTGATATTCCAGACATGTTGCCACCTGGGACGTACACCAAAAAGCGTCCTGGAAGTGAAATTTGAGACGTGAGGCGTGCGCCCTTCTGTCCAACCGGATCCTTAGTAACCTGCACCAAGACCTGGTCACCAGATTTCAACGCAAGTTCGATTCGGCGAGGCTGGTTTCCGGTTTCGGCTGCCTCCCAGTCGACCTCGCCAGAGTAAAGAACTGCATTTCGTCCTCGCCCGATGTCAACGAAAGCGGCTTCCATTGATGGCAGTACGTTTTGGACTTTACCGAGGTAGACATTGCCGATTAGAGAGCCGCCCTGACTCTCTGCTACATAGTGCTCAACAAGCAAACCGTCTTCAAGGACTCCGATCTGAACCCGCTCGTCTTTTTCTCGAACAACCATGCGGCGGTCCACGGACTCACGCCTAGCCAAAAACTCAGATTCAGTAACAGCGGTGCGACGTCGTCCTGAGTCGCGGGAAGTATTTCTGCGTTGTTTTTTAGCAGCAACTCTGGTTGATCCAGGCTCTTTTTCCTCGACCGCAGGCTCGGCCTTCTTGGAACCAGAAGACGCTTCTGTTTTGGTGCGTGTTCGAGTTCTTGTGTTAGCCGGTTTTTTGGGCGCGTCGCCAGATTCCTCATCGGCCAACTTGCCGCTGCGAGGATTTACTTTTGGTGTTGGTAGGTCTGGTGCCTGAAAGATCAGCTGAGTGCTCAGCGGTTTCTTCGGCTCTTCTTTTTTCTTAGCCATTAATGCCTTCAAAGCCACTCGGTTCACACCCTAGGGGCCATTCTCGTAATTCAAGCCTCAGCCGGAATCTAATTCTCATCTTCGGGGCACATCGCTCGCCGAATAAATCTTCGATGCAAGTGTGTTTGCATCTGAGTAAGAGTATGACACGAGTTGTTACCAAAATGCGATAATTGAAGCATGCTATTTCCAATTGCGTTGATTTCCATGGGTGTCATGGGCTGGATTGCCAGCTTTGGTTTAACACTTGAAAGGCTTCGCGTCGCCGAGAATCCAGAGCTGTCAACATCATGTGACATTTCGCCACTTATCAGCTGTAAGTCAGTGATGCTCAGTGAACAGGCGGCACTATTGGGATTTCCAAACCCCCTAATTGGAATTGCTGCATTTTTCGCACCAATTTTGGTAGGTATGGCGATCTTGGCGGGTGCCACATTTGCCCCTTGGTTTTGGCGCCTGTTCTTGGTGGGACACGTCTTCGCAATGGGATTTGTGATCTGGCTTTTCACTCAATCCGTGTATGACATCGGAGCCCTGTGTATCTATTGCATGGTTTCTTGGGCTGCGACAATTCCACTGTTCTGGATGCTATTGGGCAAAACGATGCAGGATGGCCACCTCGGGCCGAACATAAAGCTGGGACGCTTCATTTACTCGTGGGCCTGGGTGCTGGCTCTCCTGAGCGTCATGGTGATGGTTGTGCTAATTCTCATTCAGTTTTGGGACTACTGGATAACGCTGGTTTAGCTCTTACCGAACCAGATCTCTAGCTCCCTAGCTGCACTTTCCTCAGAATCAGATCCATGAACCAGATTCTGAACAACCTTTGTGCCCCAGTCTCTTCCAAGATCTCCCCTGATGGTTCCCGGAGCAGCCAGGGTTGGTTCCGTAGCCCCAGCAAGAGACCTAAATCCTTCTATTACTCGCTCACCCTCGAGGGCGATTGCAACAATCGGCCCTGAAAGCATGAACTCCATCAGGGGTTCATAGAAGGCTTTGCCCTCATGCTCCAGGTAGTGCTTTGCCAGTTGCTCTCTGGAGGGTTCAAGCTTTATAAGCTCGACCACCGAATATCCTTTAGCTTCGCAACGAGAGATTATCTCTCCTATCAAGTTGCGTTTCACGCCGTCTGGTTTAATCAGAACTAGGGTCTGCATCGATGCCTTCTTCCTTCATTTTGTCAAAGTTTGCTCTTGCCTTGTCGATTGTGCCACCGGCAACCAGTGCCCAAATCCACATCCCGGCAACCATCGAGCCAATCACAAACATCCCCCACAGCCAGAACCCAGATGCCACAACAGCAACCTGAATCAACCCACCAACCCAATACCCAAAAGGTTTAGACAAAATCGCCGGAGTGATGATGCAGAGCAAAGAGATCGATAATCCAATTGCCCAAATAATTTCAACTCGGGGAAGGTTAGAGCTTATATCCGAAGCCTTCAGGCCAAAGGCAGTTAGCGTGGCAAAGAACACCACGAATGCTTCAAAGCTAAGTGCGATTGAGGCCAATGCTCTTTTTGAGGATCTATTCCGCAATGTCTTCCTTGTCTTGCATCTGAAGTCTTTCCAGGACTGCACCTACTAAGTAGAGCGAACCGGTAACGAACACTGGTTTGTTGGTCTTCTGTCCCAGCCTAATTGCTTGCTCGTAGGCTTGCCAAAAATCATCTTCAATATCCTCAACTTCGACGCCCTCACTACTAAAAACATCGGCGAGTTCTAATGCCGGGAGTCCTCGGCTGCCCGGTGCAGTGGTGAGGATCAGGTGGTCAAATACTCCGGCTAACTCCCTTGCGCCACTCCAGACATCCTTGTCTCCTAGCATTCCAACGACGCCGATGGCCTTTGGCGACCCAAAGTGGAATTGGAGAGAAGTTCTGAAGCTGGCCAAACCGGCGGCGTTGTGTGCTCCGTCTAGGACAACCAATGGTTCTTTGCTCACGACTTGCATCCGACCCGGTGTAAGAGCGTCAGCCATGGCACTTCGGATCACCTCATCTGCAATACCACGCCCGAGAAAGGCCTCCGTTGCAGCGATTGCTGTGGCTGCATTTTCGGCTTGATGTTGGCCGATGATTGGCATCCAAAGTAACGGGTACTGCTGCCAAAGGCCCGTTAGAGAGAACCTGGTCCCGTAACCGTCCGGCTCTACCTCAGAAAGCCTAAATTCCATGTCCGCCATTAAGAATTCGTTTTCAGCACGGGCACGGAGAATAGATTCCACAGACTTTTGCTGTGTGCTGGAAACCACAATTGACTTGGGTTTGATAATCCCCGATTTCGTATTAGCGATTTCTTCGACCGTGTTGCCAAGTGTTTTCTGGTGGTCCAGTGCGATGGTTGTAAAAACCGCAACATCGGCATCTGCCACATTTGTGGCATCCCATTCCCCACCGATACCAACCTCTAAAACTAAAACGTCAATCGGTGCATCCGAAAAAATATGAAAAGCCAGGGCCGTCATGGCCTCGAAAAAAGTAAGGGGTGGCTCTCCCTGCTCCTCCAACTCAGAATCGACCAGGTCCATCAAAGACTCGTTTTCCTCAAAGGCATCGATAATCCTTTGGTCGGACACCGCTTCACCGTCAAGGGCAATGCGCTCATTAAAGTGAACAAGGTGCGGACTGGTTAGCCTGCCCGTTCGAAGACCATGCTCACGAAGCAGTCTTTCGATGATTCTTGCAGTTGAGGTTTTTCCATTGGTTCCAGTTATGTGAACTATCTTGAAGTTCTCCTGTGGGCTTCCCATGTATTCGACCAAGCGTCTTGTTGGTTCAAGCCTGGGTCGGATTTGATTCTCTGGCTGCCTGGCATAAAGGGAATCTAGGACTTCTAAAAGCCTCGGGTCAGTTGGCAAATCCGTCAATTTTTTCTAAGCGCAATCTCGAGCTGGCCTGTTTCTCCGACACTCAAGCCGGATTGGACCTCGGAGGCCTTAATAGAAATTTCAACGGCCAGGGTTTCTCGAGCAATCAATTCCTGGTGCTTGCTCAGGGCAGCTGCTGATTCCTCATCAGCCAGCAGGGTCAAAGATATACGATCAGACACATCGAGCCCAGCGTCCTTGCGTGCCTGTTGAACATGACGAATTGTGTCTCGAGCCACTCCTTCTGCCAGTAATTCGGCAGAGAGCTTGGTGTCTAACAATATAAATCCGTAGCTGGTGATGCCGACGATTTGGTCGTTGGACTCGGCACCTGGAACCAAGCTCAGTTCATACTCAGCTTCTTCTAGCAATGTTCCGTCCACGGTTACACCGTCTGGAGTTGATTGCCAATTTCCTTTTTTTGACTCGACGATGATGCGTTGGACATCTTTTCCAACCCTCGGTCCCAACACTCTTGCGTTCACGATAAGAGAATGCTCGAGACCGAATTGTTTAGCCGTTCCCGAATCAGCCTGAATGAGATCAACCTGCTTAACATTCAGCTCATCCGCAAGCAGTTCCGCATAATCGTTCAATGCTCCCAGCTCAGAAACCGCCACTGTGAGCTTTGCAAGCGGAAGACGCACACGCAGCCCTGCACTTTTGCGCAAAGAAAGGCCAATCGAGGCCGCTTCCCTGATTGCATCCATGTCACGCACTAGCTCAGAGTCAGAGGTGAACTCCTCGGCCTCTGGCCAACTCTCTAGGTGAACGGAACGACCATTTGTTAGCCCCCGCCACATTTCCTCAGCAACCAATGGCATCATCGGCGCTACCACTCTGAATGTTGCCTCGAGAACGGTGTAAAGAGTGTCAAAGGCATCTTTGTCCCCGGCCCAGAATCTGTCTCTGGAACGACGGACGTACCAATTGGTTAGGACCTCGGCGAACTCTCGCACTCTGCCTGATGCCGAGAAGCTATCAAACGCATCTAGGTCTTCACTCACTAGAGCGATCAAGTCTCGAGTCTTCGCCAAGATATATCTATCGAGCAGTTGACTGGAAGCCATCGAAGGACTGGCCGTGTATTCGGAAGCGTTTGCGTAGAGGGCAAAGAAGTAATAGGTATTCCAAAGCGGCAACAGCGCCTGACGAACGCCTTCCCTGATTCCCTGTTCCGTGACGGCTATGTTTCCACCGCGCAAGATCGGGCTGGACATTAAAAACCATCGCATCGCATCGGAACCATCGCGATCGAAAACCTCGTTCACATCCGGGTAATTTCTAAGGCTTTTAGACATCTTCTGCCCGTCATTGCCAAGGACAATGCCATGACTAACGCTGTTCTTGAATGCAGGTCGATCAAATAACGCAGTGGACAGAACGTGAAGCGTGTAGAACCAACCCCTGGTTTGGCCAACATACTCAACGATGAAGTCCCCTGGGAAATGAGTTTCAAACCAGTCTTGATTCTCGAACGGGTAGTGAACCTGTGCAAAAGGCATAGAACCTGACTCGAACCAGCAATCCAGAACCTCTGGAACACGGCGCATTGTAGATTTGCCAGTTGGGTCATCCGGGTTTGGTCTGGTCAGTTCGTCAATCACAGGCCTGTGGAAGTCCTTCGGTCGCACCCCGAAGTCCCGCTCCATTTCATCGAGCGAACCGTATACATCAATGCGTGGATAATTCGGATCGTCTGACTTCCAGACTGGAATCGGGGCTCCCCAGAATCGGTTTCTGGAAATCGCCCAGTCTCTGACGTTTTCAAGCCACTTGCCGAAACTTCCGTTCTTGGTGTGCTCTGGCACCCAGTTAATCTCTTGATTTAGCTCCAACATACGATCGCGGACTTTCGTAGTCTCCACGAACCAAGACGAGACCGCCTTGTAGATGAGTGGGTTCTTACACCTGTAGCAGTGCGGGTAGCTGTGCTCATAAGAAGCTTGACGAAAGAGCCTCCCCGCGTCCTTTAGATCCTTGGTGATTGGCTTATTGGCATCAAAAACATGCTGGCCCTCGTAAGGAGCGATGAGTGAAGTGAATTGCCCGCGCTCGTTTACCGAGACATAGGTGGGAATTCCGGCGGCGTTACAAAGCATCTGGTCATCTTCACCATATGCCGGTGCTTGGTGGACAATGCCAGTTCCATCTTCCGCTGTTACGTAGTCCCCAACTAAAACCTGCCAAGCGTTCTCCACATCAAATTTGCTTGCGTCGGTATAGAAATCAAAAATTGGCTCATACCTCAAGCCGGCTAGCTCAGAGCCCTTGAAAGTTTTAGAAACCGCGAATTTGGCTGATTCGATGTCTTCAAAGCCCAACTCCTTGAGGTAACCCCCAATTAGTGCCGAAGCAATTAGATAATGTCCCGCACCCAGTTCACTTGCTGGAGCGGCCACCAATGCATATTCAATTTCTGGACCTACTGCCAGGGCAAAGTTTGTTGGCAAAGTCCAAGGAGTTGTAGTCCAAGCCAAGACCTTAACGCCTTTGAATTCGCCCTCCGTTGTGATCGGGAATGTAACGGTTACCGATTGGTCTTGCCTGTCCCGGTACACCTCGTCGTCCATGCGGAGTTCGTGATTTGAAAGAGGTGTTTCACAGCGCCAGCAATAGGCAAGAACCTTGAAACCCTCATAAATTAGGCCCTTGTTGTAGAGCTCCTGGAATGCCCAGATAACACTCTCGGTGTAATCCTTATCCAATGTTTTATAGTCATTATCAAAATCAACCCAGCGAGCTTGCCTGGTTATGTAACTTCGCCAGTCCTCGGTGTATTTCAAGACTGATGTTTTGCAAAATTCATTAAATTTGTCGACACCATATTTTTCGATTTCAGGGCGGCCAGAAATCCCCAGTAGCCGCTCGGCTTCCACTTCCGCTGGAAGGCCGTGAGTGTCCCAACCAAATCTTCTCTCGACTCGATTGCCCCGCATTGTTTTGTAGCGCGGAACCAAGTCTTTTACGTATCCGGTGAGCAGGTGGCCGTAGTGCGGCAAGCCGTTAGCAAATGGCGGGCCGTCATAAAAAACAAACTCGGGAGCATCCGCTGCCGATCTCTGATCTATTGACTCCTGGAAAGTTCCGTCTTTTTCCCAGTAGGCCAAGACTTCCTTTTCAACATCTGGAAAGGAAGGGGACGCCTTTGGGCCCTGGGGAGAATTACTGTGCTTTGGATACATCAATGCTTTCGGAGAGTGAACGGTCAAGAACAATGTTAATCTAGAGACTACGAATATACCGAGGTCATACCCATTGAATAATGCAACCCCAGAACCAACAAGGCCAGCCGCTGTTCCAGAAAAGGCTTCTGTAGAGGGCCTGGAGTCCAAATGGGCTCCTGTTTGGGAGTCAAATGCGGTTTATAAATTTGATGACTCCGCGCCAAAGGAAGAAATCTACTCGATTGACACACCTCCTCCAACAGCCTCAGGCTCACTTCATGTTGGCCACGTGTTTAGCTATACGCACACCGATGTAGTAGCAAGATACAAGCGAATGAATGGTTGCGCTGTCTATTACCCAATGGGTTGGGACGACAACGGCCTTCCCACAGAGCGACGCGTTCAGAACTATTACGGCGTCCGATGCGACCCGACTTTGCCATTTGATAAGAATTTTCAGCCACCGCAAATTGGTGGCGATAACAAATCCACCAGGGTGCAAGACCAGCTTCCTATATCTCGACAGAACTTCATCGCACTTTGCGAACAGCTCACCGAAGAGGATGAGAAGACTTTCGAGAACTTATGGCGGGACCTAGGACTCTCGGTCGACTGGGCACAAAGTTACCGAACCATTTCTAAAGAATCGCAGCTGATTTCTCAAAAAGCTTTCTTGAATAACCTAGAGCGAGACGAAGCCTACTCTCAGATGGCTCCCACTCTTTGGGACGTGAACTTCCGCACCGCCGTGGCTCAGGCCGAATTAGAAGACCGCGAGATGCCAGGTGCTTATCACCGGATCGGTTTTGATGGCCCAGAAGGCAAAATCTTTATCGAAACCACTCGGCCTGAACTGATTCCCGCCTGCGTAGCTCTTGTTGCACACCCAGAAGACGAACGCTACGCACATCTATTCGGCAAAACGGCAACAACTCCGCTGTTCGGAGTAGAGGTGCCAATTCTTGCCCACCGACTCGCCCAAATTGATAAGGGCTCTGGAATTGCAATGATCTGCACCTTCGGTGATGTCACCGACGTAATTTGGTGGAGAGAGCTGAAATTACCCAACCGCACAATTATTGGTTTTGATGGACGCATAATCTCAGATGCGCCTGAAGCTGTTGCAGCGGGTCCTGGAGCCAGCCTATATAGCGAACTTGCTGGTAAAACAGTCTTTACAGCCAAAGACATCATTGTCAGAGAACTTCAGCAATCAGGTGACATGATTGGCGAATCAAAACCAATTACTCACCCTGTGAAATTCTTCGAAAAGGGCGATAAGCCTCTAGAAATAGTTTCTACCAGGCAGTGGTACATAAAAAATGGTGGCAATGACAAAGCCATTGCCGAGCGATTGATAGCTCTGGGAAAGGAAGTCAGTTTCCACCCTGATTTCATGAGAGTGCGGCTCGAAGACTGGATCAACGGCCTAAACGGTGATTGGTTGATTTCTCGGCAGAGGTTCTTTGGAGTTCCACTTCCACTCTGGTATCCATTGGATGCTGACGGTAATCCTGATTATGAAAATCCAATTACACCAACCGATGCTCAGCTTCCGGTGGACCCATCCAGTGACACTCCTTCGGGCTTTCCTGAAAGCCAGCGAGGCGTCCCGGGCGGTTTTGTTGGTGAACTGGACATCATGGACACCTGGGCGACATCATCACTTACCCCTCAACTTGCCGGCGGTTGGCTAACCGATGATGAGAAGTTTGCCAAGGTCTTTCCCTATGATCTTCGGCCCCAGGGGCAAGACATCATCAGGACTTGGCTATTTTCAACGCTGGTCAGATCTGAGCTTGAACACGGACAAGCCCCTTGGAAACACGCGGCTATTTCGGGGTGGATACTTGATCCAGATCGCAAGAAGATGTCCAAATCCAAGGGCAATGTCGTAGTTCCAAACGAAATTCTTGAAACCCACGGTTCTGATGCCGTTCGATATTGGGCGGCTTCGGCAAGACTGGGAACCGATGCGGCCTTTGATGAAGGTCAGATGAAGGTAGGGCGAAGGCTTGCAATCAAGCTTCTAAATGCCGCTCGCTTCGCATTGAGCTTCGAGCTTCCTAAAGGGACCTCCGAGGTCACAGAACCAGTTGACAAATCAATGCTCGCGGCGCTTCAGAAAGTAACAACCAGCGCCACTGAAGCCTTCGAGAAGTATGACCACACCAAGGCGCTCGAGCTAACTGAGTCCTTTTTCTGGAACTTCACCGATGATTACCTAGAACTGGTCAAAGAGCGCGCCTATGGAAAGGGCGACTTCACAGACCAAGAGATAGGGAGTGCCGTTCTAGCCCTGCGTCAAGCGCTGGGCGTTCTAGTCAGGTTATTTGCACCATTTATTCCATTCGCGACCGAAGAGGTTTGGAGCTGGTGGCAAGAAGGAACCGTGCACACAGCTGCGTGGCCCAAGTCAAATGAGCTAATTGGAGCGGATGCAGAACTTCTAAGGCATGCCAGTGCCGCACTGGTTCAGATTAGAAAGGCCAAGTCCGACAACAAGCTCTCTATGAAGGCAGTGCTCGCAACGGCAACTGTAACCGGGCCAGCCTCGATGAAAAGCCTAAAGAAAGACCTAGCCAGTGTGGGACGCATTGAAAGTCTTGAATTCAATGAGAGCGATGTCGTTTCAGTCTCAAACCTGGTATTCGCGGAAGTGGAGAATTAACGCTTTCTAATGCTCCAGACAATTATTCCTGATACAAGTGCCCAGAACGCCCCACCAATACCAAGTACCGTTATGCCGGCAGCACCTATCACCAAAGTCACTACACCGGCCAGCCTGGTCTGATCATCGCTGACGGCGGTCCTGATCGCCCCTGCAAAAGTGTTTAGCAATGCCAATCCGGCGAGAGCTAAAAGCAACTCGGTCGGAACTGCCAACACAAATGCGGCGAAGCCAGCTGCAAAAATAGCGAAAAGAATGTAAATAACACCGCCCCAGGCAGCAGCCAGCCAACGTCTATTCGGATCCTTGGCGGCGCCCTCATCTGCATTCAGGGCTGCAGTAATTGCAGCCAGGTTTAGGCCAAAACCACCAAACAAACCGGTCACAGCAGAACCCAGTCCAGTCGCTATGAAAACTTTTGAAGCGGGGAGCCTGTAGCCCAAGGATCCCATGATCGCTAACCCAGGCAGGTTCTGCGAAGCCATAGTGATCAAATACAGCGGCACACCGATTGCGAATATGGTCGCTAAATCAAACACCGGAGACACAATTTCAAAATCAGGCCAAAAACTCATTACTTCGAACTGCGTTACGGCATCACTTCTCGCGATAAGGACAAAGCCCGCAATTATTGAGGCTGGCGAGGCCCAGAGCGGTAGAAACCTATTAAGAATCAACCAAATTAGCACCGCTGGCATGATTAATACTGGGTATTCAACCGCAGAACGAACAGTGGCAACCACGAATGGGAAGATAACTCCGGCGAGCATGGCTGCAGAGATTTGAATAGGGATTCTGCCAACTAGCTCACCCAATGCCGGCCAGGCGCCGGTCACCACTACTAGCAAGCTGCTGACTATAAAAGCTCCGACCGCCAAGTTAAAGCTCAGGCCAAGACCACCGCTGGTGGCCAGGAATGCTGCGCCAGGGGTGGACCACACGATACTGACTGGCATCTTTAGCCACAAGCTAAGCCCGATCGACAAAACACCGTAACCAAGCAGCATCACAGCAATTGCAGTAGCGGCCTGTGAAGTGGTCGCACCCATGGCGCTTAGGCCTGCGATTGCAATACCAAAGGTGGCGATTGAACCTGTTGTAGATGCAACCGTGCCCGCAATTAGCGGGGCAACAATTTCTGGTCTGTTGGCGATGTGCGTGTCTCTAACTAGGCGGATTTGTCTTGGCGTGTTGCCCTAGCTGGCTCCACTAATGGAAGCGCGCCAGTTCTGGCAATCTCCTCGGTGATCGTCACAGTGCCGGCAGCATCGGAACCTGGAAGCTCATACATGATTGGCCCAAGAAGCTCCTCAAGGATTGCCCTCAATCCCCTTGCGCCGGTCTCCCGATGCAGGGCGCTATCCGCTATGAATTCAATTGCCCCAGGTTCAAAAACAAGATCGAAACCGTCTATCTCAAACATCCGTTGGTACTGCTTGACCAGTGCATTTTTAGGCTCGGTCAAAATTGCAATCAGTGCCGATTTGTCCAGCTCTTCAACCGTGGCAAGAACCGGAAGTCGTCCAATGAATTCCGGAATGAGGCCGAACTTCCTTAGGTCCTCGGGCTGCACCTGTCTATAAATATCGTTCGCCTCTGATTTTTCCTTGAGCTCAGCTCCGAAACCAATACCTTTTTTGCCGGTTCGTTCAGAAACTATGCCCTCCAGGCCGGCAAATGCGCCGGCAACAATAAACAGCACATTGGTGGTATCCAGCTTGATGAACTCTTGCTGAGGATGTTTCCTGCCGCCCTGCGGAGGTATTGACGCGATAGTACCTTCGAGAATCTTTAGCAGCGCCTGCTGAACACCTTCACCAGAAACATCTCTGGTGATGGACGGGTTTTCGGATTTTCTGGAAATCTTGTCAATCTCGTCGATGTAGATGATCCCGGTTTCGGCGCGCTTCGGGTCATTATCGGCAGCCTGTAGAAGCTTTAGCAGGATGTTCTCCACATCCTCACCGACGTAGCCAGCCTCAGTGAGCGCGGTTGCATCGGCAACGGCAAAGGGCACATTGAGACGCTTGGCCAATGTCTGAGCCAGGTAAGTTTTCCCGCACCCGGTCGGGCCGATCATCAAGATATTTGATTTAGCTATTTCAATATCATCGTGTTCTTTTCCGGCAGATGTGAGGGTGCCGCCAGATCTAATTCGTTTGTAATGGTTGTAGACCGCCACCGCCAACTGTTTTTTTGCGGCGTCTTGCCCGACTACATACTCGTCCAGAAACCCTTTAATTTCTTTCGGGTTTGGCAGTTCCAGCGAGTCCAAATCTGTGTTCGCTTTGTGTCCGAGCTCTTCCTCGATAATCTCGTTGCAAAGCTCAATGCACTCGTCGCAGATATACACCGCAGGTCCAGCGATCAGCTTGCGAACCTGCTTCTGGCTTTTTGCACAAAATGTGCATTTCAGAAGCTCGCTGGTCTCAGATAAAGTCATGGCAAAACTCTATAGCGACAGTTGGACTTTATTGCCCAGCACTCGCAGAAATGAAGCTAAGCCTTTCGGGAGGAAAGTACCTGGTCGATAAGCCCGTACTCCATAGCCTCGGCTGCAGTGAGGATTTTGTCTCTATCAATGTCCTTGTTTACTTCGGCGATGCTCTTCCCCGAGTGGTGACTCAAGGTGTGCTCCAGCCACTCTCGCATTCTCATGATTTCCTTGGCTTGAATCTCGATGTCAGACGCCTGGCCCTGACCACCCCCGCCTGAAGATGGCTGATGGATCAAAATACGTGCGTTTGGTAGCGCTAGTCGCTTGCCCTTGGCTCCAGCAGCCAGAAGCACCGCTGCTGCCGATGCAGCTTGACCCAGGCACACAGTCTGAATTTTGGGCTTGATGTATTCCATGGTGTCGTAAATTGCAGTCAGGGCAGTGAACGAACCTCCTGGAGAGTTTATGTACATCGTGATGTCGCGATCTGGATCTTGGGATTCTAGAACCAAAAGCTGAGCCATAATGTCGTCAGCCGAAGCGTCATCTACCTGCACGCCCAGGAACACAATGCGATCCTCAAACAACTTTGTGTAGGGGTTGTGGCGCTTGACACCGTAAGAAGTGCGCTCTTCAAACTCGGGCAAAATGTATCTGGAGTTTGGCATTTCCACGCGACCAGTACTTGTTTCGATAAAACTCATGACTTAGGCCTTTCCTACGCCGGTTGAACGGCTTGCAAACTCTTGAATTTGGTCAATGAATCCATATTCCAAAGCCTCGGCCGCAGTGAACCAACGATCCCTGTCGCCGTCTTCCATGACCTGCTCTACAGTCTTGCCAGTTTGTTCGGCAGTAATACTTGCCAGCTGTCGCTTCATTGACATGATTAGCGCCGCCTGTGTCTGAATATCAGATGCAGTTCCACCGAATCCACCCGCCGGTTGGTGAAGCAAAACCCTGGTGTTAGGAGTGGCGTATCTCTTGCCCTTGGCACCTGAAGAAAGCAGGAACTGACCCATTGATGCCGCCATGCCGATGCCGACGGTAACGATGTCGTTTGGCACGTATTGCATGGTGTCGTAGATCGCCATGCCGGCGGTTATTGAACCACCGGGAGAGTTGATGTATAAAAATATGTCTTTTTCCGAGTCTTCGGCGGCCAACAGCAGGATTTTCGCGCAAATCTCATTGGCGTTCTCGTCCCGAACTTCGCTACCCAACCACACAATGCGGTCTTTCAGCAACCTGTCAAATACACCGTTTCGCTCCAACTGGGGCATGGCCATCTAGTTCTCCTTCAGAGTTCTTGAGAGTAACGATAGCTAGCAAAACACTCAGTTAGTGTGCTTGTTCGCCTTGGGCGTTAGACCTGATATGCAACCTTGGCACCCTTGGTGTCAGTAATTTCTGCCTGAGACACTAGGTAGTCAACGGCTTTACGCCTAGAAAGTTCATCGGCATAGAAGCTGACCTGACCGGAACTTGCAACCTGTTCGATGAACTGGTTTGGTTCCATTTGGTAGTTCCTGGATGTGAATGCTAGATACTCAATTAGCTCTTGGTCCTCGATTTTAATCTCTTCAGCGTCAACAATCGCATCCAACAAAAGCTGAGTCTTGAAGCCCTTCTCGGAATCTGCGGTTACTTCCTTGCGGTGGACATCGTCCTCCATGCGGCCTTCGCCCTCAAGGTGTGCGTCAACTTCACGCTTTACCGCTTCATCGGAGACCGGAATATTCGCTTTAGCAACGAGATCTTCAACAATCTTGTCTCTGGCCTGCAGCACCTGCTTGCGGCCGAGATCTGCTGCCAGCTTGGTCTCAAGGTCTTTAGTTAGCTCTTCAAGAGTGTCGAACTCACTGGCAAGCTGGGCGAAATCATCGTCGGCCTTTGGAAGCTCGCGCTCTTTGACTGCCTTCAGCGTTACAGAAACCTCAGCGGACTGCCCTGCCATCTCACCACCTACTAGCTTCGAGCTAAAGGTGGTGGTCTCTCCAGCAGTCAAGGTTTCTAGAGCTTCGTCGATACCATCCAAGAGCTGTCCGGAACCTATCTCGTAGGAAATGTCTGCGGCAGTGTCGATTTCTTTACCATCCATTAGCGCCGAAAGGTCGATGGTAGTGAAATCACCATTCTTCGCCGCGCGATCGACTGTCTTTAGCGTTCCAAAGCGAGCCCTAAGAGCGTCAAGTTCGGTTTCAATGTCCATTTTTGCAACCTTGACCGGCTCTACGGTTACCGCAATGTTCTTATAGCTAGGAAGCTTAAACTCTGGGCGAACTTCGACCTCTAGCGAAATTACCAACAGCTTCTCGAGCTCCTCAGCGGAAGGTGCCGAACTGATGTCTGCCTCTGGGGTCCCAAGTGGCTTTAGCTTCTCTGCGACTAGCGCTGCACGATAAAAACCGTCCATTCCATCGTTGATGGCCTGAGCGATGATCTGGTCCTTACCAACACGCTGGTCTAACACCGAAGCTGGAACTTTGCCCTTTCGAAATCCAGGGATGTTTACCTGGTTTGCAACGGTCTTATAAGCCTTGTCAAGGGTTGGCTTAAAGCCAGCCTGGTCGACCTCGATGGTCAACTTGACTCGTGTTGGGCTTAGTTTCTCGACTGTTGTCTTCAAGGTATCTCCATAGAGGTAGGTGGGGTTTTATAAAGCAAATTTGTCGGGATGACAGGATTTGAACCTGCGACCCTCTGTTCCCAAAACAGATGCGCTACCAAGCTGCGCTACATCCCGAACATTCTTGACCGTTGGTCACGAACTCGACAACTCTACCCCATAGAATGGAGTCTCGTCTAACAAACGATGCGCGAGTGTAGCTCAATGGTAGAGCCTCAGTCTTCCAAACTGATTACGCGGGTTCGATTCCCGTCACTCGCTCCAAAGATTCACTACTTGGGGTCATTGATTTACAATTTTTGACAGCTAGTGCACCAGTAAAGCTTTCTAGAACTCATGAGTTGCAGAGAAACCTCATTGCCGCAGTTCCGGCATGGCAGCCCCTCTCTCTTATAAACAAAATAACGGTCCTTTAACTGCGGCATTCCCCGGAGGTGATCGTCTCTTGTGAGCATGATTCCCTTGGTGACGCCAATTTTCATCAGCTTTACGGCGTCGAACCAGATGCCTGCAAGGTCCTGCTCCGAAACTTCATTACCCGTCCTAAATGGGCTTAACCTGGCCCGAAACAACAGCTCCGCACGATAGACATTTCCAATACCTGAAATTACAGATTGATCCATCAGAAGTTGCCCGATTGGCGTTTTCGTCCTCTGGCAGCGACCAATGAACCTCTCGAGTTCTTGATCAGCCGGGTCTATGCGAAGTGGGTCTGGGCCAAGTTTGGATTTCTGGAGCTGATAGCCAGCCAGGTCAATTACCTCGCATGCTGTGGGTCCTACCAAATCCGCGACAAAGTGCTCTGATAAAAATCTTGCCCGCACTTGACCAACAGGCTCTTTTGGTTCCGCTTTGAACTCCGCAAAGCGCCATTTCCCATAGATTCCCAGGTGGATGCGAATGAATCCGGATGGAAAACCCAAAAATAGGTGTTTGCCGAAAGCTTCTGAGGATTCGAGCTGCTGACCGGTCACCAAAACTGCATCAATAAATCTTCCCTGCGGTGAGCTGATGTTCAGCTCGCGCCCAGCAAAATCCTTTCGGAACCTGTTCGCGGTTCGATGAACTGTGTGACCCTCAGGCATCGTATTTAGAAATGCACCTCTCCGGTGTTTTCAAAATGGGAAATTTTGGCTATTCGCCTGACGTGTCTTTCGTCATTGGAAAACGGTTCTCCGATGAAGATATTGATTAGCTCAAGCACCTCTTCCTTGGTGTGCTGACGAGCACCGACGGCTGCGACGTTGGCATCATTATGCTCCCTTGCCAAAGCTGCGGTCTCCGAGTTCCAAATCAGCGCCGCCCGAATACCTGCAACCTTATTCGCCGCCATTTGTTCGCCATTTCCACTGCCGCCCAAGACAATGCCAAGGGCCGCAACTGAGTCATTCTGGTCCTTTATTACCGCCTGCGCTGCCGCAATGCAAAAACCTGGATAGTCATCCAACGCGTCATAGATCGATGGGCCGTGGTCAATTACTTCGATGCCGGCAATTTCTAGTTGCTCGACAAGAAAGGCACTCAGCTCCATGCCGGCATGGTCCGTGGCTATATGAATCCGCAAATTCTTTCCCATCTATTTCTTTGTTATCAAATTGGCTAGTTGATCGTTATCGTCTATGCGAACTGCAATTTTCTCTCCCCAGTTCAATTCAAAAATAACTGAAGGGCCGGAGTTTCTAATGAAAGCTAAGGTCTTGGTAGCGTAGCGGATCCCCCAGCCACCAAAGTCTCGACCCCTAAGCTCGCCTCTTGTTACTTTAACAACATCGGCAGCTGGAATCGAAATTACTTTCAACCCCCTGAGACGAATCTCCAAGAAACCGTCCATGGAAATTACAGGTCTTGACAGCAGCAGCCAGATCAAAAACCCAACCGGGATAAATATCAGCAAAATCCAAAGGCCAATATTCGACGATTGGGCAGCATTTCCGCCGATCTGCATGAAGGTTGTGAGCGCCATCAGAACAAGAATCAAACCGTAAAGATAGCCTCCAAATGCGCTAATAAGTGGCCTGAGCAGCCTGGCTCTCACAGGCACCAATTCCAGAGCTAGCAGCCCCAGCCAAAACAGAATGAAAGCTGATCCAATCAAGCCCAGGTAGCTGCCCAGAGCCATAAACCCGTCGGCTTCTCCAGTTACTCCCCAGTGAACCGCTACCGGGTCTGGCAGCTGCCCTTGCAAGCCAAAATAGAATGTCAAAACCATGAATGAGAGTGTTGCCAATGGGAAAACCACAATCACCATAGCTTTTGAAAATTGCACAGTAGTTTCCGTCCTACTTCTTCTCGAGCTTGCTGAGGGTTAGCCTGAGCAACACCGAGGCCGTTAGAGCGGTCAAAATTACGTACGCCAATGTCAATGCCTGTAGCTGGACTCCGATAACGACCGGAGCTGCTAACGCGGCAATAACCATTGAGAATTCTCCACGGGGAATCAAGAACCCGGTTACTCGCCAGGTGCTCATCTTGTCGCTCATATCCTTGGTCACCCACCATGCCACAAGATATTTGCCTGCCACTCCGATGGCAGTTATAGCAACAGCAAGAGGTAATACCGCGGGAAGGTCCGCTGGATCAGTGGTTATGCCAAAGAACAGGAAAAATACCGCCGCAAAAATGTCTCTAATCGGAGCAAGCCTAGATCTAGCGGCCTCAGCCACCTCACCGGTCAAGAGCAGTCCGATCAAAAACGCGGCAACAACCCCGGAAAAGCCAATAAGATCAGCAAGTCCAGCGGCCAAAAGTGCTGCCCCGAATACCGTGAGCAGCAGCCCACCGGGCTCATTGGGATCGAGGAACTTCTGAAATCCAGATGAACCTCTAAAGCTCACGAGTATCACTAGCCCAGTTATTGCCAAAGCAAGCGAAACAGTAATAAGTCCGCTCCATGCGCTGACCCCGAGCACCACTGAGGTCAGTAGCGGAAGGTATGGAGCGAGTGCTAGATCCTCAAAGACCAGCACTCCAATTGCACGCTTTGAAACTTCGGACCTTCGATAACCCATTTCTTTTATCAGCTGCGCCGCGATGCCAGATGAAGAGACATAGGTGATACCCGCAAGTGCGAGGGCACCGGGCAGGCCCCAGCCGAATATCAGACCGATAACAAAACCCGGGGTGGCATTGGCTAAAAAGTCGATCAGTCCCGCGCTCTTACGCTTTTGGAAAGCTTTAGCAAGGTCATAGGCGGAGTACTCGAGCCCGAGCAAAAGCAGCAACATAATCGCTCCAATTTGCGCACCAGTATTCAAAAACTCTTCGCTCAATGACAGCGGAATCAACCCGCCATCTCCGAGGGCTAAACCAATCAATAGATAAAGCGGAACCACTGAAAACTTCAACTTATTTGCAACCATGGCAACCAACCCCAAAAGCAAAAGCGCACCACCAATTTCAGCCAGCTGAGCTGAGGCCTCTGGGCTTGCGACGCTAGCGGCGAATAATTGATGCATAAATCAATTATTGCCCAGTAATTACGCATCCATTGCCTCTAGGCTGTTTAGAAACAAAGACTTAATGAAAGAAAAATCAAATGCCAGGAGAAAACCTGACTCGAGCCGAAGCAATTCAGCGTTCGAGCCTTATAAGCGTGCATTCCTATCTTGTGGAGCTAGATCTCACAACAGATCCCAAAACTTTTCCTTACACTTCGACTGTTCACTTTGCCTCATCTGAGACAGGGGCTGAGACATTTATCGATGCAATCACGGCTTCGGTTTCAAGCATTGAGCTAAATGGCCAGAGCTTGGATCCAGGAACTCATTCAGATGGAGTCAGGATTTCTCTGCCGAACCTCCAGGCTGAAAACACTCTTGTGGTTAAGGCTCAGGGAGTCTATTCAAACAGTGGTGAAGGCCTTCACAGATTCGTAGACCCGGTTGACAGCGAGGTCTATTTCTATACCCAGTTTGAGGTTCCTGATTCCAGGAGAATGTTTGCCGTCTTTGAGCAGCCAGACCTAAAGGCAACTTTCGAATTCAAGATAGTTGGCAACAAAAATTGGCAGGTCATCTCAAACTCAACAACACCTGAATTGGTGGCTCTAGAAAATGATCTTGCCCGCTGGGACTTTGAGCCCACACCGAGAATTTCGAGCTACATAACCGCCTTGATTGCCGGCCCGTACTCTGTTTGGCGCGATGAGCTCACCTCATCGAACTCGACAACAGTGCCACTAGGAGTTTTTTGCCGAGGTTCACTGGCTCAGTACATGGATGCTGATTACATCTTCGAAAAGACTAAGCAGGGCTTCAGCTATTTCGAAGCGCTCTTTGATTACCCATATCCGTTTTCCAAGTATGACCAACTCTGGGTTCCTGATTTCAACGCGGGAGCAATGGAAAACGCCGGAGCAGTTACTTTCACCGAGAGCTACATTTTCCGCTCCGCTGTGACTGACGCAATAAAAGAGCGCAGAGTAGTGACAATTCTTCACGAGTTAGCACACATGTGGTTTGGAGATCTGGTCACGATGACCTGGTGGAACGATCTTTGGCTGAATGAGAGCTTTGCAGAGTATGCGTCCACGCTCGCGACCGCTGAGGCCACTGAATGGACCGAAGCTTGGACCACATTTGCCTCGCTCGAAAAAAGCTGGGCATACCGGCAGGACCAGCTGCCCTCCACTCACCCGATCGTGGCCGAAATAAATGACTTGGAAGACGTTCAGGTGAATTTTGATGGCATCACCTACGCCAAGGGCGCTTCGGTTCTAAAGCAACTTGTTGCATGGGTTGGTCAAGATGCCTTTATGAAAGGTGTCGGCAACTACTTCAAGGCCCACCAGTGGGGCAACACTGAGCTTAAGGACCTGCTTATTGAACTTGAGAGAGAAAGCGGAAGAGATCTCTCCGAGTGGTCCGCGCTGTGGCTGGAGACAGCCGGTGTAAATACCCTCAGGCCTGAATTTGTAACTGACGGTGAAGGAAACTTCAGCTCCTTCTCCATCCGGCAAAGCGCAGTCGCCCAATACCCCTACTTACGACCACACCGCCTGGGGGTTGGCCTATTCGATCTAAACAACGGCAAGCTCGAGAGGCGTCACGCCATCGAAATAGACGTCGCGGGAGAAATAACTAAAGTTCCAGAATTCATAGGCCACAAAAAGCCTGACCTGGTGCTGATCAATGACCAAGACCTGGCCTATGCAAAAATCCGCCTGGACGACCAGTCCTGGAAGGTAGCACTCGAAAACCTCTCGGGTATCACAGATTCTCTTGCTAGAACGCTGGTTTGGTCCGCTGCATGGGACGCCACCAGAGACGCAGAAGCCAACCCAAGGCACTTCATTCAACTTGTGCTTGACCACGTTGCCACTGAAACAGAGTCGACCACAGTCACCACGCTGTTGCGCCAGCTGGTGACAACCTCTTCGTTGTACGTGAGATCAGAAAAGCGCAAAGAATTCGCCAGCCACATCGCGGACTCTTTGATTCAGCTCGCTCAGGCTGCCGAAGCCGGCAGCGACAACCAGCTCCAATTCACAAAGTTCGTCGCTCAATTTGCCACCACAGAGAACCAGCTTGACTGGCTTGACTCTCTAGTTTCTGGAACCAAAACCCTGCCGGGCTTGACCGTGGAAAGTGACCTTAGGTGGGAGTTGCTAATTGGCCTTTCGGTCCAAAACAGGGCTGACGAAGAACGCATTGCAATCGAGCTCGAGGCAGACAACACGGCCAACGGACAAAAATTTGCTGCCGCTGCAAGGGCTGCATTTTCTACTTCCGCAGCCAAACAAAACACCTGGACAGAACTCACTGAAAAAATGGACTATTCAAACACTTTGATTAGCTCAGCCTCGGCAAGCTTTGGAAGAGTTTCGGACACGTCACTGCTAGAAGATTACGCAGACAAGTACATGGAAGTGGCTCAGAAGATCTGGGAAACGAGGACCTATCAAATAGCCTCCTATTTACTCACAAACCTTTATCCAGTCCAACTGGCCCACCAGCGCCTGGCGGATAAGACCCAGGTGCTTATCGATTCCGAATTTGCAAAATCTAAGCCAGCATTCCGCAGGATTATGGTTGAGAATTTGGCAGGCCTTGAGAGAGGTCTAAAAGTGCAAGCAAAAGACCAGGAGGAAAACTAATGTCACTAACTAATTTCATAGCAGAATGGTCGACCTTGATATCGATACTGGTGATCTTGGTCTCCGCAATCGTGCTCAAGCTGGCCCTTGGAATTGCTTCGAAACGAATTGTCAAAACAATCGTTTCCGGAGTTCAAAGAGTCAAGCAAGACGAGCGTATGGACGCGGTGCTTGCCGAACAGCGCCTTACGCAGCGAACTAAAACCATCGCTTCGGTGTTGGACAACTTCGCTACCTGGGCAATTGCAATAACTGCCCTGGTTATGACCCTGAGTGAACTGGGTATCAACGTCGGAGCCCTGATTGCTGTCTCGACGGTACTTGGTGCAGCAATCGGTTTTGGTGCGCAATCATTGGTAAAAGACATACTCTCGGGAATCTTTATTGTTTTTGAGGATCAGTACGGTGTTGGCGACTGGGTAGAGATTGGCTCAGTGTCGGGTGAAGTTGAGCGCGTAGGCCTGCGAGTGACTGAAGTGCGAGACATCCACGGCACACTCTGGTTTGTAAGGAACGGCGAAATTATTCAGGTTGGAAATGCATCGCAAGAATGGGCCGCGGCCCTGCTTGATTTCCCGTTCGCCTACGAAAACGATGTCGACCAAGTTCAAAAGATAATTCAAGACACCGCCAACAGGATGCGAAAGTCAAAGCAATGGTCTCGTGACATGCTTGCAGATGCAGATATCTGGGGTATGCAGCATGTTTCCGGGGAGCAGTTCGTGGTTCGCGTGTCGATTAAGACGCTGCCTAATCGCCAGTGGGCAGTCTCAAGGGAGCTTCGAAAGCTGTGCAAGCAGGCTTTTGATTCGAACAACATTAATTTGCTAAGCGCCACCAAAATCAACATGGCCAAATAGTTGCAAGAGTTTTTTGAACGGGTTGGTGGTTCGGAAGTTTTTCTTAGACTCACCACCGCATTTTATGAGGGTGTTGCTGGCGACCAGCTGCTGAAACCGATGTACCCGGAGGACGATCTAGAGCCTGCGAGGCAAAGGCTGCAGATGTTTCTTGAGCAATATTGGGGCGGCCCAACAACATATCAAGAAACTCGTGGTCACCCGAGGCTAAGAATGAGACATTCGGCATTCAAGATTGGCCCCGCCGCTAGAGACTCTTGGCTAAATCATATGCACCAGGCAGTTGTTTCTCTTGAGCTTTCCCCGCTCGACCAAGACCAGCTCTGGGATTACTTGGAGCGAGCCGCCCACTCGATGCTCAACAGCTTCGAGGACTAGGAAAATTTGAAGCTCTCCTTGGCCAGGACGTGGCCAAAATCGGAGCTGAGCCTGATCCAACCGTGAGCTCTATATACCTTTACCGGCACCCCTTTTTGCAGGAAACCAAGCCCTGCCATGGCAAAGGCTGAGCCGGCAGGAAAATTGTGCTCAATACCCACCGCTTTTCCCCAAATTTGAAGCCTCACCCTGGCAGCTATTGCGCTGCCAACGCTCTCAGGTAAAGCCCGAGCCACTTCAGCGATGCCGAGCTTTGCCCAATCCGTAACCTGTTGTGAATCAACCTCACCGCTGAGCTTCCACCCCTGCCTAGGAGGAGTCACCCCAGCCCACCCGATTCGGGCAACCGTTCCTGGAGTTGTTACCTCAAGGGTATTTTCGTCGATGCCTTTATTCACTGCTGCTAGCAATTCTTCGATGGAAAAAAGGCCATCAAGCTCGATTTTGGATGCCATGTTCAAAGTTCTAAGCCCAATCACTGTCAAGCCGTCACCGACCAAAGAGCCCGCATAAATCGGGCTCACGTAGGCCGCCAGCACCTCACCGAATGCACGAAGTTTGACCGCGCCATTGGCGTCCAGCCTGAGAGCCTTTTTCAGAAAAGCACTGAGGTCAGCCAGATCGCTGCTGTCCAGAAATAAAAGATTGTTATCCATAGTCTCGTCCTAAACTAGCCAAAGAAAGAAGGTTTAGATGCAAGATTCAAACATTCCGGTTGACCCGGTAGCCGACCTTCTTAGAATCCTAAATCTAGAACAGCAGAATGACACTACTTTTTTGGGCCAGAGCCAGTGGATGCCGCATGGTCGCGTGTTTGGTGGGCAGGTGCTCTCTCAGGCTCTGGTGGCAGCCAGCCTGACAGTTGTCGAGACTCGCCCCGTCCACAGCCTCCACAGCTATTTTCTGAGAGCTGGCGCTGTTGAACTTCCAATTTCTTTCGAGGTGGAAGTGCTGCGAGATGGAAGAAGCTTTTCCGCTCGAAGGGTCCAAGCTAGCCAAAATGGCAAAGTTATTTTCTCGATGATTGCTTCGTTTCAAGACCCGAGCCCAGGTCTGGAACACGCGGACCAATTGCCGGAGCACCTGCCTTCTCCAGAGAGCTTGCCCTCTGCCGCATCACTGCTGGAGACTCTTGATCATCCAGTAACTAATTACTGGGCAAAAGCTAGGCCCTTTGACCTGCGCCACGCAACCGATCCGATTTACCTTCAACCGGCCAAAACCTCCTCGCCAAATCAAGCGGTCTGGTTCAAGCCGCTTAGCCCTTTGATTGCCAGCACTTCGGTAGAACTTGCAGCACTTGCATACGCAAGCGATTACTCAATACTTGAATCGATAATGCGCCAACATGGCATCAGCTGGGCACACAAGGGACTCTCATCAGCAAGCCTCGATCACGCAATGTGGTTCCATGCCAAGCCAGATTTTTCGGATTGGATGCTTTACCAGCAGCACTCTCCCGCGGCACAAAACAATCGCGGGTTGGCAACTGGCAAAATTTTCAACCGAGATGGCACATTGGTTGCATCAGTTGCCCAAGAGGGGATGCTGCGCATCCCCGAATACTCCTAGTCGCGGGTAAGTCTGCGATACGTAGAGCGATGTGGCTTGGCAGCGTCTGGACCTAGTCGCTGAATTTTGTTCTCCTCGTAGGCGTCGAAGTTTCCCTCGAACCAGTACCACTTATCGGGATTATCATCGTTACCCTCGTAGGCAAGGATGTGGGTGGCAACCCGGTCTAGGAACCACCTGTCGTGAGTGATAACAACGGCGCAGCCCGGGAATTCCAGCAGTGCGTTCTCAAGTGAAGCCAGTGTTTCGACGTCCAAGTCGTTGGTCGGTTCATCAAGTAGCAACAGGTTCCCACCTTGCTTCAAGGTAAGGGCCAAGTTCAAGCGATTTCTCTCACCACCGGACAGTACTCCGGCCTTTTTCTGCTGGTCGGCACCCTTGAAACCGAATGCGGCAACGTAAGCTCTGGAAGGCATTTCAACCTGGCCGACCTGCATATAGTCCAGACCTCCAGATACCACTTCCCAGAGTGACTTATTTGGGTCAATGCCCTCGCGAGATTGGTCGACGTAGCTGATTGAAACGGTTTCGCCAATCTTTAGATCTCCGCCGTCAAGCTCGTGCATCCCTGTGATGCACTTGAACAACGTTGACTTTCCAACACCATTTGGACCGATGATTCCAACAATTCCATTTCTAGGAAGCGAGAAGCTTAAGTCGCTGAAAAGCTTGCGGCCCTCAAAGCCTTTTGAAATGTTTTTCGCTTCTAAGACGATGTCGCCGAGACGTGGCCCCGGAGGAATCTGAATCTCCTCAAAGTCAAGCTTCCTGGTCTTGTCAGCCTCGGCAGCCATTTCCTCATACCTGGAAAGCCTGGCTTTTGATTTGGTCTGCTTAGCCTTAGGGCTGGAACGCACCCACTCAAGCTCGTCCGCAAGACGCTTTGAAAGCTTGGCATCTTTCTTGCCAGCAACCTGGAGTCTCTCCTGCTTCTTCTCCAAATATGTCGAGTAATTACCCTCGTATGGATAGGCCCTGCCTCGGTCCAACTCCAGAATCCACTGGGCGACGTTGTCCAGGAAGTATCTATCGTGAGTAACCGCCAATACCGCTCCGGCATACTGAGCTAGGTGCTGCTCCAGCCAGAGCACGCTTTCTGCGTCCAGGTGGTTGGTTGGCTCATCAAGAAGCAATAAGTCTGGCTTCTGTAAAAGTAGCTTGCAAAGCGCAACCCTGCGCCTTTCGCCTCCAGATAAGTGTGTGACAGGAGTTTCCCCCGGTGGGCAGCGAAGGGCGTCCATTGCCTGCTCGAGTTGATTATCTAGGTCCCAGCCGTCAGCGGCATCAATTTTCTCCTGAAGGGTTCCCATTTCCGACAGCAAACTGTCGTAGTCGGCATCGGGGTTGGCAAGTTCGGCGCTAATCTCATTGAACCTGTCAATCTGGCCCTTGATTTCAGTCACCGCTTCTTCGACGTTACCGAGCACGGTTTTTTCTTCATTCAATGCAGGCTCTTGCATCAGAATCCCGACGGTGGCATCTTCGGCCAATCTCGCCTCACCGTTGGATGGTGTATCTAGGCCAGCCATAATTTTCAAGACCGAAGATTTACCAGCACCATTGGGGCCAACAACACCGATTTTTGCACCCGGATAAAACGCAAGTGTTACGTCATCAAGAATGACCTTGTCACCGTGCGCTTTGCGCGTCTTAATCATTTGATAAATAAATTCAGCCACGAATAATGCCCGTCTGATTTGGAAAAGGGAAAACCCCTCTTCGTCGATTGCTCGGGCCAAGTTTAGCCCAGTGTAAAAGCGCACTGCTTTTGATTGTGCATCCGACGAAGAGGAGTTTTACGGCCTGGTGTTTTGGGGGCGCCAGGCCCTAGCGAACCCTACGCGGGCTGGAGCGCAGGATCCGAGTCTTCAGCAGGTTCGGCTGCTTTGGTAACTCTTTCAAAAGTGGTGGTGCCAAATAGAAGATCGTGACCGATTGCATCGGCCTCTATCTCAACAGTGGTGCCGGTTCGTTCGCCGTTATCCCAATCTCGAACCTTTAGCCTGCCACTGGCTAGCACTCGATCACCTTTTGCAATAGAGATATTGGCATTCTCGGCCAATTGCCTAAAGGCCACGACACTAAACCAATTTGTTTCAGCGTCGATCCATTGACTGGTTTGCTTGTCAAACTTTCTAGAACTAGATGCCAGACGAAACGAAGTGACCGAAAGGCCGTCCGCCGTGATGATATTGCGAGGAGTGGTTGCGACCAAACCAACGACTGTGAAGTTTTCTGCCATGAAAATCCTTTCCTTGTGTTGCGGGAAAGTTTGGCAATTCTGAAACAGGTTTTGGGCGCCAGTTCTAAATCTGTGGATAACTGACTACTTGAGCAGGCTTGTGAACTTTGCCCGCACCTTTGCGACCTTTGGTGCAACGACAGCCACGCAGTACCCCTGGTTAGGATTTTTCTCAAAATAGTCCTGGTGATATTCTTCTGCCTCAAATAATTCAGGCAGCGGTGTAATTTCTGTGACCACGTCTGGGCCCCAAATTTCTTCGGCGCGCTCCAGGGCAGATGCAAAGTCCACTTTTTGATCTTCACTCGAGTAATACATGGCGGACCTGTATTGATCGCCAACATCTGCACCCTGGCGGTTTAGCTGGGTTGGGTCATGCAGCGTAAAGAAGATGTCGAGAATTGCTTCGCGGCTTATTACCTCAGGGTCGAACTTGACAGTGACTACCTCAGCGTGACCGGTATTTCCATTGCAGATGTCCTGGTAAGAGGGATTTGGCTTGTGTCCACCGGCGTAACCGCAGGTGACCTCACTCACTCCACCAAACTGCACGTATGCAGAATCTAGACACCAAAAACAGCCGCCGGCAAGTACATAAGTTTCCATAATGTTCCTAAACTTATCCAGTTATGCAATTGATTCCCAATTGCCTAATCAGAAAGGTAAGGCTGCGGCTTAATTTGACCCAAAAACACCCAACCTTAGGCATTGTCTTCGCCGCGCTAGCAGCTGTTCTTTTTGGGCTAAATGCGTCCACCACCAAAGTGATTATCCAGTCCGGCATTACGCCCGAACAGGTTGTCTTTATAAGATCTTTATCTGCCGGACTAATCGCACTCATCTGGGTGCTTGCAACAAACCCAAAAGCTTTGAAGATAGAGGGTCGATTAATTCCAAGACTTCTACTGCTTGGTGTTGTCGGAGTGGGAATGCTGCAATGGACATACTCCCAAGCAGTGGTGCTGCTGCCGGTTGGCATCGCCCTTTTGATCGAATACACAGCGGTTTTGTGGGTGCCCATAATCGCCCTATTGATTTTCAAAGAGCCAGTCAAAAAGCAGCTGTGGTTTGGGGCAGCGCTGGTTCTTAGCGGCCTAACGGTAGTGGCACAAATTTGGGACAGCCAGCTAAATCCTGTTGGGATCTTCTTCGCATTTGCTGCTGCAGCTTCACTGACCACCCATTTCATCACCGGCGAGAGGATCCAGCGATACTTGCCAACAAACGTGACTCTGTTTTACGGGATGGGTATTGCCACGGTCTTTTTCCTGCCATTTTCAAGACTTGGCGAATTTGACTACGCGGGAGTTACCAACCAGGTTGACCTAACCGGCAATCTAGCTGGAACGTCAGCACCGATATGGGCGCTCTTGCTAATGATGGGTATTGTCGGGAGCTTTCTCCCCATGGCCTTCACCTACCTGGCACTCAGGCACCTAAGCGCGGCGCTGGTCGGGGTTGTGGCAACCAGCGAAACGGTTTTGGCCGCACTGTTTGCTCTTTTATGGCTGGGGGAACTGATTAGCCTCACCCAGGCTCTCGGAGGTATTGTGGTCGTTACGGGCATAGTCATTGCCCAAACAGCTCGAGGACAAAAAACCATAAGGGTGGTCGGATAAAATGGCAACGCAAGACTTGGTACTAGCAGATTTCGAAGCAACAGTGGGGAAAGAGGGAATCACCCTCGTTGACTTCTGGGCAGAGTGGTGCGGGCCATGCAAAAGCTTTGGGCCTATCTTCGAAAAAGTATCGGAAGATCACCCAAATCTTCGCTTTGCCAAAGTGGACACCGAAGCTGAACAGGAGCTTGCCAGCATGGCCGGCATCACCTCAATTCCTACGCTGATGGTCTTCCGAGATGGAATTTTATTATTTAACCAAGCCGGAGCGCTTCCTGCCCCAGCACTTGAAGAGCTTGTTGGCAAAGTAAAAGAGCTTGACATGGCAGAGGTTAGGGCTGAGATTGAAAAACAGCAGTCCGAAGCACTGAGCGAAGATTAATTGCGCAATAACTCAATTGCAATGCTGGCGACAATCGCTGGAATTGGTATTTTGGCCTGGTTCGTTGGCTTTTTCGATCCAGAAACCTGCACGCCTTCGGCCCAGGTTGAGGGTTGGACCTCCTGCGCCGACATAGCTAACCAGAGAACTGTCGCGCTTTATGTGCTCGTTGGCGTCACTGTCATAGGCATACTGATCACCACAGTTCTGAAGAGGAAGAAATAGCGGGCTAAATCAACTTGGCTACTGGCACGTATTCAAATTCCGAGAAAGCCTGAGCAACAGCGGCGTAAGTAATTTTTCCCTCGTGCACATTAAGCCCCAGCGCCAACGCCTGGTCGTCAGCTAAAGCCTGCTTCCAGCCCTTCCCGGCGAGCTGAAGCACATACGGCAGCGTCGCATTAGTAAGAGCCCTGGTGGCAGTTGCCGGGACAGCGCCTGGCATGTTGGCCACGCAGTAATAGATAGTGTCGTGCACCTTGAATGTCGGCTCATCATGGGTAGTTGGCTTTGAGTGCTCGAAGCAGCCACCTTGATCGATAGCAATATCCACCAGAACAGCTCCCGGCTTCATTTCAGAAACCATTTTGTCGGTTACAAGTTTTGGAGCTCGTTCTCCAGGGATTAAAACTGAGCCGATGACCAAATCCGCATCCTTCAGCTGCTCTGCAATCTCATAAGAGGTGGAGGCGCGGGTCTGTACTTCCGAGTTAAATCTCTCATCAATCTCGCGGAGCCTCGGCAGGGATAGATCTATCACTGTTACATCAGCACCCATACCATTTGCCACCAGTGCCGCCTCAGTTCCAGCAACACCGCCACCGATCACAACCACCTTGGCTCTAGGGGTTCCAGGCACGCCACCCATGAGGGTTCCGTTTCCACCGTTTGTGCGCATCAGTTGAAAAGCGCCGATTTGCGCAGACAGTCTTCCTGCCACCTCGCTCATTGGTTGCAATAGCGGCAAAGATCTATTTGACAGTTGAACGGTTTCATATGCGATTGCCGTTGTGCCTGAGTCAACCAGTGCCTGAGTGCATTCTTTGGATGCTGCAAGGTGAAGATATGTAAATAGAATCTGCCCCTTGCGAAGAAGCGGATACTCTTTCGCGATTGGTTCTTTCACCTTGCACAAAAGATCAGCCTTTGCCCAAACCTCTTCGGCAGTTTTCGAAATCTTAGCTCCGGCTGCTAGATAATCGGCATCGGCAAAACCTGAACCAACTCCGGCCGCAGTCTCGATTAGCACATCGTGACCCCTGACCACCAGCTCGTTTACACCGGCTGGAGTCAACGCGACGCGGAACTCATTATTTTTGATTTCTTTGGGAACGCCTACTAGCAATTTTTCTCCTTGGCCGAATTGAGTGAATTCTTACAAAAATTTTGTTCTTTGTGCTCAAAACAGAATAAAATTCGTTCTAAATAATTATTCCTATTCATTTGAACGAAATCAGAGACTATAGAGATGCTAAATTCGCAGAATATTCAGAGCCCTCGCCAGCTTGATGACATAGACCTTGAGATCCTCAACATCCTGGGCAAGAACGGCAGGATCTCAAACTCTGACCTGGCGGCCGAAGTTGGCATCGCCCCCTCAACTTGCCTCGGTCGGGTGCGCAACCTTGTAAAGCAAAACGTAATCCGCTCCTTCGCTGCCGAGATTGCCCCCGAGGCTCTCGGTCTGGAATTGCAGGCGTTGATCTCCGTCACTCTTCGTGCGGGAGCAAGGGCCAACTTGGCTTCGTTCATGAAGGCGATGCAAGAGCATCCTCAAGTTATTCAAGTATTTTTCCTGGGAGGTGCCGAGGACTTCATCGTCCATGTTGCAGTTGCCGATTCGGATGCAGCGAGAGAGTTTGTGTTAGAACAACTCAGCAGTAATGCCTCAGTTGCAACCACCAGAACCAACATCGTCTTTGACCACTTTCACAAGGGCCCGATTGGCTAGAGTTGTGGCTGACGAGGAGGTCCTAAGGTGACCCAAGAAATGCACCAGGCCGGCGCCGATAGTGTGCTGCGAGATGCTATCTATAAGTACGCAGCCGATCGAATGGCTATGGATCCGGTTCCCCTCGATGGACCTAAAGCCCCGGCAGAGCTGGCTTCGCTCGTGGGTAACACTATTACCGAGGCTGGTATGGGTGGCTTGGCCGCCCTAGCGGTTTTCGAAGAGGTTCTCGCCCCCGCAACAATTTCAACAGATAACCCGAATTTCCTGTCATTTATCCCCGCTGCGCCCACCGAAGCAGCCACCCTTTTTGACCTGGTGGTTTCAGCCAGCTCGATTTACGGTGGCTCTTGGACCGAGGGTGCCGGAGCGGTTTTCGCAGAGAACCAAGTTCTCGAGTTCTTGGCCGACGAGGCAGGCTTTCCAACAGGCTCTGGCGGAGTATTCGTGCAGGGTGGCACACTTGGCAACCTCTCGGCGCTCGTGGTAGCCAGAGACGTCGCAGAAAAAAATCTAGGCAAGCAAAACTGGGCAATAATCTGCAGTTCAGAGGCTCACTCATCCATAAAGTCCGTGGCGAAAGTTATGGGAATCACTGTTGTTGCCGGTGACGCATCCGAAACCGGGTCGTTCACTGGGACTGCTGCTGATGCAGCCATCGAATCGGCCAAAGAGCAAAATCTGGTTCCGTTTGCACTTGTAGCTACCGGTGGTACTACGAATTTTGGAATTATTGACAGGCTGTCCGAACTGGCTGATGTTGCTGCCAAAAATTCACTCTGGTACCACGTTGATGGTGCCTACGGTCTTGCAGGAATGCTGGTAAATGAGCTAAAGCCAAAATTCTTAGGACTCGAGAGGGCAGACTCCTTCATTGTCGACCCACATAAGTGGCTCTTCGCTCCATTTGATGCCTGCGCCCTTGTCTTCCGGAATCCAGCCCTTGCCAAGCAGTCGCACACCCAACACGGCGAGTACCTGGAGACGTTGAATAAGGCAGATGATTGGAACCCATCGGACTATGCCTTCAACCTGACAAGACGAGTAAGAGGCCTTCCGCTTTGGTTTTCACTGGCCACTTACGGCGTGGCCTGCTATCGCTCGGCTATTTCTGGCAACGTAAAACTCGCGCAGAAAATCGCCGGGGAGATATCCTCCAGACCCGGCCTGAAGCTGGTTCGCGAGCCAGAACTCTCGGTAGTCGTTTTTGAACGGAAAGGTTGGGTTTTGGAAGACTACGAAAAGTGGTCCAAAAAATTACTAGCCGATCAGATCGGTTTTGTCGTGCCATCAAGTCACCTGGGCAAACCAAACACCAGATTTGCAATTGTGAATCCAAACACCAGCTTCGAGGATTTGGTGGCAATCTTGGACACAATGGAATAGCGATGAGGTTCAAATGAAGCTAACAAAAGTTTCGGCACCGAAATCACTTGCTCGGGTCAACGCTCCACAGCGAGCAATAATCACGGTCGCGGCCGTTCAAATCCAGTTCCACCAGGATCCTTCAGAGCACCGAGAGATTCTGGCGCAAGGAATTTCTAAAGCTACTGGAGCCGGAGCACAGATTGTGTTCCTTCCAGAACTCACGCTTTCTCGCTACCCGGCTGATGAACTTCCAAGTGGCGCACCGATGGCCACAGCTGAGGACCTAATGACCGGTCCCACGATGAAGTTCGCCAAAGAGCAGGCCCAAAAACACGGCGTTTACATTCACGCATCGTTATTTCAAAAGCTGGAATCCGAAGATGGTAGAGGCCTGAACACCGCGGTAATAGTCTCCCCCGAGGGCAAATTGACTGGTGCAACTCACAAACTTCACATCCCGGTCACCGAGGGCTACTTCGAGGATAAGTATTTTGCTCCAGGGCCAAATGACAACCCATACCCGGTTCACGAGCTTTCCCTGGAGGGACATCCAAAGCTCGGCCTGCCTACCTGCTGGGATGAATGGTTCCCTGAGGTGGCCAGAGCATATGGACTGGGAGGTGCTGACATCCTGTGCTATCCGACTGCAATTGGTTCTGAGCCAGACCACCCAGACTTCGACACCGAACCACTTTGGCGTCAAGTGATCGTTGGCCACGCAATAGCCAACGGTCTTTTCATAGTCGTGCCCAATCGATGGGGCAACGAAGGTCGGTTGGATTTTTACGGCTCCTCATTCATTGTTGACCCCTACGGCAGAGTCCTGGCACAGGCTGGTAGAACCGGTGACGAAGTGTTGGTTGCCGAGATTGACCTCTCGCAGCGAGCGGACTGGCTTGAGCTTTTCCCATTTTTTGCCACTCGGAGGCCTGAAACTTACGCCGACCTGACCAAACAAATGGTCAACAGGCGCTCCGCCACAGGAAAAGGAGCGCTGGGTGGAATACCCGGTGTGAAGCCATGACACTGACAATGCCCCCCGAATGGGAGAAGCATCAGCGCACCTTTATCGCCTTCCCTCACACCGGCTACACCCTCGGCAACACTCAGGCCGAGCAAAATGCTGCGAGGCAAGCCTGGGCCAGTGTTGCCAATGCAGCTTCAGAGTATGAAAAAGTCACTGCAATTGTTCACCCCGATGATGAGCGGTTAGCGGCGAAATTTCTTTCCTCCGAGATTGAAGTCATGATCGAGAAAATCGATGACGCCTGGATTCGAGACAGTGGACCCACTTTTGTAAAAGATCAAGCCGGGAAGCTTGCCGCTATTGATTGGATTTTCAATGGCTGGGGAGCACAGGGCTGGGCCGAATACTCAAATGATGAAATGATTGCTTCGAAGATTGCCGCAAGGTACGGGGTCGAGCTAATCAAAAGTGATCTGGTCAACGAAGGTGGCGGTATTCACATAAACGGCAAAGGGCAAGTGCTGCTGACAGAAACCGTTCAGTTGGACCCCGGACGCAACCCAGATTGGTCAAAAGAACAGGTCGAACAAGAACTTTCTCGAACCCTAGGAGTTACTGATTTTGTCTGGCTGAAAAGTGGCCTCACCAGAGATTACGACGAGTTCGGCACCCGTGGGCATGTTGATATTGTGGCCTGCTACGCGCCAGATGGCAGAGTCATTTACCACGATCAGAAAAACCCGAATCACCCTGACCACTTGGTCAGTGCAGAGGTAAGAGATCAGTTTTTCCGCCGAGGTCAAGAGCTAGTGTCACTACCAGCTCCAGAAACACTCAAGGATTCTGTGGGGTATGTCGATTACAGCTACGTAAACCACTATGTATTGAATAATGCTGTTCTACTTGGAAGTTTTGATGACTCAAATGACAAAGAGGCAAGATCAATTCTTAGAGATTGTTATCCGGGTAGAGAAGTAGTACTTCTTGATGCAAGAGAGCTATTTGCCAGAGGCGGCGGCATTCACTGCATCACTCAACAGCAACCAGCCTAGATAGAGGGAAACCATGAATCAAAAGCGCCAAGCCACGAAAATTGACAACCTTTCCAACGACTTCACAGTCTATTTGGCTGAGTTCTCACCATCGTTTGCCACTTCCGCGGGTATCCCCGGGCACGAATCCAAAATGGACGACCACTCTCCCGAGGCCACCGAAGGCTACTTTCAAAAGCTAGCGGTCGTGAGAAAAGAACTTGAAGCACTCACCCCTAAAGACGAGGTTGACGAGGTGAGCAAAGATGCCCTTGATAGCTCTCTCAAAATGGAACTAGAGCTTCATCAAGCCGGGCTAACTACTAGAGACCTAAACAACCTGGCCTCCCCCGCCCAAGGAGTTAGGGATATCTTTGATCTCTCTGCAACAGCCACCGAAACTGACTGGGAAAACATCACAGCAAGACTCAATCGGGTGACGCAGGCCCTTGAGGGGTATATGGAAACCCTCAGGTTGGGAGCATCAAAAAATGACACAGCGGCCAAGCGTCAAATTGAAGCAGTAATCGCACAGGCGAAACAAATCACCGCCAAAAATGGTTTTTTCACCGAGTTTGCTAGCAATGCCAAGACTGAGTCCGGTGAACTGTCAGATTCCTTGAAAAAGGAACTCGTGCAGGCAAGCGACAAGGCAACTGCCGGTTACGCAAAGTTTGAGTCGTTTCTTTCCGAAGAACTACTGCCGCAGGCCAAAGATATAGACGCAATTGGTGAGGAGCGCTACCAATTATTGAGCCAGCGCTTCTTGGGCACCAAGGTGGATCTGCATGAAACCTACGAGTGGGGAATTGAAGAACTAGCCAGAGTCGTTGCCGAGCAGCAAAGCGTTGCCAACGAAATCCTGCCAGGTGCGTCAGTGCAAGAAGTTGTTGCCCACTTGGATACCGACCCGGCCAAAAAGTTGATGGGAACTGAAGCACTTCGGGAGTGGATGCAGCAGGTTTCCGATGATGCCATCCAGGCCCTCGCTGGAAAGCATTTCGACATTGCAGAGCCGCTAAAAACTTTAGAGTGCATGATCGCACCAACACAGCACGGTGTGATTTACTACACCGGCCCGTCGGATGACTTTTCTCGGCCGGGAAGAATGTGGTGGTCTGTTCCCGAGGGAGTCACAGAGTTCAACACCTGGCGCGAGAAGACCACCGTGTATCACGAGGGCGTTCCGGGCCATCACTTGCAGGTCGCTCAGCAGGTTTATATCAAGGACATGCTTAATGACTGGCGCAGACTTGCCTCTTGGACTTCCGGTCACGGCGAGGGTTGGGCACTGTATGCCGAGCGCCTCATGGCTGACCTTGGCTTCCTTGATGACCCGGCGGACAGACTCGGGATGCTAGATGGACAGCGGATGAGGGCCGCAAGGGTTGTGCTTGACATCGGAGTTCACCTAGGCAAAAACAAGCTCACCGGCTCAGGCAAGTGGGATTACGACTACGCGCTGGAGTTCATGATGCAGAACGTGAACATGCCAAAGCCTTCCGTTGAGTTTGAAGTTATGAGGTATTTCGGGTGGCCAGGACAGGCACCGAGCTACAAGATTGGTCAGCGCATCTGGGAGCAGGTGCTGGATCAATACGCGACGCGTAAGGGATCAGACTTTGACATAAAGACCTTCCACATGACAGCTCTGAACCTTGGTGGAATAGGCCTCTCAACCCTTCAAAACGCAATGGCAAGGGCATAACCGCCACTTTTTCGTTAAGCTGTGGCTGTGTCTAAAGTTCTAGCGTCGCTCCCAGTGGGCCAAAAAGTCGGTATCGCATTCTCCGGAGGTCTCGATACCTCAGTTGCAGTTGCGTGGATGAGAGAAAAGGGTGCAATCCCCTATGCCTACACTGCCAACCTCGGGCAATACGACGAGGACGACATCGATTCCATTGCTGACCGCTCTCTGGAGTATGGAGCAGAGGCAGGCAGAAGCGTTGACGCAAGAGAAGCCCTAGCAGAAGAAGGACTGACGGCTCTTGCCTGCGGTGCTTTTCACATTCGCACCGGCGGCAAGGTTTATTTCAACACCACTCCCCTTGGACGGGTGGTCACCGGCACGCTGCTAGTGCGAGCCATGAAAGATGATGGCGTTGAAATTTGGGGGGACGGGTCCACCTATAAGGGCAATGACATCGAGCGCTTCTATCGCTACGGCTTACTTGCAAACCCAAATTTGAGAATCTACAAGCCCTGGCTAGATGCGGATTTCGTTGCAGAGCTCGGTGGCCGGGAAGAAATGAGCCAGTGGCTTCAGGCTAGAACACTGCCATACCGCTCCTCGGTGGAAAAGGCCTATTCAACAGACGCCAACATGCTTGGGGCAACCCATGAGGCGAAAAGCCTGGAGTTCCTAGACACACCGCTAGAAATCGTGGAGCCAATCATGGGTGTCAAGCACTGGGATCACTCGGTTGAAATTGCAGACGAAGAAGTGACCGTTGAATTCGTTCAGGGAAGACCGGTGAAAATAAACGGTGAGACCCTAAACTCGGCAGCTGACATTATTTTCAAGGCCAATGAGATTGGTGGCCGCCATGGACTTGGCATGAGCGACCAAATTGAGAACCGCATCATAGAAGCCAAATCAAGGGGCATTTATGAAGCGCCGGGAATGGCACTTATTCACATTTGCTATGAGCGCCTACTGAGTGCCATCCACAACGAAGACACCATTGCGAGTTACCACCAGGAAGGCCGCAGACTCGGCCGCCTGCTTTATGAAGGGCGCTGGCTAGACCCTCAAACCCTGATGCTTCGCGAGTCACTCATGAAGTGGGTTGCAAGTGCTGTTAGCGGGAAAGTGACTCTAAAGCTTCGTCGAGGAGATGACTACTCGATCATGAACACCGAGGGTGAAGCATTTAGCTACCACCCCGAAAAACTTTCCATGGAGCGCAATTCTGAAGAGGCTTTCGGTCCTAAAGATCGCGTAGGTCAACTGACCATGCGCAACCTCGACATTCAGGACACCAGAGAAAAGCTGGACCTTTACAGAAAACAGGGCCAGCTTTCCGACGGAGAGCACGGGCTGATCTAGTGTCAGTGCACATTGATGCAAAACCCGGAGACATCGCAGACACTATTTTGCTGCCGGGAGACCCGCTAAGAGCCAAGTGGATAGCTGAGACATTTCTCGAAAATCCAGTCCAGTACAACTCGGTTAGAAACATGTTTGGCTTCACGGGCACCTACCAAGGAAAAAAGGTCTCTGTTCAGGGCACCGGCATGGGCGCACCTTCGATTGGCATTTATGCCCACGAACTTTTTGAAGAATTTGGTGTGCAAAAAGCGATTCGAGTTGGCACATCCGGAGGCCTAGCTCCCACAAAGCTGCGAGACGTAGTAATTGCGATGACTTCATCTACCGACTCACAGATAAACCGAAGAGCTACCAACGGCCTAGATTTTGCTCCAAGTGCAGACTTCGAACTTCTCGAGAAGGCGGTCGCAAAGGCGAGGGAACTGGAAATCAAATTCCACGTTGGCGGAATCGCTTCAGGAGATCTTTTTTATGACACTACCGACTCCCTTGAGCAGTGGAAGAAACTCGGAATTTTGGCTCTAGAAATGGAAACCAACCAGCTCTACACGCTTGCAGCACGATTTGGCCGAAGGGCACTGAGCATCGTCACAGTGTCAGACATGATGGATGGTTCTGGTCACACTTCCTCGGAAGAGCGTGAATCTGGATTTGCAAGCATGGTCGAAATAGCCCTGGCAGCCTCCAGATGAAGTACCTGAGGGCAATACTGCAAATTGGCCTTGGATTCGCTTTGTTCTCGGCTGGTCTTTCTCACCTGACCACCTCGCGAGCTGAATTCCAAGCTCAGGTGCCCACCTGGTTGCCCCTGGATGCTGACTTTGTAGTGATTGCCTCCGGTGTGGTTGAGATAGCTCTTGGACTTGCCCTGATGTTCCTGTGGCGCTACAGGATGTATGTGGGACTTGCGACTGCGCTGTTTTTCATCGCAATCTTCCCTGGCAATATTTCCCACTGGGTAAACGGGATTTCTGCCTTCGGCCTTGACACTGATCAGGCCAGATTCACCAGGCTCTTCTTTCAGCCGGTCTTGGTTGCTTGGGCTCTTTTTGCCACCGGTGGCCTGAAGGTTTTCCGGAAGGCAAATCCAGAGTCAAAGCGCTAATGTTCTTAGGTGCCAACCACAGCTAACATCCTCGGCTTCTTGCTGATTTCGCTCGTAATTATTCTCGTCCCAGGCCCGAGTGTGCTATTTGCTATCGGCAGGGCTTTAGTGCTTGGAACTAAATCCGCACTTCTAAGTGTGTTTGGTAACGCGATAGGGGTGGGAATTCAGATTGTGGTTGTTGCCCTTGGTCTTGGGTTGCTAATCCAGCAGTCCGCCGGCCTGTTTTTTGCCATCAAAATAATTGGTGCCTCAATGATTGCCTTTCTCGGCATCAAAGCAATACTTAGTCGCAAAGATATTTCCCTAAACCAGAGTGAAAACCAACAGTCGACAAAAAGAGTCATGTCGGACTCAGTTGTGGTTGGAATCACAAACGCCAAAACACTTGTCTTTTTCATTGCAGCCCTTCCAAGTTTCGTGAGCCCTGAAATTGCAAACCCAAGCATGCAAATGCTCTTTTTAGGTGCAATGTTTCTGGTGGTTGGCGTCAGCAGTGATGCGGTCTATGCCATCGCCGCAGGCAAGGCAAGAGACTGGCTTGGGAGTTCAGATGCTCGTCTGGCGAACTTTCGGGGAGCTGGTGGGTTGGCGCTAACGCTGTTGGGTATCTACATGTTCATCGACGCCATACTCTAAATACATTACATAGACGGCTATCTATGTATACTGAACTGATGAGTGAATGGAATTACACCAAGTGCGCCAAGCCCTTCGAGTCTGAACAAGATGCAGAAGTCTTCATGGCACAAAAGGACTTCGCAGGTTACCTGCTGAAGCGTGACAACGGATACTCGGCAGTCTGCCCTACCTATCCAGAGGGCTACTACCCGGACGCAGTGGTCGTCCGCGAAGTTGAGAATGCCGCAGGTGATCTGGCTGCAGCAAAAGAAGCCACTGCCACAAGCTGCTGCTGACAATTCTCACCACTAAGGCTTCTGGCGAGATATGCACGAGAACGCCCTCTGATTTTCGACGCAGGCTCAGCCCGTGATCTAATTTTTTGCGAGCTTCGGAGAAAACCAATCACCCGCTGCACGCTTTTCTGCAATAGGCTTATAAATACTTGCAAACATTCATTTGTTTCTTGCGTCGTAGAACGCTCCCCCACCACAAAGTGGTTGAATTTTTCTTTCGGCGAACGGAAGCGTCAACGGACGCATTCGCCCTCGGTCAGGTAATAAACGCTTGGCCCCACTGTGATGATACTCATCACCAGAAAGCAATAAATAATGGCTCCAAATACCTTCGCCGACCTTGGCGTGTTAAAAAATCTCGTTTCCGAATTATCTAGACAGGGAATCGAAACCCCATTCCCGATTCAAGTTGACACTCTCCCGGACACCCTGGCAGGCAAAGATGTCCTCGGACGTGGGAAGACTGGATCAGGGAAAACTCTAGCGTTTAGCATCCCAATGGTTTCTCGCTTGAGTGCGGGCAATCCAAATGGCCGCAGAGGAGCCATGCCGGTTGGTCTAGTGCTAGCACCAACCCGTGAGCTTGCAACTCAGATAGCCGGCACTATGCAGCCGCTTGCAGAAGTAATGGGATTGCGGGTTACAACAATATTTGGTGGTGTGCCACAGGCACGCCAAGTCAAAGCAATTCGTGAGGGTGTCGAAATTATTGTCGCGACCCCTGGCCGCCTAGAAGATCTAATGCAACAGGGCATCTTAAAACTAAACACGATTCAAATCACAGTTATAGACGAGGCTGATCACATGGCAGACCTCGGCTTCTTGCCAGGCGTCACCAGAATCCTTACCGCAACACCTAAGACCGGGCAGCGCATGATGTTCTCAGCGACCTTGGACAACGGAGTCAACAAACTGGTTGATCGCTTTCTAAGCAATCAGGTTATGCACTCTGTCGATGAAGCTAACTCCCCTGTAACCCAGATGACACACCACGTGTTTGAAGCTGCCAGCCCAGAGGCTAAAAACGAACTTATCAAGGCTCTCGCATCTGGAACAGGGCGTCGAATCTTGTTCATGCGAACCAAGCACCACGCCAAGAAGCTCGCAAAGACACTCACTAACGCCGGCATTCCTGCAGTTGACCTTCACGGAGCACTGTCTCAAAATGCAAGAGACCGAAACCTCGCAGCTTTTAGTGCTGGATCTGTAAGTGTCCTAGTTGCAACCGATGTTGCGGCCAGAGGTGTCCACGTTGACGACGTGAGTTTGGTTATTCACGTTGACCCGCCAGCCGAGCACAAAGCATACCTGCACCGTTCTGGAAGAACAGCGCGAGCCGGTGCTTCAGGCGACGTAATCACACTGTGCCTTCCAACTCAAAGAAAAGACCTTGCGGATCTACTTAGAAAAGCGAAAATCTCAGTGACGCCGAAGAAAGTTACAGCCGCATCCCCTGAGGTAGTGGCGCTAATCGGTGAAGTTGCCGCTTATGTGAAGCCAGTTCCAGTGGTCAAACAACAGCAAGGTGGGGGCAAATCTAACGGTAGAAACGCTCAGCGTAAGCGCACTCAGCGAGAGCAGGGATCAACTTCAAACAGTTCGAGTAGAAACTCAAACTCCAGGCCATCAGGAAAGACGGGATCGGCGACCGGTGAAAGAACTGCAAGACCGGTTGGAGCCGGGCAGCGCTCTCGTCAGCGATCTAGGTAATTAGCTAATGCTTGACGTGGTGTTGACTTGAGCATCATTAGTGATTGGCGCCCTCGGTAGGAATCGAACCTACGACCAAGAGATTAGAAGGCTCTTGCTCTATCCACTGAGCTACGAGGGCAGTTTGGGCTAGTAAAGCCGTTGATAAGTCTACAAGCCCATTTTAGTTGCCACAGTCTGAGCGCCCAGGAAAGAACAATCCTTTGCAATATCTCAGAAGCAGTCGCTGGTTTGGATGCGGAAGTGTGGCGTCCTCTGCCGTAAAGTAGAACTGGCTGCAGAACACGAGGGATGGCAAATCAATGGCGCTTAGCACGACCCAGGTACCTGTGATTCCAGCAAAAGATGAATTAGCCGACGCAGTTGTCGAGATGGTTCAGGACTGGGTGCTTAAAGCGTCGCAGCAAAAGAACTCAAAAGCAGCAAATCGTCTCTCTGGCCTTTTGCAGGACCCTAACGGACTGGATTTCGCAGTCGGATTTGTTGATGGGGTAATTAGACCCGAGAGCCTTAAAGTCGCAGCCAACAACCTCTATCGCCTGAGAAAAATCACGCCAAAGTTCTTGCCTTGGATCCTGAGGCTCCTTGTTTCGGTTGGCGCTCATCTTGCCAGACCATTTCCCTCGATAGTCATTCCAATTGCTCGAGTAGTGCTCCGCTCGTTCGTCTCACACCTAGTTATAGATGCAAGCCCTGCGAAACTAAAAAAGAGCATTCGGAATCTTGCTTCCAGTGGCTCTACGTTGAACATCAACCTTCTGGGCGAGGCAGTGCTTGGCAAGAAGGAGGCCGATCGCAGGCTTCACAAGATTATGGAGGTCTTGTCTAGGTCCGACGTTGAGTATGTCTCGGTGAAGGTCTCGGCGATTGTTGCGCCACACTCGCCCTGGTCCTTCGACGAAACAGTTTTAGATGTGGTTGAGAGGCTTACTCCGCTGTATAGAATCGCGATCGAATCAGACAATCCAAAGTTTATTAACTTGGACATGGAGGAATATCACGACCTAGATATGACCATTGCGGTGTTCAAGGGGATATTGTCTAAGCCGGAATTCCAGTCACTTTCTGCAGGCATTGTGCTTCAGGCATATCTGCCTGATGCGCTTCGAGCCATGATAGACATTCAACAGTTTGCTGCGAGCCGAGTGCTTTCCGGTGGCGCACCAGTTAAGGTTCGGGTCGTCAAGGGTGCCAACCTTCCAATGGAAAAAGTGGATGCCGAAACACACGGCTGGCCTCTTGCCACCGTGGAGTCAAAGGCTGCAGCCGACGCCAACTACAAAAGAGTTTTGAACTATGCGCTTACCGAAGACCGAGTCCAAAATGTTCGAGTGGGCGTTGCAGGCCACAACCTCTTTGATCTTGCATTTGCCTGGCTTTTGGCTTCGCAGCGAGGCGCTCAAGTCGGCATGGATTTCGAGATGCTGCTTGGTATGGCTGAAACACAGGCCAATGTTGTCAAAGAAACCGTTGGCAGCCTTGTTCTATACACTCCGATTGTTCATCCGCAAGAATTTGATGTTGCCATCGCATACCTAATTAGGAGACTTGAAGAAGGCGCATCCAAGGAGAATTTCCTATCGAGTGCATTTCAATTGACAAACCCTGATGTCTTCAAGATTGAACGCGAGCGTTTCCAGGTCTCTCTGACAATGCTGGATAAAGACATCCCGATTCCAAACCGCCTGCAAGATCGACATAATGATTTGGCCTTCGCACCGGCAGATGGATTTTCCAATGCTCCAGATACTGATCCATCCCTTGCCGGCAACCGAAGCTGGGCCTATCAAATCATGGCCCAAGCACAAACACGTGAGCTTGGGATTGAAGCTGTTGCAAACCAGACTGTTGATCAAGAGCAGGTACTTGAAGATCTGATTTCCCAAACGGCCGCGAGTGGGAAGCACTGGGGCCAGGTTCCAGCTCGTGAACGAGCCAAAAAGCTGCACCAGGTTGGAGTAGCCATTGAGGCCAACCGGAGCAAGCTGATAGAAGTCGCGATGTCTGAGGCTGGAAAGACATTGGACCAGGCCGATGTCGAAATCTCTGAAGCCATCGACTTCGCTCACTACTACGCTGAGCGCGCGGTTGATCTAGAAAAAATAGACGGAGCAACTCCTGTTCCTTACGCCGTTACCGTTGTAACTCCTCCGTGGAATTTCCCAATTGCCATTCCAGCAGGAGGCGCATTGGCTGCTTTAGCGGCAGGTTCGGCAGTGATATTTAAGCCTGCGGGTGCGGCTGCAAGGTGCGGTGCGGTGCTCGGCGAGATAATCGCAGATGTTTTCGATGGCGATGTTTTCGCTCCTATTCAAATCAGCGAATCAGGTCTGGGCGAGAAGCTGCTTGCACATAGCAGCGTTGACCAAGTAATCCTTACCGGCGGCTACGAAACTGCTGAGCTATTCAAGAAATTCAACCCAAGCATGCGCCTGCTAGCTGAAACAAGTGGCAAAAATGCAATTATCGTCACCGAATCAGCTGACTACGATCTGGCCGCGAAGGACATCGCGCAATCTGCCTTTGGACACGCGGGTCAGAAATGCTCTGCTAGCTCACTGGTGATCTTGGTGGGTTCAGTTTCAAAGTCAAAGCGCTTTTTTAGACAACTCGAAGATGCAGTGCAGAGCTTACATGTCGGATACCCTGAGGATCCAAGGACCCAAATGGGGCCTCTGATTGCAGCCCCAGAGGGGAAACTCCTGGAGGGACTTACAAGGCTTGAAAGGGGTGAGCGCTGGTTTATTAAGCCCGAAAAGCTTGACGACACCGGCAAGCTCTGGTCTCCAGGCATTAGGACTCATGTCCTTCCAGGTGCGGTCAGCCACATGACCGAGTACTTCGGCCCAATTGTGTCGATAATGACCACGCAAAGCCTAGAAGGTGCGATAGCGCTTCAAAACGTTGTTGCCTACGGACTCACCTCTGGTATTCACTCGCTCGACCAAACTGAGATAGACGCCTGGCTAAACACGGTTCAGGCCGGGAATCTCTACGTGAATCGTGGGATTACCGGTGCAATAGTTGAAAGACAGCCTTTTGGAGGCTGGAAGCGCTCAAGCGTTGGACCCGGAGCCAAAGCCGGAGGCCCAAACTATCTGGCAACCTTGACAGGCTGGGAGAAATCCAAGGCAAACCCAATCAGTGAAATCAAAAACAAGTTCGTGAACCAATTGCTCGCCGCTGAACAACTCGGGGACAGATCGGATCAGGAAATCGAATTCCTTATTCGCTCAGCTCGTTCAGACCAAGACGCTCTTGACGGAATCTTTCGCAAAAAGACGGACCCATCGGCACTTGAGAGTGAACGAAATGTTCTGCGCTATCTAAGAAGTGACTGCGCGCTTCGCATTGATGCCAGCTCGATGAGCATCGAGGCACTTCGCAGTATCTTGGCCGTGCTTGCTTTAGAGTCCGGTGAAATAAGCCTAATGTCGATAGAACCTGAGTTAGCATGGCTGCTTTCCAAGGCTGGCATTCGGGTGAGGATTGAAAATAGTGATGAGTTTATAGCGCGAAAAAAATCTCATCCGAGCCGAATTCGTCTTGTAGGGCATCAATCAGAAGCTGATATCTCCGGGCAATTACTGGGTGTTGATATTGCCCTCTACCAGGGTCCTGTCACCGAGTCTGGACACCTTGAGCTGCTTCCATACTTCAAAGAGCAAGCGGTGACTGTGACGGCTCACCGATTCGGTACACCTGTGAAGTTTGTTGCCGACTTAGATATATGATTCATAGTCTTTTAACAGAATCTGGGTGGTCCTAGGTGGGACTAATCTCCTAAGCTGGTGAGTTGGTAGAAGCACGGTCAATCGAAAAGGTCACCAATTGTCAATAATTTCCAAACTTTCTCTTGCTAACCGCGCCGTTGTCGCACTAATCACTGTGATTATTGCGGTCTTTGGAGTGTTGTCAGCCGGATCGCTAAAGCAAGAGCTGATCCCCTCAATCGAGATTCCATCGGCGGCCATCGTAACCGCCTATCCCGGTGCCTCTCCAGAAGTGGTGGACAGCCAAATTTCAGTCATTATCGAAAACGCAGTGCTGGGCCTTGAGGGCCTCGAGTCGACAACCGTGACTTCATCGACCGGGCTATCAGTTTTGAGGGTTTCCTTCGAATTTGGAACCAAGACTTCGGATGCCACGGAGCGACTAAATAATGCGATTAGCTCCATTGAGTCCGCTCTACCCGCGGATGCGTCACCGCAAGTTATCTCTGGCAGTTTTGACTCTGTGCCAATCATTGTGTTGGCAGTTTCAGCAGACGATGGTGACAACGAAGCGCTAAGCGAGTTGCTTGAGAAAATTGCACCGTCCATCTTTCAGCAGGTAGATGGGATCCGAGACATTGCGATTTCCGGCGGCAAGGACAAGCGCCTAAATCTGGAACTCAATCAGGTTGCCATGGCTCAAAATGGCCTGAATGCCAGGGACATCTCCACGGCCCTCAGCGCCAATGGATTGGTGCTACCAGTTGGCTCATTGACCGATGACCAAGGAAGCATCTCGATCCAGATGGGCTCCGCCGTGGACACGGTGGCCTTGGTTGAATCACTTCCTCTAATTTCTAACACTCCCAACGCAGAGAGGGCTGGCGCAGTCACCATTGGTGATGTCGCAGTTGTGACTTACGAGGATGCCCCAATTACCTCGATAGCAAGAACTAATGGAAACGAAGCCCTTGCAATTTCGATTACCAAGACCCCGGATGGAAACTCAGTTGCCGTTTCGCAGGGAGTTCAGGACCTAATCCCCGCCCTTCAAGCGGCGCTTATAACCGATGTGACGGTAGTAACGATTTTCGACCAGGCGCCTTTTATTCAGGAGAGCATCAAGGACCTGACCATTGAAGGCTTGCTTGGTTTGGCTTTCGCCATCCTGGTTATCTTGGTATTCCTGTTGAGCTTCAAATCAACGATCATTACCGCTGTGTCTATTCCGACATCGCTGTTGATCACTTTTATCGGCTTGCAGGTTGCCGACTACTCCCTAAACCTTCTTACCCTCGGTGCGCTGACAATTGCCATTGGTCGTGTGGTGGATGACTCCATTGTGGTTATTGAAAACATCAACCGTCACTTGAGCTATGGCGAGGAACGCCGAAAGGCAGTCCTTACGGCAGTCAAGGAAGTTGCTGGTGCGATTACCGCTTCCACAATCACCACCGTTGCCGTGTTCCTGCCGATTGCACTGGTATCGGGACTCATCGGAGAACTCTTCCGTCCATTCGCATTCACTGTCTCAATCGCACTGCTGGCATCACTATTAGTGTCGTTGACCATCGTCCCAGTGCTTGCGTACTGGTTCCTAAGAATGCCGAAGCGCCTTATTGCCGCTAAAGAGCTAAACCCGGAGGGCTTCGAAGAAGCTCAGCGTGAAATTGAAGAGGAACGTGAAAAGAAGAGCTGGCTGCAACGCGGCTACCTGCCGGTTCTGAATGGAACCAGAAATCACCCCTGGGTGACCTTGACTGCATCCGTTCTGATTCTTGGTTACACCCTGTCACTCGTGCCGCTTCTCAAGACAAACTTCATCGACGGTGGCGGATCAAACCAGTTCACTGCGACACTATCGATGCCGACCAACAGCACCCTGGAGGAACAGGATGCCGCCGCGATTGATCTAGAAAACAAGATAATGGCGCTGGAAGGGGTAGATGTTGTTCAGAGCACTGTTGGCTCTTCTGCAGACGGTCGAGTTGCCTTTGGCAGATCTGCATCAGGCGTTCAAATCACTGTAAATGCAGATGAGGACGCGGACGCAGAACTTATCAAGACTGAAGTTTTACAGCTTGATTCGCCAGCTGGAAGCGAAATTACAGTTTCCAGTGGCGGTGGCTTTGGTTCTAGCGAGACAATCGACATTCAAGTACTGGCCGGTGACCCAGTGCTACTGCAAGAGGCTGTGAACCAGCTAGCAGCTTCACTTGAGAGTGTCCAGAACGTTAGCTCAATCACAACCACACTGGATGCGGACCAACGAGTTCTCGAGGTAGTGGTTGACCGTGAAAAAGCAGCCGAGTACTTACTTGCTGAGACTACAGTCACTGGAATCGTTGCGTCCCAGCTAAGACCCAGCGCTCTTGGAACCGTGAGCATTCAAGGCAATGACACCGATGTTTATATCGAAGGCACCAGGGCACCAGAATCAGTTGACGAGGTAAAGGCGATTTCCATCCCGACGCTTCAAGGGCTGGTTAGATTGGACAGCATCGCGAGTGTCACTGAAGTGCTAAAACCAACTTCCATCACTTCGGAACGAGGCAACCGCACAGCGACTGTCTCTCTTGCTCCTATCGGCGATGACCTAGGTGCCATTTCAGCGGAGATCACCGAGGTCTTGGATGGAATTGTGCTGCCTGCAGGTGCCGAAGCTACGATTGGTGGCGCTGCCGCTGACCAGGCGGAAAGCTTTGCACAGCTGGGCATTGCACTGCTAGCGGCTGTTGCCATTGTCTACATTGTCATGGTTGCCACATTCGGTAGCTTGATTCAGCCACTGCTGCTATTGATTTCCATTCCATTTGCAGCAACCGGAGCACTTGGTTTGCTTCTAATAACCGACACTCCTCTGGGTGTCCCTGCCCTAATTGGTATGTTGCTTTTGATTGGAATTGTTGTCACGAACGCAATCGTGCTTATTGACCTGGTCAATCAGTATCGGAAGAAGGGCAAAAGCGTAGAGGACTCCCTCATCTCTGGAGCTAGACAACGGCTACGACCGATTCTGATGACTGCCCTAGCAACTATTTTTGCCCTGACCCCAATGGCTCTTGGAGTCACTGGGAATTCAGGGTTCATCTCCCAGCCGCTAGCGCTAGTGGTTGTCGGTGGTTTGATTTCATCAACACTCTTGACGCTAATCCTGGTACCTGTTCTCTACTGGCTGGTAGAAGGACGCAAGGAGCGCAAAGTAATTCGATTAGCAAGGCGAGCGAAGCGCAAAGCGGTCAGAGCGTCAAAGAAAGCATCCGTGGGAGTAGCGGCAACCACTCAAAGCCAGGCAGTTTCTGATAGTGAAATTGAGGCTGAAGATGAAACTAGGTTGGCTGAAAGCGTTCAGGTGACACAGGAAGCACAGCCAGAGGACGAAGCTGGTGTTCAGACAACAGCTGAAGAACCTGTTTACCAACCGGCTGTTAGCAATGTGCCTGATCAAGAGCTGGCATGGACCGAAGAGCCAATTGATATGGCGCTGGATGACGAATCGAGCATGGAATGGGAGGATTCACCTACCGACGTTGAGCCCAAGCCAGCTTTAGGTGGGGCCGCAGCAGAAATGCCAGCAACCGACGAAGCTCCGGTTCTTGAGCCAAAAACCAACTCGGATTTGCGTGCTGACAAGAAGGCTGACAAAGCTAATCGGAAAGCTCAAATTCGAGCAGCCAAAAACTCCCGACACTCAAACGACTAGATGAGCATGAACGAATTCATAGTTTGGGTTGATTGCGAGATGACCGGGCTAGATGTCCAGATTGACGAGATTTGCGAAATCGCAGTAATCGTCACCGATCAGCAGCTCGAGCCTGTCCATGAGGGCCTCCAGATTGTTGTCAAACCCTCTCGCAAAGCCATGAAGAACATGGGCGAATTTGTCACTCAAATGCATACCGATTCAGGCCTGATTGACGAGATTCCGTCGGGAGTAAGCATTCGTAAAGCTGAGCAACAAGTTCTGGAATATGTAAAGCAGTGGGTTTCAGAGCCTTCAACAGCACCCCTGGCCGGAAATTCAATCGGCACTGATCGAATGTTTCTGAATCGACAAACCAAGGAGTTTGACGATTTTCTTCACTATCGAAATATTGATGTCAGCTCTTTCAAAGAACTAGCTAGGCGCTGGTTCCCGCAGATTTACTTTCAGCTACCGAAGAAGGCAGGCAACCATCGCGCGCTAGCCGACATTCGAGAGTCCATTAAGGAACTTCGCTACTATCGCAAGGTTTTGCTAGTGCAAGACCCGGGACCAACCTCTAAAGAGCTTAAGCGTGCTGTTTTCTCTCTTGAGGGCTGATACAATCTAAAAGTTCTGGCTTAGCCAGACATGGTGGGTATAGCTCAGTTGGTAGAGCACCTGGTTGTGGTCCAGGGGGTCGCGGGTTCAAGTCCCGTTACTCACCCCAGTAGTTACTTGGCTCTTTCTAGAACGAGCTCTCGAACTCTGGCAGCGTCGGCTTGTCCGCGCATTTCTTGCATAACAGCCCCAATTACTGCTCCAGCGGCCTGAACCTTGCCATCCCTAATTTTTTCTAAGACATCCGGTTGGTTGGCCAGTGCTTTATCGACTGCGGCAATCAATGCACCTTCGTCGGTAACAACTTTTAGCCCGCGCTTCTCGACCACTTCGCCAGGCTCGCCCTCTCCTGCAATCACTCCTGCAACAACATCTCTTGCCAGTCGGTCGTTGAGGTCCCCGTTGTCAATTAAAAGCTGAATCGCGGCAACCTGGGTGGGTGAGATCGCAAGATCAGACACCGAGAGCTGCTTTGAGTTGGCAAGCCGAGCAAGTTCTCCTGTCCACCACTTTCTTGCCGATTGTGGGCTTGCGCCGGCGGCAACAGTTGCTTCGACCTCGTCCAGAAGGTCAGAGTTCAGAACATCTCGGAATTCCAAGTCTGCAAAGCCCCAAGATTCCTGAAGGCGCTTTCTTCTGATTGCGGGATTTTCTGGGAGGGTCTTTCTGATCTCCTCAATCCACTCGATGCTCGGTTGGACCGGGACAAGGTCTGGCTCTGGAAAATAGCGATAATCGTCAGCGTCAGACTTCGGCCTGCCTGAGGAAGTGTGACCGCGGTCTTCGTGCCAGTGACGGGTTTCCTGCGTTATAGAGCCGCCTCCGGCAAGAATGAAACCTTGACGCTGGATCTCATATCGGACCGCGTTCTCCACGCTTCGAAGCGAGTTAACGTTCTTGGTTTCGGTTCTGGTGCCGAGCTTCTCCGCACCTTTTTCCCTCAGGGATACGTTCGCATCACAGCGGACGTTACCGCGCTCCATTTTGGCATCGGAAACATCCATTGCTTTCACAATGTCGCGGATTGCGCGCACGTATGTCGCTGCGAGCTCAGGAGCCTTATCCAGCGCTCCATAAATTGGTTTGGTAACAATCTCAACCAGCGGAACTCCGGCACGGTTGTAATCGACCAGGGAGTATTCTGCACCCTGGATGCGACCGGTTGCTCCACCCACGTGAGTTAGCTTTCCAGCATCCTCCTCCATGTGGGCTCGTTCAATTGGAATCTGAAAGACTTCCCCGGTTTCTAGCTCAACAGAGATGCTGCCCTCATAGGCAATCGGCTCATCGTACTGGGAGGTTTGAAAGTTCTTGGCGAGGTCTGGGTAGAAGTAGTTCTTGCGAGAAAAGCGGCCCGTGGCAGCAATATCGCAGTTCAACGCCAAGCCAATGGCGATCGAGGACTCCACTGCCTTACGGTTGACAGCTGGCAGTGAACCCGGCAGCCCCAAACAAGTTGGGCAAACATTGGTGTTTGGCTCTGAGCCAAAGTTGTTTGCACAACCGCAGAACATCTTGCTGAGAGTGTTGAGTTCGATATGAACCTCAAGGCCGATAACCACCTCGAAGCGCTCAATGGCATCCTCGTAGGACATGAGTTGCTCTTTAGCCATTACAGCACCTCCAAATCAGGCGCCTGGCTTATCAGAGGGGCACCCCATTCACCTACATAAAGCTGTTCGATGATGCTGGCAACCTTATACATCTGTCCATCCTGCATTGCTGGAGCAAGGATCTGAACTCCAGATGGCAGCCCGTCTTCCTTTGCCAAACCGTTTGGAACTGACATTCCAGGGATTCCTGCCAGGTTCGCAGGAATGGTTGCGATGTCATTGAGATACATAGCCAGAGGGTCGTTGATCTTCTCACCAATCTTGAATGCCGTGGTCGGCGCTGTTGGAGTTAGCAGGACATCCGCGACTTCAAAAGCCTTTGCAAGATCTTGTTGAATCAGAGTCCTGACCTTCTGCGCAGAGCCGTAATAAGCGTCGTAATAACCCGAGGATAGGGCGTAAGTGCCAAGAATTATTCTTCGCTTTACTTCCGGACCAAAACCGTGTTCACGAGTTGCAGCCATCACTCTCTCGATGGTTGGATTTCCCTCTGGCATTACCCGAAGTCCAAACCTCACGGAATCGAACTTAGCCAAGTTCGACGAGGCTTCTGCTGGAAGGATGAGGTAGTAGGCGGCAACCGCATATTCAAAGCTTGGACAATCAACTTCAACAATTGTTGCTCCAGCGGCGGTTAGCTTTTCGATTGTGTCTTCGAATCGTTCTTTCACACCCTCCTGGAAACCATCAGATGAAAGCTGTTTGACGACCCCAACTCTCAGGCCCTTCACCTCTGCTGTCGATACCGCTTGCGCCATTGAGCCCAAAGTTGCTGGTAACGATGTTGAGTCGTGGGGATCATGTCCTGCGATTATGTCCTGCAAAAGCGCAGCATCCATAACGCTGTTAGTCACCGGTCCAATTTGGTCGAGCGAACTTGCAAGGGCAATCAGACCGTAGCGAGATACCGCGCCATAGGTTGGCTTTGCACCCACCGAGCCGGTGACGGCCGCCGGAAACCTAATTGACCCCCCGGTGTCGCTTCCAAGAGCCAAGGGCGCCAGATGTCCTGAAACAGCCGAACTGGAACCTCCGCCGGATCCTCCTGGGATTCGGTCTAAATCCCAAGGATTTCTGCTGGGGCCGTAAGCGGAGAACTCTGTGGAGGAGCCCATTGCAAACTCATCAAGATTGGTTTTTCCAAGAATTGGCATTCCGGCCTGGCGGATCTTGGCTACCACGGTCGCGTCATACTGCGGTACCCAGCCCTCAAGAATTTTGGATCCAGAAGTTGTCGGTGCATCCGTTGTTGTCAGATTGTCCTTTACGGCAATTGGAACGCCGTGGAGGGCAGACATGCGCTTGCCGGCAGCCAGCTGGCTATCAGCATTCTTGGCTTGCTCAAGGCTGGTTTCAGGATTTATGTGGAGATAAGAATTCGTCTTGTGATTCAGCTTTTCCATTCGATCCAAAAAAGCCGTTGTGATTTCTAGCGATGAGGCCTTTTTGGTGGCAATCAGCTCTGCGAGAGCAACAGCGGAGGCGGATGTAATCTCAGTCATGGCCTAATCCTCATCCAAGATTGCGTTGACCTTAAATCTGCCGTCTGCGCTGTCTGGAGCTGCAGATAGAGCTTGTTCCTGTGACAAAGATGGAAGAATCACATCTTCCCGATACACGTTAGCCATTGGAATCGGGTGGCTGGTGGCTGCAACGTCACCAGAAATTGCCTTGGTTACCATCGCAACCGAATCAACAATTACCGATAGTTCACCGGCTAGCTGCTCAACCTCCTGGTCGGTAACCAAAATTCTCGAAAGCGACGCGAGATGGCGGACCAAATCGGGGGTAATTTCAGACATTCAACTTCTCACTTCATCAATAGGCGATAGCTAATAAGTCTAGTTCGCTGGGCTTTGCAATTTTGCAAGGAAGACTTGTTCAGAAATTACTTCAACCCCCAAAGCCTCGGCTTTTGTCAACTTGGAACCAGCTCCAGGGCCTGCAATCAAGAATGCGGTGTTTTTGGAAACTGATGAAGCGGCCTTCCCGCCGTTTTCAATTACCAAGGCCTCGACCTGCTCTCTGGTCATTGACTCCATGGACCCGGTTACCACTATTGAAAGCCCACTGAAGATTCCCTCCGGTTTTTGAGCTCCCGGCCCCTTGTGGCCGGGGGTCGACATCTGAACACCTGATTGTTTCCAGCTCTCAAGGATATTTCTGTGCCAATCCTCTTCCAGCCAGCTGATTATGGAATTGGCCAGAGCGGGGCCGACGCCGTCTACCTCCGCTAACTGGGCTTCCGTAGCCCCAAAAATTGCGTCAAAAGAACCAAAGTTGTCGGCAAGAGCTCTTGCAGCAACCGGACCGACATGCCTAATTGAAAGCGCAACCAGCAGCCTCCAAAGTGGCCTTGTTTTCGCAATTTCGAGATTTGCTAGGAGTTTGATTGCAGTTTCGGATGGGCTCTTGTCCTTTTTCTGGAAATAGTCGACAACTTTTTCATTTCCGTCAGCATCGTGTTTTGGTAACCCGGTGTCAGGATCTAAAACTTTGGACTTAATCGGAAGCAGCTGCTCCATGGAAAGACTGAAGAGGTCTGCCTCGGTCCTTATCGGAGCTTGCACTGGAAAAACCGGATTTGTTAGCGCACTGGCACTTACATAACCCAGGGCTTCGATATCGAGAGCTGCTCGGGAGCCAATGTATGCAATTCGTTCACGCAGTTGTGCTGGACAATCCTTTGAATTCTGGCAACGCAGGTCAACGTCTTTTTCGCTTGCCGGTGCAAGTAAAGCTCTGCACTCCGGGCAAATAGTTGGCATGACAAATTTTTTCTCTGAGCCGTCTCTCAGTTCGACCACGGGTCCCAGGATCTCAGGAATAACGTCTCCGGCCTTCCTCAGTACAACGGTGTCACCGATTAGAAGCCCCTTTGCCTCAACCTGTTCCTGATTATGCAATGTTGCAAACTCAACCTCGCTCCCGGCCACCGTCACTGGAGCCAACACTGCAAAAGGTGTCGCTCTGCCGGTTCTGCCGATTGACACTCGGATGTCCAATAATTTGGTGTTTACTTGCTCTGGAGGGTACTTATAGGCAATTGCCCACCTGGGCGCTCTGGAAGTAAACCCGAGTTGTTTTTGAACTGCAAGGTCATCAACCTTGATTACAACCCCATCTATTTCATGCTCAACTTTGGCCCTGTTGCGCTCCAGATCAGCTACGTATTTCAGCACATCTTGGATTGTGCTCAATACTTCGTACCTGCTGGTTGTTGGCAAGCCCCACTCGGCCAGCTGGCGATAAACCTCGCTCTGACTCTTAGCCTCGGACTGCCAGACGCCGAAGCCATGAACCAGCATCCTTAGCGGCCTTGAGGCCGAAACCGTTGGGTCTTTTTGACGCAGGGACCCAGATGCACTGTTTCTAGGGTTAGCGAAGGGTTTGCCACCCGCTTTGATAATGCCAGCGTTTAGAACTGCGAAATCTGCCAATTCGAAAAACACCTCACCGCGAACCTCTATAAGCTCCGGATGGCCGGCTCCCTTGAGCCTATGAGGAACACCCTGAATCGTGAGTGCATTTTGTGTTATGTCCTCGCCGGTTTCACCATCTCCACGCGTGGCAGCGCGCACTAACACACCTTGTCGGTAGGTCAATGAAACAGCCAGTCCATCTATTTTTGGCTCGCATAGATATGGCCCTTGGCCGGCGCGAGCAGCCCAGCCGATTAGCCCGTCGGTGTCAAAGACGTTATCAAGGCTCATCATTTTTTCACCGTGGACGACCGGATCAAACACGCTTCCTGCGCCGGAACCAACGGTGGTTGTTGGTGAGGATAAGTTGGAACCTGGGCTATTTGCTTCTAGCTTCTTTAGCTCAGCTTCGAGAAGGTCGTATTCGCTATCGGACACCGGAGATTGGTCATTGTTGTAATAGGCGTCTCGGTAATCTGCTATTAGTTTCCGAAGCTCAAGAATGCGCTCTGGCAACTCAGGCACTTGCTGGAACTTTGCTCTTTGTTTTGTCGATCGTCATTTGACCCAAGACCCTGGTGCCAAGATAAATAACAGCAGTCTGGCCCGCTGCCACGCCGTAGAGCGGCTCTTTCAAATCAACGTGCATCTGCCCATCAACGATGGCTGCAGTTGCAGGAACAGTTTCACCGTGGGCTCTGACTTGAACATCACACTCGAAGTATGTCTCAGGACTTTCCGGAGCCTTGCCACACCAGGTATAGCGAGCGCCGAATAAGTCAGAGATCTGCAGAGCCGATTCTGGACCAACCACAACTTCTTTAGTTTTTGGCCTAATCTCCAAGACATATCTGGGCTTGCCGTCCTTAGCTGGAGTGCCGATCTTTAGCCCTTTTCGTTGGCCAATGGTGAACCCAACGTGACCATCGTGCTCCCCCAGCTGATTACCTTCGGTGTCAACTATCTTTCCCGGTTCGGTAGGAATGAAGTCTCTTAGCCATTCCCTGGTGTCCCCCTCGGGGATAAAGCAGATGTCATAGCTATCTGGCTTATTGGCTACGGTGAGGCCTCGTTCGGAAGCCTCTGCCCTGATCAGGTCCTTTGACGCTGTTGCACCGAGCGGAAACATTGAGTGAGCAAGCTGGTCTGCGTTGAGAACCCCGAGGACGTAGCTCTGGTCTTTAGCCATAGCCAGCGAGCGGTGCAGTTCGAGGTTCCCCTCTTCGTCTTCATAGATGGAGGCATAGTGACCAGTACAAACCGCATCAAATCCAAGAGAGAGCCCTCGTTCAAGAAGTGCTGCAAACTTAATCTTCTCATTGCAGCGCATGCAGGGATTTGGGGTTCGACCCGCTTGATACTCGGCCACAAAGTCATCTACTACGTCTAACTTGAATCGCTCGGAGAAGTCCCATACGTAATAGGGAATGCCAAGTTTGTTTGCAGCCCGCTGGGCATCCATTGAATCTTCAATAGTGCAGCAGCCCCTGGAGCCGGTCCTCAGTGTCCCCGGCATCCTAGAAAGAGCTAAATGGACGCCTATGACATCGTGACCCGCCTCAACCGCACGAGCGGCCGCAACTGCGGAATCTACTCCGCCACTCATCGCCGCTAATACTCGCATCTCTCAAGTCTAATTTGAGTTTGGTATTTATGCAGGGGCAGCTTGCAGTGCTATCGGATGAATTTTCTCGAGGGCATCAATAAATGCTGAAATATCAGCTGCTGTGGTCGTAGAACCAAGTGTGACTCGAACGCAAGCCGATGCTTCGGCCTGGTCGAACCCCATCCCGATTGCCACATGCGAGGGTCCAACAACTCCAGCCTGGCAGGCAGACCCTGCCGAAACACAAAAGCCCTCCTGATCAAGCAGGAACAGCAGCGCGTCAGACTGAGTGCCGGGGAAAATGAAATGAGCGTTATAGCCGGCACGCTCTGCACCCAAGGCTGTGATTATTACCGATGGGGCAATTTCAACGACTTTTGCTTCAAGCTGGTCTCTTAGCGCTTCCAGTCGAGTCATTTCTTCATCAAGCTCTGCTACCGCCTCTGTAGCAGCCGCTGCGAAGCTGGCGGCCAGGGGGTAATTCATGGTGCCAGAGCGCAAAGCACGTTCTTGTCCGCCACCGTGCACGAGAGAAATTGGCTTGGCTGACCTTAAAACAACTAGCGCCCCTACGCCAATCGGTGCTCCGATCTTGTGACCGGAAAGGCTCATTGCGGTCAAACCGCTAGCTTGAAAATCAATTGGAATGTGGCCGAAGGCCGCTACCGCATCGGAGTGAACAGGAATTTGGTACTGATTTGCGAGCCGGACGACCGCCGGAATATCAGTGATGACACCTGTTTCATTATTTACCCACATCAGGCTGATCATCGCAATGGCAGGGCCATGGGTCTCAATGAGGCTTTTTAGAGAATCAAAATCAACCATTCCATTTTGAAAATGCCTCACATAAACAATTTCTGCCCCCTGGTTTTTTTGGAGCCACTGCAAGGGATCTATCACCGCGTGATGCTCGGTTTCAGAAGAAATAATTACCCGCTTGGCTGGATCAGCCTGGTGTCGATCCCAGTAGATACCTTTGATGGCATGGTTATTGCCCTCGGTGCCGCCGGAATTAAAAATAATTTCACTTCTGTTAGCCGCTACGGCTTTTGCAATTGCATCCCTTGAGGCTTCTAATAGCTCTCTGGTACCTCGGCCTTGGCTGTGAACGCTGGAGGGGTTGCCCAGTAAATCAAGGGCGCTAGTTAGCGCTACTTTTGCGCTTGGCCGCAAGGCAGTGGTCGATGCATGATCGAGAAAAACTGGCATCTGTTAAGCCTAGTTGTCCAAAGGATTAGGGCAACCCTTAGTAACCTTGGTTGCGATGACAAATCCCGTGCACAACCAACATGTTTCTCAAGGCTCGACTCTTGGGCTTTCACTCATGGATGGCGGTGGAGTATTTAACGCCTGGTCTGCAACCGCAGAGACCATGAAGCTATTGATTTTGGATTCCGAAGACAGCTCGAAGGTCTTGCATGAGATCCTGTTGGAGGCTCAAGACGACGGGATTTTCTCTGGCGCCCACGACGGGCTACTACCGGGCACAAATTACGTCCTGAGAGCGGATGGGCCAAAAGGTCAAAGACATGCCTTTGACCCCACTAGAAACCTGTTGGACCCTTACGCGAAGGGCCTAGTTCGTCAAAGTCCCAGCGATTATTACTGCGTCGCAGTTCAAGATGACTTTGATTGGCAAGGCGTCTCAAAACCTGGCACAAAACTTGCCGAAAGCGTCATTTACGAGGCACACCTTCGAGGCCTCACACGATTGAATCCTCAGATTCCTGAAGAAATCAGGGGTTCCTACGCAGCTCTGGGCCACCCAGCCACAATTGACTACCTCACCAGGCTGGGGATCACAGCCATCGAGCTGCTTCCAATCCAGGCCTTCATCTCAGAGCCACGGCTTATCAACCTAGGCCTAATAAATTACTGGGGATACAACACAATCAATTACTTCACCCCTCACATGCGGTATTCAAGTAAAAGAGCGCGCGAAGATTCACCTTTGGCAATCTTGCGCGAACTCAAAACTGCCATCCGGGAGCTGCACAGAGCTGGCATCGAAGTAATTTTGGACGTTGTCTATAACCACACGGCCGAAGGTGGGGCAAAGGGACTGACTTTTTCTTATCGGGGGCTAGATAACTCGAGCTATTACCGGCAGGACGACCAAGGAAATTATCAGGACACCACCGGTTGCGGAAACAGTCTCGATTTTGGAAAGCCTATGGTCCAGCGATTGATGATGGACTCACTGCGCTACTGGGTCAACGATATGCAAATTGATGGCTTCAGGTTTGACCTGGCAACAACACTTGCAAGAGATGAGCAAAATCATTTCACCCCCGACCATGAAGTGCTACAAGAGATGAAAAAAGATCCGGTTATTTCATCGGCCAAACTGATTGTTGAACCCTGGGACGTTGGCATGGGAGGTTGGCAAACAGGAAACTTCCCCCCGGGTTTTCCAGAATGGAACGACCAGTACCGGGATTCAATCCGCAAATTCTGGCTTACCGACATCAAAAATGCTAGAGAAACTGGCAGTCACGATAACGGCGTGCAGGACCTAGCTGGAAAAGTTTCGGGCTCACAAGAAGTTGTTAGCCAAGGCTCCCCAGTGGGCAGTCTGAACTTTGTCACCGCGCACGACGGCTTCACCCTTTGGGATCTTGTGTCCTATAACCAAAAACATAACCTTGCAAACGGTGAGGCCAGTCGAGACGGGTCGGGCGAGAATTTCAGCTTCAACCATGGCCACGAAGGCCCGACATCAAATAACGCAATCACGCTTAGAAGAGCTAAGGCTGCGAGAAATTTGCTTGGCACGCTACTAACCTCTGCCGGAGTTCCCATGATCAGAGCGGGCGACGAGCGCCTTAAGTCTCAGGATGGAAACAATAATGCCTACTGTCAGGACAATGCCATTACCTGGCAAGAATTTGAATCTGAGACCGCAAAAGACGAGTTCTTCACAACTGTCTCTCATTTGATAGGCCTCAGAAAGCAGTATCCGGCACTTAGGCCAAGTAGCTTCACGAAGCTAGATGAGGCAACTGATAGTCACGATCAAATGCTTTGGTACTCAATTACCGGAGAACAGATGAGCGTCCACGACTGGCATAACCCAGAGCGCAGAACCCTTCAAAGACTCAATTTTCACCTGACACCGGATGGCCAAAGACAGGGTATTTTGCTTGCGATCAATGGGGCTGAAACAGTGAAAGAAATTCGACTTCCAGAGCTTTTGGACAATGAGCACTTTGAGTTAGTTTGGGACTCCGCGGAAGCAACTCCTGTTACTGACAAGACCGAATACCGGCCGGGCTCAACGGTTTCCATGGTTGAAGCAAGCATGAAATTATTTGCAGTTCGCTAGAAATAACAGCCGGCAGCAAGCGCGACCTGCTAAATCTCACTAAATTTATAGGCATGACACAAGGCGATGCCCGAATAGCCAGACTTCCAATTGTTTCGACTTGGCCGATAGTGGACGGTGGAAAATTCGCCGTTAAGGCATTTGCAGGCGAGGTACTGGAGTTTGGGGCAATAGCCACCAGAGAGGGCCACGACCAATTAGCTGCTGAGCTTTCGCTTATTAGCCCCTCTGGTAGAGAAACCAAGTCACGCATGCAGGCAGCTTCTCCCGGTCTTGATCAGTTTCTATTAAAGAGCCAGCTCTCGGAAACGGGGGTCTGGCGGTACCAAGTGATTACCTGGGACGACAAATTTGGAACCTGGGCTCATAACGCCAAGATCAAACTGGAAGCTGGTATCGACCAAGACCTGGTCATCCTTCAAGGCCAGCATCTTGCCAACGAGTTTCTGGGGGTGGCCAGTGCTAAAGACAAGAAAACACTCAAAGCGATCATTGCCGTCCTGAAAGATCCAGAAATAGAGCCGGCACAAGCATTTGAAAACGCGCTCTCACTGGGATTTGAGCAATTGTCTCACCGGTCTCCACTGCGTGGTCTGGTTAGCACTTCAGAGCCAGTTCGGATCTTGTGCGAGAGACAACTAGCCGGTTCAGGTGCCTGGTATGAATTCTTCCCACGGAGCGAAGGGGCAACCAAAGACTCCGTCGGTACTTGGGTTTCGGGAACATTCAAGACCGCCACTAAGTCTCTGAAGAGGGTGAAAAACATGGGGTTTGAGGTGCTTTATTTGCCACCTATTCACCCCATCGGACAGTCTCATAGGAAAGGACCCAACAACACACTGGTCGCCGAAGGAGATGACCCTGGTTCACCGTGGGCCATCGGTTCATCCTCGGGTGGCCACGACGCAATCCACCCAGACCTGGGTTCAGAAAAGGATTTTGGGGCATTTGTTGGAAGTGCCAACAAGCTCGGACTTGAAATTGCCATGGATTTTGCCCTGCAGGCATCGCCTGATCATCCCTGGGTTCAAAGCAATCCAGAGTGGTTTTCAAAAAGAGCCGATGGTTCGATTGCCTATGCCGAGAACCCACCAAAGAAATATCAAGACATTTACCCGATTTATTTTGACGAAGACCCGGAAGGCCTGGTTGAAGAGGCGCTTCGCCTGCTGGCAAAATGGATTGGCCTTGGCGTAAAGATATTCAGAGTAGACAACCCTCACACCAAACCAGTTAGCTTTTGGCAAGCGGTCATTGAGAAAACCAACGAAGAACACCCCGACGTAATTTTTCTAGCCGAGGCGTTCACTCGGCCCGCCATGATGCATACCCTGGCCAAGGCTGGATTTCAACAGTCCTATACCTACTTCACTTGGCGAAATTCGAAATCAGAACTGGCTGAATACCTTGTCGAGCTTTCTCAAAAGTCAGCGGATTTTTTCAGGCCTAACCTATGGGTAAACACACCAGACATCCTCAGCGAGTATCTTCAGTTCGGCGGGCGGCCTGCTTTCAAGATACGAGCAACCATTGCTGCCACCGCTGGCCCCAGCTGGGGAATGTACGCCGGATTCGAGCTTTACGAAGCTGTGGCAAGGCCCGGTGCTGAAGAAAATATCGACAACGAAAAGTTTGAATACAAACCGCGGGATTTCCTGGCTGCTGAAAAAATCGGCTCCAGCCTCGCGCCAAGAATTAGCTTGCTGAATAAAATCAGGGCTGAACACCCATGCCTTGGCCAATTACGCAATCTTGTAGTTCACCAGAGTGCAGACGACGCGATCCTGGTGTACTCAAAGCATCTTGAGGCGGAGTTTAATGAAGGAGTTGCCGACACGATAATCGTTGTTGTAAACACTGATCCGACATCCGCTCGTGAAACAACAGTGAGCATAGACCTTCAGAAACTTGGGCTTCCAGCCACATTTGCGGTAAAGGACCTGATTACCGGGACAGTCTTCCAATGGGGTGCCCAAAACTACGTGAAGTTGGATTCATACGCAGAGCCAGCGCATATTTTTCAGGTCGTGCAATGACTATAGATAGTGCCCAACTCGAAATATTGGCTGCTGGAGAGCACCATAATCCGCATTCGATACTTGGACTACACCTAGGCGACAAAGCCTGGTCTGTCAAAGTTCTGAGGCCGTTTGCCAAGGAAGTCACGCTCTCAACTAAGAATAAGAAGGTCCTTCAGTTCAAACATCTTCATGGTGGCGTCTGGGAAGTGCGGGGCACTACCAAGCACCCGGGTGATTATCGCGTTACAGCCTCCTATGAGGACGCTCCGGATTGGGTGTCTGATGACCCCTACCGATACGCACCAACATTGGGAGAACTGGACCTTCACCTGATCTCTGAAGGACTGCACGAGGAGCTATGGAAAGTTCTAGGCTCACGCTTTATAGCTGGTTCTGATTCACTTGGAGACAATTCAGGCACTGCCTTTGCAGTTTGGGCACCCAATGCAAAAGCCGTTTCAGTTATTGGAGACTTTAATGGCTGGGATGGCACCTGCTACCAAATGCGCTCAATGGGTTCCAGCGGAATCTGGGAGCTTTTTATCCCGCAAGTGAAACCGGGGGCTTTATATAAATATCGAATCACCACTCGTGACGGGTCGAAAATCACAAAGATTGACCCGATGGGTAGGCAATTTGAGACTCCCCCTTCTACCGCGACTGTAGTTACAGAAAGTGAATACGTCTGGCGAGATTCTGCCTGGCTAAAGGCAAGGTCGGAATCGGATGCCCTAGCCTCCCCGATGTCTACCTACGAAGTTCATCTTGGCAGCTGGAGAAAGGGAAGAAGCTATCGAGAGCTAGCTCCTGAACTCATCGGCCACATGAAATACATGGGCTTCACTCACGTGGAGTTCATGCCACTGGCCGAGCATCCATTTGGGGGAAGTTGGGGCTACCAAGTCACCGGTTACTACGCACCAACATCTAGGTTTGGAAACCCCGATGATCTGCGCTTTTTGATTGACGAACTGCACCTAGCTGGAATAGGTGTCATTCTCGATTGGGTCCCTGCTCACTTCCCCAAGGACGAATGGGCGCTTGCAAAATTTGATGGTGAGGCAATTTACGAAGATGCTGATCCAAGACGTGGGGACCAGCCCGACTGGGGTACTCACGTGTTCAATTTCGGCCGCAACGAGGTTAAGAACTTCTTAGTGGCCAACGCAACCTACTGGTTAGAAGAATTTCACATCGACGGGCTTCGGGTTGATGCAGTTGCCTCGATGCTTTATCTCGATTACAGCCGTGAGGACGGGCAGTGGCTTCCAAATGTTCACGGAGGCCGTGAAAACCTAGATGCAATTGAGTTTCTGAAACAGGCAAACCGGCTCGCCTATAAAAAAAGCCCAGGGATCATGATGATTGCAGAGGAATCAACGGCATTTCCCGGTGTTTCAAGCCCAACTGATCACGGTGGCCTTGGCTTTGGCTTCAAATGGAATATGGGTTGGATGCACGACAGCCTGGAATATATCCAACGAGATCCAATGCACAGAAAATATCACCACGGGGAGATGACCTTCTCAATGCTCTACGCCTACGATGAAAAATTCGTGCTCCCCATTAGCCACGATGAAGTCGTTCATGGCAAGGGCTCGCTGCTAAACAAAATGCCCGGCGACAATTGGCAGAAGCATGCAAATCTAAGGTCCTATCTTGGCTTCATGTGGTCACACCCGGGCAAGAAACTACTCTTCATGGGGCAAGAATTTGCTCAGCCGGCGGAGTGGAACGAGTCTAGGGAGCTTGATTGGTGGCTGCTAGACCATGCCCCCCACCAGGGAATTCAGAAACTGGTGGCAAGCTTGAACAGGCTCTACCTGGAATCTCCGGAAATGTGGGAACTAGACCACGACACCTCCGGATTCCAATGGATTGATGGCGGAAATGCTGACCAAAATGTGTTGAGCTTCATTCGATTTGATATCGCGGGCAACCAAATTGTGGTGATTGCCAATTTCTCTGGAACGCCCCACCATAACTTCCGAATTGGAGTTCCTAAGCCTGGAACCTGGGTTGAAACCCTGAACACCGATGCCAAAGAATTTGGCGGCTCCGGGGTTGGAAACGGAGGCGCCGTTGATTCTCAGAGCATTCCGTCTCATGGCCATGGACAGTCTTTAGAACTTACTCTGCCGCCCTTTGGGTTGCTCTGGCTAAAGCCGCACTAGAAAAGCATTGTTGCTAGTCTGCGTCTGGCTGCAAGGACTTCTGGTTCAGAGTCCCCCACCAAAATAAACAGCTCGAGCAACCTCTGCTGAATCTCTTCTCGGTTCTCAACAGAGCCTTCAAAAGCATCCAACAGCGACACCAGTGATGCTTCAGCGTTCCCGGCGATGAGTAGCTGATCTGCCGATCGAAAAAGTTCTGCAAGCGTTCCAGCCTCCGGGGAAGTTGACATCCGAATCATGAGCTTGACTTGCGCGAGACTGGCTCTTGCTTCTGAGTCATTTGGGTACTCAACAATCAGCTTTTCATACAGCGATTTCGCAAGAGGTAGGTCATTTGCCTCAATTGCGGCCAAGGCTACCCGATGCTCTGGACTGAGTTCTTTTTCGGCGGGAGCGTTTGCTTGGATGCTCACCGTCTTGGTTATGTCTTTCTCTGCAGCCAGCGAAAGGACCTGGCCAAGGACATTCAACAACTGCTCCTTGGTTGCCTCACCTTGGAACAGAGGCGTCGGCTGTCCGGCTAAAATCGCCAGCACCGCTGGTGCCTTATCTACCGCTACAGCCTGAGCAAGTTGAGGGTTTGAGGTTATATCGATTTCAATCCCAGCAAATCGCCCCTCGGAGCCAGCTAAGACATCAGTGATTAGTTGTCGCAGGCGGCCAGATGCTTCACTTTGATCTGTGATCACCATCAAGACTGGAGTGCTCTCTGAGAGCGTTAGGTACTGTCTGAGCGTTGCTTCATCGCCTGGCACTAGCCAAGCACTGACGGCGTTTCCTTGAGAAACCTGATTCTTATTCGCCAAACCTGAGAGGTCCATGGCTCCGAAATTACTCATTATCCACCTAGTGATATTGCTGATAGAAGCTGCTGGGTTGCTCCTAGCAGCGTGGCCCGATCCTCCGAACCAGATGCTGGCACGTTGAATAGAAGCATGGCACCGTATTGGGTTTCAATGCCAGTGGCACTTCCACCGGTGCCAAGCAGCGTTGCCTCATCACCGGTGATCGCGACCGCGTCGCCTGGCTCTTTGGGAATAATCGTGTAGGTGTCAATCATATAAAGTGCCACCAATGCACCACCCTCAGAATTGGCAAGAATAACCGCCGGATTCTCTGAAAGTTCGTGACTGAAATTTAGGTTGGCATTACTGAGCGTCTCCTGCAAACCAAACTGGACTGAAGAGACATCAGACACATACGTGTTGTCTGGGTCAATCAATATTGACCACGGAGATGCCGCCCCTGCGTTCAAAAGATTACCTAACCCCTCGACAAGCGATGGAGGACTGATCACTAAGAATTTATTGTCATACTTCAGCGAGTTGGCACCAGTGCTTGAGGCAGGAACTTCTGGAAACCTGATGTCTGGCAGTAAATCTGAGTACTGATAGAGCTTGTATTCATCGCGCGGAGACTCCTGCAAAAGAACCAAGGCTTGCAGCGTGGTTTGCCCGGTTACCACAAGGGCACTTCGTGGCCAAGAGTCGGTAGCGCTTGGTAAAAATAGTTGCACGGGACCAGCGAGAATCGGAGCCGGTCCATCGTCTGTTGCTTCAGTTTTGCCGGCAAGTCCGTAAGCTGCCCTGCGCATATCTAAAGCGGGACCTGCCACCCGAACTTCCAGCGATTCTCTGTCAAGTTGAGCATCCGCCGCAGCGACCACACGAGCAATGTCCCGAAGAACTCTCGAGAGCTGGTCGTTTGTCATGCTGGCGGTTAGTTCATTAGGCTGCTCCAGAGCTTGCGGTGAAACAATTGGATTGTCGTAGTTTGGAACGCATCCGGTAAGCAAAGACACAGCACCAAGAGCACTGATGAATCCCATGGTGCGGTGCGCCCTTCTGCCAGTTGGCGGCTTGGCTCCAGCCTGAGAAAACACTCTTTTACTTTTAAATGGTTTCGGCCGCTTCGGTCCCCTTTTTTGCCTGCGGCTTCTATATTTCCTGAAGTAGACAATCGCTGCATAAACACCCATGAGTGCGCCCAGAATAGTTACCCACAGGCCAATCAAAGTAATCGGTGCTACTGGCGCCTCAACATCCCCAAGGTCCCAGCTAATTCGAACTGTCCTTGGGGCAAGGTCCAATCCCGTTGACGCCAATAAAATTGCTACTTCGTTATCGATTTCAAAGGGGAGAAGCAACTTTCCATTACTTGAGTCCTCGGTCCTCCAAATGTCCGCACCGGTTGGGTCCACTAGTTCTCCGGTGCCGGGTCGCTGTATTTCGGCGAGGCTTACGATCTCGTCAACGACATTAACGCTCAGTCGCAACTCCACATACTTGGAGTCACCAAGCCAGGCCACTATGTCCGACTCTCGACCAGTGGACATGAATACAGGCCCATCGCCTATAGCAAAAGCCGAGGCTTCACCCTCGTAGGCAGTGAGCACAGAGTTCGGTATCAAGACATAGCTGACCGGTTCTGATAGCGACCCAGAAGCATTAATGACGTCAATTGGCTGATTTTCAAGCTGATTTACGAATCCGATCGCGCTAGAAACCAGCCCAGTGACGAACACCAAAAGGGCAATCCAAAATCGCATAATTCCTTGCTCCGAGTAGACTTGGCTAGCTCAGAAAGTTTACCCGCAACCAAGGACCCAACTTGCCATCTGAATTTAGTCGCTTCGAAATTACAAGGCGGGGCTATGACCCAAAGGCCGTAGAGAAGGAGCTAAACGCTCTCAACGCTGAGCTAGTTCGGCTTCGGGAGCAGCTTCAAGAATCCGGCGACGCTCTTGGGCAAACCACAGCAAAACTTGATTCCGCTGGATCGCGACTTTCTGCATCGGAGAGCCCTGATTTCGCAAGCCTGGGAGCTGAGGCGGCTGACTTGTTGGTCAGAGCTGAAACCACAGCACGTGAGCTCGAAGACGCTGCTGCCCGAAGAGCCGAAGAGCTTATCGAAGCTGCCACCTCTGAATCTGATGAGCTGAAGATTGCAGCTGAAGCCCTGTACCAGGAACAATCCGCGGCAGCAGAGAGACGCGCTGCAAGGACAATTGCCAGTGCCAAGCACGAGGCTGAAGTGTTGACGTCTAAATCAAAGACCGAAGCGAACGACAAGCTTCGCAATGCTGAGCTGGAGGTGGCAAGGCTTAGAGGTCAGGCAGCAACCGAAGTTGCAGCGATGAAAACCACCGCCAGAAGAGAAGTAGAAGCCAAGAAAGCTGAGCTCGAGGGCAAGATTGCTGCTCAAGCTCTGATTAACCTCGAAGAGCTAGGAATCGAAGAGGCTGCCAAGCAACATGCCCTAGCAACACTAGAAGCCAAGCTGAAAGCCCGCCGCAGAACCGGCGAAAAGGATTACCTCGAGAAACATAACGAGGCCGTAAAACAAACTGAAGAGTATTTGAGGCTTGCAAAAATAGACCTGACCGAGCTGAAAAAGACCATTGCCACCGTAAGGCTAGAAATTCAGGCACTAGAAATGGACGCCTCGCAAGCTCAGACTCGGATACTCTCCGAGGCCAGAAATACGGCCGAGGCGTTGATGCATAAAGCTGAGTTAGAGGCCGGTGAGATCAAGGCAAATGCCGAGAAAGCTGCTGCGAAAGCGGAAAAGCAAGCACTGGTTCGAGTCAAGGAATACCAGAATAGAGTGCGTTCCAGCGAGATTTATCTGAAAAACTTGCGTACCTTGGTAAATAAGCTTGAACCAACGGAGGAATAAGTGGAGCAAAGAGCCAGAGTCACAAATGCCTTTCAACTTGGCCTGACCGGTGGGTTTGGCGTCCTAACAGCAATCATTATTGGGGCAGCGGTGACCCAGACCGCAACAATTCTCACCTACATTGGCATCGCGCTGTTTTTGGCTCTTGGGCTTGACCCCGTTGTTAGAGCACTAACCAAAACCAAGATGCCAAGGCCCGTGGCCGTTGGAATAGTTGTCGTGGGCTTTTTGGGTTTCGTGGGACTGATGCTCTGGGCGGTTATCCCAACCGCGGTTTCCGAAGCCGGGAAACTAATAGAACAGATCCCCAAAATCGCCGCGAACTTGGTCACCACAGACCTAATTTCTCAGTGGGATGATCAGCTCGATGGGGCAATCACAAATGCCACCCAATCTGGGATTGATTTTCTTACGAACTCCGAGAATTGGCCAAGCCTGCTCGGTGGTGTCCTGCAAGTTGGTCTGGGCGTCCTGACCGGTGTCGTGGGCGTCATTATCGTAATTATTCTCACTTTGTATTTCATGGCTTCTCTCGAATCGATGAAGGGCTACCTTTCAAAACTAGCCTCCGCGTCAAAGCGCGAGCGGTTCCGCAAGCTAACGGACCAAATTGCCTACTCTGTTGGTAGGTGGGTGATGGGTCAAACCTCAGTTAGCCTGATACACGCCACGGCGCTGTTCATCTTCTTGAGCATCATCAATGCTCCTTTTGCACTGCTTCTGACACTCGTGGCCTTTACTATTTCGCTGATTCCTCTGGTGGGTCCTGCAACCTCGGCAATCATTGTGGTTTCAGTGACGCTAATCCAAGGCCCTCAGCTGGCACTTATCGCGGTCATTTACTATGCCATCTACCTGCAACTAGAGGCTTACATAATTGCACCGAGAGTGATGAAGCGAGCGGTTTCTGTGCCCGCAGCTCTTGTAGTAATTGCCGCACTCTTAGGTGGGACCCTGATGGGGGTTCTAGGGGCGGTTGTTGCTATTCCTACTGCCGCTTCAATACTGCTGATCGTACGCGAAGTCTGGATGCCGAGGCAGCAACTGCGCTAGTAGCTAGTTGGCAACGGAGAGCTTGCGGGAACAGTTATTTCGGCAATCTTGTCGAGCACTTTCCTGGTGGCTTTTTCCCCAACCCAAAGGTGTTTCTCCTCGGCATAACCAATCACTTCAGCGTGAGGGACGACGCTAAACCGCAGCTTTGCCGCAGCTGGCTCTAAAAATTCATCCAACTCTGGGACCAAAGCAATCAACGGTTTTTTGAACTCATTCCAACGCCTGAGATCTGCTTCTGTGGCTCGGTGAAGAGGTGGAGAGAGCAAAATTGCCCCCTCAATGTCATGATCTGGCCCGTACTTTATTGCCAGCTCAGTGCCAAAAGACCAACCGACCAGCCACGCAGAAGGGAGGCCTCGCTCTCGGCAAAAGCTAACGGCTGCCTGGACATCAGCAGCCTCTCCGATGCCGTCTTCGAATTTTCCGGTTGAAGTGCCTTGCGGTGAGGCGGTGCCCCTGGTGTTAAAACGAAACACTGCTGCCCCAATTAGTGCCGGCAATCGATTTGCTGCTTTTCTTATTAGGTGTGAATCCATAAAGCCACCGTGCGTGGGCAGCGGATGCAGCATTATCAAAGTGGTTTTCGGGACTGCATTAACCGGCAGTGCCAGCTCACCAACAAGTTTCTGCCCATCCGCGGTTAACAACTCCACATTTTGCCTGGCTGCCGGCAAGACAGTACTGGAGCGAATTTCCTCCATTAGGTGAGCATCCCATCAAAAGACTTCCAGCAGTTGTTGTGAAAATGCCTTCTGGTTTCAACCCCGCGGTGTAAATCCCAGGCAACAGTGTGATTTAGACCCGGTTCTATTTCAATTCGGCACGCAGGACAGGTCCAGGTTTTTCCAGATTCAGCGTTGGCGCCCGATGTTTGTTGAACCTGGTACTCATTTCCTTTTTTTGCCTCGGTATGAGGCATTGTTGAGCGGACCAAGTTGACATCTAGCTCCCGGTACTCACGCTTCGGTTCATTCCGGCGAGGCCTGCGTCCAACCATCAGTACCAGTTATGTTCGTCCGAGTGCGCCAGCGCAGCGCAGGGTGAGCCGTAGCGCGAGTCAATGTAGCCAACTCCCCACCTGATCTGGGTTTCGGGGTTTGTACGCCAGTCTGAGCCCGCAGAGGCCATTTTGGTGGCAGGTAGAGACTGTGGGATGCCGTATGCTCCGGAAGATTTATTGGTAGCACTCCAGCGCCAGTTACTCTCGCGCTCCCAAAGCTTTACTAAACAGGAGTACTGAGTAAATTCCCACCCTCTGGCAGTGACAGTCTTGAGAGCAAAATCCTTGGCGGAGCCGATTTCTGGGACTGAAGCGTTCTTGACTGTCAACTTCACAGCGTTTGCCCCATCAACCACTTCAAATTCACCGCGATCAAAGCCGCTTGATGAAACTGGTACGACTGTAAGTTGCTGATACTCGATTTGGTCCGCATCAAAACTCTGAATAGTAGCAACCGATGCAAGCAGTCCGGAGTAAGGATCAACAGCGGTCACCATTACCAAAGAGGACACAAAAAGATAGCCCAAGCCGGTGCTTAACCGTGGGCGTTTAAATGTCTGTGCATGCTTGGGCAATTTACTCCTTTAGGCCTCTAAGCCTATTGGCACCGACGCGCATAGGGCAATCAGCTGAGCGCGGATTGTTTATTGACCGCACTGGCCAATAGGTCACAAAAATTGTTCACTTCGGCGCGAGAATAACCGGAGGATGCTCTCCCAAGCTCTTTGGTCCTGATTTCAAAAGCACTGGGAGAGATCAACTTGCCACGGTTCACCCTGACGGTGCTTAGCAGCTCCAGAACGAGCTTCTTTGAGTAACCGTTGCGGGCCTTACTAAACATCTTGGAGGGCTGCTGCTCGAGCAAAGATGAAATCTCACTGAGGTTTGAGGTCAACTCCCCAAGAACCCCGGCTTTGCCTGATCGAATCACCCGCTGGGCTATTTCCCTAACCTCAAAAGTGTCCGCCAGCTTAGCGAGAGTTTGATCAACGGATGCGATTTGATATCCCCCTTGGACAAGATCAAATCGAGCTGACGAGATTATCGATGCGGTGGTCAGATTTCGAGATGAATCATCGAACTGATGCTTGATCCTTGTAAAGAACAAGTCCACTTGATCTGTGCTGTAACCCTGAAGGTCTGGAAGTCCCAATGGAAACATGTCTAAAACACTATCTGGCTCATGATGAAAGCAATAAACGAAGATGGAATCAACGAATCTATCCGATCGAGAACGCCCCCGTGACCGGGAAGCACGTTTCCCATGTCCTTAACGTTCAAGTCTCGCTTCAGAAGCGACTCGGAAAGATCTCCCAATACCGAGCTCAATAAAATAGCGGCACCGAATAATAAACCAAACCAGAATGTCGCCGGAGTGAGCAGCACGACCAACTGGCCGCCCACCAGGGCACCCACGATAGATGCTCCCAGACCTTCCCAGGTTTTCTTTGGGCTGATTTCTGGAGAGAGCTTAGTCCTGCCGAAGAATCGCCCAATCAAGTACCCAAATGTGTCAATAGCCACAACCGTTAGCACCATTCCCAGCACCCACGAAACTCCGTTGTCGCCATTAACAAGTTGGATAGCGAAGCCTAAAAGAACCGGAACATAAACCAGTACAAAAGCTGTTCCACCAAAATCCCTCAGAGTCTGCTTCAGAGATTGACTCTCCTTGCCAGCGATCAAAGTGAGGACTCGCCAAGCAACTAGCATCGCAAATGCAACCAGCAGACCAAGCCATTGACCTGTTGCACCAAAGAAATAGGTGGCAAGCAGGATTGCAGGTGCGAACAGTGCAACAATTCTTGGGACGTGCCACCCAGAGGATCGCATTGCGTAACTCAGCTCTGCTGATGCAAAACCAGAGGCGACTGCCACCAGCGAAGTAAATGCCAGTGGGTGTAGCAACGAGAGCAACAACACTCCGCCAAGGCTAAAACCGACCACCAAGCGTGGCCCTAAGGTTTTAGTATTCGCCTGCGCCATTTAAACCTCTAAGAGCTCAGCTTCTTTATTCTTCAGCGCCTCATCGATTTTTTCAGTGTGAGCCTTGGTCAAAGATTCCAATTCCTTTTCGGCCCTGTCAACCTCATCTTCACCAGCGCCGCCGTCTTTCTTAATTCCCTCTAGGGCATCCTTGGCTGTTCGCCTAATGCTCCGCACGGATACTCGACCGTTCTCAGCCTTGTCGCGAGTGAGTTTCACATATTCTTTTCTGCGATCTTCGGTGAGCTCAGGCAGGTTAATTCGGATTATATCGCCGTCATTATTTGGCTGCGCCCCAAGGTTTGGCATAGCGTTTAGCGCCTTTTCAATAGCCTGCAGTGCACCTTTATCGTAGGGGTTGATAATGATTGATCGAGCCTCTGGGTTTTGAATCCCGCACAGCTGTGGCAGCGGAGTCGGCGTCCCGTAGTAATCGACCATTACCTTCTGGAACATTCCCGGGTTAGCGCGTCCAGTTCTAACTGAGGCAAAGTCGTCTTTGGTGGACTCAAGTGCCTTGTCCATTTTTTCTCTGGCTTCTTTTAGTATTTCTGCAATCATCTTTTACTCCTGGTTACTTATGCTCGAACTTTGGTTCCAACGTCTTTACCTAGCAAGGCGGCGGAAATGTTATCCATACCAAAAACCCTCATTGGCATTTTATTGTCCATGCAGAGCGAAAATGCGGTGGCATCAACAACCTTCAAGCCTTGCACCAGAGCGTCTTGGTAGCTAATCTCATCGAGCTTCGTTGCCTCAGGGTTTTTACGTGGGTCAGAAGAGTAGACACCGTCGACACCGTTTTTAGCCACCAAAACTTCGTCTGCGTTAATCTCTAGAGCACGCTGGGCTGCAACGGTATCGGTGGAAAAATACGGCAAGCCTGCACCGGCACCAAAAACCACAATCCGTCCTTTTTCAAGGTGACGAATTGCTCGAAGTGGGAGGTAAGGCTCAGCAACTTGAGCCATAGAGATTGCGGTCTGAACTCGAACATCAGCGCCAGCCTGCTCGATAAAGTCCTGCAGGGCCAGAGCGTTCATTACTGTTCCCAGCATGCCCATGTAGTCCGCACGCCCGCGGTCCATACCTCGGTTAGAAAGCTCAGCGCCACGGAAGAAGTTTCCGCCTCCGACCACAACTGCGATCTCTACGTCTTTTGCAGCGTCAGCAATCTTCTTCGCGACTCCTGCAACCACATCCGGGTTTACACCCAGGCCGCCGCCGCCGAAGGCTTCGCCGGAGAGCTTTAGAAGAACCCTTCTTTTTTTAGTCTCCAACTTGACCTCCAGAAATCGCTTCAATTCGGTTCCAATACTAGGGCGCAAACGGCAAACGGGCCCGGTCTTTGACCGAGCCCGCATACCTTTTTTGTTCTATACGCCTACGCGAAGCCTTAGGAATCCGGTAACGGTTAGGCCGGCAGTCTTAGCAACCTGAGCAACGCTCTGCTTGTTGTCCTTGGCAAATGCCTGGTCAAGCAAGCAAGTCTCCTTGAAGAACCCGGTTACCCTGCCTTCAACGATTTTTTCAAGGGCAGCTTCTGGCTTGCCTTCGTTGCGAGCCGTTTCTGCAGCGATTTCGCGCTCCTTGGCAACAATCTCAGCTGGAACGTCTTCGCGGGAAAGGTAAGTAGGGCTGAACGCCGCGATATGAACCGCAATGTCGTGTGCTGTTTCTATATCGGCGCCATCAAAACCAAGCAATACGCCAACCTGAGGTGGCAAATCGCGACTGGTTCGGTGCATGTACGCATCGATACCAGCGGCTGAAATAACCTCTACTTTGCGAAGCTCAACCTTTTCACCCATGATCGCAGCCTTGTCAACGATTAGGTCAGCAACAGTCTTGCCATCGTGGGTAGCCTTCAGTCCGTCTTCGACATTTTTTGCTCCGGCTGCGGCGATTGCGTCAGCTACTTGGTCAGCAAGTGTCACAAAGTTCTCGGCTTTTGCTACAAAGTCAGTTTCGCAGGCAAGCTCAACTAAAACTCCAGCACCATCGCCAACGCGAGAAACAATCAACCCATTCGATGTGGTTCGGCCCTCACGCTTCGAAACACCCTTGAGTCCCTTAAGTCTTAAGAATTCAAATGCCTTCTCAATGTCGCCGTTCGCTTCATCAAGAGCGCCCTTGCAGTCCATCATTCCTGCACCGGACTTCTCGCGAAGCTCCTTTACGTCAGAGGCTGTGTAGTTTGCCATTATGCGTCCTTCTTTTCAGTCTTGGCCTTTGGAGCAGATTCGGCAGCCTTGGGTTCTGCCTTCTTGGCAGCTGGCTTCTTGACGGCAGCAGCCTTAGGTTCTGCCTTTGCGGCAGCTGGCTTCTTGACGGCAGCAGCCTTAGGTTCTGCCTTTGCGGCAGCTGGCTTCTTGACGGCAGCAGCCTTAGGTTCTGCCTTTGCGGCAGC